>Ga0302314_10002005_pt1 | contig 38153 bp, 52 predicted proteins | sample III_Palsa_N2_3_FD_200533 | JGI IMG/M metagenome (GOLD analysis project Ga0302314, IMG submission 200533) | Peat permafrost microbial communities from Stordalen Mire near Abisko, Sweden - III_Palsa_N2_3 | ecosystem: Environmental > Terrestrial > Soil > Palsa > Peat permafrost | place: Sweden...
GCGACGGCTACGGCTCCGGCTACGGCTACGGCGACGGCTACGGCTACGGCTACGGCGACGGCTACGGCTACGGCTCCGGCGACGGCTCCGGCGACGGCTACGGCTCCGGCTCCGGCGACGGCGACGGCTCCGGCTACGGCTCCGGCTCCGGCTCCGGCTCCGGCTACGGCTCCGGCTACGGCTCCGGCTCCGGCGACGGCGACGGCTACGGCTCCGGCTCCGGCTCCGGCTACGGCTACGGCTCCGGCGACGGCTCCGGCTCCGGCTCCGGCTCCGGCTACGGCTCCGGCGACGGCTACGGCTCCGGCTCCGGCTCCGGCTCCGGCTCCGGCTCCGGCTACGGCTACGGCTCCGGCTCCGGCGACGGCTCCGGCTCCGGCTACGGCTCCGGCGATTGATCCACCAGGGGCCTAGTGCCCCTAACCCAGGACTCCCATGCACCTGCTCTACCTGATCCACCGCGATGACGCACTCAACGCCGCCTGGGAGGCCTCCCAGGCGGGAGTGCCGATGACTTGGCTGGAGGCTGCATGACCGCGACCATGACCGCACAAGAAGCCGCAGCAAGGATCAGAGAGGCGCTGGAGATGCTTGCTCAAAGAATCGAAAGGGCGGCGGGTCATCGCACCCTAGCCATTTCAGCTGAAGCAGCAGACGCTATCCGCGCTCTTCTGGCAGAGAGGGACGAGATGGCCAAGGATGCGGCGCGGCTGCAAGCACGGCTCGATGCGCTGGACAACCTTCCGGCCGAGGACTTCATCCGCAAGGTCGCGCGCCAGATGGGGTGCAAACCCGCACCTGGCGCCGGAGAGCCGCTGGCCGCCGATATGGTGCTTGTGCCGAGGGAGCCGACGAGCGAGATGCTGCACCGCGCCATGAAGGACTGCGGAGGCATCGGAGGTGGCTCCAACCCAGCATCCGAACTTGGCGTAAATGATCCTCTGATGCCCCAGGCCGTCGCTCTCGTGGCGGAACATCGCAGAGCTTCAATCTCGCTGGTGCAGCGCTACCTGCGCATCGGCTACAACCGCGCAGCCTACATGCTCGAAGCGATGGAGAAACAAGGCATCGTGCGCGTCAATCCAACGCCGGGCGGCTCGCAGTACCTGATAGTGAAGGACACCCCGCAATGACCCCCACACCATCCCCAAGTCGGGCTCCGCAGGCCCTGGCGGTGAGCCTCGAAGATTGGCGCGTTGATGAAATCGCGCACAAGCACGGCGACTACGACGTGCGGAACGTTTGCTTCTCGTTCAGCGCCGACAACCAGTGCCGGTATCACCTGTACGACTTTGTGCAAGAATGCATCTCAGCCGCCCTCGCCGCAACCCCTGCACCCGCTCCACAAGTAGTAGCGGAGCCGGTGGGCGAGATCGTTGGCACGGAGAAGCGAGGGTTCGCGCTCATGACGCTGGTCAGGTGGGAGCCGGGCTTCAACCGAAACAAGATCGGCACGCTGCTCTACGCTCACCCCGCTGAGTCGGACGCTGCCCGCACTGCTCTCCGTGCAGCCTTGGAGGCCAAGCCATGACCTCCTACGAACCATGCATGTGCGGAGCCGAGGACTGCGAGGCGTGTTTCCCCGTCAACCGTCCGACGATGGCAAACGCCCGAAGGGGCTACGACTGGTACCCAGACGATTACGACCCAGGGCCTGATGACCCCGATCCAGACCAGGAAGACTAAAGGCCCCTCGGGGCCTTTTCCTATTCCCCCTCGTCCCTCATCCACCGCCGAACCGATGACCTCACGTCCGAGTCGTAGGCCGTGACCTTGACCCAACCTCCAGCCTTGAGAATGTTGGAGATCCGCATCTGGCTGGAACGGTTCTGCTCGTTCATGCTCAGTTTGAGGTCTTCCATGATGCCCGGAATAGTGACCTGGGAATGATTGGCGATGATGATCCGCACCCTCGCCTCCCACGGGTCGCCGACGTAGCGCTGCTTCTGCTGGCGCTCGGTCTCCTTGGTGGGCATCTCCCACCAGGTGTCACCGCGGTTGAAGCAGTGCATGGCCTCCGCGATCAACTGGCGGCGGTTGTCCCGGGCCAGATCAAGCCGGATGTCGCCGCACTTGATGGGCCAGCCGTGGCGGAACCCCGTGGAGTCCATGTTGTAGTCGTCCTGGTTGGTCGAGCCGGCCAGAATGGAGGAGCGCGGATGGTCCTCGGCGTGACGTCCGTACGGCGGCCGGTAGCGGTCGCTGGCCGTTCGCAACGTCCTCTTGACGGAGTTCTCATCCGCCTTGCTGAACGACTGCAACTCGGCCACCTCGATGACCCACTTGCCGGCGAGCGTAATGGCGAAGTCATTGGAGTCCGGCGCCGCGGACATGATGGCGTACCAGCGGCCTCCGATGACCTCCAGCAAGGTGGACTTGCTCTTGCCCTGCTTCCCCTCCAGGATGACCATCGTGTCGAGCTTGCAGCCGGGCTTGAGGGCACGTGCGGCCAGGCCGATCCAGAAGTTGCGCCCCGCCGCGCGCGCGTAGTCGCTGTCGGGCGTGCCGGCGCAGTCAACGAAGAAGTGTTCGATGCGGCTGACCCCATCCCACGGCTCGATCTGGCCCAGGAACTCCAGCAACTCGTTCTTGACGTTGCGGTAGGCGTGCTCAACGATCGCTTGGTGCACGATGTCGCGCGACACTTTGGCCATACCGTAGGCTCGCTGCAACTCGATGGTGATGCGGATGTCGTCCGGGTCAGTCCAGTCGCGGGTCTCTTGGCGGTCTGCAGCGTGGGTACGAATCCGGCTCAAGAAGCTGTCGTACCACACCATGTCTTTGTAGAAGCGCCCCAGGATCAGGGAGACGTTGGAGACGTTGGGAACAGGCTTGCCGGCGACCATGTCGAGCCCCGCATCCGTCCACCCCTGATTGCCCATGCGCGTGGTCGTGTCGTCGCGTCGGGCCTTATCGAGCATGTCCAGCGCTTCCTCCTTGAGGTGCACTGGCATGTTGGTCGGGATGACCATCGACTCGCCGAAGGGATCTCTGATCTCCCCGTCGTCATCGGTCTGGACACGCTGGAGCCCACGCACGGGCTCAGGCAGCGGGATCGGACGGTCCATGAACAGGTCGAACCGGTAGTCCTCGTAGAGCCGCTTGGCGTCCGCGGCCGTCCACTCCTGCTCGTCTGACAGCGTCCAGCCGTCAGGCATGTGCGAGACCTTGATCTCCTCCAGGCTGAAGCCCAGGCGGTCAAGCTCGCCCGAGACCATGTCCATCTCGTGCTGGGCCACGGGGTCATTGGACGGCAGCAGGATCGCGCTCAGGTTCTCCCGAGCCTTGAGCGCTGCCCAATTGGCCTGCTCCGACCGCTCGCCCGTCCAGGTGACGACTACGCAGCCGGGGAACAGGTTGCGCGCGAGTTCAGCATTGCGCACTGAGTCAACGACCAGTAGCGGAGCGTGGCCAACCTTGATCGCACGGTACAACTCGTAGACATCGCGAGGGTTGTTCGCTGCTCGAACAATGGGCGCCTCCTCAGCGTCGTAACCCGCGAGCCACTCGTCATTTTCTTGGTGGCTGATAGCCATTGATCGCTCGGGTTAGATCGTCTACTGAAGACGCGACGGTGGCGATGCCGCCGGCCTGGTTGATGGCCGCCACGAATTGCTGCTGTAGCTTCCATCGCTCGAATTGCTTGCCGGACTTGGGAGGTCGCCAGTCGGAGCCCTTGACCTCGCAGGCGGTGATGATGGCCACCGTTGCGCCCACCATCTCAGGCGTGATGACCTTCTCGCACCATCCGAGCAGGTCAGCGCCACCCTTGCCGCCCACGCCGTAGTGCACCCAACGGCCGGTCTCGTCTTGGTAGGCGCCGATGTTGTTGCGCAGAAGGCGCGCGCCGGCCTTGGGGGCTTCCATCTGGATGTCGCGCTGGATCTCTGATTCGGCGGTCATGCGTGCCTTCGATTAAATATTTTCCACGCCCACCCAGGCTTGTACCCGCGCTCCTTGGCGAGCGTCATCAACTCCGGCAGGGTCTTGGCCATCCCCTGCTCCTGGCGCTTCTTGATGGCCGCCTGACGCTCTGCCAGGGCCACCTCTTCCAACTCGCCCTCCTCGGCCTGCACCTCGCGCGCCTCGATGGGCCACTCCCACTTGCAGTAGGGGCAGATCATGGTGCCAGAGCGGGCAGCCGCGTAGCAGCCACCACAGGTGCGCACCGACATCTCGCCCGCCTTCTTCTTGGCCTTGCCGGTGGCCTCCTCGCCCAGGCTCCACTCGTGCACCTCGTCGGGGTAGCCGTGCCTGCCCGCGTTGCCCGCGTGGTCTAGGATGATGGCGTGGGTTTTTCCCGGGTGTCGACGAAGTGCGCGCCCGACCTGCTGGAGGTAGAGCGAGAGTGAAGCTGTCGGACGCAGAAGGATGGCGACCTCGATGGCGGGGATGTCGAACCCCTCGGAGATGAGGTCGCAGGAGGTGAGGACTTTGATGTCGCCTCGGGAGAAGGCAGCGATGAGCCCCTTCCGCTCCTTGCGATCCATGCCCCCATCGATGCGGGCCGCCTTGACGCCACGCGCCTCGAATTCCAGAGCGACAGCCGCAGCGTGATCCAGAGACACGCAGAACGCCACCGCTCGCTTACCAGCTCCACGCTTAAGGTAGTGATCGACGGCATTGCCCGTGATCGATGGTTTGTCCATGGCATTTTTCATGTCCTCCCGGTTGAAGTCGCCCATCCTCATGCGCATCTTGGCGATGGCAATGGGCGGGCAATAGAGCACGTAGTCAGACAGCCGCTCGCGTGCGATCAGGTCGGCAACAGACAGGCCGAGAACCATGTGGGCGAAGTGCCCGCGCAGGGGTTTGCCGTCGAGCCGGATGGGGGTTGCCGTAACGCCCAGGACGTAGCACGTGGCGAAGTGAGCGAGGATGCGGCTCCACGTTGACCCCTGGCTCGCGTGGTGAGCCTCATCGAGGATCAACATGTCGGGAAGCGGGTAGTCCTGCATCCGGTTCACGAGCGTGAAGACGGAGCAGACCATCACCGGCTTGTAGGTCGAAGGCCGACCCGAGGCAACGAATCCATGCTCCACACCGAAGCTGGTCAGAGACGCGCTGACCTGATCCATAAGCTCCTCGCGGTGCACGAGGATGTAGACGCTCTTGCCCCGCTTGGCGATGGAGTTTGCGAGGTAGGAAAAGCACACCGTCTTGCCCGATCCGGTCGGGCTGACAAGGAGGACGTTCTTGAACTGCTGGAACGCAGCCCGAAGCTCGCCGATCATGTCTTGCTGGTCGGGGTAGAGCTGCATGGCTCAGTGCGTCTTGCGAGCCTTGAGGTCGTATTCCTTGCTCAGCTTGAGCTTGCCACCCGACAGCCGCTCCAGGTCGTACTGCTTGTCCTTGGGCACCTCCGTCCACTGGCTGACGGCTCCTGCCGTGATCTTGAGGGCGTCGGCGAGCGCGGTCGTGCCACCGGCCCAGTCGATTGCTTCTTGCTTGGTCATCTGTGTAGGCTCCTAATGGCTCACAGTGTAGCCGCCTAAATTATTTTGCGCTACAGGCTTGCGAGGATTATTTAGTTGGCTATACTGGCAACGTCGCAACAAAGGAGGCTACATGCCGATCACCCCCGTTCCGGTGGCAACCGCCAAGACCCGGATTTACCTCGTGTCCGATGGCGTCTCGAACGACCGTCTGATCCGAGCCAAGACCAGCGCAGGCGCCCTCAAGCACGCCGCGTCGGTGTTCACCGTCAAAGCGGCCTCGCAAGACGACCTCGTGGAGGCCCTGGGGGCTGGCGTGACGGTCGAGACGGCGGGCCAGGAGTCCGAAGAATGAAACCCATCGTCATCCAACGCTGCGCCAATGGCGTGATCCTGTCGCCCATGCAGCAAGCCGGCGAGCCGGCACCGCTGCCGACCGAGATCTTCGTCTTCACGGACGGCCATGACCACCAACTGGTCGAGCACCTGAAGGCCGCGATCAAGCCCATCACGCACGTTGACCTCAACCACGTCAAGGCCGCGCTCGACATCGACACCCTGCCGCCCATCCCGGGCGTCGGCGACCAGCTGCCGTAACGCAGCGGCTTGGCCCGCACATGGGGCCTTGCCAGTGCGCTAAGAAACAGCGACTCAACCAAGGAGAATGAGATGATCAAATCAGGTACGAGCAAAGTCTGGATCACGAGCCGATGGCTCTCACCTAGCGATGTTCTGGAGAAGGATGGACAGGGCATTTGCGACACTTCCGGCGTGATGCTGGCCAACCATGACATGTCAGCCTCGGGCTGGGTCTACATCGGTGAGGCCAACGTGGCATTCAAGTTAATCGACCGCAAGAAGATGCTCGAGCAGAAGCTAGTCTCCCTCAAGGCCGTCCTGGAGAAAGACCGCGCAGACACGCAAATGCGCCACAACGCGATCCTCGACCAGATCAGCAAGCTGGAAGCGATTGGGTACGAGCAATGACCCCCGGCCTCTACGACTCCCACGACATCCCCATGTCGGTCTACCTCGCTGACCCGTGCCCCACTCCGAGCCTGTCAGCGAGCGCGATAAATGCCCTCCTGCGCAGCCCCGCGCACTGCCACTGGAACCACCCCAAGCTCGGGGGGCACGGCGGCGATGACGCGACGGTCGCGGACACCGGCACGGTGGCCCACGACCTGCTGTGGGGCGGCGAGGGGAAAATCTGCGTCATCGACGCCGACGACTGGCGCAAGAAGGAGGCCAAGGAGCAGCGCGACGAAGCCCGCGCCAACGGCCTGACGCCGATCCTGGCCGTCAAGTACAACACCGTCAAGGTGATGGCGCGCACCGCTGTGGCCTTCATCTCCGAGTCCGACATCAAGGGCGTCATGGAAGCCGGCCAGTCCGAGATGACGATGATCTGGCAGGAGGACGGCCTGTGGTTCCGCGCGCGGCCAGACTGGCTCAACCTGGAGGCGGGCACCATGGTGCACTACAAGACCTCTGTTGCGAGCGTCGAGCCGAACCGCTTCGGTCGATCCATCGTGCCGGCCATGGGGTACGACACTGCGATGGCGTTCTATCGCCGTGGGTGCAAGGCTCTGGGCCTACCGGTCGATCTGCACGTCATGCTGGCCCAGGAGCAGGTGGCGCCCTACGCATGCTCGCTGCTGTCGCTGTCTGAGGCATCCTGGGCTGTTGCCGACGCCAAGGTGGAGCGTGCCATCGCGATCTGGCGCAAGGCTCTCGCGACAGACACGTGGCCGGCGTACTCGACGCGCATCCATGACGTGGAGCCGACACCGTGGGCGATTGCGGAGGTTGAGGCGGCGATGGGGGATGAGCAATGACGATCGCCATCGTATTTTTCGCCTGGGTGATCCTCAATTGGGTCTCATCGGAGGACGTATGACCTTCCAATTCAAACCCGCCGTCCGCCGCGACGTGAACCTGCTGATCGGCCTGGCTGGCGGCACGGGTAGCGGCAAGACCTTCACCGCCCTGCGCCTCGCAACCGGCCTGGCTGGCGGCCAGAAATTCGCCCTGATCGACACCGAAGCCGGCCGCGCAAACCACTACGCCGACCAGTTCGCTTTCGACCATGGCGACCTACGCGCGCCGTTCACCCCTGACGCCTACACCGAGGCCATCCTGTCCGCCGATGCGGCTGGATACCCCGTCATCGTGGTTGACTCGATGAGCCACGAATGGGCGGGCGATGGCGGCATTCTCGACTGGCAGGAGGCCGAGCTTGACCGCATGGCTGGCGACAACTGGCAAAAGCGCGAGGCGTGCAAGATGGCCGCTTGGATCAAGCCCAAGCTGTCGCACAAGCACATGATGCAGAAGCTCCTGCAGGTACGCGCCCACCTGATCCTGTGCTTCCGTGCGGAGCCCAAGGTGGACATCGCCAAGGACGACCGCGGCAAGACCATCATCATCCCCAAGCAGAGCCTCACCGGCCTCGATGGATGGATACCCGTCACCGAGAAGAACCTGCCCTTCGAGCTGACCGTCTCGTTCCTCTTCACAGCCGACCATCCGGGCGTCCCCAAGCCCATCAAGCTCCAGGAGCAGCACAAGCCGCTGTTCCCCCTCAATCAGCCCATCACCGAGGAGTCTGGCCGGCTCATCGCCGCGTGGGCAAAGGGTGGCGTGCCACCCGCACCACCGGCCAAGAAGGAGTTCAACCTTGCAGACGCTCTCAAATCTCTGGAGCCGTTTGGTGCAGACCTGGAGACGGTCACCAAGTATCTCGGACACGCTCCTACCGCAAGTGACCGCAAGAAGCTGGGTGACCTCTATAGACAGCTCCACGCCGCTGCAATGCATCCAGATCCATCCGGATCGCCGGGGGCTGAGGGCGGAGTGGGTTCCGATGACGCAGCGGGTCAGGGCGGGTAGTGACCACCCTCCACATCCTGACGCCTAGGGGTGAGCCGGTCGATATGCCGGCTCTTCTCCCGTTCTATCGATTCATCGTCGCTGAGCCGGTCAGGATTGGCAAGGCTGGCCGTCTTGTCGATGGCTATTGGCTCAGGGCGCGCCACAAGCACTGGCGCGAATCCCTGGGCCTCATGCAGCGCCTAGGTTGCGTTGAATGGGGGCAGACGACTCAGTATGAGTGGAACCTAGCTCAAAGGTCACGGACTCCCGAACAGACTCGCGCAGCACCTTTATTCGGGTTGCCGATACCTGGTACACCTGGTTCAGTTCCTGAAGAAGACTGGCCCCCTCAGAACCGCGACTATCCGGACGTGCTCCCGCCTGGAGGAGAGCGACGGAAGCCTTGAGCTTGATGTCGGCCATGGCGGCGTTCTCGGGGTCGACCTGGGACAACTCGTGGATCGACTCCAGCGCGTCGAGACGCATGCCGCCGATCAGGGACTCGAATTCGTCGGCAAACTCCTGAGCCGTCAGCGCGTCGAACTGGTCATCCGCCTTGACCTTCTCGATGGCGTTCCATGCCGCCCTGAGTGACGGGATCGACCGGACGTACTGCTGGAGTTTGAAGGGACGAATCCGAAGGTGCCGAGACGCCAGGATCAGGTCGCCCTTGCACTCCACGAGGATCTTGCGCACGCCGCTCTCGTTCATGCTGTCGAAGTTCATTTTCTCTACTCCATTGACTCTCGGGAGACCAGCCGATGCCAGACCTCATGCCTCAAGTCCTTTTGCATACCCCATCGCCTGCAGCTGGGGCAGTTGCTTCACCATGCGCCCCCTGCCTATGTCTGTGCGGTAGAAAGGCGAGTTCGGGATTTTCACCTTCTTCAGAGCCGAGTACGCAGACCTCCTTGCTCCGGAGATTGTCTTGCCCGTTCCAGTGCACACCAGCACGTAGTCTCCCGACGTGACCCAGTGCGGCATCTCCACCACCTTGCCGTCGATCTCGACCGGTGCCTCGCCCATCATGATCTCTGAGGGGTGGATGTGCTCCAGGTCATCCGCGGCCCCGTACACAGGGATGCCGCACACCTCTTTGTTAGTGAGCTTCGAATATGGGAAGTCGGGGATCGCCATGACGACAGAGATACCGACCTCTCCCTCCTCAAACTCGATGGTGTCGCGACCATGAAGAAGATCAAGCATCCACTGAACAGGGTCGCCGCGCATCTGAGATATGACGTTGTGGCGAAGCGGCCATCCGTCGCGCATCGTCCACTCCATGGGCCACGGGTGGCCCTTGTCATCGATGATGCAGTTGTTGTCGATGTAGCCGACATATCCGATCTTCTTCAGGTATGGCTCGATGGGGTAAAGCACCTGATCGGCCAGCTTGCTCTTGAGCACCGGCCTGGTCAGCGTTCCCATCTCCCCGGTGGCAACCCCAAGGTCACCATTCATGAGCTTCTTGTTCTCCCAATTCTCGTAGAGCCACTTGCTCCAGCCGCCGGGGCCGTACCAGCCCCCGACCGCCATCTCTATGCCGACCTTCTTCTCCTGGAGGATGAAGCCCTCGGCCTTCGCGGCTTTACGGAGGTCTTCGCGGCCCTTCCAGCGCTGGAGCATGTGAACCATGTCACCAGCGTTATGGGCCACGTAGCTGAGCGCCTTGTTGGCATCGCCGCTGGGCTTGGACACGAGCATCTCGGGATGCTTTTTGACGTGAGCGATGGCAGCGTCATAGTCGTGAAACGCGATGGACTGCATGATCTCAATTCCATGCTGAGCCATTAGCTTTTGGCCGTGCTCGCGGTCAAGCTCCATCTTGGCGGCGTCGAGACCGCCACAGAAGACCGGGTATCCGCGCTTGATGAGCGCGTCCATCATGTCCACGTAGTACGTGTTGTCGGGCATGTAGATGAGGTCTGCCCAGTCGAACCACTTGCGCTGCACCTCGTTGAGATCGCGCACCTTGTTGATGATCCCCTCGCCCGACCGGCGCTGCTCACCACCGGGCCGCGGACGGTCGTACCACAGGCATTGATGGCCGTAGTCCTGGGCACGCATCAGCATGTCCAGGCAGTTGGAGGTCGTGTCGATGCAGAGGATGCGGCTCATTGCGAGTCAGGCGGTTTAGGTATCTGATTTTGCTGGAGAATCGCCGCGAGCAGTGCAGGATTGTTGTGGGCGACGGCGAGCGCCTGCTGATAGGTGCTCACGCGCGGGACGGTCTGGGGGATGGCCCAGTTGCGCTGGCCGTAGTCGGAGAGCAGAGCTTTGCGGGCGAGCGGGCGGCCCAGGAGCACGTCTGCGGCCGCTCCGAAGTGTCCTTGCGTTGCCGCCAGACCTGCCGCCCCCATACTCGCCACGCTGTGGTCTGCCGCGCCTCCTGTGCGGGCCGTCGACTGCAGCGCGCGAGGGTACTGGTTGGCCGCCGTGGCGATGGTCTTGGCGTTTCCAGACAGCGGCTTGTCGTTGCCCACCTTCGCCAGCTTGGCCGCATTGATGTTGCCCATCTCGTCGGCTGCGGCCTCGTAGTCGTAGGACTTGGCCACGCGCTGGCGGGCGGACTGGAACCGCCCCACTAGGTCGCTGTTGCCGGTCTTCTCCAGGCCGCGCCCCACGAAGTCCTCGAGCGCGTTGGCCGTCGCCTTCTGAGCCGCGCCCAGCTCGTAGTCGCCCTTACGGTAGCTCTCCGTCGCCTGCGCCCGGAGTGACTTGATCTTGGGCATCGCGTAGCCGGGCGGGTAGTCCGACTGCTGGAGCACCTTGTGCAGATCGGTGAACTCCTTCGGCAGCGTCTTGCCCTCGTGCTGAGCGATGGTCGAGCGCTCCGACCAAATCTTGTCCGCGGCGTTGCGCAGCTGGTCGTCCGTGCGCCAGACGGGATTGCTGCCTTGAGGCCCGGCCGCGCCCCTCATGCCAACGCCCTGCTTGGTGGCCTTGTCCGCGTCGGTGATCTCCTTGACGATCGATCCGTACTCCTCGCGGATGGGCTTGAGGTTGGCCGGCAGGATGGGCGTCCCCTCGGGCAGTCCAAGGTCCTTGGCCGCCAGCTTGGGCAGCGCTGCCTCGTTCATCGCCGACGCCTGGTGCTCGGTCGCCGTCTTGCCGCCGATCCAGCCCAGCACCTTGGCAACAGGCGACGTCGTGCCGGTCATCTGGGGCGGCACCTTGATGCCAGAGTCGACTGCCTGCTTGGGGATGGTGACCTGTGGGGAGTCGGGGGCGAACTTGGGAGGCGTTGCGATGCCCCCCTCGTTGGCCTTGGCCGCTTTGACGCCGAGGAATCCCGGCGCTTGGTTGATCGCCTCATGCACACCCGCGCCGACCATCTGGCGCGCGGTGCCCGGTTCTCCGTAGTTGATCGCCTTCTCTGCGCCGGAACCGACCGCATCGACACCCTTGCCGATGAGCGACAGCGGGTTGTACTGAGCGATGGCCTTTCCGGCTGGCCCGGAGGGTTGGTAGGTCAGAGCGCTGCGCACGGAGTCGCGGAATCCCTGAGCATTCCCCTCGGGCTTGTCCCGGAGCGCATCCCGAGCCATCGCCGCCCCGCCCATGACGTCGGACACAGGCTTGGCGATCATCCCGCTCGCCATGTTCAGCCCAGCCTCTCCGACCGGCCCCAGGATGGCGCTGATCACGCTCTTTAGCGCGGACGGCTTGGCGTCGTTCTCGGCCTCCTGCTTGGCGAGCCAGGAGGTATCGGGCTTGGATGGTGCGGCCGGCTTGGCCCAGTCAGGCACCGAGCCGGCACCGGAGGCAGCAGGCTTGGCCCAGTCGGGGACTTGTTCGCCAGCCATCAGGGATCGATCCCGAAGTGCGCCTTGAACTGCGCCTTCATCTCAGGGTGGGCCTTGACGTAGGCGATATCGTCCGCACTCGGCTTGGGTTGCCCCGGCGCCGTGTTGCGGTTCTTGCGCAACTCTGTCGCCACGTCCTGGGGTGCCTGCCGGCCGCGATCCATTTCCTTGCGCATCACCGCCACCTTGGCCGCGAACGCCTCAGGGCTGTCCGATGCTGCCAGCAACTCGCGCGCGTGCTCCTTGTCGCTGACGGTTGCAGTGCCCTTGGGGTTGATCGACCGAGCGTACTCGTTGACGAACGTGTTGATCGACGTGAGGAATGCGCCCGTAGCCGGATCGTTGGCTTCCGTCTTGCCTGCGATGATGGCCTTGTTGAGGCTGCGCCAGTCACCTCGAGGCACCTTGGAGGCGGCATCCATCATGATGTCCGCGCCGCCCTGTGCCGCGCCTGCTGCGATGGCCGTGTTGGCGCCGGCTGCACCTGCGGTACGCATTCCGGAGGTCTCGAATGCGTTGTCTGCCGCGTAGTTCTTCATGTCGTATTGCGGGTTGATCTTGAGCGCCTTCTCCAGCACCTTCTCCCGCAGACCACCCTTGGTGCTGAGAGACTTCGGATCGACCTTTCCTGCTGCGACGGCCTGGGCCACAAGGTCAACGTCCCCCGGATCGGCGGACCCGCCACCAGAGGCCGCCTTCTGAACGCGAGCCTTGGCCGCCTTCGCCTCGTTGAGATCGATCTGAGACTGACGCAACGGCGCCTTGGCATCCGGTGCGGCGCCCTCCATCCGATCCTCTGCGCGCCCCTTGCGCCCGGCGTCCTGACCCGCGATCTGAGCACGCAGCCCCGCGCTATCCGCCTGTTCCTTGCGCAGCATCAGGTTGAGCTCGGCCAGTTGCTGCTTTCCCTCCTGCGAAAGCATCTCCTTGTGCTGCATCAGCGCGTAGTACAGCGGCATGCCGGTGATGCCCTGCTCCTGCAGCTTGGAGGCCATGTCATGCAGGTTGGGCAGCGCAGACTGGATCGCCGCCGTGACCTGGGGAGGCGGCGGCGGGAGGCCCTGGGATGGGTCTTGCCCTTGGGGTGGCGGCTGGAGGCTCTGAGGGGCCTGCTGGGTCGGTTGCTGGGGCGGTGCCTTGGGTGAGGTGTAGGGCGGCAACTGCGGCGGTTGCTGCTGCTGAGGAGGGGGCCCCATCTGTTGCGGCGGCGGCCCCATCTGCCGGCCCGGCATCTGACCGGGCGGCATCATGGGCGGGCGCTGCTGGGGCGGTATGCCTTGCGGAGGCTGCGGCATTCCCTGCCCTTGAGGGGGCATCGGCTGCGACTGCGCGCCGGGCGGGGGCGGCAATGGTGGCGGGGGCTGAGCGATCGTGTTCGCCCACGCCGACAGACCCTGGTTCTGCTGGTTCTGCTGGTCGATCAGCTGCTGATAGCGAGCTCGCTGAGTGGCCTCGTCAAGGCCCTCGTAGTAGCCAGAGACTGCGCTTCCGTAGAGTGGCATATCAGTCTCCAGACCCGCCGCTGCCGCCGCTCAGGTCGTTGTTCGCGTACTGGCTTCCGTCCGATCCGTAATAGGAGTTCCCGGAGTTGAGCGACGACGGGCTGTTGAACCAGCTGCTCAAACTAGACCACGGCGTCTGGCCGCTGGAGTTGGCAGTGTTGAGTCCGCCTACCGCGTTGCCCAATCCCTTCAACGCTCCGGCCTGCTGCTGGGCCGCGAACTGGTTGCCGGCGAGGGTGTTGCTGTAGGCGTTCGCGCCGGCCCCGCTGCCGTAGTTCATGTAAGGGATAGCCTGGTTTTGCTGCTGCTGATACGGCGACATGGCCGTGGCCAGACCGGATGCATAGGCTGAGGCGTTGGCGCCAGGCTGAGCCGCGGCGTACTGCTGCGCGGTGAGCGGGATCTGGCTCGCCTGCCCCTGATCCTGAAGTCCTTGCTGGCTCAGCGCGGCCAAACCCTGAGCGCCCTGTGTTTGGCGCTGCAGCTGCTGGTTCTGCCAATCGATGTTGAAATTCTCGTTCGCCTGCTGCGCCATCCCCGCGCCCGCGCCCGACTGCCCCAGCCCGTACTGGCTGGAGATCGCGTTGGCCTGATCCCCGACCTGCTGCTGCGTTCGGTTGTACAGAGCCTGCTGCGGGTCGAACGCCGTCTGATACAGCTGCTGACCAGCCTGCTGCAGCTGCTGACCAGCCGCCCCATAGGATTGCCCCAACTGCTGTTGCTGCTGTACGTACGGCTGGTAGTTGATCGCGTTGGCTTGCTGCAGGGACTGGTACAGCCCCTGGTCGGAGATGTTGTTCAGGCCTCCGTTGGCGTTGAGTTGAGACTGATCGGTGGACTGGTTGCCCTGCCACCCCGCGTCCGCCCCACTCAGGCCGGTCGGCGTGTACATGGTGTTGCCGGCTCCACCTGTGGTGCCAGTCTTTCCGCCACCCGAGGTCGAGTTGGCGGCTCCGTAAAGTGACGCGGCAGCGCCTATCCAGGCCGCCGGCACCTAAACCACCCACACCATGGTATAATCTGACATTTTAGGAACTCCTATGGATGAAGTCTGGTTGCCGATTGGCGGATACGAAGGTCTTTACTCGGTCAGCAACCTGGGCCGAATAAGGAGTGAGGCCAGAACCTGCAAGGCCGGTTTCAACAAGATCAGGAAGGTTAAGGAGCGCATCATGGCGCTCCCCGTATGCCACAGTGATCACGGGTACAGACAGGTTAGGCTGAATCGAGACAACGGAGGTAGGACATTCCTTGTCCACCTCTTGGTGATCCGAACGTTCGTCGGCGAACCACCCGAGGGAATGGAATGCGCCCACCTCGATGGAGACAGAACCAACCCCGCATTGTCCAACCTTGAGTGGAAGACTCACGTCGAAAATGAAAGGGACAAGAGGCTTCACGGGACATTCCTTAGCGGTGAAAAATGCCCCTGGTCGAAGCTGACTGACGAACAGGTCGCAGCCATACGTGCCGACAAAAGGCGGCAATGGCTGATCGCTGAATCGTACGGAATGTCTCAATGCCAAATCTCCAGGATCATTGGCCGGAAGCGCCGTGTAACGCAACCTGTTGCGCATCGAACGACCACCCCTCAGGACTCCACGGCACGCGCCGACCCCGATCCAGCCGGATGCACACCGTCATGACGATGTGGTCATCATGACCCTCGTTGACGACGTTGTGCGACACGTCATTTCTGAACCAGTGCACATCGCCAGCCTTCTGAACCAGCCTCTCCTGGTCATAGCAAAACGCCGCCTGTGGGTTGCTCTTGAGGCAGATGTTGAACTTGTCGTAGAACTCGGGATGCCATCCCCTGTCCACGTGGCCGTAGATCGTCTTGCCGGGCAGCAGTCGATAGATGAACACGCCCCCCAGCATCTCGCCTTGCACCATCGACATGAGTCCGAAGATCAGCGATCGGGCCGATGCAAGATGATCGATCGACTCGTACCAGTCGGGGATGTGCGCGTCGGAGAACTGGCTCCAGTCGCCGGTCTCGATGCACGGGCGTTCGTCCTTGTAGCGCAAGAAGATGTCCTGCGACTCCCGGTGCGGCCCCTTGACCGACAGCCTGCATGGGTTGCGATCCCACAGGTCAGGCCGGCGCTGGAGGTTGAGCAGCAGCGGCGTCACGTCCACGCCCTGGGTGATGAGGGTGTAGTTCTTCATGCGATCACCTGGTGGTCGATCTTGTCAGGGTCGGTCAGGCCACCAACGTCCGGCCAAACGCACGCCCACACGATGTCGGTGACCGCCTCGATGCCGTGCACATGGTGAGCGATCAGGTTGACGGTGGCCGGCGCGATCAGCTCGATCACCTTGCCCTGGAAGATCAGGCGCGCGGTGCCAAGCACCAGGATGCCGTTGTGGTTGATCTTGTGCTTGTGCTGACGGATGGCCTTGCCTGCCGGGACGGTGTACACCTTGGCATACCCCTTGTCGGCCCACAGGTGCGCCATGTCTACGCCGTGAGCCTCCAGGTCAGGGACGGGCCTGCCGCGGGGGATCACGGTCTCGGTTGCGGCGAATGAGTCGATCACAGAGATGGCCCTCCGTTAATTGTTTGGTTCATCGAAGACCTATCGTATGATCAAGGAATGAGCAAACACATTGGCGCAAAATTCGGCATGCTTCTTGTTGTCGGAGAGCTTCCTCATCCAACAGCAAAGTACCGCAAGTTTCTTGTGTGTCGCTGCGATTGTGGGGCTGAGGCTCGAGTAGATCAAAGCAGCCTTGTTGGAGGCCGCACGACAAGTTGCGGTTGCAACCGATCCGCAGCAATCCGCAGCTCCAGCACCAAGCATGGGATGAGTGGCACCGCTGTTCACAATGCATGGAGAGCGATGAATCAACGGTGCAACGATCCTGACTTCTCTGGAGCGAAGAACTACAGCGAACGAGGAATCAAGGTTTGTGAACGATGGGAATCGTTTGAGAATTTCTTCGCTGACATGGGGAGTCCTCCCGAAGAGAAGCCAACCCTGGATCGCTATCCGAATGTTGATGGGGACTATTGCCCTGAAAATTGCCGATGGGCTTCTCTCAAAGAGCAGGCCAACAACACCAGAAAGAATGTCTTTCTGACGCTTCATGGTCAAACTCTCACCATTCAACAGTGGTCGGAGGAACTCAACATTCCTCACGAGAGGATTCGAGGAAGGCTCAAACTCGGCATGAGCACTGAGCAGTGCCTTCGTGTCGGATACCTTAGAGGCCGTTAGCATACGCATAGCATCTCTGGTAGTTGTCCCTGAGCTGATCGGCCTCGTACATCAAGGTAGCCAGAGATCGTTGAAGCGCGTCTGGAAGCTGTACGACGGAACTGGCGGGAGCGTCGGCCGCGGGGGCGGCGCTGGGCACGGCACCGCAACTGCCAGACCGACGTCCGGCGCTGGATGCGACTGCGTAGCGCAGGCTCCGAGTAGCGAGCTGAGCGCGCAAAGCGCTAGTCTCTTGCTGGTGGGCTGCATAGTCCTTCTCCTGCTGGTCGTGAAGACGTTGGTTGCTCTTGGCGACGGCGTCTGCCTGAGCTTGAGCGGTGATGATGAGTTGCAGCGCGTCGTGCTTTTGCTTGTCCAGGGCCGACTGCCACCGGGCTCGGTCGGCGTCCCACGCCACCCGGGTCGCCTCGACGCCGGCCACGTAGCGGGTGTGCCCGTAGTACAGGCCGCCCGTGACGATGCCGATGGACAGGCACAGGAAGCCGATGATTCGGATGTACAGGCCGTCAAGCATTGGGGATCTCCTCAGCCGGCGCCGCGTCCATCTTCAGGCACGTCTCACGCTCGAGCATCCTTCTTTTCGTCAGTCCCGGCAGCGTGACCATCGCGCCACCTGGAAGCGTTGCCTTGTTCCAGCGTAGGAGCTGGTCGCAGGCGCGCGGCCACTCGCCGGCCTTGAGAAGGCGTGCCGCCGTCGATCGGTCGACGTCGCAGGCGATGGTCGGCCCCATGTTGTAGACGGCACTGCCAAAGGCCGCCAGGACGTCCACGGGCGCGTCCGGAGCGCACTGCTGCACCATCTCCACCGCCTCCTGCGTTCGATCGGTCAGAAGGGCCTTGCATTCGGCCGTCGTGTAGCTCTTGCCCAGGACGGGGTTGCGGGTCTCTCCGAAGCAGTACGTGGGGATACCCACCGGGTCGGTGTAGACGTAGTGTCGGATGCCCTCGCACGGGCCGACGATGCACACCGCCAGGACGGATGCCGCTGCGGCCTGCTTGCCGCGGTTCACTGGGGGTCTTTGGTAGTCCATAGGGCGGGCTGGGCGACGATGCGCGCCACTCCTGAAGCAAGGCTCACGAAGAAAGCCGCCGCGGCGAATGAGCCGTTCGCATGGGCGGGGGCGAGATACTGCATGCCGAACTCGCATGCCGACAGGATCGCCGACAGGATCGCAAGACGCACCGACCAAAGCCGGTGCCAGACTTTCCCCGCGTCATCGATCAGTACCACGGGTGCCATTTCAAAACCAGGAGAGCAGCTTGTGTAGCCACCCTCCAATCCTTGCGAAGTACCACGTGTGTTCGACCGCGACGTAGCTGGCGATGAAAATGGCGCTGACTTGAGACCCGAGCCGCATCGACCACTCCAGCACCATCACGCAGCCGTTGAACAGGCGGGAGTGACGGTCTTGCTGCTTTCGATACTCCACCGCCCGATCAACCTTGGACGTCAGGACGTCTATCTGCTGCACAAGGCAGATCAGATAGTCCCGCGCGTTTGGCTCTTTGGGTTGTTCGTCCATATTTCAGCCTCGGGTCACGAGGAAGCCGTAATCGAAGGACGTTACGGCGATGCCGCTGCCCGTGACGTTCATTAGCTTGAAGCTGATAGTGTTGGCGGCGGAAACCCACGCTCGCGTGATGATCCCTTGAGGAATCGGATCAATCAGAGAACTTGGTGTCGCCGTGATCTTGTCTCCTTGGAGAGCTCCTGTCACCGTGGTCGTGTAAGTAAAACTGCTACCCGCTGTGATCGTTCCCGGGATGATGGCAGAACCACTTGTATAGAACTGCTGACTTACCACGGGTGTTCCAGTCCAACCGGGAAAGTAGTTCTGTCCGATGGTTCCAGTAGTTCCCGCGCACTTGATCGGAGCCCCGGTCATGCCTGCCGCACAGTCGAATGTGTTGCCAGTAATGTTCGCGTTGGTGACCGTCGCACCGCTGTCGTCATAGAAGGACTTAGTTCCCATCTGGCCCTGGAACGTGTTGCCGATGAGACTGATCTGGTCGCACGTTCCCACTGGCACGATGGCGCTCAGCGTGGAGCTGCCCGCGAGGCCCAGGTTCTGGCAGTTCACGCCGGTCATCTTAAACCCGACGACGGACTGCAACTGTGCGATGCATTGGTACGAATTTAGGTTGCCTCCCGTAATACTGATGTTTTTCAGCTGGAAGGGCGTCGTGTTGTAGCCGTCGAGGAAATACTGGCAGTTGGTGATGGTTCCAGAGGGGTAGCCACTCGGCGCCACAATGTCCATGCCAATTACATTGAACAGCAGGAACGCCCGCTGCTGAACGCTAAAGAAGCGACATGCCGTCCAGTTTGAATTGGTAACGACGCTCGTTGAGGTTGTCGTTCCTAGGCTGTAGGCTGCGGCCGATGCGATGTCGACGAGACAGTTTCGCATCATGATGTCGTCGCCGATGTCGATCTTCAGCGCATTAGCCCCCGGTTGGGCGAACACCAGATCCTCGTAGCGCTGTGAGTTGCATGCGGCGCCGCCCGTCCCGACCTGGACGTGGATGAGGTTGCCAGTGCCACCCAATCCATTTCCAACAAGCGTCATCTTCTCGAACGACACCGACATGCCCTGAGCGATCGGCGTGACCTGGAAGAGGTCGACGTTCGTCGCATTGCTTTGAATTCTGGTTCCAGATGATCTCTCGGCTGGCCCGTCACCAACGTGGGCGACCTTCTTGGTTTGGGTCAGCGTCCCAGCAACAAGCGAGTACCCCGAACCGTAGTAAAGCGTGCACGTCCCGGCGAATGGTGAATTTGATGCGTAGGTGACTGGGTTGTAAGTGCTCTGGACGTAGGTGATAGCGTTTTGGCGTGCGGTCGTGTCGTCGTGGCTGTTGTCGGAGTAGACCCCGAACTGTCGATCCGTGAGGACGGCCCCATAGACCAATTTCCATCGGCCGGTATCGGCCGCCACAAGGATCGTTCCACCGTTGTCCGAACTCGTCGTGTCCGTCGAATCGTAGACGTACAGGCTCTCCGGAATGCCGTCCCTGAGGGCGTAATAGCCCGTCACCAGGACGCGAGGGTTTCCGGTCATCAGGAGCGACCGAACTGCCGCCACCGAGTCAACGATCGGCGTGTACCCGGAGATATTCTTGTTGGTGAGGGTCTGGGTGGCCGTCTGAGTGACGATGACATCGCCGCCGATGGTCTGCGTCGTTCCGACCAGGAAGGCATTGTTTCCGTTCAGCGCCGCGGCGTTGGCGTTGACGTTGTTGACGATCTGATTGAGGTCAGCCATGACCTGAGTTGCGTCCGCGATCTGGCCGTTCGTGAGAGTGACTGGAAGGAGTGAAACGATCGACATATCAGACTCTCATGTTGGTGTAGCCGGTCTCTTGGTAACGCGCGAAGAACGTTCCGATGGTTAAATTGTTCTGCCCTGTCACGTTGATCAACAAAGCCATCTTCTGGAACACCAACGGGACGTTCCAGTTGATCGTGTAGACCGTTGGGATGTTGAGCGACGACGACCAGCTACCGACCCCCCACACGAACGCGCCCCACAGGCTGTTGGGAGTGTTGACGGTGATCGTCGTGGAGTCCATCGGGTTACGCTGATCGTCTAGCGCGGTTATCTGGTAGACCGACCTCGACCCCGAGGTGGATAGCTCCAGCGTGCTCTCGACAATCTGCTTCTCCGCCATGTTGCCGTCCTTGGGCATCGTGCACGACTCCATGACGCAACTGATCGCCGCACCGTTATCGGTGTAGACCGAGGTGGCACTCGCCGTCAGCTCGCTCTTGAGGAGGACGGCTCCCATGTTGGCGTGCGAGATGACGAAGTAGTTCCCGATCTGCGCCATGCAATCGACGTTGAGCGTGTGCGGGCCGTTCCAGCGCCGTCTCTGAATGTCGAACCAGTAGTCGCCCGTGATGTTCTGCCCCGACACGATGGTGTCCATGCAGATCCGGTACACGCCGCCCGAGTAGCCGGCCGCCACACGTGACGGGTTGCGAGAGTAGATGAACGGCGCCTGGATGTCCTGCTCGCTGACCTTGAGGTCGCGCGTCAGGGGCTTGACGGCCCCCAAGGGGTCGATGTAGTACGGTCCGTCGATGGCGGCGAAATAGGTGCCGTAGGGCGTCTGGATGACCGACCTGGGCGAGATCGTTCCAACGTTGAGGCTCAGGTAGTTCAGCGCGAGCGTCGTCAGCGCGGAGTCTCCCGTGACCTGCCAGACCTGGAACTGCTTGAACACCATCATCGCCGACGTCACACCGCCGCTTGTGGTCTGTACCGGCAACCCGCTGAATGCTTGGATGGGAGATGGATCACCGATGGTCAGGGACTGGCTGGCGTTGGTGCGGGTGAGCGGCACCAGAACGTCAGAGAAGTACGCAACATTGCCGCATGCGTAGTAGGCCCGATTGTTGAAGTTTGCAACCGCCGTGGGTACGCTTGGAAGCGTGCTGGTTGCCAGATTGGCGGCCGACCAGGCGGGTGTCGTTGGCGTGCTGATGTCGATCGCGCCGAAGTAGTTGGAGCCCGTTCCCGAGAACCCCGGGTGGGTCACAAGAATCGTCGTTCCGACCACTGCCATCGTCGGGGGCACCCACAGCCCCGACGTCGGCGGACTGGTGGGCGTGTTGCCCGACGTCACCCCGCTGATCGCGATGAACACACCTGTGGAGGTATTGAACGCGAATGGCTCGTCTTGGCCCGGGTTGCGCGCCGTCGACACCATGCCGTAGACCATCACCCCGATGGAGATATACACCGATAGGAAGGTGGGGCTGGTGAAGCTGGCGAACGATGTCAGCGCCACGCCGCCCGGCCGGCATACCACCAGCTCCGGATTGGACGGGTCGAACACCAGGTTCTGCAATGACCGACACGCCCCCGGGAATGCCTCGGTTGCGTCGAATGCGTCAGACAGGCCCTTGGGGGTGAATCTGACCGGGTGTTGCTTGCGAAGAGGCATGGGGCCTCAATTCGTGATCTTGGTCGGGCGTGCGCTCCGATTGCCATGGAACCGGCGCGGGTCGAGGCGCACCGACTTGACCACTTGCTGCTCGTCGCCCTCCATGATGAGATGCGTGCGCAACATGATCTCGCACATCGACTGGAACGAATCGTGTCGCTCGTCGTCCGTGATCTCCATCAGGCGGGTGGCCGTTGCCTTGATGAGGTAGTCCTGATCCTGGAACCAGGGAACGGTGCTGCTGGACTCAGGCGTCACGATGTCAGGTTGCTGCACCATGTATCGGTGCGTCAGGATGATCTGCCCTGAGGACTGCGGGTACACGTAGACGTAGCCGGCCGTCCCGGACGCGGTCTGCGCCTGCGTCGACAGGTCGGTGGCGTACTCGTACGGGTAGTTTCCCGTGCTCGGGTCTTTGAACTCCTGGTCGTACTCCTCCATGCTGACCGGATGCAGGAAGTACGGCAGGTTGTTCTGAAGGTAGAAGAAGTCGTACGTCCGCGCGTAGTTCGCCTCAAGATTGAACGGCCCGTTCGTGCCTGCCTGGACGGTCAGGAACTGGGACACCCGGTTGACCTTGAGGTCTCGGTGCATCCACAGATCCATCAGCACCAGGTTGAGGTACTGCCCGCCCATCGTCACGTAGCCGGGGCACTTCGCTACCTTGCAGGCCAGCGCGACGATTTGGGAGGCAGTGATGGCCATCAGGCGGCCAAGCTCTCGGCGATCTTCTTGGCCTTGGCGATGGCCGCCTTGCCCGCGTCGATGTCGTCGTGCACGATCTTGAGGTTGGTGCGCATCGTGCGCAGGGTCTCGCCCTCGCGACTGTTCAGCTTGTCCTTGGCCGACAACTCCTCGATGATGGTCTCCATCTGGCGCAGCTGGTCTTGCCGCTGCGACAGTTTGGCCTCGAGCTCAGGCACCTCGGCCGCGATGCGCTGGCGCTCAACCACCGATGCAGCGACGTCCAGCCGCTTGTTGAGGTCGTCCACGCCATCATCGGCCAGCACGTAGCCCGAGAGGGTCAGTTGCTTGCCGTTGGGCAGTTGCGCCGTGAGGGTGTAGGAGCCGGCCACTCGGCCGCCGTCGTTGTCGCCTTGGTTCATTGCTTCCCGCTGATGGTTCGGTTGAGGGGCTTGCGGTAGAAATTCTCGTTGCTGCCGTGGATCTGCTGCTCGTGCACCCATCCGCGCGCCGTCACGTCCTTGAGCACACGCAACGTGTCGGTCGTGACCTTGTAGGTCTGACCCTGGTAGTACGGGATGCCGTTGATCTTGATGTCCGTCCCACCGTTCGGCGCGAGGTCGATCCAGTAGTGCCACAGCGAGTTGCCATCCGGGTCGGCGCCCGCATAGATCTCGGTGGCGGCATCCTGCGCCGGCGCAAACTCGGGGATCGGTCGAGCCTTGAGCTTGGCGATCTCGGCTTGCAACTCGGCGAGCTGCGCATCCCTTGCCGCGTCCTTGTCGCGCAGTGCCTGGTTCTCCAGGGCCGTCTGCTCGAGCAATCGCTCGTTGGAGTCGGGCAAGGGGGCGAACGGATCACCCCCTTTCTTCGTTGCATCGTTTGCCATCGGGTCTCCTTAGGCAGCCGGCTTGGGCGTGACGGCGAACCCGTTGGCCTCAAGCAGCGCCTTGGCCGAGGACACCTGGTTGTCCTTCTGCTCGGCCCAGGCGATGAAGGCGTGCACCTCCGCGGTCGCGGTGGCTTCACCGCGGGCGATGGCGTCCTTGATTTGCTGCCATGACATGACGATCGACATGCTGTTCTCCTGATTCAGTTCAGTGGGGGATCAAGCCTGCGTGCCGGCGTTGTAGCCTGGGACGAATGCCGACGAGTGCTCGATGCGAGCCAGGAAACCCTGGTTCAGGATGATCGTTCCGTAGAAGATCTTCCAGCTCACCACGCGCGTCTGGTTCAGCGGGTCGGACTTGTCCGCGCCGGTCAGGTAGTGGAACTCAGGGTTCTCCAGAAGAACCTGGCCGTAGGACTGGTTGCCGATGAACAGCGTCGGGAACACGTACACGCCAGTGGCCGGCGCGGCGGGCGGCGTCTGAGCCGTGCCGATGCCGGTGATGACCACCGTCTGGTTGCCAGCGAGCTGCGTGGCTTGACCGGCCAGGGGGCCGATCGACGGGCCAGCGGACGACAGGCCCAGGTTGGACGGCGCCGACGAGGTGCCGATGTAGATCGAGAACACGTAGCCCGGCAGGTTGGGCAGCGTCACCGAGATCGATCCCGTGGGGCCGGTCACCGAGATGTTGCCCGAGACCTGGTAGATCTGCTGCTCGACGCTGGTCTGAGCCGGCGCGCCGGTCACCTGGATGTTATACGTGGTCGACGTGGCGAGGTTGCCGCCAGAGGCTGAGGCAACGCCCGTGATCAGCGCGTTGCCGACCCAGTAGGGCATCAGGTTGGTCTCGACGTAGCGCATGCCGCCCCACGAGCCCAACTCGTTGTTGTACAGGCGATCCTTGTCGCTGTACGACCAGGCCGTGGAGATCGTCGCGTTCTCGCGCATGTCTTGCGACGGCAGCGGGTGGATCAGCGCGATGTAGTGCTGCGTGACCGTGGGCGAGCGCGTCGGGCGGTGCTTGCCCGCCTCGATCATCATGTCCTCGCGCTCGTCGCCATTGAAGCGCGGAACGCCGTACGTGACCATCGAGCCCCACATGCGGTTGGACTCGTGCGGGCTCATGACGTCGGTGGCCAGCAGAGCGGCGCGGTTGGCGCGGCCGTTGGCGTAGTTGACCTGCGTTCCGGCCAGGAGCGTGTTGAGCGTGTTGCGCTCCAGCGTTTCCGGCAGTTGCAGGGAAACCAACTGGATGGCCTGCTGGAACAGCGGGTGCTTGATCGTCAGGTTGGCGACGTCGGTGATGATGACGCGGTCGCCCCACTGCTGCGCGGTCGCCGTGACCTGCTTGAGGGTCATCGCCTCACCGATCGGGGCCACGCCTTCTTGCAGCGGCGCGAACGGCAGCGGCAGGCGCTCGTAGCGGCTGGCGGTGTAGGTGGTGCCGCGGTTGGTGTCGAGCTTGAGCGGCTTGCCGAACTGGTAGGCCACCAGCTGTCGGCGGGCCAGCGGCTCGACCTCCTCCTGGATGTAGGCCTCGACGTCGGACTGGAAGCCGGCCGCGGTGTTGGACACGCCGGGGAACAGGTAGGCCGCCAGGAAGGCGACGAGCAATTGCAGGCGAAGCATGGGAATCCTCAGATGATGGTGTCTTGGAGGCGCGCCGCTCGCTTCTCCCGATCGCTCATCCGGCCGCGCGCCGGCGTGTCCGAACGGGCGCCGGGCGACTTGCCGCGCGCAATGGTCTTGGTGCCCGTCGATGCCGCCGACTTGGCGGTGAACTTTCCTGCTACCACGTCCTCCCCGATCATCAATTGAAGGATCACCTCGCGCGAGGTGTTGATGCCGGCCGCACGGGCCTTGGTCAACTTGTCCTCAACGCGGTCGGCGTACTTCTCGTAGATCGGGTTCTTGATCGACTTCTGCGTGTACGCCGCTTTGTCCGAGAGGTCTTCGGCGCGGGCAAGCGCCTGTTGACTCTGGGCTTGCGACTGACGCAGGGCACGATTGGACTGGATCTGCCATTTCTCCAGGTCGCTGGTATTCGCGTCCCGGAGCTTGGCCTCTTCCTCTGCAAACGTCGGGTCGGGTTGCCGGTTGCGCTGGGCGCGCTGGGCATCCAACTCGTCCTTGGCTTCCTTGGCCATCTTCTCGGCGTTCTTCGCGCGCTCGCGAAGCTCGACGATGGCACGCTGGCCACGGGTCATCTGGCGGGGAGCAGGCTCCTCTTCAGGCTCGGGATCACCTTCGGCCACCTCTTCAGGGGCTTCCTCTTCAGGATCGGCCTCGAGGTCAGGCTCCTCTTCCGGCTCATCGCTTGCCCCTTCAGGGTCATCGATTGCCGGGCACAGGTAGGCCACGGCGCGGCCGAATAGGCGTTGCAGAAGACATTTCAGCAGGTCAGACATCGGTATCTCTCTCATCTGAGGATTACGTCCTCAAAGCGGTGTGCTCGGTTACGCCGAGCAGGCGGTGAATCACAGGCCCCAAGAGCCGCAATTCTGGATCGTGATCGTGGTCGGGCTGGTGACGTTGAGCAGCAGCTTGCGCGTCGTCGCGGTGGCGCAGGTCATCGTTCCGGTCAGGGTCGTGCCGGAGTCGCCCGCGGTGATGGTTCCCGTCTGTCCGACCGAGTTGTTCAGGAAGTGGATCGGCTCCGAGTAGGTGCCGTCCAGGGGGATCGTACCGAGCGCTGCGATCATCGATGCCGTGGACGGCAGGTTGATCGTGAAGGCTCCGGACGCGCCGGAATTCAGGATCGTCATGCCGGCGAGAACCTGCGCAGCCGTCAGCGTGGTGGACGTGCCTGCGGTCGTGACTGCTGTCGTTGCCTCGGCATAGTTGTTGACGTTGCTTGCGAGACCGAACAGTCCAAACAGCGCCGTCATGTCGGCTGTCAAGCCGGGGGGGAATTTCCAGATTGCCATGTCGGCCCCTTAGACTACGATCACGCCGGCCGCCATGCCGTACATGCCGGTCAGGGTGATAAGCGGCGCGTAGGTCAGCGGAACGACCGCGGGCGGGATCAGCGTGGCCGCCGTCGCCGTCCAGACCGTGCCCGAGATCGGCAGGGCGACGACCACCGAGGTCGTGCCGGCGCTGTAGATCGGGTAGAAGCCAGCCGGCAGGGTACCGGCCGTCGTGCCGATGTACAGCAAGCTGCCAACCGTGGTCGTGATCGCGTTGGTGCCGAGTGCCACCGTGTACAGGTTGGTCGTGCCGATCTGCGTGATGGAGGTGAACGTGGAGGCTGCGGTGAGCGCCTGCACCACCTGGGTATAGAGCTGCGTGATCTGGCCGCGGTAGAAGCGCTGGCCGCCCGTGGTCACGGTGGTAGTGCCGGACAGTGTGACGCCGGTATTGGTGACGGTCGGCGCGGCGACGGTGGTACCGGTGTTGCCAGCGATCGTCAGAGGGAACGTCTGGCCGTTGTACGGCAGCGGAATCTGGTTGACGATGTTGATCGCGTTGTCGAGAGTGACCGTCACGGCGCCGCCGTTGGTCAGCATCTGAGTCAGGCCGGCGATGTTGGTCAGCGTGATCGTCGCGGCGGCCGAGGTCGCGAAGTTGACCAAGCCGGCATTCGGCGATACCGCCAGAAGCACCGAATTCAGCAAGCCCAGGATGCCGACGTTGGGCTGCGCGCCGTTGACGTCGATCGCCTGCTGGAGACTGTTCGCGCCAGGCGGCAGGCCGATGGCCATCGGAAAGAGGACATCGGCGAGGAATTTCGGCATGCGCATTTAAGTCTCCTAATGGTCGGAAGGGTAAGAGGGTTTGCTTGGCTAGTCAATCAGTCACGATGCCCTGGACGAAAATGTCGGCGGTCAAAGCGCCGGTATTTCCCGTCGTCAGAGACAGTATCGGCGTGGCCGATTCCTGCTTCTGGATGATATTGGCGAGCGTCGAAATGGACGCCAATCCAACTCCGGTGAGGCCACCCCAGGTTTGCGCCGCCGCGAGGATAGCGTCCCCGCCTTTGGTGGCTGCGGAATAGATTCCGCCCACGCACGCCACGCCGAACGCACCGGACTTGGTGATCCCGACGATATTGGTAACGACGTAGTTGGTGAAGTTTCCGACCTTGGTGAGCACCTGGTCGGTGGTCAACGTCATGTTGGCCGCGCGGATGATGAACAGCGTCTGCGTGACGTTGTTCGTTCCGACTTGAACCGATGGAGAGCGAGTCGCCATCTCAGATCCCGAACCCGGTTTGGATGTAGACCGTCGCTGTGCTGCTGGCCGTGACGACCGTCCAGAATTGGCCCGGGGGAACTGTGAACGTTCCATCCTCTCCCGGCGCCATCAGGAGCACCTGCGTCGGAGTACCTGGCGTCGGGAAGACCGCATTGGTTGCGGCTTGGGCGGCGGTTGCTGCGAATACGACGGCGGCGGCCACTGCGCCAGAGTTGTAGATCTTCGCGACGATCTGGCTTCCCGAGAGCGGGCTCCCTGGCGTCAACTGGATTGCTGCGGGAGCAGCCGTCGCGCCGGCAATCGCAAAGGTCGGACTGATTGGCTGAAACGCACTGTCATTTTCCATGCACAGCCTCCTCGATTGACGGTGTGGTTAGCTTCAGGATGTGCATGATACGCTGCTCTGCTGTGGGATGAAGCGATCTGTCGCCTGGAAGGATCGGCCGCGGCGTGTAGATATGTGGCGAATTGTGGGACGCGAGGTACAGCAGCAAGCCTTGCGCGTGGCCCTGACTCACTGCGAAAGCATCCGCCTCCAATTCATGCTGTCGACACAGCGCCGGCAAGTCCTTCCACCGCCTGGTGAACAACCAACCAACTCGCTTGAGCGCATGCCGGCCCCGGAGGTGCCCGCGCTCGTGAGCGATGACCGCATGGGCTTGCGAGGGTGGCAGATGCCGGAACCATCGCCCGGTAACGATGAAGGGGCCGATGCAGCGCGCGACCCAGGGGCGGTCGGTATGGAGGATCATCCGCGGCCTTCAGCGCCCGCGAGGCTATCCTGATGCACCATCCCCGGAGGCCCTTGCGTCCGAGGCTGTCCAGGCTGCGCACCGATACGCGGCGTCCCCGCGACTCCCGGCTGTCCGCCACCCGGCACGCCTGGCTGACCCCCACCTTGCTGCTGCCCCATCATCTTTTGCTGCTGCTCCTGCAGCATCTTGACGTGCGCCGCGATATGCCCGCGCAGGACGCCTGTGGGGTCGCCCGTCAGCTTGGCCGACTTGTTGTGCACCGAGATGTGCTCCTGGTGGTTGTCGCCGGCGTGGATCTCGACCTGGATGCCGTTGTGCATCATGTCGTCCTCCTCCTCGGGCGGCACCGTGAACAGGTTGCGTTCGTCGATGAAGATCTTGGGAGCGAGCTCCGGCCCGAATGTCTGTTCCACCATGAACTCGAGGATCGGAGTCAGATCCATGCGCCGACCATTCAGGAGCTGCGGCGGGATGCCGCGCATCACGTTCATTGCGGCGGTCATCTGCTGGATCCGCTGCTGGCTCATTTGGTAGCTCGTGCCTGACCAGCGGAAGAACCAGGTCTGCCCGAACTGCTGAGGCTCGACCTTGTGCACCATCGCCTTGGCGCCGACGTCGCCCATGGTCACCACCGTGATGGCGTCGGTTCGGAACTGCTGATCGAGCTCAAAGATGCGCTCGACGACAGGGTTGAGCATCATCTCTTCGTAGCGCTTGGCGTGGTCGGTGATGTTGATCTGCTGCTCTTGCTGCAGGTTGCCCACCATCTGGTTGTTCTTGCGGCCCTGGGGCATCTTGCCCATCATGGCCTCGTTGACGTCCATGGACTCCCAGATCTGCGTCTTGATGCCCTGACAGAGCTGCATCGAGTCCTTCCACAGCGCGGGGAACTGGGCGAACTTGGTGCTTTTTGGGTCAGTGAGCCAGATCGCGGCCAGGCCCATCACCATCGACTGGTACTGCGGGCTCTTGAGCGGATCCGTCATCACGATGGGCAGCAGCGCGTACTGCGCCGAGTCCATGCCCATGTTCCAGTAGTCGTTCAGGTTCCACTGCAGGAACTTGACCGGCTCCACCTTGCTGATGCCAAAAAAAGACCCGGTGATGTTCTCGACCGGGGCTGAAATTGTCGGTCTGCGTCCCGACCACCAAGGGGATTTGATGATGCCGGCGATCATGTTCTCGCCGTAGTAGTACACGAGGGCGGGCTCTTTCTTGCCGTCCTCCTCGAATTTCAGATTCGTTGCCACCTCGTAGACCAGGCAGTACTTGTAGCTGCCCTGCGTCTTGACGCCCGCGTCTGCTGACCGCTTCTTGGCCGGCACCTTCTGATCCCTGGCGCCGTCCGGCCCGCTCTCGAACAGGTCGTCCACGTCGATATCGATGAACACCCCTTCGTCCACGAGCTGCTGCACCTTGTCCTTGGACATGCGCAGCTTGATGGCTGAGGCGATCGAGTCCTCAATGCAGTCGCAGGTCGGCGGGTACACCGCCAGATCCTCCGCGGCGAAGGGCACGATGTCCGGACCTTCCTCGATGATGTCCTTGGTCTCGATCTCCTGCTCGGTATCGTCCTCGTCCTCGATCTCTGCGCCCAGCTCCACGTTCTCCTTGATCTTGGGCTTGTCCACGATCTCGGTCACGCGCCGGTAGGTCTTCTTCCAATCAACATATAGCCCCCACTGGCCGGCGACGTCGCCCGCAATGAGGTCGGCCCGGACGTGGTTCTTCAGGCCAGACTTGCGGATGTAGTGCTCGATCAGCGACGTCACCTCTTGCGGCGACTCTCCCGTGGGGCCGACCGCATCGACGTGCTTGAAGTTGATCGGGAACAGCTGCGCCAGGGTGCGCTTGACGCGCGCATTGATCGAGTCACGTACCGCGGGGATGTAGCACTGCGAATTGCCCTGGTATGTGGCGTTCTCGTCGGGCTGTGCGTTGTAGATGTTCCACGCCTCTTCTATATTGTCCGAGCGAGTCTGCTGGTTGTCGTAGCACTTCTGGATCTTGGCGTAGAGCTTGTCGGCCGCCTCGTAGGCCGGCGACTCGGGTTTGTCCGCCCAATTCTCCACCTTGGCATCATCCTCGTCTCCCGACGCTTCTGCCTTCTTCTGCGCGGCGACACCCGCGGCGTTCAGGGTTCCGGGCGTGTCGTCATCGCCCTTCTTCCCCTTCTTCTTTGCTCCGGACGTCTCGCCCTTCTTGCCAATGGCCACGTCAGATCCGCTTGCCTTCAAGCCGCTTGGCCGGCGTGCCGCGCGTGATGCGCCCCGGCTTGTCGTCGGCCTTGCCCGCCTTCTTGTTGCCGGCCATCGGGTTTTTGCCGAACAGCTTGCCCGGCTCGACGACTTGGCGGCTCACGCCTGGGGCTTGCTTGGTCTTCATGGCGTGCATTGCTCCGAATGGGTTAGTCCCGGTTGCCCGCCGGGGTGACTCGCTGCAATGGAGGAGAGCAGGGTCACGGCTTACAGCGCGGCGCCTCTGGCGGTGAGCCAGGGCGGCCGGCGCCTCGCTGTCACTTGCCGCCGGTGGCCTTGGTCGTGCTGTTGCCTGTCATCTCGCGCGAGAGGTTGGGACGACCGTAGATCATCTCGCGCATCGGGCCGCCGGTCAGCTTGTCGGGGACGTTGGAGGGCGAGCCTTGCGCGCCGCCTTGTTGCTGGCTCTTGGCGAAGGCCACCGGGTTCTGGCTCGGCGACTTCTTGCCGTGACTTTTGGAAATCGACATTTTTGCTCCTTAGGGCATGTCCGGCCAAGATCGATTGCCCTTCTCGATGTTGGCCTTTGCATCAAGAATTTGGAGATTGTGCTCTACATGGAGCCCGCAGACAAGCTGGCTAACGAGTGGGACGATGTGATCTACGTGGTGAGGCTTGAAGCACTTTCTGCACTTCTTCATCGCCTCTTTCCCAGCGCCGACATGTAAGGGACACCATTCGCATTCAAGGCCGATCCGAAGTCGGGTGGCAACTGAGACGTGGCCTTCCCCTGTTCCACCGCCATTGTCAAGCATTCTAAAGCAATGCACAACGTCCGACTAACTCCCGCCTCAGGCTCACCGGTCGGTCGCCCATTGCTCTGGATGCGATACCGATACCCCGAGGAGAGCGCTGACAGCAGCCGGCGAGCTGTCCGATCCACCTGCAGCAACCTCACCCCGTCCATCGACGTGCGCATCAAGTCGCCCAGGCAGCCGCGGGACTGCTCGATGTAGCCCCCGCGCTGCGCCGGCATCTGCGCTTGCCTCAGAGCCTCCATCACCGCGTTGCGTCCCGCCTGGTCGTGCGTGTCGGCCGGCACCCAGGTCGTGATGCGTCGGTTGGGGTAGGCCGCGCGCAGGATGGTCCACACGTCGCGGATCGCGTCGGCCGAGGAGTGCGCCGAGACGAAGTCATGCAAGACCGTGATGCGCCGACCGCCGACTGCCACCAGCACCGCCGCGACCTCCGTGTCCGTCTGGTAGATGCCGAGCGCCAGCTGGTCACCCTGCGACGGCTCGGCCATATCGGTGATGTTGTCCTCCGAGAACTCCCTGTAAACCGCCTGGCCACCGAACACGCGCTGGATGTAGGCGAGCGCGTTCAGGCAGTCCCGCTTGCCGGACGGGTAGTTCAGAATCTCGTTGACCAGGATCTGGTGCTTGGCCTTGCCCCCCACCAGGATGATGTCCCCCGCCTCGAACAGCGGCTGCAGGCCCATGATGAACTCGTCCTTACTCCGATCCGAGGGCGCCAGCATGGGACGCAAGTCCAGCACCTCGCCGCGCCTGAGCATCTCCGAGCGCATGGGCTGCAGCAGGAAGTCGTCGAGTGAGTTGCGCTCGATGGCCACCTCCGCGTCGTCGTGCCTCTTGGCCATGTCGAAGCAGTCCGCGATGATGGCGTCCGGCTTGAGGTACCCCGCTCCCGACTCGTGCACGTACACCGTGCTGCCCATGCGGCTGACGATCACCTTGCCCGTGCGGTCGCTCGATCGCTTATTGCTGGTTCTCGCCGGGTCGACGATCACCACCTTCGGCGCATACGCCCGCGGCGCCCGCTCCTCGTAGCGCAAGCTCTCCTCGTTGAACGGCTTGCCCTGAGTGCTCGCGGCGATCAGCATGTACTCCTGCACGAACTCGCGCAGCAGGCCGGCGCTCGCGAAGCGATCCCGCTCTGAGCGGATCCAGGCCATCGGATAGCGCTCCGGCCACAGCGCTCGCGCCTGAGGATGGTCGATCACCTCCGCACCCGTGACCCCCGGCGCCGCACAGATCGGGTAGCTCGCGTGCGTCCACTCCGGAGACGCCTTGCACCGATTGATCATGCAGTCGTCAGACAGCGGCGTGCCCGTCACCCGGATCTTGCGCCTCTCCTTGTCCATCGCCGGAATCAGCTCCGTGTTGAGCTTGCGCCATGTCGCATCCACTGCCGCCGTGTCCCTGACCATCGACTTGTTCTCGATGTCGTCCAGGTACGCGCGGTCAGGCCGGGCGTCCAGCCACTTGTACCCCCGGATCTCCTCCTCCCATCCGTGCGCCTCGATGAGAGTCCCATTGCGCAGGCAGATCCGGTTCTCCGTCCACGGCTCGCCCTTCAAGTCGCCGAACAGGTGCATCAGCTTCGTGTTGCGCAAGACCTCGTGCTTGATCGCGCTGAGCCGCTGAACCGCCTTCGTGTACGTCTCGCCGAAGATCAGGCAGTACTTGAAGTTGCCAAACGCCGCCTCGAGCAGCAAGAACTCCTCGCTCAACGTCGACTTTCCCGCCTCCCGGAACGCCTCGATCACCTCGAACTCGTCAGCCGCCCGCCACAAATCCATGATCTGCACGTGAAAGCCCGGGCTCTCCTGCGGATGCCGGTGCGCAAAGCACAGCGCCGAGCCGAGTGCCCGGTCATTGCTGATCGCGCGCAGTAGCTCCGACGTCGATCCCTGTGCCCCCGTGTCTCTATCCAGCGTGCTCACCTGTCGCGCCCCCCCCACCAGTCCGCCACCGCACCCCACACGAACACCAGCGCCACCGGAACCAAGATCGCTGACCAGCCCAACAGAACCGCGGCGGCCATCACGCGCCGAACCTCACGCGCTCGGAGTCGTCGAGATAAGCATCAAGGCTGTTGATGGCGGTCTCCAACTCCTGCACCGACACTCTCGCCTTGGCAGCCACCTTGCGTGCCGCCCCTTGGCGTGCCGCCCACTGCCTGGTTTTGAAGACGTCCGCCGATCGAATGGCCTGCGGGCAGTAGCTCGCGAGGCTATGCAGTCGAAGTGAAAGCAGTGCCTTGCGCTCCGCCACCGAATCGCGCGTGTCGCGCATCGGCCGGGATAGCGTGGAGGCAACCGCATCGCCCCCGATCCAGTCAGTCTGCTGTGTCATTCCTGCCCCTCATCCAGCAACCCATCCACCACCGCCCACACCCCAACACACACCGCCCACACCACCAGCGCCAAACCCAGCCAGATCCCCACCAGAAGCACCGCCTCACTCGTGGCCATGCGTGCCTCCCGAACCCATCCGGTGATCGAACCCGAACGCCTTGCTCACGCCAGCCGGCGCCACCCGCTCAGGCAGCGGTGCAGGCGGTGCAACAGGCGGCTGTGCGGCCGCGCGAGCAGCACCCGCCACGATGCCCGGCATGTCGTTGATCATCGACCGATCCGTGGGCATCGCCAGCAACACCGTACCGCCATCGTCCAGACTCGGATCAGGATCGGCCACGAGTTGGTATAGCCCACCACCTCCATCTCCAGCCGTCTCGTAGCCGTTGACTCTGATCCCCGCAGGCAGATCAACCTGCCGGCTCTCGAACCCCCTCGGCGCAGCGCCCGGATACCTCGGCGTCCACTCGATCCCCCTCGCCTCCAACTCCATGAACCCCTCGCTTAGTGGCTGCCACCGACCCAGCGGCCAGTCGAAGCACGGCTCCACTGTCACGATCTGCCCCTCCACAATGTCCCCGATCCGCATGTCCACTCCTCGTCGTTGCAATACGCTGAGTATAGATAGCTAAAGAGGGCTGTCAAGCGGCGGACTAGCCGAGGGGTCGCTCGCGAACGCGATGGGGGAGTCGGTGCCCCAGGGGCCTCCCAGAGTTCGGTCGCGCGGGTCAAGACGAGCGTCCACCCACCTGCCGGGCGGCCCCACCTTCCGACTTCGCACTAACCCTATGCTGCACTGCACCATGTGCATAAGGGGCGTTATGTCAACCGACATGCCGGGTCATAACGGTCTGGTCGGACGGCCTGGCGACCCGCCGTCGAGCAGGGTGAGCGTGCGCTAACTCGGCCGTCCGACCCGACAGCCAGCTAAAGAGTTCTGAGGGAGGCTGACGAGGGGTCGAGGCGGGCACTTAGGCTAAACCTAGCCCCGTAGCGACACCTTTTTTCGATTTTAAAAGACCCCAAATTCATTTATTCTAATTCTAAATTATGTATATATACTGTCTATATAGATTCATAGTCTTTTATAAATCTTATAGAAGGTGTGAATGTTCTTAAAAATCAACGACTTAAGGTGTCGCGAGAGGGGTGTAACGAGGGTAGTACGAGAGGGTGGTGTATCGACATTTTGGGGCTAAGTGCTAACGGGTGGTTGACTGGTGGCTTGATGTCGGCTAGACTTGCTTGTCGATTCTTGAATTCATTCACACCTTGGAGGTAGAAATGCATGACACGCAGGTAGTAGCGAAAAACGCGGTTGGATTGGTGTCGAGCAGGCTCGGTCGAGGGCTGCCGGCGAGCGAGCAATTCCGCATCAGTCTGCACCCCGAGCTGGCGGAGCAGTTCGTGACCAATGGGGGCGGGAACTGGCTCAAGCAGATGCTGGTCAGGCAGTTCCTGGAGGAGCTGTCGCAAGACCGGATGGCATCGGTGGTGGCGTGGAAGATGAGCCTGGGGTCGTCGTTCGGGGATGCGTGGATGTTCGCGCAGATGAATCCGAACGCGTGCCTGCTCAAGAGCGGCAAGATCATGGACTTCGACGAGGCCAAATACCTGGGCAAGGAACTGTTCCCGGGCCGGTTCATCCTGCCGGATCACATGCTGGTCAACGCGTCGTCGGGATTCGGCACGGGCCGGCCTCGGCGCGACTACACCGAGCCGGAGCCTGAACTTCCGCGGCCGGGTGAGGTCATGGGCGTGGAGGAGCCTGTGCGGGCGCCTACACCCCGGCCAGCTCAGGAGCCCGTGGAGATCCCTCCCGAGACCCCGCAGGAGCGCGAGATACGCGTGGCCGCCTACATCGAGGCTCGGCGCATCGCCCGCCTTCAGGGCAAGCCCACCGACATCCCGTTTTCCCGTACCGCCGCTAGCCCGGATGATCAGTGATGCCACGAGGCCACCCCCAGAAGCTGCGCCCGTACATGCTTGACACTGAGCAGCCCGATCCGGATGCGCTGCTCGACCCTGAGCAGCTCGAACTGGCCATCGGCGACACGCGGGCGCTGTACGAGCGGCTGGGGCGAGAGTCCCTGCAGGCGTTCGAGCGATTGCGCAAGCTGCGATCGCTCCGGTCGCCCGAGGCGGCGCGCGCGGCCTCGGCGTGGGAGCGCCGCAAGGCTGAGGCTCGCAAGCCGGTCCGAAAATCGACCCTTTAACCACCTGGAGATCACACACATGACACTCACTGCATCCGACTACGACATGGCCCTCTACTTCCTCAAGGACAAGGGCGACATCACGCGCTGGCTCGACTGGGAGGAAAAGCGCGAGGCGCTGTGCCTGGCCGTTCCTGAGCTGAGCGACTGGCTGCTGATGGATCGGATGGTCAGATCGCTCAAGACCGCGATGATGGTCAAGCTGGAGGATTTCGCTTCTGCCGCGCCGGATCAGGAGCAGGATCCGTTCGGTGCACGCATGGTCATCCCTGCCTCGATGCCGGAGCACCTGAGGGCCGAAGCTGCCATCGCCAAGGCGACCGGGAGCCAGCCGTGAAGGTCGCTGCGCTGTACGTCGAGAAGGACGGATGCTACTTCGGTCTGCCTGGCGTCGATCCTTGGGATGAGGCTCGCGATGCCAGGAAGTACACCGGCCCGCATCCTGTCGTGGCGCATCCGCCCTGCCAACGTTGGGGCCGCTTCTGGCACGGCAGCACTCGCAAGCCGCACCAGTTCAAGATGGGCGCAGACGGTGGCTGCTTCCACGCTGCGTTGGAGGCGGTTGAAAACTTCGGCGGGGTGATCGAGCACCCGTGCGATTCGAAGGCGTGGGATCGCTTTGGGATCACGAAGCCAAATCGCGCAGGTGGCTGGACGGCGAACATCGAATGGTTCGAGAGGGAGATGGAGCGCCAGAACCTTCACCATCTCGTTCGCAAGACTGTTCGACGAACAGCCATCGAAAACGCCGACTCCTGGAGTTGCTGCGTCTACCAGGGCAACTACGGCCACTTTTCCGGCAAGCCAACATGGCTGTACGTTTCCGGCGTACGTCGAGAAGACCTCCCCGAGCTGCGCTGGGGCAAGACCGAGCAGCGCATCCACCCCCGCGCGCTGGAGCTGCACGGCTACGAGAAGGCCCGTCGCATCGGAATGATGGCGATGGTCGGCGGCAAGGACAAGACCCGAATCCGCAACGCCACGCCTCCCGAGTTCCGGGACGTGCTCCTGTCGATCGCTGCATTAGCCCACTAAACCGCATGGTCATCGGCCAGGTGCTTGACGGGGTGGATTTAGGTGGCTAAAGTTCAGTCATCGGATCAGCAACCAGCCAGGAGACAGACATGACCACCGAAGCAGCCGCCGCTCTCTACGAAGCCCAGCACCAAGCCAGTATGTACGGCAAGCGATACGCCGTCTTCAACCCGCACGGCAAGCCCGTCAGCGAACTGCCAGTCATCTACGGCTTCAACAACGGCGGCCCCAGCTGCTTGCTCAGCGCCGTCCTAATCGCCCAGGACGGAACGGAGCTCGGCAACCATTTCTGCAGCTCCGAGGGTTACATGCGCCATGACTTAGGAATCCTTGAAGGCGTCCGCGACGACAGGCACGAGACGTTCCGAGCGCATTACCCGGACGGCTATTGTATGGACTTCGTTGGCTACGAATACGTTCTAACCCACGATGGCCTGAACGCCGCATTAGCTGCTAACAAGGCCAAAAAGGCCGAAGAAGCCAAGACCGCCTGATCCCAGCCGCTATGCGCCGCGAGCCGGCGCATGCGAGTGCGATCCGCACACCGGCTCACCTGATGAGCCACCAACGCGCTACACATGCGCATCACCAAGGAAGCTACTCAATGACTCAGTCTCTCATCGGAAAATTCGTCGTCGTTCGCACCTACTCCGCTGGCGTCCACGTCGGCACGCTCGACGCCCAGAATGGCAAGGAAGTCACCTTGTCCAACGCTCGACGCATCTGGTCGTGGCAGGGCGCGAACACGCTCAACGAGATCGCCAACAAGGGCGTCGGCAAGGGCTCGAAGGTCAGCGACACGGTCAGCATGATCAGTCTGACGGAAGCCATCGAGATCATCGCTGGCACGGAGGAAGCGCAAACCAATCTCGGGGGTCTGGGATGGGGCAAGTAAACATCGGCTACGGCTCCGGCTCCGGAGCCGGCTCCGGCTCCGGCTCCGGCTCCGGCTCCGGCTACGGCTACGGCTCCGGCTCCGGCGACGGCTCCGGCTCCGGCGACGGCTCCGGCTCCGGCGACGGCTCCGGCTCCGGCTCCGGCTCCGGCTCCGGCGACGGCTCCGGCTACGGCGACGGCTCCGGCTACGGCGACGGCTACGGCTCCGGCTCCGGCTCCGGCTCCGGCTCCGGCTACGGCTCCGGCTCCGGCTCCGGCTCCGGCGACGGCTACGGCTCCGGCTCCGGCTCCGGCTCCGGCTCCGGCTCCGGCTACGGCTACGGCTCCGGCT
>Ga0302314_10002006_pt1 | contig 38131 bp, 33 predicted proteins | sample III_Palsa_N2_3_FD_200533 | JGI IMG/M metagenome (GOLD analysis project Ga0302314, IMG submission 200533) | Peat permafrost microbial communities from Stordalen Mire near Abisko, Sweden - III_Palsa_N2_3 | ecosystem: Environmental > Terrestrial > Soil > Palsa > Peat permafrost | place: Sweden...
CTGCCATGTCCAATCGTCTTGTTGCTCTAGCTTCACTTCTTGCCGTGACCGCACTGGCCTCCGGTTGTGTGGTGGAGCCGGCGCGCCCGGTCTACGTCGCACGCCCCGCCCCCGTGTACGCCCCGGCCCCCGCCTATGTGGAAATAGTTGCACCACAGCCGCCGCCGGAATACATCGTGGAACATGTGCAACCGCGGCCGGGTTATATCTGGGCTCGCGGTTACTGGCGCTGGGACGGTCGTCGCTATACCGCCGAACGTGGTCACTGGGAGCCGATGCGTCCCGGCTATCACTACGTGCACCCGCACTGGGAACAGCGCCGCGATGGCTGGCACATGCGCGTCGGCGTATGGGTTGCCGGCTGATAGATCCTGCGTTTGATTCGCAGAAACGCCCCGCTTGCCGGGGCGTTTCTGTATCTGCTGTTGTCACCCGCAGCGGCGTCATGCCTGCGCGGTAAACTCTGCCGCAATGGCACCCGCTCGACCCTTCCTGATACGGAGCAATATTCCATGATTCACCGCGCTGTCGCGTTTGCCTTGTTCGCTGGCGTCACTGCAATCGTCACCGGTTGCGCCGATCAACCGGGTCGGCCGCCGGTCGTCCATCATCCCTTGATGTACCGTACTTACGCCGGTGATGTGGTGACCCAGCAGGCGCCACCGGCGTTTGTCATCGAGCCGGTTCAAGTACGTCGCGGCTATGTCTGGGCTCACAGCTACTCGCGCTGGGATGGTCACGACTATGTGGCGGTTCCGGGCCAATGGATGCCTGAAAAACCCGACTACCGTTATGTAGACGCCACCTGGGAACAGCATCGCGATGGCTGGCACTTCCGCCCTGGCCACTGGATATCCCTCTGAGTCACGCCTGATCCGAGCCGCGTCGAGCGCAGCTTTTTCCTGCAGTTGCGCGCTCCATACGGTAACCACTTGTTGCGTCGCATCACCACCTCGTGGGACGACGTACTAAACTTCGCCTTTTGATTCTTCGCCCCGGCTCCGGTCGGGGCGAAGAGTTTCCGGCTTTCATGCCCTTTGACGGGGGCCATCCCCAGCTCCCGCCAACCCTCTGTAGATGCCCTCCGGCACCGTAAATCATGGAGTCACCGTTCCAATGATCTTTGAAACCATCGCCAAGACCGGTCACGAAGAAGTCGTCTTCTGCCACAACAAGGACGCCGGCCTGAAGGCCATCATCGCGATCCACAACACGGTGCTGGGCCCCGCGCTCGGCGGTTTGCGCATGTGGCCGTACAAGACCGAACAGGAGGCCATCAACGACGTGCTGCGGCTGTCGCGCGGCATGACCTTCAAGAACGCCGTGGCTGGCCTGAACCTGGGCGGCGGCAAGGCCGTGATCATCGGCGATCCGAGCAAGGACAAGTCCGAGGCGCTGTTCCGCGCGTTCGGCCGCTTCGTCAACTCGTTGAACGGCCGCTATATCACCGCCGAGGACGTCGGCATCGACGTCAACGACATGGAATACGTGTTCCGCGAAACCGAATACGTGACCGGCGTGCACCAGGTGCATGGCGGCTCGGGCGACCCGTCGCCGTTCACTGCCTACGGCACGCTGCAGGGCCTGATGGCCGCGCTGCAGTTCAAGCACGGCAATGAAGATGTGGGCAAGTACAGCTTTGCCGTGCAGGGTGCCGGCCACGTGGGCAGCGAGTTCATCAAACTGCTGCGCGAACAGGGCGCCAAGGTGTTTGTCACCGATATCAACAAGGATGCGGTGCAGCGCTGCGTCGACGAGCTCGGTTGCGAGGCGGTGGGCCTGGACGAGATCTACGACGTCGACGCTGACGTGTACTCGCCGTGCGCGCTGGGCGGCACCGTCAATGCGCAGACGATCGATCGCATCAAGGCGAAGATCATCTGCGGCGCGGCCAACAACCAGCTGGCCACCGACGAGATCGGCGACGAGCTGCAGAAGCGCGGCGTGTTGTACGCACCGGATTACGCGGTCAACGCCGGCGGCGTGATGAACGTCTCGCTGGAAATCGACGGCTACAACCGCGAGCGCGCGATGCGCATGATGCGCACGATCTATTACAACCTGGGCCGCATCTTCGAGATCAGCAAGACGCAGAACGTGCCGACCTACCTGGCCGCCGACCGTCTGGCCGAGGAGCGCATCAACGCGATCGGCAAGATCAAGCTGCCGCACATGGGCAACAACGGCACCCGTTTCCAGGGCCGCATGCGCGGGCAGTAAGCAGCGCCTTCCATCGCACTGAAAAATGCCGGCTGCCACAGCCGGCATTTTTTTGACCGTCCATGTGCGGCACCTGCGGAGGCCGCATCGCTGGCTGATCAACTGGACAGCCAGGCGATGCTGTTTCTGCCGGTGCACGGACTGAATCATCAGGCCTTGCAACTGGTGTCGGCACGCCGCAACGAAAAGTGATGCAGGCGCTCAACGATGTGCGGCGGATGCTGATCGATCACACCGGCAGCCATCGGCAGGCACTGACATCCGCTGAGGCCATGAGCGTGACACCGTGTGGCGAAATGGCAGTGGCAACGCTGGATCACGTGGCCGATGCGCTGGTAGCCCCTGGAAAACCGGCATCCAGCACACTGGCCCGGGAACTCGCGACGCTCGACCCGGCGCTGGGCGGCGATGACACCGCCACGCCGGTGCTGACCCAGTTGGCGTTGACGTCCTCGAAGCTACACATTGGCTGACCTGGCCGCCCCTTGCCGCCGAGCTGGCCCCGGACTGAACCGGCCACGCCGGCGGCAGGCGATCGACCGTCCAGCGTGCCGGACTTTTCGGCAGTGCGCGCCGAAGCCATTGGCCGCCCACTATGGCTGCGTTGGACGCAAACGTGCAGACCAATCCGGATTTCCGGTACCAACAACGGGGCTGACGCGAGCGGCGATTCTGGTACACTGCCGAACGCGCTATGGCGCGTAAACCCTTGCCTGAAAAGGACAAGGGTGGCAGGGGGCCCGCGTTGCGGGAGGATCGGCTGGTGCCGCTCCGCCATAATTGGGACCAGTGGAACGAGAGTCAGGGGATGCCATGATCCTGGTGCGCGACTGCGCCCGGCGCAGGAATCCCAACGTTGTGCGTGGCATTACCGGAACAAGAGCAGGCGGAACAGTTATGAGCACGATGATGATGGAAGCAGGGATCAGCGACGAAGACATTCTGGACAGGCTCAGGGAAGTGCTTCGTGACACGTTCGAGATCGACCCGGTACGGGTCACGCCTTCGGCCCAGCTGTTCACCGATCTGGAGCTGGACAGCATCGACGCCGTGGACCTGGCGATCCAGGTACAGGAAATGACCGGCATGCGCATCAAGCCCGAGGATTTCAAGAGCGTGCGTACCGTGGGCGACGTCATCGCCACCGTGCACAGCCTGCTCGCCCGCTGATCGCGGGCGGTTGCATCGGATGTCAGTCTCCGCCGAACGCTTCGCGCCGTGCGCGTTGATCCCGATCTACAATCACAAGGACACGATCGGTCGCACCGTTGAGGCGCTGCGCGCGCAGGGTCTTCCGGTGATGATCGTGGACGACGGCAGCGATGCGGACACCCGCGCCGTGATCGACGCCATGATCGACGAGGCGAGCGATATCCGGCTGGTGCGACTGCCGCAGAACCAGGGCAAGGGTGCCGCGCTGGTCGCCGGGCTGCTCGCTGTACGCAAGGCCGGTTACACCCACGCGCTGCAGATCGACGCCGATGGTCAGCACGACACCAGCGATGCACCGCGCTTCATCGAACAGGCGCGCGCCCATCCGCTGGCGATGATCTGCGGTCGCGCAATGTATGACGACAGCGTGCCCAGGGCGCGGCTCTATGGTCGTTATCTCACCCATGTCTGCGTGTGGATCGAGACGCTTTCGCTGGCGATCGACGACTCGATGTGCGGGTACCGGATGTATCCGCTGGATGAGACCTGCGCGGAAATCGCGCGCGCCCCGCTCCCCGCCCGCATGGATTTCGACACCGAGATCGCGGTACGGCTGATGTGGCGCGGCGTGCCGGTACGCAATATGCCGACGCGGGTGATCTATCCCGAAGGCGGCCTGTCCCATTTCCACATGCTGCACGACAACGTGCGCATCACCGCGATGCACACCAGGTTGTTGCTCGGGATGCTGCCGCGTCTGCCGCGCCTGTTGTGGCGTCGACTCAAGAGAGCGCCCGCATGCGTCGTCTGATTTCCGTTGTGCTGCTGTGTGTGCTGTCGTGCGGTGCCAGCCTTGCCGCCATCGCGCCGCCAACTGACCAACCGCTGTTGAACAACATCATGTCCACGCTGTCGCAGCACGCCAGCGTCCGCGCCGAATTCAGCCAGACGCGCTCCAACCCGGCGCTGGCCAGGCCACAGGAAAGCGCCGGCAAGCTGCTGTTCGTGCTCGGTCACGGCATGTTGTGGCAGACCACCGAGCCATTCGTCGAGTCGCTGGCGCTCACCGGCAGTCAAAGCGCGCGGCTTGATGCGCAGGGCAGGTTTCAACGTGTTCGCGATGCGCGCGGCGTCAGCCAGGTCTCGCAGATGCTGCAGTCGCTGCTCACCGGAAAGCCCGACCAGGTGCTGCGCGCATTCCATGTGCAGGCTACCGGCGATATCGAGAACTGGACCCTGACATTCACGCCGAAGCAGGCGGATATCGCCCGCGTGCTGGGCGGCATCACGCTCACAGGCGATACCTTCCTCGAAGGCATTCGCATCGACATGCATGATGGCTCTGCCACCGATATCCACTTCACCGGCACCCGCGATGCCGGCCCGCTGGATGCGCTGGAAAAGCGCGCGCTCGACCTGCCATGAGCCGTTCCTCATTGTGGCTTCGTGCCGGACTCTTTGCGGCGGCGACCGTGGCGGTGGGCTTGCTCGGTGCCTGGTTGCTGTTCGGCCGCGGCAAGATCCCGATCGAGACGGATCTGCTGGCAATGCTGCCGGCCACCGAACAGAACCCCCTGGCCGAGACGGCGGTGCAAAGGCTGGCCCACGCCAACGGCGACCGCATGGTGCTGCTGGTGGAAAACGCCGATGACGAGCGCGCCAAGGCGGCCGCCCGGGTATTGAGCACGCAACTGCATGCCGATCCGGTGTTCTCCTCGGTGCTGGGCGAGCTGCCGCCGTTCGATCTGCAGCAGTTCGTGGCGCCGTATCTGACGCATCGCTTCAGCCTGCTTTCGGACGCCGATCGCACGGCGCTTTCGCAGCCGGACTTCGATCTCGCCCAGAACCTTGCGCAACACCTCAACGAACCGTTCGCCGCCAATGTCGGCACGACCTTGCAGGACGATCCTTTCGGCTGGTTGCAGCACTGGCTCGATGGCCAGCCATGGAGCCGCTCCGAGCTGATGCCGGAAGACAACCTGCTGTCCGCCCATCGCGACGGGCGCAACTACGTGATGGTCACCGCGACACTGGATGGATCGTCGTACGACGACGGCGTGCAGCGTCGCGCGCTGGCGACACTGGCCGCTGCCGAACGCACAATCAAGCACGACTACCCCGGCACTACATTGCTGCGCACCGGTGCGATTTTCTATGCGGCATCGGCACGCGCCGGTGCCGAGCACGACGTGCACCTGGTCGGCGGGGTTTCCTCGATCGGCATCGCGCTGTTGATGTTGCTGGCGTTCCGCTCGCTAAGCCCGTTGCTGCTGGCCTTCCTGTCCACGGCAGTGGGTGTGATCGCCGCCACCACGGTGACCCTGCTGGTGTTCGGCAAGATCTACCTGCTGACCCTGGTGTTCGGCGCAGCCTTGCTTGGAGAGGCGGTCGACTACTCGATCCAGTACCTCACCGCGCGCGCCAACGCCGGCGCAAAGTGGGAGCCCCGCGCCGGCTTGCGCCAGGTACGCGCGGCGCTGCTGCTGGCCCTGGCCACCTCCTTGATGGGTTACGCGTTGCTCGGACTGGTGCCGTTCCCTGCTCTGCGGCAGATGGCCTGTTTCGCCATGAGCGGCATGCTGGCAGCCTGCCTCAGCGTGTTCTGGCTGCTGCCGGCGTTGCTGCAACGCCCGTCGAAACCGCTGTCACACATCCTCGTGCGTGGCTCACTGGCGATGCAGGGCACGATTGCCCGGCTCGGCCATGGCCGGCGCGGACTGTGGCTCGGTGTGCTGTTGCTGCTGATCGCAGCACCGGGCTGGTGGCAGCTGCGCCATGACGACGACGTCCATCTGCTGATTGCACCACCGCCGGCGCTGGACGCGCAGGAGCTGGAGATCCGCGGCGTGACCGGGCTCGGCAACGGCAGTCAGTTCTATCTGGTGCAGGGCGACAGCATCGAGCAGACCCTGGAACGCGAGGAAGCGCTGGAACAACGCCTGCAGAAATTGGTGCAGGACGGCCAGATGCATGGCTGGATCGGCCTGGCCGGCATGGTGCCGTCACAGCAGCGGCAAAAAGCGAATCTCGCCCTGCTCGCACCGTGGATGTCCAACCCTGCACGCATGCGCAAGCTGCTTGTCGACGGTGGCTTCCGCGGCGACGCCATCGACGCCTGGATCGCTGCATGGCCGGGCAAGCCGATCGAGCTCACGGCATGGCTGAAGCAACCCATTGCCACGCCATTCCGTCACCTGTGGATGGGCAGGAACCCGCACGGTTATGCCTCGCTGGTGCTGCCGCAGGGCCAGGATGACGTGGCACCGCTACGCGCCGCCGCGAAGGACCTTCCCGGGGTGCAACTGGTCGACAAGCCGGCCAGTGTCTCGGCCCTGTTCGGCCTCTATCGCGGCTATGCCAGTCTGTGGTTGCTCGCCGCCCTGCTCTTGCTGGTGCCCGTGTTCGCCTGGCGCTACGGCATCCGTCGGGCCTTCCGTGTGATGGCACCGCCCGCACTGGGCATCGCGCTGACGCTGGCGGCACTCGGCTATCTGGGCCAGCCACTGACCTTGTTCCACTGGATGGCGATGATGCTGGTGCTCGGCGTCGGCGCGAATTACGCGGTGTTTCTGCACGAAGGCGAGCCCCATGTGAAAGACAAACCCGGCGCAATGTACGCCAGCGTGCTGCTGTCAGCGGTAACGGCGCTACTCTCGTTCGGACTGCTGTCACTGAGTTCGATGCCGGCGCTGCGCAGTTTCGGCTTGACCCTGCTGCTCGGCATCGCTTTCATTGCGGTGCTGGTCCCGACCAGCCTGCGCGTGGGCGGGGAGGCCTCGCGATGATCTTTTTCCATTTCTTCAGGGGACCGCGTCAATGAAGCGCGTGGTGATTACCGGCATGGGCGGCGTGACCGCCCTCGGCCATGACTGGGGCAGTATCGAGGCACGCCTGCGTGAAGGCCGCAATGCCGTGCGGCGGATGCCCGAATGGGACTATTTCGACGCACTCAACACCCGCCTGGCCTGCCCGGTGGATGACTTTGTCCTGCCCGCCTGGCCGCGCCGGCTGACCCGCTCGATGGGTCGCGTGGCGCAGCTGGCGGTCGCCGCCAGCGAACATGCCTTGCGTGATGCCGGCCTGATCGACGACTCCTCGATCAGCGATGGCCGCATGGGCGTGGCCTATGGATCGTCCGGCGGCAGCGTGGAGCCCGCGCGCGTGGTCGGGCACATGCTCGACACCGGCTCGATGCAGGGGGTGACGGCAACCAGCTACATCCACATGATGGCGCATACCACCGCAGTGAACGTGGGAGTGTTCTTCCAACTGAAGGGCCGGGTGATCCCGACCTCCAGCGCCTGCACCTCGGGCAGCCAGGCGATCGGGTATGGCTACGAGGCGATCAAGTTCGGCCGGCAGCAGATGATGCTGTGCGGCGGCGCCGAGGAATTGTCCGGCCCCGGCGCGGCGGTGTTCGATACGCTGTTCGCCACCAGTACCCGCAATGACGAACCGGGTCTCACCCCGCGTCCGTTCGACCGGACGCGCGACGGCCTGGTGGTCGGTGAAGGCGCCACCACGCTGGTGCTGGAGGAGTACGAGCACGCCAGGGCGCGCGGCGCGACCATTTATGCCGAAGTGATCGGCTTCGGCTGCAATTCCGACGGCAGCCACATCACCCAGCCCACCCGGGAAACCATGGCCACTGCGATGCAGTGGGCGTTGGATGATGCGCAGATCGGGCCCGACGCGATCGGCTACGTCAGCGCGCACGGTACCGCCACCGATCGCGGCGATGTGGCCGAGAGCCACGCCACCGCCTCGGTGCTCGGCGCGCGCGTACCGATCAGCTCGATGAAGAGTTACGTCGGCCACACGCTGGGCGCCTGCGGTGCGCTGGAGTCGTGGTGGGCGATCCGCATGATGCGGGGCGGCTGGTTCGCGCCGACGATCAACCTCACCGATATCGATACGGAATGTGCCGAGCTCGACTACATCACCGGTGACGGCCGACGCCTCGATACCGATTGCGTGATGAACAACAACTTTGCCTTCGGCGGGATCAACACCTCGCTGATCTTCAGGGCCTGCGCCTGATGTCGTCCGACCTGCTCGACGCACGTGGCCTGCCGCGGGTGGTGGTAACCGGCATGGGCGTAGTCAGTTGCCTCGGCAACGGTCGCGACGCGCTACTCGCCTCGCTGCGCAACGACAGCAGCGGACTGCGTGCGATGGACAGCTTTGCCCGCCGCGGCCTGCACACCCGCGTGGGCGGCCCGGTCGATGTCGGCGCCCTGCCCGAGCCACCGCGCAAGCTACGCCGTTTTCTGGCCCAGCCGGCGTTGTATGCCTGGCACGCGATGAGCGAGGCGATCGAGCACGCCGGACTCACCGCGGCGGACCTGGAAACCGGCGACTGCGGGCTGGTGATCGGCGGCGGCGCATCGCTGAACGAGTACGAGGCCGGCCTCAATGCCTACCGCAGCAAGGGCGCCGGCCGGTTGTCGCCGTTTTTCGTGTCGCGCGGTATGAGCAGCGCCTTGTCGGCCTGTCTATCGCACGCCTTCGGCATTCGCGGCGTCACCCAGACGGTGGCCTCGGCCTGCACCAGTGCGACGCTGGCGATCGGCCAGGCGATGGAGCTGATCCAGCTTGGTCGACAGCAGATGGTGCTGACCGGAGGCAGCGAGGAATTGTTCGAGGGCACGGCCACCTGGTTCGATGCGTTTGGTGCGCTGTCCGCCGCCAGCGCCGATCAGCCACAACGCGCTTCGCGCCCCTATGACCGCGACCGCGACGGTTTCGTGCTGGCGGCGGGCGCCGGCATTCTGGTACTGGAATCGCTGGCGCATGCGCGGGCGCGCGGCGCCACCGTGCTGGCCGAGTTGACCGGCTTTGGTGCCAGTACCGATCCGGTCAGCATGGTCGGCCCCGGCGTGGATGGCATCACCCGCGCGCTGCAACAAGCCCTGCAGCAGGCCGGCAGCCTGCCCAACTACATCAACACACACGCCTGCTCCACCCCGCAGGGCGATCTGCAGGAATGGCTGGCGATCGAGGCGGTGTTTGCCGCACTCGATGCACCGGTACCGGCGATGTCCTCGATCAAGGGGCTTTGCGGCCACGCGCCGGGCGCGGCCGGCGCGCTGGACGCCATTGCCAGTCTGCTGATGATGCAACACGATTTCGTCGCCGCCGGCAGTCCCGTGCTCGAACCGGACCCCGCTTTTGCGGATGCGCCACTGGTCGCGCAGACCCACACGCGCCGCGTCGACAGCGTGCTGTCGAACAGTTTCGGCTTCGGTGGCAGTTGCGCCGCCCTGATGTTCCGCCGACCCGCGGAAGCCACGACATGATCGCGTTCCGGGTCGAGCAGTGGCGCGCATGGGCGCCGGGGCTGAGCACTCAGCAGAACTGGCACGACTGGGCACAGGCGCCGACGACGGTCACCGAAAGCGCGCAGCAGCCCGAATGCCTGTCGCTGCCGCCGATGCAGCGACGACGCCTGAGCCGGCTGTCACGGATGACGATGGAAGTGGCCTCCCCGCTTTGCGGCGAAGACGAGCAGCTGCCCTTCGTATTCGGCTCGCGCCACGGCGAAACCACGCGAACCCTCAATCTGCTGCACGACGTGGCCGGCGGGCAGCCGCTGTCGCCCACGCATTTCGGCTTGTCGGTGCACAACGCGATCGCCGGACAATGGTCGCTGCTGCGTGGTCAGCGCGGCGAGTCGGTGGCGATCGCCGGCGAAGCGGATACCTTCGAGCACACCATGCTGGAAGCCGCGACCATGCTCGCCGCCGGCGCGCCCTCGGTGCTGGCCGTGATCGCCGAGGAAATGCCGCCCGCCGCCTATGACGGCTGGATCAACGACGTGCCCTTCTCCTATGCCGTGGCGTTGCGACTGGGCCGTATCGACGTGCTCGATGCATCGTCTACGGAAACCTGCTGGAAACTCGCTCTTGGTCGACACGAGGGCGAAGCCACGACCTGCGTATGGCCGCATGCACTGGATTTTCTGCGCGCGCTGAACACTGCGGAAACCTCACTCGCTCACACCTGGAAGACACGGCAATGGCAGTGGCAGCGCACTCGCTGAATCGCCGCCGTGATCTGTGGCTGTGGCGCCTGTTCGCCACCGGCGCCAGTTTTGTGGTGTTCGGCATCGGCGGGCTGGTCCTGCGCGTGCTGGTGCTGCCGATGTTTGCGCTGCTCCCCGGCGGTCCGATTGCGCGGCGGCGGCGGGCGCGCGCCGCGATCAGCCGATCGTTCCATCTGCATGTGCAGTTCATGTATCGCACCCGCGTGCTGGATTTTCGCATCGACGGCGCCGAGCGGCTCGGCCGACCTGGACAGCTGATCATCGCCAATCACCCGTCACTGATCGACGTGGTGTTCCTGATCTCGCAGATCCGCGATGCCAACTGCGTGGTCAAGGCCAGCCTGTGGAACAACCCATGTATGCATGGCGCGGTGCGCGCCGCGCAATACATCAGCAACAACGGCAGCCCGGAAATGCTCGAACAGGCCGCTGACGTGCTGCGCGATGACCAGACGCTGGTGATGTTTCCCGAAGGCACACGCACCAAGCCAGGACAGCCGGTGCTGTTTCATCGCGGAGCGGCTGCCATCGCGCTACTCGGCGCGCGTACGATCACACCGGTATACATCACCGTCAGACCGACTACGCTGACCAAGGCCGAAGCCTGGTATCACATCCCCTGGAAGCGCGTCTCGGTGCATCTGCGCGTGGGTGACGATATCGATCCGGCGGCGTTCAACGATGCACCGATGCCGATCGCCTCGCGCAAACTGAACCAGCATCTGCATCATCTATTTCTCGAAGGACACAACGCCTCATGAACACGCCTGCCTTATGAACACTCCCAACCTTGCGGCGCTGGAGCAGGAAATTGCCCAGTTGATCATCGATACATTGAATCTGGAACACCTCACCGCGGCTGATATTCCCGTGCAGCAGCCGCTGTTCGGCGAAGGGCTCGGGCTCGATTCGGTGGACGCGCTGGAACTGGCGCTGGCTCTGCAGACGCACTATGCGATCCGGATCGACTCCGACGTGAAGGAATCGCGCAGGCATTTCGCTACCGTCGCCAGCCTCGCCGCGTTCGTGCAGGAGCAGCGGAGCGCATGCGCGGACTGATCGGCAAAATCGCGCTGCCGCTCGCTGGGGTGTTGTACCCGTTTGTGGTCTATTTCGGCACGGAAAAGGTCGCACCGCCGATCTTCGCGCTGGTGCTTGGCGCGATCTGGCTGATCCGCGCACCCAGCCTGCTGCGCCGGCCGGGTGGCCGCTGGATGGTGGGCATGGCGCTGATCTATTGCATGTTGCTGGTATTCACCGGCCAGGCGATGCTGCTGCGCTGGTATCCGGTGTTGCTCAATGCGTTCCTGCTGGCGGCATTCGGATGGAGCCTGATCTACGGACCGCCCTTCATCGAACGCTTCGCGCGCATGCGCGAACCCAACCTTCCGCCCGCCGTGGTGCGCTACACACGCGTGGTGACCTGGGTCTGGGTCGGATTCTTCGCCTTCAACGGCTGCATGTCGGCAACGCTGACGCTGTTTGCCCCGTTGTCATGGTGGACGTTGTACAACGGCTTCATCTCCTACGCTCTGCTCGGCACGCTGTTTGCCGGCGAGTGGTTGCTGCGCCAGCGGCTGCGTCGGAGCTTTGCATGAGTGCTGCCGAGCGCATCTGCCGCGCACTCGACAGCCACCCGTGGCTGGCAGGTGCGTGGGGCAACGATGCAGGCATTCTGCTGCTGCTCAGTGCAGGCGGCGACGGCGAGTTGCATCGGCAGGGCCGGCAGTCGCTGCTCGATGCGCTGCAGGCGGATCTTGCCGAGCACGGTCTCGAATCACCACGCGACTGGCGTCTGCTCGATGCCGTGCCCGACGCGATGGATGCCGCGACGGTTGTCCGGCTGCTGCAGACGCCGCGTCCGCGGGTGGCCACACCGATTGCAGAACAACAACTCGACGGCTGCTGGAAGCTGACCCTGCGTCTGCCGCTCGACCTGATTCATTTCGATGACCATTTCCGCCATGCGCCGGTATTGCCCGGTGTGGTGCAGGCGAGCTGGGCGCTGGCGCTGGCCGCACCACGGCTGGGCACGGCGACCGATTGCCGCGAGATGGAGGCGTTGAAGTTCCAGCGCCTGCTGCGCCCCGGTGACCAACTCGAGCTCAGCCTGCGCTACGAGGATGAGCCCGGCGCCGAGCGCGGCAAGCTGCATTTCGCCTATCACCTCGATGGCACACATTGCTCGTCCGGTCGTCTGCGCGTGGCGCGAACGCATGACTGATCACGGCACCGACTCGCACCACTGGGCAGCGCAGAAGGAGCGCGGCAGCTTCGTGCTGATGAAGCTCACTGCCACCAGCCTGCGCGTGCTGGGGCGTCGTGTGATGACACCGGTGCTGTATCTGATCGTGCTGTATTTCTTCGTGTTTGGTCGGCGCGCCCGTCGCAACGTGCGCCAGTACCAGGACTATCTTGCGCGCTGGAGCGGGCGCGCCGACCTTCGTCCGAACCTGCGCAGCGTGTTCGGCCAGTTCATGACCTTCGGTGACAGCCTGCTGGATCGACTCGATGCGTGGCATGGAAAACTGAAGCTGAGCCAGGTGACGCTGCACGATCCGCATGGCGTACGCGAACGGCTGATGAAAAGCCGGCACAGTGGACGTGGCGAGATCCTGGTCGGCACCCATCTGGGAAATCTCGAGGTTTGCCGTGCGCTGGCTGAGCTGGGCGAGCAGGTGCCGCTGAACGTACTGGTGCATACCAGCCACGTGGCGCATTTCAATCGCCTGCAAAGCGCGGCCGGTGATCACCAGCTGCATCTGCTGCAAGTGAGCGAGATGGATGCCGCGTTGATGCTTGATCTGTCGCAGCGTCTGGATCGCGGCGAATGGCTGGCGATCGCCGGTGATCGCGTGCCGTTGCAGGACGGCCGGCGGGTGGTGGTGGATTTTCTCGGTCATCCGGCGCCCTTCCCGCAGGGTCCGTGGATGCTGGCCGGACTGCTACGCTGCCCGGTGAACCTGATGTGTTGCCTGAAAATAGACGGCCGCTATCAGATCCATCTGGAACCGTTCTTCGACGCACCGGCGTGGCAGCGCAATCAGCGCGAGGCGCTGGTCAAGAGCTGGGTGCAACGCTACGCCGACCGCCTGGCGCAACTGTGCCTGCTTGCACCGCGGCAATGGTTCAATTTCCACCCCTATTGGCAAGACGCCGATCCATCCCGACTTTCCGGAGAGCCTGATGCGCACCCGCGGCGTGCTGCACCTTGATAGCGAAGTGACCGTGCCGTTCTTCGACGTCGACTCGATGAGCGTGGTCTGGCACGGCCACTACGTGAAGTATCTGGAGATCGCGCGCTGCGCGTTGCTCGACATGGTCGGCCACAATTACACCGACATGAAGGCATCGGGCTACGTCTGGCCGGTCATCGACCTGCACTTGCGTTACGTGCAGGCGGCGCGCTTCGGGCAGCGGCTTCGGATCCGCGCGGATCTGGCGGAGTGGCGCAACCGGCTGAAGATCCACTACCTGATCAGCGACGCGCACACCGGCCAGCGCCTGACCCGTGCCAGTACCGTGCAGGTCGCGGTCAGCCTGGCCGACGGCACGATGCAGCTGGCCTCGCCACAGGTAATGATTGATGCCGTCGAGCGCCATCTGCCATGACATTCACGTCTGTCCCACCCACCAACACATGATCGCCATCGCATGAACTACGCCAGCCCAACCTACGTCGAGGAAACCCGGATCGGGTTCCGCTTCCTGAGCTCTTTCACCTGGCAGCACCACGTGCTTCGCGTCGCCATCAACGACCTGAAGACACTATGCGGCGAACCCCCGCCACAGGGTGGTGTGCTGCTCGACGCGGGCTGCGGCCAGGGCAAGTCGTTCCGGCTGTTGCAGGACGCGTTCCAGCCGAAACGGCTGATCGGACTGGACGCCGATCCGCACAGCCTGGAACTGTCCCGTGTCGAAGCGGCCAAAGAGCAGATCGACGCCGAACTGATCGCTGGCGACTGCGCGCAGATCACCCTGCCAGACCGCAGCGTCGACATCGTGTTCTGCCACCAGACCTTTCATCACCTGGTCGAACAGGAAGCTGCGCTGGCAGAATTCTGGCGCGTGCTGAAACCGGGCGGCATGCTGCTGTTTGCCGAGTCGACCAAGGCGTACATCGACAGCTGGGTCATCCGCTGGTTCTTCCGCCATCCGATGCATGTGCAGAAAAGCGCCGACGGCTATCTGCAGATGTTGCGCGATCAGGGTTTCGAGTTCGAGCAGCGCCACGTGTCACTACCTTACCTGTGGTGGAGCCGCGCCCGCGATTTCGGCCTGCTCGAGCGCTGGCATCTGAAGCAGCCGCCACTGCCAGGCGGGCGCGAGGAAACACTGGTCAATGTCGCTGCCCGCAAACCGGAACCCGCATGAGGACCTTTCTCAATGCCTTGGGTGTGATCTGCACCCTCGGCAGCAGCAAGCAGGCGGTGGCCGAGGCCCTGTTTGCCGGCGACGACAGCGACCTGCGCGGGGAGGACGGCTGGGCACCCGGGCGCGCGCTGCCACTGGGCGCGGTTCGGGGCGAATTACCCGCGGTACCGCCAGCGCTGGCGGCCACCCGTGACAATCGCGCCAATCGCCTGCTGCTGGCCGCTGCACTCGAGATCGAAAGCGACCTCCGCACCGCCATCAGTCGCTACGGCGACACACGCATCGGCGTTGTCATCGGCACCAGCACCACCGGCATCGAACGCACCACCAAGGGCGTCGACCATCTGCGCCGGCACGGCGAATGGCCGGCGGATTACCGCTACGCCGATCAGGAGTTGGGCGCACCGGCCGAGTTTCTCGCCGAATGGCTGGGGCTGTCCGGACCGTGCTACGGCATTTCCACCGCCTGCACCTCGGGCGCGCGTGCTCTGATCAGCGCGCAGCGGCTGCTGCGGATGGGCATGTGCGATGCAGTCATTTGCGGTGGTGTGGACACGCTGGCGCGACTGCCGGTCAACGGCTTTCTTGCACTGGAGGCACTTGATCCGCGGCGCTGCGAGCCGTTCTCGAAGAACCGTCGCGGCATCAACATCGGCGAAGCGGCGGCGCTTTTCCTGATGACTGCCGACAACGGCAAGGTGGAGCTACTCGGCGGCGGCGCCAGTTCCGACGCATATCACATGTCATCGCCCGAGCCACAGGGACTGGGCGCGCAGCAAGCCATGCTTGCCGCCCTGGCCGCAGCCCAACTGGATGCCCGCGAGATCGATTATCTCAATCTGCACGGCACCGCCACCGAACATAACGACCGCATGGAAAGCCGGGCCATGGCCGCGGTATTTCCGCATGGCATGCCTTGCTCGTCGACCAAGTCGCTGACCGGTCATACCCTGGCCGCAGCCGGCGCGTTGGAGGCCGCGTTTTGCTGGCTCAGCCTGACCGATGCCATCGGCGGCTATCGCCTGCCGCCGCATGTCTGGGATGGCGAGGCCGATCCGGAGCTTGCGCCGCTTTCGTTCACCGGCATCGGGGATCGGCTGTCGGCCGCAGGCCCGCACCATTTGATGAGCAATTCGTTCGCCTTCGGCGGCAACAACGCCAGCCTGATCCTGGCCGACACCCACAGCGGGGCTTCGACATGAATTCGTGGCCGATGGCGGAGCTGTTGCCGCACAGCGGCGAGATGATCCTGCTCGACTCCGTGCTCAATGGCGAGGAGGACCGCATCCTCTGTCGCCACACGGTACGCGCCGGGGGTCTGTTCAATGACAGTGACGGCAGTCTGCCGGCCTGGTGCGGGGTCGAGCTGATGGCACAATCCGTGGCTGCGTGGGCTGGCTGGCAGGCAAAGGAGGAACAGCGCCCCGTGCGGCTCGGGTTCCTGCTCGGCACCCGGCAATACCATTGCAATGTCGATGCGTTCCCGCCCGGCAGCGAACTGGCGATCGAGGCTTTTCGCAGCTTTCATGACGACAACGGCATGGCCATGTTCGCCTGTCGCATCGATGCACCGGACATTCATGCCGAGGCCCGTCTTACCGTGTTCAGCCCCCCCGACTCCGACGCCTTTCTCGCTTCCATCGCACAGAGCCAGACTCATGCCTGAAACCATTCTCGTCACCGGATCCAGTCGCGGCATCGGTCGCGCCATCGCGCTGCGGCTGGCCCGAGCCGGCTACGATCTGGTGCTGCATTGCCGTTCCCGCCGTGATGAAGCCGAAGCCGTGCGCGCCGAAATCGAGCACTTGGGGCGCCAGGTGCGCATCCTGCAATTCGACATCGCCGATCGCGACGCCTGCGCTGTGGCGCTGGAGGCCGACGTCAAGCAGCACGGTGCCGTCTACGGCGTGGTGTGCAACGCCGGCCTCACCCGTGACGCCGCCTTCCCCGCGCTTACCGGTGATGACTGGGACAGCGTGCTGCGCACCAATCTGGATGGTTTCTACAACGTGCTGCACCCGTTGATCATGCCGATGATCCGCCGGCGTGCGCCCGGTCGCATCGTCTGTATCACGTCGGTGTCGGGCATGATCGGAAATCGCGGCCAGGTCAACTACAGCGCGTCAAAGGCCGGCGTGATCGGTGCCGCGAAAGCGCTGGCAGTGGAACTGGCCAAGCGAAAAATTACTGTCAACTGCGTGGCACCGGGATTGATCGAGACCGACATGCTCGACCCCGAGGTGCCGGTCGAACAGATCCTCAAGATGATTCCGGCCGAACGTACCGGCACGCCGGAGGAAGTGGCGGCTGCGGTGGAGTTTCTGTTGGGCGCCGACGCCGGCTACATTACCCGTCAGGTACTGGCCGTTAACGGCGGCCTGTGCTGACCCAGATGGATTCGCCCGGATTTTCCGGGCTTGGGGCTTTGCCGATTTTTGCCGCGGTCAGATGACCGCATTCATTCGTCACCAAGGAGGTTCTACCTATGAAAGCCAAAGTTCTCACTCTGACCCTGCTCGTGCTGACCAGCGTGCCCGGCATCAGTTTCGCCCAAGACACGGTGGTCAATCTGTCATTCCAGAACACGGTTGCCGCTGCCACCAAGAGCGGCAAACTGGATGGCAGCGTGAAGTTCTATCTGGCGGGCAACCGTCCCGCCGGCAACATGACCGTGATCAACGACAACGTCACCACCAGCAAGAAGACCAATGGCTTCAGCAAATCCAGTCAGGAATCCTGTGACTGGGCGCTGCAGTCGGCCCTGATCACGCTGCAGGGTGCCGCCAAACAGGCCGGCGCCAACGCGGTGGTGGATATCCAGAGCAACTACAACAACCAGCCCCACAGCGACCCCACCAACTACGAATGCCACAAGGGCTTTCTGATGTCGGGTGTGGCGCTGAAAGGCAAGCTGGCCAAGGTCCAGCCGTAAATCTTGTGCGAGGCCCGCACCGGCCCGATGCGTCAGCAAAGGCGCGGCATCACCGGTGGTGGGCCGCGCCTGCGTTACCATGAGCGATCCGCGATCCCGCGCCATGCCATGGAGTCCGTCAATGCGCCCGTTTCCGCTTGGTGAAGACATCGACCTGCTGCGCGAGACCGTGCATGCATTTGCGGAAAAGGAAATCGCTCCGCGCGCCGACCGCATCGACCGCGACAACCTGTTTCCGGCCGACCTGTGGCGCAAGTTCGGCGAGATGGGCCTGCTCGGCGTCACCGTTGCCGAGGAGTACGGCGGCAGCGGCATGGGTTTCCTGGCGCACATGGTGGCGATGGAGGAAATCTCGCGCGCATCCGGCTCGGTCGGGTTGTCCTACGGCGCGCACTCCAACCTGTGCGTCAACAACATCTATCACAACGGCAACGAGGCGCAGCGGAAGAAATATCTGCCGAAGCTGTGCAGCGGCGAACACGTCGGTGCGCTGGCGATGAGCGAACCTGGCGCGGGCTCCGACGTGGTCGGCTCGATGAGCTGCAAGGCCGAGCTGCGCGGCGACGTATGGGTCGCCAACGGCACCAAGATGTGGATCACCAATGGGCCGGATGCCGACGTGTTGCTGGTCTACATGCGCACCGCGCCGCGTACCGCCGGCAGCCGCTGCATGACCGCCTTCATCGTCGAAAAGGGCATGAAGGGTTTCAGCACTGCGCAGAAGCTGGACAAGCTCGGCATGCGCGGATCGAACACCTGCGAGCTGGTTTTCGAGGATTGCGAAATTACCGCCGAGAACGTCGTTGGCGAAGTCAACGAAGGCGTGCGCGTGCTGATGAACGGACTGGACACCGAGCGACTGGTGTTGTCCGGCGGTCCGATCGGTCTGATGCAGGCTGCGCTCGACCTGACCCTGCCGTACGTGCGCGAGCGCAAGCAGTTCAACGCGCCGATTGGCACGTTCGGTGTGATGCAGGCCAAGATCGCCGACATGTACACCGCGCTGCAGAGCTCACGCGGCTTTGCCTACATGGTGGCGCAGCAGTTCGACTCCGGCGTGAAGTCGCGCATCGATCCGGCCGCGTGCCTGCTCAATGCCTCGGTCAATGCGGTGCAGGTGACACTGGAGGCGATCCAGTCACTCGGCGGCAACGGTTACATCAACGAGTTCCCCGCTGGGCGCCTGCTGCGCGACGCCAAGCTGTACGAGATCGGCGCAGGTACCAACGAGATCCGCCGCATGCTGATCGGGCGCGAGCTGTTCCACGGCAAAGCCTGATCGAGCTAGGCATGCAAGGTCGTCGCGCCATGAATCGGCGCGGCGACAGTCCGGTGCAGATCGAAGATCAGCAGTTCATTGTCGCCGTGGCGCAACCATGAAGCCGGGCAATACAGCCGTTGCTGTGGACCGAGGTTCCAGTAACGACCAAGCAGCTGGCCATTGACCCACAGATAGCCCTTGGCCCAACCCGACATGTCGATATAGCTGTCGCCGAGCTGGTCGAGTCGCAAGGTGGCCTTGAAGAAGATGCCAGGGCGCGATGGCTCGCTGAGCACCGGTTTCAGTTGACGGATATAACTCTCGTCCAGCGGCAGGCTGTAGACGTTCCAGTCTTCGACCTCCTCATTGCCGAGACGGATGCTGCCGACGATGCCCTTGCGGTCGGCCATCGCCTGGCCGTAACCGACGTGACCGAAGCTGTCGACGAGGATGTCGAGTTGCGAAGCATCACCGTCAACGTTGGCTGGCAGCTCAACGCGGTTGCCTGCTCGCAGTTTGGCGTGCTGCACACGCGAAACGTAATCGACATAGTGTCCATCGCGGAACACGGTGGCGTAATCGCGCGCGCCGTCGAGCATCAGCGCGACGGCGGTCGCGGGGATCTTCCTGCGATACAGCACCAGGCCGTGATCCTGCGCGAACAGCAGTTCGTTCGCCTGCGGCTTTTTCACAGCCTTGGGCACAGGCAGGTTGTCCCATAGCGAGGCATGTACCACCGGCGTGATCGCCGCAAAACGGATCACGGGCGGTGCCGCCGGCAGATCGCGCAGCGGCTGCGTTGCATGCGTGGCAAGCAACGCGCGGAAGGTGTGATAGTCAGGCGTGGCTTCGCCGCGCTCGTTGATCGGAGCACCGTAGTCGTAGCTGGTGATCACCGGCTCGAAGTGAGAGTAGTCGCCCTTCGCGTTGGCACCAGCACTGAAACCGAAGTTCGTGCCGCCATGCACCACGTAGAGATTGAACGAACGGCCCTGCCTTAGCAGCCGGCGCAGGGTATCCGCGTAATCGCCGCGCTGGAAGTCTTTGTCGCCCCAATGCGTCAGCCAGCCGGGATAGCCTTCACCGACCCATACCGGCGCCTCGCCGGCGATCGTCTGTGCCGTCGCGAAATCGATATCGCCATCGAGACCCAGCGCCGCGCCGGGAAGATAGGTGTGCTGCTTCTGGATCTGCGCCAATCCATCGGAAATCGAGAACGGGCCTTCGATGCCGCGCTCGCGCCACATCGTTCGCAATTGCTCGAGATAGCCGAGGTCGTGACCGAACGAGGCGTACTCGTTCTCGATCTGCATCATCAGGATCGGGCCACCGCGACTCGCCATCAGCGGCGCGATGGCTGGCGCGACCGCATCCAGATAACGCCGCACCGCCTGCGTGTAGTGCGGGTCGCTCCAGGTGCGCACGCGGATATCCGGCTGACGCAACAGGTACGGCGGCAGACCTCCGAAATCCCACTCGGCACAAACATAGGGACCGGGCCGAAGGTAGACCCACATGCCTTCCTGCTGGCACAGCTCGATGAAACGAACGAAGTCGCGATTGCCCGTCTTCAAGTCGAACACGCCGGGTTCCGATTCCAGCGCATTCCACATCAGATAGACCGCAATAGTGTTGAGCCCCATCGCCTTGGCCATGCGGATGCGGTGTCGCCAGTACTCGGCAGGAATCCGCGCCGGATGCATCTCGCCGCTGCGGATCTGGAGCGGCTTGCCATCCAGCAGGAACTGCTGTTCGCCAAGTTCGAACCGGTGCGGACGTCCATCCTGCAGCGACGCATGACCGACGCTGTCGGCCAGGGTATCTGCTGCCCAGGTCGGCGCCATATATGCCGCACATGGCGCCAGCAGCGAGAGTTTCAGGAAATTCCTGCGTTGCATCGCGGTCTCTTCTCAAGAATGTTGCAGGCAATACGGGAAACGTTCGCGTATCAAATGATCACTCTGTTCTGTCCTAATTTTCCTTTGCGCTTCAGCGAAAATGCGTCAACCAGTTTGCCGGCACGGTCCGTCACTTCAACCTTGAGCTCCCTGTCGCTCGCCTGCACCCGGGCTACCTGGTCCTGTCCCACCACGAGGATCGGGAAGTCGTTACCGTGCTCTCCGGGCCGGATGTATTGGAAGACATGCTCGTGCCCGGCGATGAAGAGGTCGATGTGCGCGCGATTGGCCAATTGCGTCCACTGCTCGCCATGGCCATCGAGCCAGCCCCAATCTGGCTGGTGCCCCAGTACGACCGTGAACGGTGCGGTTGTCGTTCTCGTCTCTTCGACAAACGTTTTCTTGAGCCAGGCGAACTCTTCCACCCGGTAATCGCGAAGATCGTTCAAGCCGGCGTAGACGCTGGTGTCGTCCGGCTTGTCCTCACCGGTGTCGACCACGACCAGATGCAGCGGACCTTCGTCGCGCATGAAGTAGTATTTGTCGTCCTGTGCATGCAGATACCCGCCCAGGGACCGCGCAAATTCACCACGGTACTCATGGTTACCGCGCGCGTAGACAAGCGGCGCCTGACCTTGCAGGCCCAGCGCCATCGGTTCAAGAAAATGGTCCTTCAGCTGGTTCTCGCTAACGCCGTAGTTGACGCCGTCGCCGTCGTGAACGACGAAATCGACCGGCGCACGATGGATCATGTCCATCAAGGCATGGATACGATCCACATCTTCGTGGGTATCGGTGATGACGTCGAAGCTGGCGGATTTTTTCGTCGGATCGAACGTCGTGAAACTGTAAACCGGGCTTTGCACCGTTTGCCCCATGTCCGGCCAGTACGGTTTCAGCGCCACCACCCGCTTCGATGAAACCTGATACCGGTAGGTGTGTCCCGGCAGCAGGCCATCGATGACGACACGGTGCATCGTTCCGACCGGGATCAGGCCGTCATGCTGGGGAACGATCTCGTGATCGAGTTGCCCATCGCCGTATCGCACCCTGCCGTCGCCCGCGCTGTCGGTCATCCACTCGACCACTACCGAGGTGCTCGACATGTCGAGCAACAATGGCTCCATTGTGATGGCTGGCAGGGAGTCGAAGGTCTTGTAGGGAGCGTTGGCGTCGTCATCCGAGCTTGCGACCGGATGGCCACCAGGATGCGCCGAACCCTGCGACGCTGCCCATACGCAAGCTGCCATCGACATGGAACATGCCGCGCCTAGCATCAGCAGGACCTGCCACGTTCGGGAACTCCTCATTCGTCAGCCTCGCTGGATGGCGGCCAGACCCGATGCCGGGAACACCGGCATCGGGCCTCATCGGCATATGCCGATGAACATACTCAGTGCGATGCCGTCGGCGTCAACTCCAACGTCAGCACCTCGAACGGCGCAAGCCGGATCGTGCTCACATGATCTGCGTCAAGCTGGACCGGCAATGCGTTGCCGCCGGTTTTCCAGACATCCTGCACGCGGAAGCTGCGCGCAACGCCTTGCGGCAGCTCCAGCTGGTGTTGCAGGTCGATCACCGCGGTCTGCGCGTGCGTATCCGGATTGCGCAGCGTGATGATCGACTTCTGCGCAGACCACGCGCCCCAGCCGTAGACGTCGAGCCGGCCCGGATCGCCACCGATCCAGTGCGTGTCGCGCAGCACGTCCGCGTTCGCACGCGACCACTTCGCCGCTTCGGCAAGCGCATCCCAGTCGCCCTTGGTCAGCAGTGATGGCGTGATGTACATCTCCTGCAGCTGTGTGCCGGTGGCGAAGTACGAATGCACTTCGTTGGCAAAATCGTGCCCTGGGTCGGTGTTCAGGCGCGTGTTCTTCTGCGCGTAGATGATGCCGTGGAGCATCAGCGAATTGATCGGGAACAGCGGACCCTGGATTACGATGTTCTCGTAGGTCTGCTGATCGCGATAGGTGATCCACTGCTCGCGCTCGGTACCCACGCCGGCATGCCAGTCGTCTTCGCCGCCGCGCCAGATCGAATCGGCATAGCGCAGCCAGAATGGCGACGCCCAGGTACCGGTGGTGAGGTTGATGAAGGTGTCCGGCTTGGCCTCGCGAATGTCCTTGATCAGCTGGATCGCCGCACTGAAATCACTGTCGAAAACACTGCCCGGAAACACTTTGTCGGCATTGCCGGTGCCGTCGAACTTGAACTGGTTGATGCCATCCTTGGCCACCAGCTCCATCACGGTGTTGTGGAATTGCTGGTAGTACTTCGGACCCGAAAGCGCGAGGCCGCCATCGACAACCTCGTAGCCCGACTTGGCGCCGCGGTCCGCGCGCTCCTTCGCCGGCTCGCCATAGCCGCCCCAGGGCGACAGCCACATGCCGGGTGCTGCATCGTATTTGGCCGCTGCATCGCGCAGCGGTGCAAAGCCACGCGGGAAATCCTTGCTGAAGTTCCAGCTGCCGGAACGATCGTCCCAGCCGTCATCGAACAGGAACGAATCGAGCTTCACACCACGCTTGACGCTGAGCTCCTGGCCGAAGGTGTTGATGCGATCCAGCGCCTGCGCCTCGGTGTACGGCGTGAAGTAGCCGATGTCGTACCATGAGTTGTAATGCAGGAACGGTCGATACGGATGCGCCCGCTCACGCTCGATGTAGACAGCGAAGTCGCGCCGCAACTGGCCGTCACGCGTCACCCCGGCCACCGCCGAATAGGTGATCGACTTGCCCTGGTGCAGCGGCAAGCTGCGGGCCATGGTCAGCGCCACATGCTTGCCGCGCACTTCGCTGTCTGACAGCGGATCTTCGAAACCCAGATACATGCGCCCGGCAATGACTGGCGAACCTTTCACAGTGCCATCCACCGCGGCGCTCGCCGCATCGGCCGGCAGCAGCGACACGCTGGTGATGTGCTCGTCCTGCTTCAGCGCGGTGATCGTCACCACTTCTCGCAGGTAGGCCGAATCCTCGCGTTGTACCAGCTGCCAGTCGATGCGGAAGCGGCCGTCCGCGTCGTCGAAACTGGCGCGAACGCCCTGCCCCGGCAGGCGATCCGCCAGGCGCGACGCTTTGGCATCCATCGGCAATGCCTGTTCAGCCGGCGCTGCAAGCAAGTGCATGTCGCCCGCGCTGATCGTGTGTCCGTCCGCCAGGGTCAAGGCGAATGGTGCCTTGATCGCCAGTGACTGGCTGCCGTCATGGCTGGCGATCGTCATGTCCGTCAGGTGAGCGCCAGTCACTTTCCAGCGGGCACCGATCGCGGCGTTGCCGAAACTTTCCTGGCCCGCCTGATTCGCGAACGACGGCGTGCCGGGTCTGGCGATGCTGGTACCGTCGGCATGGACCACGCCAGCGCACGCAAAAAGCGCGCACAGCACACCCGTGGCAAGACGCGAAGCGCGCATGGCCATTCGTGGCGCGTGGTCATGGGAACGATCGGTCACATCCGGCTTGTTGAAGTAAACGTAAGACATGTCTACACCCTTGTTGTGGTTTGTCATCCGCGGGCCATCTCGGCCCGCATGCAGCGGCTTGCCTCATCACGGATTGGAGCCCCGCCGAGATGCCCTCGGACAGGGCTTCGCTCCACTCTGCGGTCAGAACTTCTGCTGATAACGGAAGTACACGTAACGACCGATGTCATACGACGCGTTGTAGTTATACGGCGTATCGCTGCCCGATCCGTAGTAGCCGTAGACGTAAGGTGCCGTGCGATTGAAGACGTTGTTCGCACCCACCGAGAAGGTGGCGTTCCACGGTGCCTTCCACGACACCTGCACGTCGCTGAAGGTGACCGATGGGATCTGCGTCTCCGGCTCGATGCCTACGCCCGGCGCGTAGTAGTCAGGCAGCGTGCATGGGAAGGCAGTCGTCGTCGTGGGCGGCGGGAAGGCGCAGGCAGCCTTGTACGGGGAGAAGTAGCGCAAGGTCCAGCTGGCACTGAAATTGTTCTTGCTCCAGTTCAGCGTGACGTTGTCGCGCACGCGCCATGCCGTGTAGAAGTTCGCCGTGTTGCCGGCGGCATAGATGATGTTCGAACCGACCGTCGGCAGCTCGTCGAACTTCGCGATGTAGGTACCGTTCATGCTGAGCTTGAACCGCCCGATCGGAGTCTCCGGCAAGGCATAGGCAAACGAGAAATCGTAGCCGCTCTCTTTCTGCCAGCCCGCATTGGTTTCCAGGTTCAGCAGATCGTAGATCTGGCCCGTACCCGCCTGACGCTGGAACTGGCCGCAGGCAGCCTGGATGCTGTACTGGTAGCAATCGGCCAGTACCTGATCGTTGCTGATGCCGGTGATCAGGTTGCGGATGTTGTAGCTCCACCAATCAACCGTGACATTGAAGCCGGTCAGCCAGGACGGGCTGTAGACCAGGCCGATATCGGCGTTGTACGACGTCTCCGGCTTCAGATTGGGATTGCCGCCGGTGAAGTTGGTATTCGGCAGTGCGCCTTCACCGTTCGGGCTGGTGATCGGTATCCCATTGCTGTCCGTCTGGCGGAAATTAGCCGCCACGCCGGGAATGCCGCCGTAGCCGGACAGGCAGCGCTGGGCAACCACAGGACTGTCGCCATAGGCACCGGGCCCGTACACGCTGTCGCATGGATCGGTGAAGGTGCCTGCCGGATAGCGTCCCTGATAGAGGTCGTTGACGGTGGGTGCACGGAAACCGGTGCCGTAGCTGCCGCGAAACAGCAGGTCGTCAAATGGCTTCCAGGTCAGCTTGAACGAGTTGTTGTCGGTGCTGCCGAAGTTGCTGTAGCTGGAATAGCGCCGGGCGACATCGAGATCGAGGCTCTGGATGCCAGGAATATCCTTCAGCAATGGTGCGTTGATCTCGGCATAAGCCTCGTTCAACGAATAGCCGCCGCTGTTGGGGCCGACGCCGCCATCGGTGGAATAGCCGGCGTAGGCGAAGGCATCCGGGCTGTCGTAACCGGACTCCTCGCGACGCTGTACGCCAGTGGCGAAGGTCAGGTCGCCACCAGGCAACTGGGCCAGATCGCCGCCGAAATCGGCGACATAGGCTTTTTCATCACTGCCGTAACGCTCGACGCTGTTGATCGAGATGTAGTTGAGCATCTGCTTGGTGATGCCGCCGGGACCGGCGAGCGGATTGATCGGCACGCAGCCCGCGATGACGTTGCCCGGCGTGCCGCATTGCACGACTCCATTGGAGCCCATGAACGATGGCCCGAGCGCGTTGGCCACATTGATCAGGTTGTAATAGCCGGTGCGCGTATTTTCGCCGCTGATCTTGCTGTCGTACGTATAGACGTCCCAGTTGAACAGGTGATCGCCCCACTGGAAGTTGCCGCTCAGGCCGAGGTTGTAGCGGTAGTTCTTCGGATTGTTGTAGCTGCGGTAGGTCGACTCGGTCATCAGGCGGGCGAACTGCACCGGCTGGATGCCATACAGGGGGTTGTAGTAGCTGTATTCGGAAAGCACCGACGGGAACGCGCTGTTGGATCCCATGCCGCTGTAGAGCAACGGCGAACCGGATTCCGCCGTCTCGTTGTCGATGTTGTAGCCAAGGTTGATGTGACCGGTGATGTACGAGGTGAAGTCGTAATGGCCGTCCAGATAAAGGTTCTTGGTCTTGTCTGCCGTCTGCAACATGTTGGTGCGACCGGCATAGTCGTTGTAATTCTGGTCGCCGGCATTGGCCAGGCTGGTCACGTCGCCGTTCGCGGCATAGGTCGGCTGCACGAACGGGTGGTAATCGTTGATATCGAGCGAGTTGCCGCCGGGATTGAGTACCAACGGACGCGGGTTCCCATCGAGATAGGTCGAGCCCGGCGCGTTGGTGATCATTCCACTGGGACCGTACGAGCTCAAGCCGAAGTACGGATGCTCATTCGTCCACGGGTACGCAGCAAAGCTGCGATCATCGGTCCAGACGGGCGACTGCTCTTGGTACGAAGCACTGAACACGATGCTGCCCTTGGGCGTGGACTTGCCGACGGTGAAGCTGCTCTGCGTCTGCCGGCCATCACCATGCGGCATGTATTCGCCGTTATAGGTGTCGAACTCGCCACCGTTGAAATCCTTCTTGGTGATGATGTTGATTACGCCGGCGATGGCATCGGAGCCATACACAGCAGAGGCGCCGCTGGCCAGCACGTCGATGTGATCGATGATGGAGGTAGGGATCACGTTGATATTGGTGTAGCCGCCATGGGCAGCGCCGATGCGCTGGCCATCGAGCAGAATCAGCGTGCGGGGAGCGCCCAGACCGCGCAGGTCGATGAACGATCCACCCTGGTTAGGGCCCAGGTCACCGGGTGCAGACTTGCTGAGATCCGGCGGCGACATCGATGACACGTTCTGCAGAAGCTGCCCAACCGTGGCGAAGCCCTGCTTCTGGATGTCGTCCGCGGTAATGGTGATCACCGGCTGTGCATCCTCCACATCCACGCTGCGGATGTTCGAGCCAGTGACGGTGACCTGCTTGAGGCTTACGGCCTTGTCCTGCACCGGCTTAGTTTCTGCAAGCGCTTTGGTCGTTGTAGCAGTCGTCGTGGTGCCCGCGGGAGGAGACGAGGTATCGGTCTGCGCCAGTGCACCTCCTGCAAACGCCAGCCCACCGACTGCCCACGCCACCTGCATCGCCACCAACGACTTGCCGATGGATGAAGCCAGCAACTTCCGGCCCCTGTCATCAACGCTCAAACAGCCACTTTTCTCGATTCGCATGAAATGCCTCTCCCGTATTCGCCATGGCACTACGCAGGTTGACTTCTCCCCTCTGTCGCAGGCCGGTCATGGATACCCGTGGAAAACTCCTGATTCCCACGAACTTGTTCGCACCTTCACCAAATTTCAGACGCAGGACTCCGTGCCGGACCAGATAAGGGTCCGGTTTGATTCCGTGCTTTCAGTTAAGCCAGACGGTGCACTCGAACTTGAGAGAGCAACGCCTCTACCGCCCGCCGTTCGACGAAACCGGTTTCCTGACCTTGTGCATTGGCCGCCCCGCAAGCCACACCCAAGCGCAAGGTCTCTTCCAAATTCATGCTCCGCGCCATGCCTACCGTCATGCCAGCCAGCAGGCAGTCGCCGGAACCCACCGTGTTGCGCACCTGAGCCAGGTCGATCGCGGCGTGCCACACGCCACTCGCATCGGCAGCTACCGCGCCCAGTGCGCCCATCGTCACCACCGACATCGCAATGCCGTGCGCATGCAGTTCGCGAACCGCCTCCACCGCCGCAGCCAGATCGCCAATTGGACGTCCGAGCAATTCGGCGATCTCGTCGCGATTGGGTTTGACCAGAAAAGGTTGAGCCTGCACGGCGTGCTGCAGCAGCTCGCCGCCGGCATCGACCAGGCAACGCTTGCCAGCATCGCGCACATGCGCGGCCAGTTCGGCATAGGTGGTTGGTGGAAAGCCGCGCGGCAGGCTGCCGGACAGTACGACCAGGTCACTGTCATCGACGCCACGACGGAACGCCCGCAGCAGGGCTTCCTGCTGTGCACTGTCCAGCAGCGGCCCCTGGCCGAGAATTTCGGTGATCTGGCCGTTCGTATCCTGCAGCGCGATGCAGGTGCGCAGGTTGTCGGCGACCTCGATGCCGTGGAACAGCACGCCGCGCTCGCACATCTGCCGACCGATCATGTTGCGATGCGCCGGGTCGATCAGGCCGACCAGCTGCACGCGCTCGCCCAACGCGGCGATCGTCTGCGCCACGTGCAAGCCCTTGCCGCCGGGATACACCTGTTCGTCGAGCGCGCGGCTGACTTCGCCGGGGCGCAGCTTATCCAGCCGGATGAGACGGTCGATCGCCGTGTTGAAACCGATGACCGTGATCACGGCACGTTCGCCAGCAAGTTGTCCACTTCCGACACGTTGGCCTGGCCGACCGTACCGCCGGTGCGTCGCGTGGAAAGGCTGCCGCAAGCACTGCCCCAGCGCATGCAGTCACGCAGCGTCTCGCCGCGCAGCCACGCATGCAGAAAACCGGCGTCGAATGAATCGCCAGCGCCAGTGCTGTCGACCGGATCGACGGCAAACGCCGGCACTCCGAGCAACTGTCCCTGATCCAGGCTGGCGCAGCCGAGTTGCCCGCGCTTCACCACGGTTTGCGTGCGTCCGTTGTGCAGCGCGCGCAGGCCATCGAGTACCCGCTCACGGCCTGTGATGGCCGCCAGCTCCATCTCGTTGGGCAGGAACAGGTCGACTTCCTCAAGCGTGCCAAGCAGGTCGGACGCCCACGTCTGCTGTGGATCGAAGCCGGGATCGAGCGAGGTGCTCAGACCGGCGGCATGCGCACGCGCGAACAGTTTGCGGCAATCAGGCCGCAGCGCACGCTGCAGGTAATACGAGGAAACATGCAGGTGATCGGCGCTGGCCAACGACGCGTCGTCCACTTCGTCCGCACGCAGCGCGGCGATCGCGCCGGGGAACGTCACCAACGCGCGATCCTGCGGCGTCGACAGCGAGACGGTGACGCCGGTGCGCAAGGTCGCGTCCGGCTGCACGGCGGCGACGTCGATGCCCGCGGCACGCAGCGCATCGAGACAATAGGCACCCCAGCTGTCGGCACCGAGCTTGCCGCGGAATGCAACGGGATTGCCCAGCCGGGCCAGCCCCATCGCACAGATCATCGAGGAGCTGCCGGGCGTCATGCAGAAGTCGTCGGCCAGCACCTCGCGGCCTGGCGCGGGCAACGCATGGCAATGCTTGAAGACCAGATCGACGTTGATTTCGCCGACGACCAGGATGCGCTTCATGCGCCATCTCCATGCCCATTTTTCGAGCTGCGCTCGCTGTGCATCGGAAAGTGCTCGACCACGCGTGTGAGTACACCCTGCGACGGCGTGTCGGGCTTGCCGCCCAGTTCCAGGCAACGGAAGAACGCGAGCAGTTGCCCGACGGCCACATCCGCCAGCAGTGGCAGTGCATCGTCTGTTGCACCAAGCCCCGCCAACTCCACCGCTACGTCGTTCGGACCCAGCACATAAGCCGGGATGTGTTCGCCCACCAGTACCCGGGTCATGCCCAGCTGCTTGCGCGACAGTTCGCGCAGCAAATCGAGCTCGTACGCACGTACCGCCGGGTCCGGCGACAGGAAGCCGACCACCAAGCTCTGCTCGTCCAGACTGGACATCGGCCCGTGGCGCAGGCCGAGATAGGTTTCCGCCATCGTGACCACCGCGCCACCGCTCATTTCCAGCATCTTCAAAGCGGACTCATGGGCCGCGCCGAGCGCGCCGCCACTACCGAGATAGACGACGTTGCTGAATTCACCACGGGCAACCGCCGCGAGCGCATCCGCCTGCTCGTCGAAGACGTGCTGGACGCTGCGTGCCAACTGGTTCATCGCGGCAATGGTGTCACTGCCTTGGTGCTGGACCAGACCCGCGCCGGCCAGCAACAGATTGGTGAAGCTGCTGGTCATCACCAGGCTGCGGTCATTGGTGCGTTCGTCGAGCACCAGAACGGTCACCCGGGGATCATCGCGATAGCTGGTGGCGAGCTTGCCGTTGGTGTTGCAGGTGATGACCAGATGGCGATAGTCGGGCGCATCCGTCAACAGGCGATCCACCACGCCACTGCTTTCCGGGCTGTCGCCTGAGCGCGCCAGCGAAATCAGCAAGCCGGCACCGGGTGGTAGCACACTGCGCCAGTGCGTGAGCAAGCTGCCCGCGGCGATCGCCTGCGTCGGGATGCCCAAGCCGAGCTGCAGGATGGGTGCCAGGCATTCGCCGATATACATCGAGCTGCCTGAACCGGTCAGCACGATATGGCTCGGCGGTGGCGTCAACGCAACCTGCAACTGCTCCCGCAGTTGTGGACTGCGCAGCAAGTCGGCCGTAACCACCCATGTCGCCGGTTGCTGCAGAATCTCGCGCAGGGTGTCGGCGTAGCCGCGCTCCTGCTGTTCTGCCAAAGGAAGCGACAGCAGCTCCCGTAGTCCGATCGAATCTTTCGTTTTATTTCTTAATTTTGACATTTTGCCAAATTCGATTGAATATGAAAGTATGTAGCTTCTGAACCGAGAGTATTCGAAATGAAACAAAGCTTGCAAGAGGTTTCGAACACTGGCAGCCAACTTTCCCGGCTCGCCCTGTCCCATGGCAAGCGCACCCGCTTGTGGCGGTTGTTGTACGGCCACGGCCCGCGCAACGGCAGCTTGCTGGTGCTGCCGCTCGATCAGGGACTGGAGCATGGTCCCACTGATTTCTTTCCCCACCCACCGGCCGTCGATCCGAGCTACCAGTTTGAGCTCGCCGCGGCCGGGGGCTTTTCTGCCATCGCGCTGGGCATTGGCCTGGCCGAGAAGTACATGACCGAGTACTGCGGCAAGGTGCCGCTGATCCTCAAGCTCAATGGCAAGACCAATATCGCCGGCGATGCCGAAGCCACCTCGCCGCTGTTTGCCTCGGTCGAGGATGCCGTGCGCCTCGGTGCCGATGCGGTCGGTTACACCATGTACGTGGGTTCGCCGCGCCAGCATGACGAGTTCCGCCAGTTCGAGAAGGTGCGCCAGGATTGCGAACGCTTCGGCATGCCGCTGGTCATGTGGGCGTATCCGCGTGGCAGCGCCGTCAACGCCAAGGGCGGCACCAACACGCTGTATGCGCAGGATTACGCTGCCCGCGTCGCGCTGGAGCTGGGTGCCGATATCGTCAAGTTGCACGAACCTAACGACAGCGTGACCAATGTGCCGGCGCCCTACGACAAGCTGCAGGAAGATGCCGGCGCCCGCTGCGCACGCGTGGTGCGCTCGGCCGGCCGCACGATGGTGCTGTTCTCCGGCGGCGAGAAGAACGACGACGACGCGGCGGTACTGCGCAAGGTCGAGTTCTACATGCAGTCCGGCGCCAATGGCGTGATGTTCGGCCGCAACATGTGGCTGCGTCCGTTCGAACAGGCGGTGGCGCTGACGCGACAGGTGCATGACATCATGGCGAAATATCCGCGCTGAGCAGGTTAGTGAGGTAGACCGTTCGATGAGTCACAGCGCCTCCAAGTCACCGCAACAACTGATGCAGGCCGGTTGCTTGTGCTGTGCGCCGCCCACCGGCGCCGGCACGGTTCGCGTCGAGAGCAGCAAAAATCCGCTGCAGACCCAGCCGGACGCCAGCAAGAACGATCTGCGGTTGAGGGACTTCCAGCCGCGCAGCATGCTGCATGTACCGAAGACGCATATCGAGCGTCCGCGCTTTCCGGTGATCGACGTGCACACGCACCTGACCTGGTCGAGCAACGTGCGCAGCGGCATCTCGGTAGGCGAAGAGGTCACCCTGTTCGCCCAGCCCGAGGACTTGTTACCGGTGATGGACCGCAAGGGCATCCGCACCCTGGTGAACCTCACCGGTGGTGTCGGTGCCGGCTTGGAGAAGAGCATTCGCAGTTTCGACCAAGCCGCGCCGGGGCGTTTCCTTACCCTGACCGAGCCGTCGTACGAACATTTCCCCGAGCCGAACTACGCGCAGCAGCAAGGCGATGCGATAGCGCACGCCAAGCGTGTCGGCGCCCGCGGCCTGAAGCTGCTGAAGACGCTGGGCCTGTATCTGCGCGAGCGGATCGACGAAGGCCCGCTGGTGGCCGTAGACGATCGACGCTTTGATCCGATGTGGGAAGCGTGTGCTGGCCTCGACATGCCAGTATTTCTACACGTGTCCGACCCGGAGGCGTTCTTCCTGCCTACCGACGCGACCAACGAGCGCTACGAGGAGTTGGCCAACCATCCGGACTGGTCGTTCTACGGCCCGGAGTTTCCCAGCAATGCGAAACTTCTCGCCGCACGCGACCGCATGATCGCGCGACATCCGAAGACCACCTTCGCGCTGCTGCATGTGGGCAACAACGCAGAGAATCTGGCTGCGGTTGCTGCCTGTCTGGACCGTTTCCCGAACACCGTGATCGACATCAGCGCCCGCGTCGGCGAGCTCGGCCGCCAGCCGCGCATCGCGCAGCGTTTCTTCGACCGCTACCAGGATCGCATCCTGTTCGGCACCGACGCCGTGCCGTCGCCTTGGGGCGACGACGTGCCGCAACAGCTGTTCGGCGACGAACTTTACGAGATCTATTACCGCTTTCTGGAAACCGAAGACGAGTACTTCGATTACGCGCCGGCGCCGACGCCGCCACAAGGCCGCTGGTCGATCTATGGACTGGGATTGTCGGACACGATTCTCCGCAAGATATACCATGACAACGCCGCCCGACTCCTGCATATCGACTCATGACCCAAGCCCCCATCGTTTCGCGCCGACTGCTGGTTGGAGAACGCCGCCGCCTGATCGTCGAACTGGTGGAACAACAGGGCCGCGCCACGGTGGAAGAACTGGCGACGCGCTTCAACACCTCCACCGTGACGATCCGCGGCGACTTGGAAGCGCTCGCGCGCAGTTCGGCGATCGCCCGTTCGCATGGCGGTGCGCTGCCGGTCTCGGCGGCCACCCATGACACGCCGCTCAATATCAAGGAAACCCGCTGGCACGCGCAGAAACTGCGCATCGGTCAGGCTGCGGCGAAAATGGTCCAGGATGGCGAAACGATCATCCTCGACTCCGGCTCGACCACGGTAGAGATCGCCCGGCAGATCCGTCAGATGAAGTTCGAATCGCTGACCGTGATCACCAATGCGCTGAACATCGCGATGGAACTGTCCGGCCTGCCGCAGATCCGCGTGATGATGCTGGGCGGCCTGCTGCGGCAGACCTCGTATTCGCTGGTCGGCCCGGATGCCGAGCAGGCGCTGGCGAAGCTTTCCGCCGACCGGCTGTTTCTCGGCGTCGACGGACTCGATCCCGAAGTCGGCGTGACCACGCCGGATCCGCTTGAAGCGGCATTGAACGCGCTGATGATCCGCGTCTCGCGCCAGACCATCGCCGTGCTCGATGCCAGCAAGCTGGGCCAGCGCAGCCTGTCGGTGATCACGCCGGTGCAGAACCTGCACATGGTGATCAGCGACAGCAGCGCCCCTGCCGAGACGGTCGAAACCCTGCGTGCTGCAGGTGTGCAGGTGCTTCTGGTGTAACTGCATGCCTCTGGATGCAGCAAACGGGCTGCCGGCGCAACCGTCGACAGCCCGCCGCGATCAGAACGTCAGCTTGTAACTGACCATGGCCATATTTCCGTCCTGGTACTGGTCGTAGTCTTTTTCGACATCCAGCTGCAGGCTGGATTTCGGCGAAAAATTCCAGTTGAGCGAAGTGGCGGCTACGCCGCCATAGCGTGACAGGCCGATGCCGCCCACCGGCGCCCACTGCGTCAGCCCGGTGAAGCTGGCATCCGGTATCTCGCCGTGCATGGCCAGAGCCCTCTGCCACAACAGCCGGGTCTGCAGCGTCAACGTCGTACCGCCATCCAGCGACCAGCGATGCATCGCACGTATACCCACGCCGGCCTGCCAGCGTTCGATGTTCTGCGCATCGGACATCAGGCCGAAACCGTCCGCACCACCCTCGTCGAAGCCGTCACTCTGGATCTGTGCGTATTGCAGATTCACATAGGGCGTCAGCTGCATGCCGCCGAGCGTGAAGCGGTAACCGCTCTCGCCATAGGCCAGGCCGTAGCGGCCGTTGCTGTCGCTGAATACCCTGGAAAAATCATTGCCGAGCTCGAGTTCGCGCTGCATGTTTTCGCGATAGCTGCCGATGCCGAAACGTCCCATCGTGTACCAGTTGCCGTCGACCACCCCGCCATAGAGCATGCCCTCCAGCGCGTGGCTGTTGCCCTGATCGGCACTTTCGGCAAGCCGGCCCAAGCCCTGGCTCTGGCTCACGGCGTAACCCATCACGCCATTCACCCCGAGGCGGCTGTCCTCGCCGACCATGATGCCGCTCAGGTCGTAGCCGACGTCGCTGTAACCGCTGCGCGACATGCTGCCCTGCGAGCCCAGGTTCTGCGTCCAGCCACCCGGTTTGGGCGAGTCAAGCAGTTGGTCGAAGCGACTGGACAATGCCTCGGTACCGGCGTCGATCGCCGCGAACGTCATCGCCGCGCTGGCCGCGTGCAACTGACCCGACAGGCTGCTGAGCGAACTCTGCGCAGCAGCCAGCGTGGCCGTTTGCTGCAGGCTCGCCGCACCGGCGAAAAAGCCGCTGGCGACTACCGTGGAAGTCGGCGTCAGCGTGCCCTGCGTGAGTTGGCTGTTGAGCTGGCCGAAAGCGCCCTGCACGCGCTGGGCGGCGCCGTACGAGGCCGCCGTGTAACTCGCGCCCTGCATCGCCGTTACATTTACCTGCTGCACATCAAGCCACGCATCGTTGGCGTCGTAATTGAGTGTGGAACTCAGCATCACATTGGATGCCGTATTCAACGCCGAGAACGTCCCGGCGAGACCACCGGTGGCCGTCAGCACATCGGTATGCGTGCTGACGACATAGCCTGCATTTGTACCGGTCACGTAAAGATCGCCGCCGGCCAGGGTGGCCGTCCCGGTGACATTCAGCACCGAACCCAGCGACACCGCCAGCCGGCCGTTGCCCTGCTGGACATAGTTGCCGCCCACGGTGACATTGCTGCCGCTGACACCCAACACACCGGCATTGGTCACGCTGCCGCCAATGGTCTGGGTACCGCTCACCGTGGCGTCTGCGCTGATGCTGACGCTGGACGCCAGCGACTGGGCGATGAGTGTGCCGCCCTGCACCTGGGTCATGCCGGTATAGCTCGATGGCTGGGTCAGGTTGAGCGTGCCGGCGCCCTGCTTGATCAGGCCGCCGGTACCGGAGATCGGGTTGTTCCAGCTGGAACTGCCGCTGAAGCTGACCGTGACATCACCCCAGTTGAATTGCTCGGGACCATTCACGGCCTTGCCGACATCCAGTTCACCGTAGCCGAAGGTCGTGTTTGGCTGCGATCCGCCGAGCGGATCGGCGGTGCCGAGCAGAGTCTGGCGTACCAGATCATTGGTGAAGTACGGGTAGGCCTGCCACACCAGCGCCGCCGCACCGGATACCTGCGGAGCGGCCAGTGACGTGCCCTCCACGATGTAATAGCTCGGATTGGTGGTGCTGGCGGTGGTGTCTTTGTCCAGCACGATCACGTCACCTGGCGCGGCCAGGCAATAATTCATCGCGATGCCGCACTTGTTGGAGTAGCTGTCCAGCTGGGTCGGGTTGTTGCTGTTGACTGCAACGACAGTCAGCCACCCCTTCGCCAAGTCCGGTGCGAGGCTGGGCAGCGCGGCAATGGTGCTGGGGTTGGCTTCCGAATCGTTGCCCGCGGCAAATACCACCAGGCCGCCCCAGGAATTGACGTAAGTGCTGTAGGCGGCGTCGAAAAGCTGGGTTGTGGCTGTATCGGTGGAGCTCCACGTAATGCCACCCCACGAGTTGTTCATGATCTTGGCGCCGTACGTGATCAGGTCCGCGCTGACCTGTGGCAGCGGATCGGCTGAAGTGACCTGTGTCGGAGGCGTCGATCCGTTGTCGTCATCCGAGTTGTCATCGATGATGCGCGCCGAAACCAGATCAGCGCCCGGCGCAATGCCACCCGGAAAAGCCGCGAACGGAGCACCTGCCGCGATCTCCGAGACCCAGGTGCCGTGGCCCACGACGTCATCAATGCTGAGGTTGTTGGTGGTCGGGTCGACATAGGTCAATTCCGCCAGCACCCGTCCGGACACCGTCGGATTGGTGGCCATGATGCCGGTATCGACCATGCCAATAATCACGCCAGCACCGGTATAGCCCTGATTGTGCGCCGCATAGGTATTGGTGATCGAGAGCTGGGCGTCGGTCGGTGGCTGCGGCACTGTCGACGACGATGGCGGCGCAGTCGGCGTGGTCGGGGTTGGCTTGACGTTGCCACCACCTCCACCGCAGGCATTCAGGCCAAGCGCGATGGCCACCAGCAACGCCAGTTCGCGACGCCGCAACCCGGAATCGAACGTTTTCATGCTGCACCCCGTCACCGCACCCCAAGTCTGGTATCACGTGCGTGCCAGGCACGCCGCGACGCCTCCCTATTACATCTTGGCACAACGAAAATCCAATGAAACATCGCGCAAGGCGCATCCGGCGCCGAGTCGCCGCCGTTTGCCGTGGTTTACGGCGGGCTGCGATAATCCCGGGGCTATATGTCAGGCGTTCGCGCCCCTACTGTCTTCAAGCGGAGTTACCCATGTCGGATGTCAGCGTCGTCATCGTCGGTGCCAAGCGCACGGCCATCGGCTCCTTCCTCGGCCAGTTCACCGGCGTCCCCACGCCGAAGCTCGGCTCCACGGCCATCCGCGCCACGCTGGAACAATCCGGTGTCGCGCCAGCCGATGTCAGCGAAGTGATCATGGGCTGCGTTTTGCCAGCCAACCTGGGCCAGGCGCCGGCCCGCCAGGCCTCACTGGGAGCCGATCTTCCAGCCAGCGCAGGCTGCACCACCATCAACAAGGTCTGCGGTTCTGGCATGAAGGCGATCATGCTGGGCCACGACCTGATCAAGGCCGGCTCGGCGACCGTGGTGGTCGCCGGCGGCATGGAGTCGATGACGAACGCGCCGCACATGGTCAACGCGCGCACCGGTATCCGCTACGGCGACGGCCAATTGGTCGATCACATGGCCTGGGACGGCCTGACCAATCCGTACGACGGCAAGTCGATGGGCGTGTTCGGCGAGATGTGCGCCGACAAGTACCACTTCACCCGTGAGGACCAGGATGCGTTCGCGATCGAGTCGGTGAAGCGCGCGCAGGCTGCGCAGCAGAACGGCGCGTTCGCCGGCGAGATCGTCCCGGTCACCGTGAGCAGCCGCAAGGGCGACGTGCAGGTGGATACCGACGAACAGCCCAGCCGCTCCGACATCGCCAAGATCCCGACCCTGAAGGCCGCCTTCCGCAAGGAAAACGGCACCATCACCGCGGCCAGCTCGTCGAGCATTTCCGATGGCGCCGCCGCCTTGGTGCTGTTGTCGGCCGATGACGCGAACAAACGCAGCCTGAAACCGCTGGCGCGCATCGTCGCCCATGCCACGCATTCGCAGGAGCCCGAGTGGTTCACCACCGCACCGGTCGGCGCCATCCAGAAGGTGCTGGACAAGGCGGGCTGGAAGGTGGCCGATGTTGACCTGTTCGAAATCAACGAGGCATTCGCCGTGGTCGCCATGACGCCGATGAAGGAACTCGGCATCAGCCACGACAAGCTCAACGTCAATGGCGGTGCCTGTGCACTGGGTCACCCGATTGGTGCCAGCGGGGCCCGGCTGGTGGTGACCCTGCTCAATGCCCTGAAGACACGTGGCCTCAAGCGCGGCGTAGCCAGCTTGTGCATCGGCGGCGGCGAAGCCACGGC
>Ga0302314_10002007_pt1 | contig 38120 bp, 29 predicted proteins | sample III_Palsa_N2_3_FD_200533 | JGI IMG/M metagenome (GOLD analysis project Ga0302314, IMG submission 200533) | Peat permafrost microbial communities from Stordalen Mire near Abisko, Sweden - III_Palsa_N2_3 | ecosystem: Environmental > Terrestrial > Soil > Palsa > Peat permafrost | place: Sweden...
ACGAGGAGGTCATCAGCGCGCCCTGGGCGGCGAGGGAGTTCATGTAGGGCGCGTCGGCGGTGTCGCCGATGATGTCGGAGTAGGAGTGGTTCTCCTCCATCACGACCACGACGTGGGCCGGGGTGGGCACGGTGCTCGCGGCCAGCCCGGTGGCGACGGGGACCTGCGAGGGATGGGGCTGGAGCGCTGCCACGGCGAGTGCGGCGGCAGCAGCGGTGCCGGCGGCCACCGGCCACAGTGTTCGGGACCTCAAACGCATGAGGGACTCCAGGGGAGGGATGAGGGTGTCGGGCGCAGTAATGGCTCTTTTTCAATGTCATGCAACGATCAATTCCCGTCAAGGCATATCGAAGAAGACCGATGCAATGGAGTCGTGCGCGCCGATGGCGGAAACGTGAGAATAAATTAATTGTGAACATGACAATCGGGCGGCCCGCTCCCTTCCCCCCAATCTACGCGCGTGGTTATCTGGTCCGCGACTCGCCGCAATGGCCGTTGATCCATCAAGCATCAAGGGAGAAAAGAATGTTACGTACATCAATACGCCGTGCCGGGATCGCCGTCGTGGCGGGCGCGGCCGCGTTCGGCACCGCCCTCCCCGCCCACGCCGCTGCGCCCACCACCACCGCACCCACCTACTCGGCGTTCGCCTTCGCCCTCGGCAGCAGCGAGCCGACGATCTACTCGTTCATCAACTCCGCCACGACGTCGCTCAACATGACCATGTACGAGCTCAACGACACCACCGCGGTCAACGACCTGATCGCCCGTGAGAAGGCCGGCGCCACCGTCCGGGTCATCCTCGACCAGGCGAACAAGACCACGAACCAGACCGCGTACAACGCGCTCAAGGCCGCCGGGGTCGGGGTCGTCTGGTCCTCCTCCTCGTTCACCTACACCCACCAGAAGACCATCACGGTCAACGGCGACGAGTCACTGGTCCTGACCGGCAACCTCACCTCCGAGTACTACCCGACCAGCCGCGACTACGGGGTCTTCGACAACGACGCCAACGACGTCGCCGCCATCGTCAAGGTCTTCGACGACGACTACACCCACACCTCGATCACCCCCGGCGACGGCGACAACCTGCTGTGGTCCCCGACCACCGCGCAGAACAGACTCCTGTCCGTGATCAAGGGCGCGACCAAGACCCTGGACGTCGAGGAGGAGGAGTTCAGCGACTCCGCCGTCGTCGACGCAATCGTCGCCCGCGCCAAGGCGGGCGTGGACGTGCGGGTCGTCCTGGAGACCCCGGCCGACTACTCCTCCGAGGTCAAGGAGGTCAAGGCCGCCGGCGGCACGGTCGTGGGCTACTCCTCCAGCACCGGCTTCTACATCCACGCCAAGGCCATCGTCGCCGACTACGGACTGCCCACGCAGGAGGTCGAGGCCGGCTCGATGAACATCACCAGTAACTCGCTCAAGGACAACCGCGAGCTCGGGATCATCCTCAGCAACTCGGCCGTGGCCTCCGTCATCGAGACCGCCTTCAACAGCGACTACGCCGGAGGCACACCGGCCTGACCAGGACCGGTCATGTGTGGTGTCGTCGACGTCGCGGGTGCCGCGCCGAGCGCCGCGCCCGCGTCGTGCGGCGGGCGACATCCCGGATTCGATCCGGATATTCGCGAAATCTTACCTGTAGGAGGATTCACCCCCGGCGTCGAACCGCTGAACGTCATCATCAGCGCCTGCTCGAACGTCACATTGAGCGATATCCAGGACTCCCTCTCCGGCTGGGATTCGGTCGATTCACCCGCATGCCTGTCGACGGAACAGGAGAATGCCTACGGCAGCTGATGTGCACGGCGAGATCGGCGGCCAGCGGGTAGGGGTGCTCGGTCGGCAGCAGGGCTGCGACTGCACAACGATCCATGCGGGTCACCCTACGCCCGTCCGAGGGGCCTGGGGCCAGGATTCCGCGGTCCCCTCGACACGCCGTGGTCAGACCGGGCGGGACAGGGCCCTCAGCGCGGCCCCGGCCGCGTCGCGCGGTCGTGATTCGGCGGTCATAACCAGAGATCCAATAGCCCGGGAGCGCCAGGCACAAGGCCGTTCCCGCAACCGGTGGGCATTCCGTGACGGTTCGCCAGGGACGGTGGCTCGGGCGGGTCACCAGAACCGTGGTTGGGCGGGGATGGCCTCCAGGTCGGCGAGGACCAGTTCGCGCTCCTCGTCCTCGGCGATGTCCTCGGCGGCGGCCAGGGCCTGCTCGGTCCAGGCGCGGGCCTGGTCCTTGTCGCCGGCCACCGCGTGGGCGCGGGCCAGGGACTCGTAGGCGAAGGCCAGGTCCCAGTCGCCGATGCCGTGCTTCTGGCAGATCTCCAGGCCCCGTCTGGCGTGGTGCAGGGCGGGCTCGGCCCGCCCCAGGACGGAGTAGACCCGTGAACACTGCCACTCGCCGCGGCTGAGGTTCACCGGGGCGCCGACCTGGCCCCAGTGGTAGCGCGAGGCGTGCGCCATGTGCAGCATCCGGTCGTCCTCCTCGACGCTGCGGTCCTCCTTCTCCAGCAGTCGCCACACCCCGTTGAACAGGTCGGCGGCCGTTCGCCGCTCGTCGCCCGTCGCACCGTCTGTGTTCTGCTTGTCCTGGTCGGTCATCGCTGTGGTGACTCCGTCCTCGATGAGATGGTCGGTGCGGTGGAGGTCGCCCCGGACCCGGTCCAGGCGTGCCTGGAGCCGACGCCGGTGCCGGATCAGGACCTGCTTGATCGCGGCCTCGTCGTCCGGCTCGGCCAGACACGCGCGCACCTGGTCCAGCGGGACGTCGACCGAGCGCAGCAGCCGCACCAATCGCGCGGGCGCTACCTGCTCGGCGCCGTAGAGCCGGTAGCCCGTGTCGGGGTCGACCGCCGCGGGCGTCAGCAGTCCCACTCGGTCGTAGTGCCGCAGGGCCTTCGCGGTCAGACCGACACGTCGTGCCAGCTGACCGACCGTGATCAGCTCCGGTCCATCCACCATGCCCCGAACCTAGAACCTTGCCCCGCGGGAACCTCAAACGCAGCGCCCAGAACAGTGATGAATCAGGACAGACACTGGTCAGAGCGCGGCGCGTTGCGGGAGGTCCCGCACGCCGCGGATGGGGCTCGCGAGCAGCAGCAGGGCTGCGCCCAGCAGCACCGAGGCCATGATCCAGATTGTGATCCTGGTGCCCAGCAGTCCGCCCAGGCAGCCCCCGAGGAGGGCGCCGACCGGCATCGCGCTGTAGCCGACGGTCGAGGCGCACGCGGAGACCCGGCCGAGCAGTTCCGCCGGGCAGTAGGACTGGAAGAAGCTTCCGTAGATGACGTTGCCGGCCACCACCCCGCCGACGGCCACCGCCCAGGCGAGGACGCACACCGGGAGCGGCAGCCAGCGTCCCGCGAGTGGGAGCAGGAACAGGACGGGAGCCACCGCGAGACAGCTGAGCAGCATGCCGCGGGCGCTGCCGAGGCGGCGGCTGATACGGCCGGCCGACGTGGCGCCGATGAGTCCGCCGATGCTCACCACCGCGAACACGACCCCGACGGCGCCCGGGCGCAGGCCCACGGTGCGGACCAGGAACACCGTCTGCACCGCCTGGAGGCCGGTCAGTCCCAGGTTCGCCAGCCCGGCGAAGCTTGCGTAGGTGCGCAGGTAGGGGTCGCGGACGACGAAGCGGATGCCCTCGGCGATCTCGCTCCTCATTCCGCGCCGCACGGCGGGCGCCGGACGCACCTCCCGCGTCCTGACCCGGGTGAGGCAGAGAGCGGAGACCAGGTAGCTCACGGAGTCGACCAGCAGTCCGGTGGCCGCGCCGACCGTCTGGGCGATGAGCCCCGCGACCCCCGGTCCCGCGACGTCCATGGCCGCGGCGCCACCCTGCAGTTTGACGTTGCCCTCCAGCAGGTCCGCCTCTGGCACCAGGGAGGGCAGCAGGGTCTTGTAGGCGGTGGTGAAGAAGACCCGCACCGAGCCGGTGAGGAATCCCACGGCCAGCAGTTGCCACACCGTCAGCACCCCGAGCCAGGCGGCCACCGGCACACTGGCGAAGAGCAGCAGCAGGGTCAGGTCGCAGACCAGCATCACCGTCCGGCGCGACCAGCGGTCCACCCAGGCCCCGGCCGACAGGCCCAGTAACAGCCAGGGGAGCCACTCCGACGCCGTCAGCAGCCCCACCATGAAGGGACCCGCGCGGAGCACGACCACGGCCACCAGCGGTAGCGACACCTGGCCCACCGCGGTGCCGAGGCCGCTGGTGGTCTCCCCGATCCACAGCCGCCTGAAGTCCGCCTGCGCCCACACCCCCCAGCGCCCGCGCCCAGGCTCCGGATCCGGGGGCGTCGCGATGAGCTGCTCGCGGGGCGTCGTCGCCGTCATGGCTGCGCCTCCCAGCGGGTGCCGGGCTCGGGCAGCATCTGGGTGAGGAATACGACGCGCTCGGCGCCCTCGGGCCCGTCGGCGACCGCGTCGGGGGTGGCCTGGCGGTAGCGGTCGAGGACCGCATGGAGTTCCCGCCGCAGGTCCGATGCCTCCGTGGGGGTCAGCAGCAGCTGCCAGTCGCTCAGGTCGAGGAGATCCCACCACTGCTTCGGCATCGTCTCGAACTCGTCGAGGGCCTGCTGGGCCCGCAGGGCATACCCGGCGGCAACGGTCCGCAGGTAGCTCATCGCGGCTTCAGGGTCGCGTTCGACCATGTCCTTGTTGCTGAAGGACTGCCTGCGGTGGACGGACCGCCACCAGCGCTCCCTGGCGTTTCCGCGTTCGGTGTCCTCCTCGATGAAGCCGGCTGCGGCGAGTTGCCGCAGGTGGTAGCTGGTCGCACCGGAGTTGAGCCCCAGGCGCTGGGCGAGCTGAGTGGCGGTGGCGGGGCCGTGCTTGCGCAGCAGCCCGACGATCCGCCCGCGCACCGGGTGCGCCAGCGCGCGCAGGCCCTTGGCGTCCAGTGCCGTATACGTTTCCGGGTCGTCGACTGTCATACGGCACACCCTAGACCGCAAACAGATGTTTGCAAAGACCTCTTTGCATCATCTGCACTCCGCCGCGGCGGCCAGGACTTCGTCTCACTCCGACCGGGGAGCAGGAGCCGGCCCACCGGCTCGGCGTCAGCCCCCTGACCTCGTAACGGCCCTGACGCCCTGGCCGTCCGGGCCGGGAGTCAAAATGGTCCAGACCCTTGACGCGGCCATGTTGCCCTAGTTAACTCACATCTTGAACAAAGAAGTGCTGAAAGGCCTCAGCTGCTTCGACTTCTTGAAGGCAGACCGTCGCCCACCCCTGACTCCCGGCCGTGGTCTGCACTCGCTCGACCCAGTCGGTTCTGCGCGCACGGCACCCCGTGCCCCACCACCACCGCTGCCGCACGCCCCCACGCATCCGCGTGCCGCACTCCTGCCCCCACCGCTCGCGTGGCGACCCCAGGACCTGCGGGCCGGAGCACCCCCACCGTCCCCTTTTTTCCTCAGGAGGGCACCCATGCCCTGGCCCCACACCAAGAAGCTCATCACCGCCACCGCGCTGCCCCTGGCGGCGATGGGCATGATGCTCGGCAGCACCGGCACCGCGCAGGCGGCGTCCTCCGGCTTCCCGGCCCACTACGCCGCGCCCTACCTGCAGATCTCCGGCTCGGACGCGGGTGACATGGCCGCGGACCAGGCCGCGACCGGGCTCAAGGACTACTCCCTCGCATTCCTGATCCCGCAGTCGGGCTGCACGCCCGAGTGGGAGGACGACGGCTCGGGTGTCGGTGCCTTCGCCTCGCAGATCAACGCCCTGAAGGCCTCCGGCGGCAACGTCATCATCTCCTTCGGCGGGGCCTCCGGCGGCGAGCTCGCGCAGACCTGCACCAATGTCGCCTCGCTCACCGCCGCCTACCAGAACGTGGTCAACACCTACGGCGTCACCCGACTCGACTTCGACATCGAGGGCGGCGTGCTGTCCGACACCGCCGCGACCTCGCTGCGCGACCAGGCCCTGGCCGCGCTGCAGGCGGAGGACCCGTCGGTGCAGATCGACTTCACGCTCGCGGTCGCGCCCAACGGCCTGCCCACCGGCAGCGGTTCGGAGTATGCGCTGCTGCAGGACGCCCAGGCCAAGGGCGTGAAGGTCTCCCTCGTCAACATCATGACGATGGACTTCGGCAACGGCCAGAACCCCCTCGCCGACGCCGAGTCGGCCGCGCAGGCCACCGCGGGCCAGCTCTCCGGTCTGTACGGGATCTCCACCTCCGCGGCCTACGGGATGATGGGCCTGACGCCGATCGCCGGCCAGAACGACGACAACGAGTACTTCTCCACCTCCGACGCCTCCACGCTGGAGAGCTTCGCTGCCGCCAACGGCGTTGCGGAGCTGTCGTTCTGGGAGGTCGACGGCTACGACAAGCCGACGGGCTACCAGTACTCGTCCATCTTCAACGCGATCTCGTCCGGTGGCGGTGGTTCCCCCAGCACCACCGGGCAGATCACCGGCTATCAGGGCCTGTGCCTGGACGACCGGTCGGCCAGCACCGCGGACTTCAACCCGATCCAGGTGTACACCTGCAACGGGACCAACGCGCAGCAGTGGACGGTGGAGTCCAACAACACCCTCCAGGTGCTCGGCAAGTGCCTCGACGTCGACGCGGCAGGCACCGCCAACGGCACCACCGTCGACCTCTACGACTGCAACGGCACCGGCGCACAGACCTGGATCCCCCAGTCGGACGGCGCCCTGCTCAACCCCAACTCCGGCAAATGCCTGGACGACACCGGCTACGGCGGCTCCGGCACCCAGGCCCAGATCTGGTCCTGCACCGGAAACGCCAACCAGAGCTGGACCCTGCCCGGCGGCACTCCCACCGGCAACACGCCGAATCTCGGCCCGAACGTCTATGTGTTCACCACAGCCATGTCGACCACGACGATCCAGGACGACATCAACGCCGTCTACAGCGCCCAGGAATCGAACCAGTTCGGCACCCAGCGCTATGAGTTGATGTTCGAGCCCGGCACCTACGACGTCACCGTCCCGGTCGGCTTCTACACCGAGGTCGTCGGTCTGGGGCAGAACCCGTCCCAGACCGTGATCACCGGCGGCGGCATCCACGCGGATGCCAGTTGGAACAGCGGCAACGCGACCGAGAACTTCTGGCGCGGCGTCGAGAACATCACCATCGACCCGTCCTCCGGCTCGACCGAGTGGGCGGTGTCGCAGGCCTCGCCGATGCGCCGCGTGGACATCGACGGGAACCTCGTGCTCGACGACAACGGCGGCTGGTCCAGCGGCGGCTTCATCGGCGACTCCATCGTCACCGGCCAGGTGGACTCGGGCAGCCAGCAGCAGTTCATGCTGCGCAACGACCAGTTCGGCAGCTGGACCGGGTCCAACTGGAACATGGTGTTCACCGGCAGCACCGGCGTGCCCGCGCAGAGCTTCCCGAGCCCGCCGGACACGACGGTGGACCAGACCCCCACGGTCGACGAGAAGCCCTACCCCTACATCGACTCCTCCGGGAACTGGGACGTGTTCGTGCCCTCCACCCGCACGAACTCGCAGGGCGTCTCCTGGGCATCGGGCAGCACCCCGGGCACCTCGCTGCCGCTGAGCGACTTCTACATCGCCACGCCCAGCAGCACGGTCGCGCAGATCAACGCCGCGCTCGCGGGCGGCCAGGACCTGCTGTTCACCCCGGGCGTCTACCAGATCAACGGGACGATCGACGTGACCGACCCGGACACGGTCGTGCTGGGCCTCGGCCTGGCCACGCTCGTGTCCGACAACGGCGACACGGTGCTGCAGACCGCCGACGTCAACGGGATCCGCATCGCCGGGCTCATCGTCGACGCCGGCACGGTCAACACCCCGGTGCTCGTGCAGATCGGCCCGGCCGGGTCGGGCGCGAGCCACGCCGCCGATCCGACGGTCCTGTCCGACGTCTTCGCCCGGATCGGCGGGGCCACGGTCGGCTCGGCCACCCAGACGCTGCAGGTCAACAGCGACAATGTGGTCGGCGACGACCTGTGGCTGTGGCGCGCCGACCACGGCAACAGCGGCACGGTCGGCTGGACGACCAACACCGCCGCCAACGGCCTCGTGGTGAACGGCGCGAACGTCACGATGTACGGACTCGCGGTCGAGCACTACCAGGCCGTGCAGGTCCAGTGGAACGGCAACGGCGGCTCCGACTACTTCTTCCAGAGCGAGATGCCCTACGACCCGCCGAACCAGGCCGCCTGGATGGACGGTTCCTCCGACGGCTACCCGTCCATCGCGGTGGCCAACAGCGTGACCGCCTTCCAGGCCTACGGCCTGGGCAGCTACTGCTACTTCGACGTGAATCCCGCCGTGGTCAGCGCGAACGCGTTCACCTCGCCGACCGGCGCCGGGGTGCAGTGGCACGACATGGTCACCGTCTCCCTGGGCGGAACCGGCACCATCGACCATGTCATCGACGGCACAGGCCCCACGGTGAACTCCGGCAGCACCGTCGCGGACCTCACCAGCTACAACTGAGCAGCCTAGCCTGCGGGCGACTCCCCCGGGGCCGGCGGCGTGCCGCCGGCCCCGGGAAAACGCTTGGACGCCACCTGCGTCGACACGGGAGACTTCGGAACCGGGCCCCTCCGTACTCGTACGGACACACCGTCACGAGACGTGCGGGGGCTCCTCCGTGCTGCCCTACGACGAATCGAGGTGGGGTGTGGCATCGCCCGCATCGCCCGCATCGCCGGAAGAGCAGGAAGGACCGCCGCGCAAGGGCGCGGTCCTCCTCGCCCTGCGTTTCTACAGACGGGAGCTGACCCGGCTGCGGTGGCTGACCGCGCCCGCGATGCTGCTGCCGGCGCTGGGCAACATCGGCATCAACTACATCTCTCCGCTGATCGTCGCCATGCTCGTCGGCCGGATCGCCGACGACCCGAGCATCGGCGCCGGCGCCACCCTCCCCTACGTCCTCGGCTTCGGCGGCGTGCTGCTGCTCTCCGAGGCGCTGTGGCGCATCGGCCTGCACTGCCTCAACCGCCTCGAATCCCGGGGCATCGAGCAGCTCTACATCACCGGCATGGACGAACTGTTCGCCAAGGACGCCGCGTTCTTCCACAGCAACTTCGCCGGGTCGCTGACCAAGCGGGTCCTGAGCTTCGCCTCCCGTTTCGAGGACTTCGTCGACACCATGACGTTCGAGGTCGTCGGCAGCCTGGTGCCGCTGCTGTTCGGGTCGGTGGTGCTGTGGCAGTACGAACCGCTGCTCGTCGTCGTCCTGTTGACGATGATCGCGCTGGTGGCGCTGTGCGTCCGGCCGCTCATCCGTCGCCGTCAGGCCCTGGTCGACCTGCGTGAGGCGGCGATCGCCCGGGTGTCGGGCCATGTCGCCGACAGCCTGATGAACATGGACACGGTCCGGGCGTTCTCCGCCGAGGGGCGCGAGGCCGCCGAACACCGGTCCCGGGTCGCGGAGTCGCGACGGCTCTCCCTGCGCTCGTGGGACTACAGCAACCTGCGCATCGACACCCTGGTCGCACCCATGTCGGTGCTGGCCAACGCACTGGGCCTGCTGCTCGCGGTCACGCTGGGCGGGAGCAGGCACAGCGTGGAGACGGTCGTGGTCGCCTTCACCTACTACAGCAACGCCACCCGGATCATGTTCGAGTTCAACCAGATCTACCGCCGTCTGGAGAGCTCGATGACGGAGGCCGCGCAGTTCGCCGAGCTGCTGCTGACCTCGCCGACCGTCTGCGACCCGGTCTCGCCGGAGCCGCTGCGCCACAGGGGCGCCGACGTCCGCTTCGAGCAGGTGACCTTCGCCCACGAGGGTGCGGCACCCCTCTTCGAGGGACTCGACCTGGACGTGCCGAGCGGGGCCAGGATCGGATTCGTCGGCCGGTCCGGCGGCGGCAAGACCACCCTCACCCGGCTGCTGCTGCGGATGACCGACATCGACGGCGGGCGGATCCTGATCGGGGGTCAGGACATCAGCCGGCTGCGCCAGGCCGACCTGCGCAGCCTGATCGCCTATGTGCCGCAGGACCCGGCCATGTTCCACCGCACGCTGCGGCAGAACATCGCCTTCGCCCGGCCGGACGCCACCGAGGCCGAGATCCGCCGAGCGGCCGAGGCCGCGCACGTCACGGAGTTCGCCGACGCGCTGCCGGAGGGCTTCGACACCATGGTGGGCGAACGCGGCGTCAAACTCTCCGGAGGACAGCGCCAGCGGGTCGCCCTGGCCCGCGCGATCCTGCGCGACGCGCCGATCCTGCTGCTCGACGAGGCCACCAGCGCCCTGGACTCCGAGAGCGAGATCCTGGTGCAGGAGGCGCTGTGGCGGCTCATGGACGGCCGGACGGCGCTGGTGGTCGCGCACCGGCTGAGCACGGTCGCCGGCATGGACCGGCTCGTCGTCCTGGACCGTGGACGGATCATCGAGCAGGGCGGGCACCATGAGCTGCTCGCCTCCGACGGCGCCTACGCAAAGCTGTGGCAGCACCAGTCGGGCGGCTTCCTCAGCGACGCCACTGCCGCCGACGCCGCACCGGCCGACCTGGGGTCGCGGTGACTCCTGCGTCACCTGCCTTACCGGGAAGCGGAGTTGCGTCTCGAAATGTGGTCTAGTCCTCTTGACGTGAGCGCACCCAGGTTGTTTGGTATGTACCAGCCTCAGGCCTGAGCAGCACGCCCCCACCCCCACGCCCGATGGGCATTCCCGAAAGGGATCACTGTCATGCACGTGGCAAGACTTGCCGCCTCGGCCTGCGCACTCGCGCTCGTCACCACCGGCGCGATCGGCGCTCTGGCCCCCACCAGAGCCGCCGCCGCGACCAGCGTCTACTCCGTGGCCCCCTACGTCGACATGTCGAACGGTCAGGAGGGCCTGCTCGACACCGCCATCACCGCGCACAAGCTGAAGGCCTACACGGCCGCCTTCGTGCTCGGCGAGGGCTGCAACCAGATCTGGGGCGACACCCTTCCGGTCGGCGCCGACTCCTACACCGACCCCGAGATCGCCAGGGCCAAGGCCGAGGGCGCCTCGGTGATCATCTCCTCCGGCGGCTCGGCCGGTGAACCGCTCGCCTGGACCTGTACCACCCAGAGCAGCATCGACGCCGGATACCAGGCGCTGATCAACGACTACGGCGTCACCCAGCTCGACTTCGACGTCGAGGGCGCGGCCGTCGCCGACACGGCGGCCGTCGCCCGCCAGATGCAGGCGATGAAGGACCTCAAGGCGACCAACCCGAACCTGCAGTTCTCCATGACCCTGCCGGTGCTGGCCAGCGGCCTGACCAACGACGGCGTCAACATCCTGGAGGCCGCGAAGAGCGCGGGCATCCGGATCGACGTGGTCAACATCATGACCATGGACTACTACTCGGGCACCGGCACCGAGATGGGCCAGGGCTCCATCGACGCAGCCGAGGCGACGCTGGCACAGATGCAGGCCGTCGACCCCGGCTACACCTATGCCAACCTCGGCATCACCCCGATGATCGGCCAGAACGACGACGGCAGCACCTTCACCCTCGCCGACGCGCAGACCGTCGAATCCTTCGCGGTCGCCCACGGTGTCGGACGGCTGGCGTTCTGGTCCATCGACCGGGACCAGCCCTGCAGCGGCTCCGCCAACTCCCTGTCCACCTGCAGTGAGATCAGCCAGACCCCGCTGGCCTTCACCGATGCGTTCGTGCCCTACGAGGGTTCGGGTGGCGGCGGCGGTGGCGGCGGGACGAGCGACTTCTCCGTCTCCCTCTCCCCCGCCTCGGCCTCGGTCGCGCAGGGCGGCTCGGCGACGTCCACGGTCTCGGTGCCGGTCGCAGCAGGCAGCGCCGAATCCGTCAGCCTCAGCGCCTCCGGCGCACCCTCCGGCGTCGGCGTCTCCTTCAGCCCCGCCTCCGTCACCTCCGGCGGCAGCTCCACACTGACCGCCTCCGTCGGCTCCTCCGTCGCCGCGGGAACCTACCCGATCACGGTCACCGGCACGGCCGCCACCGGCAGCCACACCGCGACCTACTCCCTCACCGTCACCGGCAGTGGCGGGGGCGGCGGGGGCGGCGGTCTGCTCACCAACCCCGGCTTCGAGACCGGCAGCCTGAGCCCCTGGACCTGCCAGACCGGCAGCGCCGTGGTCTCCACCCCGGTCCACTCCGGCAGCTACGCCCTCCAGGTCACCCCGAGTTCCAGCACCACCGGCGAGTGCGACCAGACCGTCACCCTCTCGCCCAACCACAGCTACACCCTGACGGCCTGGGTCCAGGGCCCCTACGCCTACGTCGGCGTCAGCGGCGGAGCCAGCGCCAGCACCTGGTCCAGCGGCACCGGTTGGAACCAGCTGACAGTCCCCTTCACCACCGGCAGCAGCGGCACCGTCACCGTCTTCGTCCACGGCTGGTACGGAGAGGGCAACGTCTACGCCGACGACTTCGCGCTCAACTGAGTGAAGACCGGCCCGCCCGCCCCGCGATCCCTCGCGGGGCGGGCGGGCCACGCTGCTCCCCGCTACTCTCCGGCGGTGAGGGTGATCCGCAGTCCGACCGTCCCCTGCTGACCGCGCCGCAGCCGGCTCCCGAGCGTGATGATCCGACCGATCAACCCGTACTTGCGCCGGATCAGTCCCTGGTAACGCTCCGTCAGGTCGGCGTCGACCAGCTCCGCATGGGCCACGATGTCCTCGCCCGTCCGGTTGCCCCGGATGTCGCACGGCGCGACCAGCACGTCCGCGCGGTTGCGGATCCGCTTCACCTTGCCCGAGTCGGCCACCGTCGTGGTCACCAGGGCGTCTCCGTCACGGACGACCCACACCGGGGTCGGAACCGTCCGCCCGTCCTTGCGGTGCGTGGTGACCAGCAGATACTTACCCGACCCGAGCCGGGCCAGGGCGGACTCGCCGCCGACCGGAGCCGGGTGTGCCGATGCATCGGATGCCATGACCGACAACCTACAGCCAAGCGGGAACCGTCGGAGCCACCCGCCACCCTGGCGGCCCAGTGGACGGCACAGGGACGCCGCAGGGAGGCGAGAATGACAGCGTCGTCCGCGTCCATCGATCGCCGGGAGTGTCCATGACCGCCAGTCATACCGCTGTGCTGCTCAGCTTCCCCGATCCGGACCGGTGCCGCGCGGCGTTCGCCGAGGCCAAGCACCTACCGGGCCTGCGCCAGGCCGTGATCCTGGCGCGCTCGGAGGAAGGAGAGGTCGCCCCCCTCGAGAGCTACGCGCGCGGCGCGGTGGCCTCCGCGCTGGGGGCGAGCGTGCTGGGCGGGCTGGTGGGGCTGCTCGCCGGTCCGGCCGGAGCCGTGGTGGGCTTCACCGCCGGGGCGGCACTGGCCACCACCGCCGAGGGACGCCGCGAGGTCGCCGAGACCCCCGTGCTGATCGTGCTGAGCACCCGGGTGGACGAAGGCGCCGCCCTGCTGGTGCTGGAGATGCACGAGTCCTCCCCCGATCCGGTCGACGAGTTCGCCGCCCGCCACGCGGTCACCCCCGAGCGCATCCCCGCCGAGGAACTTGCCGAGCAGGTCAGAGCAGCCGAGAACGCCGCCACCACCGAGGAGTAGCTCGGCGCCTACGCCCCCTGCGACCGGTCCTCGCACCAGGCCAGGGCGTCCTCGCGGGTGGTGAACGCCTCCCAGGTGCGGGGGCGGCCCTCACCCGCCTGCAGGAGCGCCTGCTGGGCTGCCACGGCGACGCGGTGACCCTGTCCGTGGAGGTCTGCCAGAACGGCCGCGAGCATGACGGCCGGGCCCGAGGAGATGCCGGTGACCGCCGTGAGGTCCAGCACCACCCGGCCAGGCGCGGGCGGGGTGGCCTCCCGGATGGCGTTCAGCAGCGCTTCGGTCTCGGTGAACTCCAGGGTCCCCTGGGCGCTGACGAAGCCGACGCTCCGTCCGTCCCGCTCCCAGCGCTCGGCGGCGGTCACCGTGGCGACGTGGGGCAGGGCGGCCCGGTGCATCAGGTGCAGGCCGAAGCGTTCGGACATCTCGGTCATGGCGGCCACGGCCCGCACGGGGTTGCCCGCCGAGTTCAGCGGTGGACTGTAGACGCCGACGCCGAACCGCGCCGGGCTGGCCGCGATCAGACCGCCGGCGACCCCGCCCTTGGCGGGCAGGCCGACGTTCATCAGCCATTCGCCGGCCCCCTCGTACATGCCGCAGGTGGCCATGACCGAGAGCGTCCGGGTCGCGGTCGGCTCGGTGACGACCTGTCGGCCGGTGACGGGGTTGAGCCCGCCATTGGCGAGGGTCGCGGCCATGACGGCCAGGTCGGCGGCCGTCACCCGGACCGAGCATTGGCGGAAGTAGACGTCGGTCGCCTCGTCGACGTCGGCCTCCAACGATCCGGCCGCGCGCATCAGGTAGGCCAGGGCGCGGTTGCGGTCACCGGTGGCGGCCTCGGAGGCGTAGACGTCCTCGTCGACGTCCAGGCTCCGCCCGGCGAAAGCCGAGAGGCAGGCGAGAATCCGCTCGAAGCGCTCTCCGGGACCGGCCGCCCGCACCAGCGCGGAGGTGGCGATCGCACCGGCATTGATCATGGGATTGGCGGGGCGCCCGGTGCCGGGCTTCAGGCTGATGGCGTTGAACGACTCGCCGCTGGGCTCGGCGCCCACATACCGGAGCACCTCCTGCGCACCCAGGTCGGTCAGGGCCAACGCATACACGAAGGGCTTCGACACCGACTGGATGGTGAACGCCGTGTCGGCCTGCCCCGCCTGGTAGCGGCGACCGGCCATGCTCACCAGGGCCAGGCCGAAGTCGTCGGGGTCCGCCAGGGCGAGCTGCGGGATGTAGTCGGCGACCTCCCCGTCCCGCAGGGCGCCCAGGCGCCGGTGGAGATCGGTCAATGCCTCGGTGACCGGGTCGATGACATGTGCCGTGACGGAGTCCACGGGGAGTGGGTCCCCCACGCCGGGCCGCTTGAAAAGCACCCCACACGTCTGGCGTACAGCGGCGGTGAGCCGGGCGGGATGCCCCCGCCCGGCTCACCGCGCACGCTGCCGCGCCTCAGCGCCGCAGCGCCTACAGGGCGCGCTCTGCGCGCTCCGCGACCAGCTTGATGAAGCGCGAGGCATCGGCCGGCTGGCCGCCCTCGGCGAGCAGCGCCATGCCGTAGAGCAGCTCGGCCGTCTCGCTCAGCGCCGCGTCCTCGGCCCGCTCACCGTGCGCCTTGTTGAGACCGCTGACCAGCGGGTGGTCCGCGTTCAGCTCCAGGATGCGCTTGCTGTGCGGGATCTCCTGACCCATGGCGCGGTAGAGGTTCTCCAGGGCCGGGGTCGCGTCATGGGTGTCCGAGACCAGGCAGGCGGGCGAGACGGTCAGGCGGGCGGAGAGCCGCACCTCCTTGACGTCCTCGCCCAGCTGCTCGCCCATCCAGCCCAGCAGGTCCGCGAACTCCTGCCTGCGCTGCTCACGCTCCTCGCTCGTCTCCTGCTCCTCGTCGGCGCCCAGCGGGACCTCGCCCTTGGCGACCGAGCGCAGCTCCTTGCCCTCGAACTCGGTGACCGCATCGACCCACACCTCGTCGACCGGGTCGGTGAGCAGCAGCACCTCGACGCCCTTGGCCCGGAACGCCTCCATGTGCGGGGAGTTCTCGATGGCCTGCCGGGACTCGCCGGTCAGGTAGAAGATGTGCTCCTGGCCGTCCTTCATCCGCTCGACGTACTGCTTGAGGGTGGTCGGCGCCTCCTTGTCGTGGGTGGAGGCGAAGGAGGAGACCGCGAGGATGGTCTCTCGGTTGTCGGAGTCGCTGAGCAGGCCCTCCTTGAGGACCCGGCCGAACTCGCGCCACAGCGTCGCGTAGCGGTCGGGTGCGCCGGTCATCAGGTCCTTGACGGTGGAGAGCACCTTCTTGGCCAGGCGGCGGCGCATCATCTGGATCTGGCGGTCCTGCTGGAGGATCTCGCGGGAGACGTTGAGGGAGAGGTCCGCCGCGTCGACCACGCCCTTCACGAAGCGCAGGTACGGGGGCATCAGCGCCTCGCAGTCGTCCATCACGAAGACGCGCTTGACGTAGAGCTGGATGCCGCGCTGGTATCCCTGGCTGAACAGGTCGTGCGGCGCGTGCGCGGGCACGAACAGCAGGGCCTGGTACTCGAAGGTGCCCTCGGCCTGCAGCCGGATGGTCTCCAGCGGGTCGTTCCAGTCGTGGCTGATGTGCTTGTACAGCTCGTGGTACTCGTCGTCGGTGACCTCGTCGCGCGAGCGGGCCCACAGTGCCTTCATGGAGTTGATGGTCTCCGGCTCGCGGGGGGCCGCGTCCTCCTCGGCTCCCTCCGCGCCGTCCGCGGCGGGCGGCGGGGTCTGGGCCTCCATCCGGATCGGCCAGGTGATGAAGTCCGAGTAGCGCTTGACGATCTCGCGGATCTTCCAGGGCGAGGTGTAGTCGTGCAGCTGGTCCTCGGTGTCGACCGGCCGCAGGCGCAGGGTCACCGAGGTGCCCTGCGGCGCGTGCTCGACCTTCTCCAGGCTGTAGGTGCCGTCGCCGCTGGAGGTCCAGCGGGTGCCCTGCTCCTCACCGGCGCGCCGGGTCAGCAGTTCGACCTCGTCGGCCACCATGAAGCTGGAGTAGAAGCCGACGCCGAACTGGCCGATGAGGCCCTCGGCCGCGGTCTCGTCCTTGGCGCTCTTCAGCTCCTGGACCAGCTTGGCGGTCCCCGAGTTGGCGATCGTGCCGATGAGCTGGATGACCTCGTCGTAGGACATGCCGATGCCGTTGTCGCGCACCGTCAGGGTGCGCGCGTCCCGGTCCGCCTCGACCTCGATGTGCAGGTCGGACACATCAGCACCCAGCGCGTGGTCCCGCAGGCTCTCCAGACGCAGCTTGTCCAGCGCGTCGGAGGAGTTCGAGATGAGCTCGCGCAGGAACACGTCCTTGTTCGAGTAGATCGAGTGGATCACCATCTGCAGAAGCTGCCGCGCTTCCACCTGGAACTCGAACGTCTCAGTGGCCATGACTGGGAACTCCTCCTCGGGTCGTCGTCGGATGACGGGAACTGCCCCAAGCACTGTAGATCAACCCGCGGTGGTCGGAAAATCATCGTCGCACGTCAACTGTCCCCGCGAGTGCGGCACATGCCGTCGCGCCTGCAACCACGAGTGCCCCTTGCGCGTCGTATAGGAGTACGAGAGGTTCTGCACGCTCCGACGTACCCCTCCATGCCTACCGGGCGGTGAGCTGATGGCGATGAACCGACGCCGTATCGAGGCGTTGACGGCGGCCGGGGCGGTGACCGCCCTGGCCATCGGAGTCGGGGGATACGCCGTCCTGGCGGGGGGCAGCAGCCATACGGCCTCGTCCTCCGATCACGCTTCCGCGTCGGCACCGCCCCCTCCCCAGGCTTCAGCGTCGCCGTCGAACCCGCTCACCGGGATCGGCCACGTCGGGCACGTCCTCGCGGTGAAGATCGACAACGTCGGGGCGGCACAGGACGAGCAGGCGGGGCTGAACTCCGCCGACCTGGTCTATGTGATCCAGGTCGAGGGCGGGCTCAGCCGCTACCTGGCCGTCTTCGACAGCTCGAACGCGCCACGCGAGGTCGGCCCCGTGCGCAGTGCGCGGCAGACCGACATCCCGCTGCTGGCCGCGTACGGCCGCGTCGGACTGGCGTACTCCGGGGCGATATCCGGGCTGCTGCCCGAGCTGGCCGCGGCGAACCTGCAGAACATCACCCCGAGCTCCGCCCCGAGCCAGTTCACCAACGGCGGCAGCTCCCCGACCTACATCGATCCCCAGAAAATCTTCGCTTCCTATCCCGACCTCGCCCAGACCCAGAACGTGGGCTTCCACTTCGGCGCGCTGCCCGCCGGCGGGCAGCCGGACACCTCGGTCTCGGTGCGCATGCCGAGCGCGGCCTTCACCTTCACCGCCTCGGGCACCACGTGGCTGGTCTCGGTGGACGGAAGCCCGTCGACGACCATCGACCAGGGCCCGACCAGCACCGACAACGTCATCGTGCAGCACGTCCAGGTCGTCCCCGGCCAGTTCACCGACCACAACGCCGCCGAGCCCGCCAACGAGGTCTTCTCCGAGACCACGGGCTCGGGCACGGCCGACTTCTACCGCGACGGCAGGGTCTGGCACGGACAGTGGTCCAAGCCCACGGACACCTCACCGACCACCTACACCGTCAACGGCCGACCCATGGAACTCACCCCCGGACGCACCTGGATCGTCCTGGACGGATAGCCGGGCGGCACATCAGACTGCGGGTGCCGACACCGCGGCCTCCCAGACGAAGCCGTCCGGGTCGGTGAAGGCCCCGGCGTCGCCGCCGATCGTGAGCCTGTGCGATCCGCTGCCCTCGGGGGCCACACCGAGGTCCTTGGCCAGGGCACGGCGCCGGTACAGCGCCAGCTTGACCGGACCCGAACCTGCGGCGAACTCGACATACATCCGTCCGAAGCTCTTGCCCACGGCGAGGCCCTGGTCGACGTAGAACTTCCTGGTCGCGGCCACGTCGGCGACACCCAGCAACAGCACGAACTCGTCGATCCGACGGGTGGCGGGGCCGGTGTTCTTCTTCGCCGAGGTCGCGATCTTCCAGATCGCCCCGTCCGGAGCCTGTACGACACCGCCGTAGCCCCACAGCGACTTCGCGGCGGGCTTCAGCGACGTGGCACCGGCGTCCAGGGCGGTGCCGATGAAGCTGTCGACGGTGGCCGGCTGGGACACCGTGAGCGCCAGGGTGAACCCACGGAAGCCGGTCGTGGGCGCCTCCGAGGCGCGCAGTCGCAGCTGCGTGTCCAGACCGAAGGCGGCAGTGTAGAAGCGGCGGGCGGGCTCGGGGTCGGCCACGTCGAGGGTGACTGATTCGATGGATTTCATGTCCCTCACGCTAGGCGCGGCACGACGGCCGACGCTTCTTGAATCCTGCCCGATGGCCTCGCGGTGGCAGCCGGAGCCGGGGGCACTGGCCGAGAAGCAGGTGGACCTGCGACGATTGCGCAGCCCACGCCGACAGCACGGATCCCGGAGGTCGTTCATGTCCGACATCGATTGGCGCCCGGACATCCTCGGCGACGGTTACCGTCGGCACGACTTCGACCTGGGCACCGACCCGGACGGCGAGGGAGCCATCGCCGCCGTCCTGGTACGGCGCGAGATTCAGGCGGATGAGACCGCGCACGGTGCGGTCCTGTATGTGCACGGCTTCTCCGACTACTTCTTCCAGACGGACCTGGCCGACTTCTTCGCCCAACGGGGCCTGGCGTTCTACGGCCTCGACCTGCGCAAGTGCGGCCGGGCGCGCAGGCCCGGCCAGACCGCGCACTATGCGTCGGACCTCGCCCTGTACGACGACGAGCTCGAGCGTTCGCTCGCGGTCGTCGCCGAGGCCCATCCCGGCCTGCCCGTGCTCGTCGTCGCGCACTCCACCGGCGGCCTGATCACTCCCCTGTGGCTGGACCGCCGACGGGCGGCCGGGCGTGTCGCGCCGGTCGCGGGCCTGGTGCTGAACAGTCCGTGGTTCGACCTGCAGGGCAAGCCGGTGCAGCGAGGAGCAGTGACTCAGGCCCTGCGCGTCGTGGCGAAAGCCCTCCCCCATAGGGAGCTGAAACTGCCGCCGAGCATCTACGGCGAAACGCTGCACTCCGGCAGCAGCGGGGAATGGGACTTCGACCTGGAGCTCAAGCCGCTGGCCGGGTTCCCGGTCACCCTCGGCTGGCTCAACGCCGTGCGGCGCGGCCACGCCCGGCTCCACCGCGGCCTGGACGTCGGCGTTCCCTCGCTGATCCTGCGCTCGACCCGGACCCACTTCTCGGGCACGTACTCGTCCCTGAGCGACCGCGCCGACACCGTGCTCGACGTCGCGCAGATCGCGCAGTGGGCAGGCTGCGTCGGCGGGGAGACGACCGTGGAGCCGGTCGAGGACGCACGCCACGACGTGTTCCTGTCCATGGCCCAGCCACGCGAGTACGCCTACAAGGTCCTGGACTCCTGGCTCGACCGACGCAGCCTGTCGACCGCTGCGAGCGGCAGCTGACCACACCGCCTGCCGGAGCGTCAGATGTCCGAATGGCGATCGGCGCTGGTGATTACCGGTCCCCTCGTAGATCATCAACAGATGAGCGAATCCCCCCAGGACCAGTGGCGTGCCGTCTTCGACATCACCATCACCTTCTCCAACGGCGGCGGACTGAGCGCCGACGGCTTCCGCATCGACCTGCCGACAGCGCAGACCGACAGCGACACCGTCGCTCAGCTGTTCATCCGGCAACTCGGGCTGACGATGGTCGACGCCGCGGACGTGGCGAACCTGCAGGTGATCCAGGAGCCGCACAAGAATCCTGCAGGCACGCCCACGCCCGCAGGCGCCCGCCGCACCATGGTCGAGCTCAGCCACACCATCCGGGACGGGCTGGTCACCTACCCGGGTCTGCCCACGCCCCGGATTGGCGACCACCTGAGCTGGGAGGCTTCCCACGCGATCTACGGCCCGGGGACAGAGTTCCAGATGGGCCGGATCGACATGGTCAGCAACACCGGCACCTATCTCGACACCCCGGCCCACCGCCACCGCGACGGCGTCGACCTGTCCGGCCTCGGCCTGGACCGGCTCGTCGACCTGCCCGGAGTGCTCGTCCGGGTCACCGGCAGCACATCGCGAGCGATCGATGCTGCGCTGTTCGCACCCTTCGACGTCGCAGGCAAAGCGGTCCTCGTCGAGACCGGCTGGTCACGACACTTCGGCACCGAGGCCTACGGAACCGGCCACCCCTACCTGACCAAGGCCGCCGCCGACTGGCTGGTGGACCAGGGCGCAGCGCTCGTCGGCATCGACTCACTCAACATCGACGACACCACCGACGCCGCCCGCCCCGTCCACACCGCCCTCCTCTCCGCAGGCATCCCCGTCGTCGAACACCTCCGCGGCTTGGACCAGTTGCCGATCACCAACTTCCGCTTCACCGCCACGCCACCCCTGATCGAAGGCATGGGCACCTTCCCGGTCCGCGCCTTCGCCACACTCGACTAGGCCTGCCGCAGAAGCGGTCCGGCGCCGCATTGGCTACCGCCCGAGGCGGTCCAGTGCGGTTCTCAGGAAGAGATCGCGCCGCTCGTTGATCACCGCCGCGGTCAGGTCGGTGCGGCCCTGGCCGGTGATGGGCTGCAGCCAGTAGGCCATGTCGGGCGGGGTGCACAGGGCGGCCACCACATCCCAGTACGCCACGGTGCGCTCGTCCGCGAGCTCCGCTCGTGGGTGACCGGATGTCTGGCGCCATCCGGTCAGGACCTCGTCGGCGGCCTGCTGCCCGAAGAACATCGCGGTGTCCAGGCGCAGGGGGCCCAGGTCGACGCCGAATTGGCCGACTCCGGCCGCGTCCCAATCGATGAGGCCGGTCAGCGTGTCGCCGTCGAACACGGTGTTGCCCTGCCACAGGTCACCGTGGACCAGCACGGTCTGCCCATCGGGTTCCGGCATCGCGGCGACGGTCTTCTCGGCCTCCTCGAACAGCGGCGAAAGGCCGTGGTCCCGCCGCATGGCGTTGAAGTCCGTGTCCTCCAGGGAGCGGGTGCGCAAGGGCAGGCCGGGCCGCGGGCCCATCGGCACCGCATGCACCGCGGCAGCGGCAGCGCCGAGCCCGCGCAGCCGCTCCACGGTGGCGACCAGTGGGACCTGGCTGCGGCCCGGCACCACCGTGGAGAGCAGCGCGGGCACCCCCGCCACGCTCCCGTCGATGTCGGCGGCAAGCAGCCGGGGAGCCGCGAGAGCGCACTCCTCGGCCACCTCCATCGCCGCAGCCTCGGTCGCGAACAGCCCGGCCTGGCCGTCCCGTCCGGGCTCCCCCGTCTTGAGCACCACGGCGTGCAGACGCTCATGTCCGTCGAGCCGGAGCAGCCAGGGTCCGCCGCCGTCGCGCAGCCCTTCGACTGCGACCACCTTCGCGTCCACGATGGAGGCGGCCCACGAGAGAGCCGCCGGAGAAGCTTGTGTCATCGTGCGAGCGTAGGACGCACAGGGTTGCCGATGTGGGTGAGTGGGTGATCCGGCATCACGGTCGGGTCAGAAACCGCGCTGGGCACCGCCGTCCACCGGCACCATCACGCCGTTGACGTAGGAGGCGGCGGGCGACAGCAGGAAGGCCGCGACCCGGCCGAACTCTTCCGGGCTGCCGTATCGGCCCAGCGGGATCGACGCGGTCCTGCGGGCGCGGCTGGCCTCCGGGTCGCCGGAGAGTCCGTCGAGCTGGGTCGTCCGGTCGGTGGCGATCCGGCCGGGCAGTAGGCCGACGACCCGGATGCCTCGGGGGCCCAACTCGTTGGACAGCGACTTCGCGAAGCCGGCGAGTCCGGGGCGGAGCCCGTTGGAGATGGCGAGACCGGTGATCGGCTCATTGACGGAGAGGGACAGCACCAGGCCGATCACGCCGCCCTCCGCGAGCTCGGCAGCGGCCGTGCGGGCCATCCGCACCGCGCCCAGGAACACCGACTCGAAGGCCGACTGCCACTGGTCGTCCGTGGCCTCGGTGCCGCTCCCGGGCGGCGGGCCGCCGACGCTGATGAGAACGCCGTCCAGACGGCCGAAGCGCTCGCGAGCCGCCGCGACCAGGCGGTCGGCGGCACCCGGGTCGGCGTTGTCGGCCACCACGCCGAAAGCCCGCTCGCCGAGCGTGGCAGCCGCAGCGGCGACGCTCTCCTCGCTGCGCCCGGTGATCACGACATTGGCGCCGTCCGCGACCAGTTCGCGAGCAGAGGCGAAGCCCAGGCCGCGGGTGGCCCCGGTGACGATGTAGGTGCGACCGGTGAGTCCAAGATCCATGATCCGAGTATTCCACTGATCGGCTGTCCTCCGCGGCTGCACTGATTCACCGTCACGCCTGCCCACGTCATTGGTCCGGTGGAGTGAATTGGATGCGGACTGCCGTGTCGCTGCGACTGCCTCTGCTTATGAGTGTCGATCATCAGCTTTAGGGATTGTCACATTTAGGACATCGAGTTGCCGAACGCAGGGGTTGCCGCGCATGCGTCGTAGGTTCTCGCTCATCGTTTACGCCGTGGGATCGATGGCGGCTCTGTGCCCGTGCGCGCCTCGGGCGTGGGCTGGTGGTGGCCCGTCCACCCCAGTGCCGATCGTCAACGGAAACTTCTCGTTGCCGTTCGTTGCGAACGGCGACCAGTCATGGTCTGCGGGCACAGCGCCGACCGGCTGGACCAGCGGAGGCGGCGGTGTCGACCTCTACTCGGCCGCGACGGCCAAGGATCCGATGGGACTGCAGGCGGTCGACCTCAACTCGGGGAGCGCCGGCACGCTCTCCCAACAGCTGACCGGTGTCCAGGCGAATGCGACGGTGACCGTCACCTGGGCCGACAGTCCGAACACGTGGACCAGCTGCTCAACCGGCGCAACAGGGCAGTTGACGAACGGCCAGCCCTACACGATCGCCGGCACAGGAGCCACGCCGCAGTCCGTGACGACGCTGGGTGTCTCCACCGTCAACACCGGCAACTGGCGCCAGACCAACTCCTACACATTCATCGCGCCGACAGCCAATCCGACGATCACGTTCTCGTCCCTGGAGACCAGGTTCAGCACCGCCTGCGGTCCGATGATCGCGAATGTGGCGGTCTCGCAGAACCCGCCGTCGGCCGCGATCACGCTGCAGAAGACGATGACCACCACCACGATCTCCCGTGGCGGCGCGGTCGGGTGGCAGATCAGCGCGACGAACAGCGGTCCCGATGCCGCAACCAATGTGGTGATCAGCGACACGATTCCGGCATCGGTGCAGAACGTCACGGCGCAGGTTCTCACCGGTACCGGCGTTACCGGAACATGCACGCTGACCGCAGTCACCGGAGGGGCCACCGCAGTCAGCTGCACCATCCCGCAACTGCCGAACGGTCAGGTCGCGCGGGTCGCGATCACCGGGACCCTGTCCTCGACGGCTGCCAACATCCCCGTGAACGCGGCCGTGGTCAACAGCACCACCGCAGACCCGAACACAAGTAGCAACGGGCCGGTCTCCGCCAATATCAGCGGTGTGACCTTCGTGCTGCCCGGCGGAGCCACCGGCCCGACGGGCCCGACGGGCGCGACCGGCCCCACCGGTACAGCAGGCCCGACGGGCGGGACCGGTCCTGTCGGTCCGACGGGCCCGACCGGCACGACGGGACCCGTCGGCAGCCAGGGCCCGACCGGAGCAACGGGCCCGACGGGCGCGACCGGGGTGAACGGCCCTGCGGGCGTTACGGGTCCGACGGGAGCAACGGGCGCGACGGGCGCCACCGGTGCGAACGGCGCGACGGGGCCCACGGGCCCGACGGGCGCGACAGGTTCAACGGGTGCTGCGGGCGTGACAGGTGCCACCGGGGCCACCGGCGCCACGGGCTCCACCGGCGCGACCGGCCCCACGGGTGTGGCGGGCGCTACCGGGGCCACCGGGCAGACCGGCCCGACCGGTGCCACGGGCTCCACCGGCGCGACGGGTCCGACGGGTGCCACGGGCGCGACAGGTGTGGTGGGTGCTGCGGGCGCAACCGGCGCCACCGGCGCGACAGGCTCCGTGGGCGCGACCGGGCCGACCGGGCCCACGGGCGCAACGGGTGCCACCGGCGCGACGGGTGCGGTCGGTGACCAGGGCCCGACGGGCGTCATCGGTCCGGTGGGTGATCAGGGTCAGCTCGGTGCTACGGGCTCCGTCGGTCCGACCGGTGCGACCGGCCCGACGGGCGCTGGGGGTGCGACGGGGGTGACCGGCCCGGTCGGTGATCAAGGCGCGACCGGAGCCACCGGGCCGACAGGCGCTGTGGGCCCCACAGGTCTGACGGGTCCGACGGGCGCGACCGGTGCCTCAGGCGCCACGGGGCCGGTCGGCGCGACCGGGATGACAGGCGACCAAGGTCCGACCGGAGCGACGGGTGCAACCGGCGTCACGGGCGACCAGGGCCCGACCGGGCCGAACGGTGCGACGGGTCCGACGGGTGCCGTCGGAGCGACCGGTGCCTCGGGCGCGACAGGTCCAACGGGCGCCGCAGGGGCAACGGGGGCGACCGGCCCCATCGGCGATCAGGGTCCAACGGGTGGAGTGGGTCCGGTCGGCCCGACCGGTGCGACCGGGGACACCGGTCCGACGGGCGCAGTGGGAGCAACCGGTGCGACGGGGCTGACGGGCGATCAGGGAGCGACGGGGCCGGTGGGCGATCAGGGCCCGACCGGAGCGACGGGGCCCGTCGGAGTGACGGGTGCCACCGGCGCAACCGGTCCTGTCGGTGCGACGGGTGCAACGGGGGTCGTGGGAGACCAGGGTGCGACCGGCCCGGTGGGCAACCAAGGTGCAACGGGCGCGACCGGGGCCACTGGTCCGACCGGTCCTGTCGGCGCTGCAGGCGCGACGGGGCCGCTGGGAGACCAGGGAGCGACCGGCCCGGTGGGCGACCAGGGAGCGACGGGCGCGACCGGAGCCACCGGACCGTCAGGTCCCGTGGGCGCGACGGGTGCTTCGGGCCCGGTGGGGGCTCAGGGAGCGACGGGTGCGACCGGGGCCACCGGTCCGACGGGCGCGAACGGCGCGGACGGTCCGACCGGGCCCACGGGTGCGGCCGGTCCTGTGGGCGCGACGGGTCCCGTAGGCGACAAGGGCGCGACCGGAACCACCGGGCCGACGGGCGCCACCGGGACCACCGGGCCGATCGGACCGACCGGGGCTGCAGGTGACACGGGCCCCGTGGGTGATCAGGGTCCGACCGGCGCCACAGGGCCTTCCGGCGCGACAGGCGCGACGGGGGCCACCGGTCCGACGGGCGGCACGGGTGCGAGCGGACCGGCAGGGCCGGTCGGCGCGAGTGGTCCGACCGGCCCCACCGGTGTGGCCGGTCCGACCGGCGCGACCGGACCCTCGGGCCCGACCGGGGACAAGGGAGCGACCGGGGTCACCGGTCAGGCCGGTGTGACGGGGGCCACCGGTCCGGCGGGCGCGAGCGGAGCTACAGGCGCGACCGGCCCCACGGGTGCCGCGGGTCCGGACGGCGCGACCGGCCCGGTGGGTGCCACCGGTCCTGACGGCGCGGCCGGTACGAGCGGCCCGACCGGTCCCGTCGGGGATCAGGGCGCGACGGGCACGACCGGTCCGGTGGGTCCGACGGGCGCGGCCGGAGCCACCGGCCCGACCGGCGCCACCGGTGCGACGGGTTCGGCAGGGCCGATCGGCGGTCAGGGGCCCACGGGGGCGACGGGGCCTGCGGGCCCCGCCGGTGCGACGGGTGCGACCGGCCAGACGGGAGGCCCGGGTGCGACCGGTGCCGCCGGTCCGGTCGGCGGCAAGGGTGCGACGGGACCGGCCGGACCCGTCGGGGACAAGGGAGCGACCGGACTGTCCGTGCCCGGCCCCACCGGTCCTGCCGGTCCACGCGGTCCGCGAGGCCCGCGAGGTCCGGTGGGTGCACCTGGTGCGCGGGGCCCGGTTGGCCCGCGTGGGAAGTGCAACCACCGCGCATGCCGGCATGGGCACTGCGTCGAACCGTGGGGGGCACCCAGTACCGGTGATCGTCCGATCCTGGGGCTCGAATCTGCCCGCCCGCCTGCCGCGTCACGGTCGATGGCCGAGGCGAGGATCGGTGCGACCGCTCCGGTGCGTGTGGTGGTGGAGAGCCTCGGGATCGACAGCGATCTGCTCCAGCTGGGCCTGAACTCGGACGGGACCCTCCAGGTGCCCCGGGCGTCGCAGGGCATGAAGGCAGGCTGGTACACGGGCAGCGCCGTCCCCGGGCAACCCGGTGCAGCGGTCATCGTCGGGCACAACGCGACGAGGTTCGGCCCGGCGGCCTTCGCGCGTCTGCACCGGATCAGGCCGCACGATCGGATCGTGGTGGCCCTGTCCGACGGGCAGAAGGTCACGTTCTCCGTCACCTCGATCGAAGAGGTGAAGAAGAGCGAGTTCCCGACCGGCCGGGTCTACGACCCGACCGTGGACGCGCAGTTGCGCCTGGTCACGTGCATCGGGCCGTACAACAGCGAGGGCCATGCCCTGGACTCCCTGATCGTCTACGCCGTCAAGGTGTGAAGCCGGAATGCCGTCCGCCCGTTCATTCATCCTCACCTGACGATTGCCGGGGAAGTCGTATGCGCTCTCGAATCTCGCTCACCGTCTATGCCGCGGGGACGGTGGTGGCCCTGTGTCAGGGGGCGACCCCGGCTTGGGCGGGGAGCGGCCCGACGACCCCGGTGGCGATCACCAACGGGACCTTCTCGTCGCCGGCGGTCCCGAACGGAGATCAATCGTGGACTGCGGTCACCAATCCAGCGGGCTGGACCGGTTCCTTCTTCATCTATTCGGTCGGTACGGCCAAGGATCCGATGAACCTGCAGGCGGCCTCTCTGAGCACCTCCTCAGCTCCGACCTCGATCTCCCAGCAGCTCCCCAACGTTCAGGCCAACGCCACGGTGACCGTCACCTGGGCCGACAGCCCGGGCACATGGACCGGCTGCACCAAGCCACAGTTGGCGACCGGTCAGCCGTATGTCGTCAGTGCCACCGGCGCCGCGTCCCAGGCCATGACGACGCTCGGCGTCAGCTCCACCAACACGGCCAACGGCTGGCGGACGACCAACTCCTACACCTTCGTCGCGACGACGGCCAACCCGACGCTCACGTTCACATCGCTGGAGATCAGGAGCAGTACCGCGTGCGGCCCGCTGATCGCGAATGTAGTGGTCACTCAGAACCCGCCGGTGACCGACATGTCGATCCAGAAGGTCATGACCACCACGACGACCTCACCGGGCAGTGACGTCGGATGGCTGATCACCGCCAAGAACAACGGCCCCGACCCTGCGGCCAACGTCACGGTCACTGACACGATTCCGGCCTCGGTGCAGAACGTCACGGCGCAGGTCCTCACCGGGACCGGGGTCGTCGGCACCTGCACGCTGACCGGCACCGGGCCGACCTCGGTCAGCTGCGCCATTCCGCAGGTGCCGGCGAATCAGGTGGCGCAGGTCGCGATCACCGGGACGCTGTCCTCCTCCGCCACGACCGTCCCCGTGAACTCGGCGTCGGTCAGCACCACCACCACCGATTCGAACCCGGCCAACAACGGGCCGGTCTCCGCCAGCACCAGCGGGGTGACGCTGGTGACGACGAGCGGAGTTCCGGGCCCCGTAGGGCCCACGGGACCGACCGGCCCGACCGGGCCCACCGGTGCAACAGGCGGACGAGGGCCTCTCGGCCCGACCGGCCCCACAGGGGCCACCGGCCCGACCGGTCCTGCGGGTGCCACGGGACCGACCGGCCCCGTGGGTGTGACAGGCGCAACCGGTTCGGCAGGACCGACCGGAGCGACGGGTGTCGCTGGCGCGACGGGCGCGACGGGCGCGACCGGCCCGTCCGGTGCCGTTGGCAGCCAGGGCGCTACCGGTCCGACGGGCGCAACGGGCGACGCCGGTGCGACGGGACCCACCGGCGCGACGGGTGCGGCCGGTGGCACCGGCCCGACCGGGGCCACCGGCGACGCCGGTGCGACGGGCGTGAACGGTCCAACCGGAGCGACAGGTCCGACCGGTGCCACGGGGTCGACCGGTGCGGCCGGCGACACCGGCCCGGACGGCGCAGTCGGCGCGACCGGTGCGACCGGTCCCACGGGCGTGACCGGTACTACCGGGGCGGCCGGTGCCACCGGACCTGTCGGCCCGACGGGTACAGACGGTCCCGTGGGTGCGACCGGTCCGACGGGCGCTGCGGGTCCTGCCGGGGATCAGGGGGCCACCGGTCCCACCGGCCCCACCGGTGTGACGGGTCCGGTCGGTCCGACCGGGGCAACCGGTCCCACGGGCGCAACAGGCGTGACGGGGGCCGCAGGTACCACGGGCGCTGACGGCCCGACAGGTGCTGTGGGGCCGACGGGGGACATCGGCCCTACGGGTGCCACGGGTGCGACCGGCGCTGCGGGCGTGACGGGCCCTGCGGGCGACACGGGCCCGACGGGCGTGACCGGCCCGACCGGGGCCACGGGACCTGACGGCCCGGCAGGTGCGACCGGCCTGACAGGTGCCACTGGTGCGACGGGTGCCGTGGGTACGGCCGGTCCTACCGGTGCCACCGGCGATACGGGCGTGATCGGCGCGACGGGTGCGACCGGCCCGTTGGGCGCCCAGGGGGCCACCGGCCCCGTCGGCCCGACGGGTGACGCGGGTCCGACCGGAGCAACCGGCGATGTCGGCCCGACGGGTCCGACCGGCGCGACGGGCGCGAACGGTGCCGTGGGCGCGACGGGCCCGGTGGGTGTTCAGGGAGCAATCGGTCCGTCAGGCCCTGTGGGAGATCAAGGAGCCACTGGTCCGGACGGCCCGATCGGAGCCGCTGGCGCGACTGGCCTGACCGGCCCGACCGGCGCGACGGGCCCCGTGGGCGCAGCTGGACCAACGGGCGCGGCGGGGCCGGACGGCCAGATCGGAGCTGTGGGTGCGTCCGGCCCTACGGGCACGACTGGACCGGTGGGCGCGACAGGAGCGGCGGGGCCTTCGGGTGCCGTCGGTCCGACGGGTGCGGTGGGAGATGCCGGAGCAGCGGGCCCGACCGGCCCGACCGGGGCTACGGGCGCCGTGGGCGCAACTGGCCTGACCGGGCCGGACGGACCGGCTGGGGCGACAGGCCCGACCGGGCCGACGGGCTCTGCTGGCGCCGTCGGTCAGACAGGTCCCTTCGGTGCCACCGGCCCTGCGGGCGCGACCGGCGCCTCCGGTCAGGTCGGAGATGCAGGTGCCCAGGGTGCGACAGGCGCGACGGGTGCGACCGGCCCGAGCGGGCCTACGGGTCCTGCGGGGGCGACCGGCCTGACCGGTCCCGACGGTGCAGCCGGTTCGACCGGCCCCACGGGCGCGACCGGCCCCGCAGGCGCCACGGGTGACGTGGGCCCAACGGGGGTACAGGGTCCGGACGGCCCGACCGGTCCGGCCGGGGATGCGGGTGCGACAGGTACGACGGGAGACGCCGGTCCTGCGGGCGTGACGGGTGCGACGGGCCCGGTCGGGGACCAGGGCACTGCTGGTCCGACTGGCGCGGCAGGCGCCACCGGTCCGACCGGCCCCACAGGTGGCGCAGGTGCGACGGGCGCGACCGGCCCCACCGGGGTGGCCGGCCCCACCGGCCCTGCGGGCGCGACCGGAATCACCGGCCCCCAGGGGGCCAAGGGCCAAACCGGTGCTACAGGTCCGGTGGGCGCAGCAGGGGCGGCAGGTCCTTCGGGAACCGCCGGGCCCACGGGCGCCGTCGGCCCAACGGGTCCGACCGGCGCGGCGGGTCCGCTGGGCCCGACCGGCCCGGTCGGCACGACCGGACCTGCGGGGCCGACAGGACCCGTCGGCAGCAACGGCCCGACCGGCGCGACCGGTCCGACCGGGGACCAGGGTGCGACAGGTCCCCAGGGACCTGTCGGCGACAAGGGCCGCACGGGCCCCACCGGCCTCAACGCGGTGGGCCGACCCGGCCCGGTCGGGCCGACCGGCCCCCGTGGTCCCGCGGGCCCCGCCGGTCACGCAGGAGCGCGCGGTCCGGCAGGCCCGCCCGGAAAGTGCAGCCACCAAGCGTGCCGCCACCTGCGCAGCGCCGAACCGAAGGCCGCGCAGAACACGAATGCGGGCATGGAGGCGCGGATTGCCCGCAACTTCTGGCCCGGCATGGATCCGCGGGCAGCCCGCCGTCCCCATAAGAGGTGACGTGGCGAAACAGAGCAACGTCGTCGGACGGGACGGACGTTCACCCTCTCGAACATGGAGGCGGACAACCCGCGAGAGCAAGTGCTCACGTCCGGCCGCCCGGCCGAGCTGTCAGGCAACGGGGAGATCCTCGACGGCGTACCCCCGACCGTACTGGTCACGGTGCACGACAGCGCCGGCGACTCCGCGTCCGTGCAGACGAGCTTCCTCTGCGACTAGTTTTCCGGTCAGGAGATTCGCGTCGAGAGACCGCCGAACTCAAGACCGGGACCGCCAGGTGGGTCGTGCCCACCTATGCCCGCGTCGGGGGGCCTGGAGTCAGGCCGCCCCGACGCGGGTGCTCGGTGCTCTGCGTCAGTCGACGTTGAGCGCGTTGTCGCCGACGACGAAGGACGTCTGGCCGTTGCCGGTCTCGGTGCCGGTGAACTTCAGCGTGACGGTCTGGCCGATGTACGGGGCCACGTTGAAGGTGTACTCGGAGTAGCCGCTGCCCGCGTTGAGGTTGGACAGGGTGTCGAGGGTTGTGAGCACGGTGCCGCTGGAGTTGAGCAGCTGGACCGTGAGGGTGTCCTGGGCCTTGCCGCTGGTGTTGGCCGTGTCGATGTGGATCCAGGTCGACAGGGACGCGGTCTTGCACGTGGACGGGATGGCGATGCTCTGGGCGAGGGTGTCGGTGTGGGCCGAGCCGTAGCCGTCGAGCCAGGCGTCGTAGTTGCCGGTGTAGGCGGGCTCGTCGGAGGTGTCGCTGTTGAGCACGCCGGACGTCGAGGTCCACGGGGTGATCGCCCCGGTGGAGAAGCTCGGGTTCACGACCAGCTGCTGCGCGGTGCAGCCGCCGCCCGATGCGCTGATCGTCCAGGTGAAGCTGGCCGATCCGGAGGCGCCGGTGGTGTCGTCGGCGGTGACCTTGACGCTGTAGGTGCCGGCCGTGGTCGGCGTGCCGGAGATCAGGCCGCTGGCCGAGCCGAGCGACAGGCCCGGCGGCAGGCCGGTCGCCGAGTACGCCAGCGACTGGCCCGAGGCCGAGTCGGTGCCGGAGAGCTGCAGCGAGGCGGCGGAGCCGACGGTGCCGGTCTGGCTGCCGGGGTTGGTCACGGTCACCGTGTTGGCGCCACTGGCCGGATCGACCTCGAAGGAGAACGCGGCCGAGCCGGTCGCGCCGGTGGTGTCGGTCGCGGTGACGATGACGCTGTCGGTGCCCGAGGTGGTGGGCTTGCCGGAGATCAGGCCGCTGCTGCTGATGGACAGGCCTGCGGGCAGGCCAGTGGCCGAGTAGGTCAGCGTCTGCCCGGAGGCCGAGTCGGTGCCGCTCAGCTGCAGCGAGGTCGCCGTGCCGACGGTGGCGGTCTGCGTGCCGGGGTTCGTGACCGTCACGGTGTTGGCGCCGCCGGTGGTGCTGCCGTTCCAGATGTCGCTGATCGGCGCCAGGCCCGCGCTGCTGCCCGCCTGGGGCAGGGCGTACATGGCCTCGAGGGTGGCCAGCAGGTTGTAGTGGTTGACGGTCTCGTCGTAGGTGCCGGTCTTCACGTTCTGGCCCACGATGATCGCCGGAACCTGGTTGCTCTCGGTGTAGTCGTCCTCGTCCCAGGTGACGATCAGCAGACTGTTGTGCGTCTGGGCCCAGGTGGCGTAGGAGGACAGGTTGGTCTTGAGCCAGGTGTCGGACTGCTGGATGGTGCCGTCGTGCTCGTCGTCGTCCAGGTTCGGGATGACCCACGAGACCGTCGGCAGACTGGCGTAGTTCGAGGAGCTGGGGAACGCCGTGAACGGCTGCTGGTCGGCGGCCGGGATGTTGCTGAAGTTGACCCAGGGCGAGTGCTTGCTGGCGTACTCCCCGGACGTGCAGGCGGTGGAGCCGGCGGACGGCAGGCCCTCGGAGTAGCCCTTGAACGTGTCGCCCGCGGCCAGCAGTTCGGAGCCGAGGTTCGCCGTGGTGCCCTCGGCGAGCGGGCACTCGTCGGAGGTCAGCCCGAAGGTGTTCCCGGCGAACAGTGCCAGGTAGTTCGGGTCGCTGGGGTGGGTGACGGCGTAGTAGGACGTCATCGACGCGCCCTCACCGGCAAGGGTGTTGATGTAGGGGGCGTCGGCCGTGTTGCCGATGATGTCGGAGTAGGAGTGGTTCTCCTCCATCACGACGACCACGTGCGCGGGCGTGGGCACAGAGCTCGCCGTGAGCTTCATCGGGACGGACGCGGTCGCATGGTGTCCGGGGACGATGGCGAACGCGGCCAGTGACATGGCTGCCGCCAACGGCACGATGATCCGGGTTCTGAGAAACGTACGCCTGCGCTGCTGGGCTGCGGGTTGCATGGGTTCTCCACGGTGGGCGCTGTGAACAGGGGTCCCGGTTGCCGCGCTGCAACCAGGGCATGCGAGTACGACGGGTGCGCAGTGCGGACCCGCCGTGTTTTTCAGCAAGGGTGAAACCGAGCCGACCACGACCGAAGCGCGTGGTGGCAGCGCGCGGATCCGGACGCGGACCTGCGTGCAGCATCAATATGCCGACGCCTGGCTTTCGATGACAAGACCATGCCAGCGTTAACAGTTCAGAGTTAAGTCAGAACTCCCAGCGCACCGCGTGGCGTCCGGGGCCCGTGTCCTGCACGACGAGGACGGCCCGGTGCCGGTCCTCCACGTCCAGGCGGCGCTCGATCGCCTCCGTGCCCTCGCCGTCCGGTGTCCACAGATGGGTGCAGCGCGACGGCAACGAGGGCGCGGTGAACTCGACTTCGAGGACATACTCGCGCACGGGCGCCCGGAACCGTCGTCGATGCTGGTCGGACGTCGGACCCGGGCACTGCTCGATCAGAGCGTACTCGGTCACCACCGTCTCACCGCGGGCCAGCGGCCGCGGGAAGAGCAGCTCGGCTGCCATCAGTTCGGCAGCCGGGTCGGCGTGGACGTTGCCCACCCGGCAACCGCGCAGCGGCTGCAGCAGGGGCAGCGGATGGCCGGGGCCGTGGCGGTGGTGGAACAGCGTCCAACGGTCCGGGCCGTCCGCGGTGGCCCGCACCACCTGGCGCACCCAGATCCGCGACATACGACCGGCCGCGTCCATCTCGACGCGCTCGTGCAGGGACAGCCGCACCAGCGAAGCCTCCCAGCGCGTGTCCACCCTCCGCAGCGCCCTGTCGACGGAGTCGGAGGGCCACATGGCGCCGATCGGGCCCAACTCGCCGCGCGGTCTGCGTCGGCCGCGCGGCCGCGCGGGGGCGAGCAGGACGGTCAGCGCGCCCGCCCCCAAGCCGAGGAGCTCCTCCAGCACGCGCAGCGCCGCCAGCGAACCGCGCCGCTCGGGCCGGCTGCGACCGGACTGCCAGTAGCTGAGCGTCGCCGGGCTCAGCAGCACCCCGCGCTCCCCCAGCCGGTCCCGGATCCGGCCCAGACTCAGGCCGCTCTCCCGGATCGCGACGCGCAGGGCCTCGGCGAACGGCCCTGTCTCGAGCAAGCGGTCAAGCTCCTGCCGGAGCGGGACCTGCTCCGTTGTCTCTGCCTGCACTCCCGTCACACTCCATCCGATCGATCACTGATCAAATGAGTTACCACGCGCTCAGGTTCGAGATCGGAACCCATTGCGCGTCCGGAATGGCGTCATGGTGAACATCAGGGTCCGCCCGGCACAACCCCCCGGGCCGAACTGTTCCGGGGCCGACTGGGTCACGGAATTGAACTCGTCCAGTTCGTCCGCCCACCCGCCCCGCTCCGTCTCGAGTGGTTTCGGCCACGGCGCAGCCTCATCCCGCCAAGTCACCGGTCCGACCGTCAATCCGGCGGCGACCCAGGCGGCGCGCCGTGACTCGATCTCGGCAGCGGCCTGGTCAAGGTCGACGATGCGGTCCATTCCGCGATCATCGCCGGGAGCCGCACGGTCAGGCGAACGGATTCTGCTCCCGCTCCTCCGGCTCCCCGGTCCGCGGCGCGTCCGGCGCTTCGCGGGAGCACGGGTTTCGTGCTCACCGGGATGCGTTATCGTTCACGCCTGTTGGAACGTCAGAGTGCTTTCCAGGAGCCTGTTCGGTGCCTGTGAGCTGTGGCTCTTCCATGCCTGTCGGCTCGTCGGGAGCGGGCAGGACTGCAACGTGATGCGAACAACAGGAGGAACCGTGCGAGAGCAGTTCTTTGAGCGCGAGGAGATCATCGAGCGCGATGGCTTCTTCGGACGCGAGGAGATCGTGGAGCGCGAAGAGATCGTGCGTCGGGGTGCCTTCGGCCGGGAGGAGATCATCGAGCGCGAGGAGATCATCGAGCGTCCGCGGCACGGGGGGATCTTCGGCGGCCGCGAGGAGATCATCGAGCGCGAAGAGTTCATCGAGCGCGACCGCTGGTAGTCCGCAGACGGTCCCCCGGGGCAGGGTCAGCAGCGCGCACGACGCGCCGCCGGCCCTGCCCCGGTCCGTTGTGCCGGGAGATGGCCCCCACCGGTGTCAGAGCCAGGTGAGCAGGGCGAAGCCCAGGGCGGCTGCGGCCAGGCCGACGGCGAGGCTGCCCACGGCGTTGAAACCGGCTTCGGCCAGCGATCCGTCTTCCATGAGCCGCACGGTCTCGTAGGAGAAGGTGGAGAACGTGGTCAGCCCACCGCAGAAACCGGTGCCCAGGAGCAGGCTGAGGTTGGGCGCGAGGTGGTGGTGGGCGGTGGCGGCGGCGATGGCCCCGAGGATGAAGGCACCGGAGACGTTGATGACGAAGGTGCCCCATGGGAACACGCTGTCGTGGCGGGACTGGACGGCTTTGTCGGTCAGGAAGCGCAGCGGTGCGCCGATCATGCCGCCGAGGAAGACCATCAGGACGGGCATCAGGGGTTCCTCCGGTCTTCGGCGGGCGGAGTGGTGGACGGCGCGGCGGGCGGGGTGGCGGCGGGCGGCGCGGCCGGAGGGACGATGTCGACGTCTTCGAGCGTGGCCAGGCTGTTGGGGCTGATCTCGCGCAGCCGGGGCAGGAAGGCGTGGATGCGCTCGTGGGTGTCGATGATGACCACGACCAGGGGCAGGTTGTCGGCGAGGTCGAGCAGCCGCGTGGTGTGGATGGTGCGGGCGTTGCGACCGAAGCCCTCCATGCCGCGGAAGACGGCGGCACCGGCCAGTCCGGCGCGGTGGGCCGCGTGGACGATCTCGGTGTAGACGGGGCGGTGGTGGTACTGCTCGCCGTCGGCGAGGTGGACGGTCAGCCGCACGGCCGCTCCGCGCAGCTCCTCGCGGGGTTCGGGTGCGGGCTGGTCCGGCCGGTCGTCGTGGTGCCGGTGCAGGTGCGGCAGCGGGCTCATCGCGGGCCCCTTTCAGCAGCGAGTTCTCCGGCGTGGTGGCGACGGCTGGGTCCGCGGCGTACCGGCAGGCCGGAGAACCACCGGGCCAGGGCGATACCGGTCCACACCGCGGCCAGGCCGGCGATCAGGCTGGTCAGGGCATAGGCGTCGGCGAGGGCGAAGTGGCCGGTGGCCAGCAGTCCTCGGGACTCGTTCATCCAGGTCGAGAACGTGGTGAACCCGCCGATGATGCCGACCCCGAGGAACGGGCGCCGGTAGCGCGCGGGCGGCCAGACCTCGACGACGTAGACCATGAGCAGGCCGAGTGCCAGGCTGCCGAGGACGTTGGTCGTGAACGTCGCCCAAGGGAAGCCCCCGTCGGGGGTGGGCCAGGCCCGGGCGAGCCCGTAGCGGGCGACGCTGCCGAGGCCGCCGCCGAGCGAGACCACAGCCAGGACGTCCCACTGCCGGGCGCGGGCGGCCGCTACGGCCGGAGGGGGGCCGGTGTCCGGGTCCGGCGGAAGGACCTCGGCGGGGAGTCCGCCGGGGAGCTCACCGGGGGCGCGGTCCTCGTGGACCCGCCCCCCTGCTGATTCAAGTCCGGGCATCGGCCCTCCGGAAGGCAGGGGCCCGCCCAGGGCGACCGGGCCGTGGGTGGAGTGTGCGGGGCATGGCTCTCCTACCTGAGATTCAGGGTCGCCACAGCAGCGACCACCAGGTAGGGACCGTTGGCGACCGGCGCAGCCGGTCGCGGTTGACGGCGAGCCCCTCCGCCGTAGGCACGAGGATAGCCGGTTCCCGGCCAGGGGCGCACAGTGACCGCCGTAGGGCGCGCGCGTCGCGAATCGCCCCTGCACGCCCTCCTGTCCCGCTGCTTCGGGGTTTCTCGCTCGAACGGCCCAGGAAGGCTCCCAGCAGTGGAAGCGGTCAGCTACGCGTGCCGCCGCAGCGACGGATGGAGCGGGATGAGGACACAGATGCCTGACGTGCCGGGCCGGGCCGACGCGACCGCCTGGACGCCGGACCCCGATGACGCGGCCCAGGAGGCACCGACGGACGGCAGCGGTTCACCCCCGCACGCCGAAGTACCGGCCGAGCGCCTGGCGGACCTGGTGGCCCTGCTGTCCGGGCCGCACGGGATCGGCACCCACGGCACCCGGCTCCCCCGCCTTCCGGCCCCGGCCCCGACCCCGGGTGTCGCCGAGCCCCCGCAGGCGGCGTCGGCCATCGAACAACCGGAGTCCCCGAAGCGGATCAAGGGTCTGTACTGCCCCCCGGCCGTGCGGGACGACCGCGCCCTGGCCGACGAGGTCAATGACAGGCTTGTCGACTGGGCCGAGCGGGAGGTGAACCTGTACCCCGACACCGACCTCCGCGCGGCCCTGCTCGGCTTCGACGCCGGCCGCTCCGTCGTCCTGTGCCACCCGGACGCGCCCGATATCGACCACCTGATGGTCGCCGCCCGGCTCCTGATCGCCGAGAACGCCGTCGACGACTACTACTGCGAGGTCGAGTACGGCGGCACCGCGGACCGGCGCGGCGCCGCCCTGGCCGTCGCCCAGTCCATGATCGACCCACCCCACAACACGCCCTGCTACGAGGCCGACTGGCGCACCGCCACCGCCGCGCATCCGGCCCTGAGGGCGATGTGGTCGGCCATGGCCTACTTCCACGCGCTCGGCACACCGGCCCAGGAGCACCGCTTCCGGCACGACATCGCCAACCTCTACCTCGGCTACAACGCCGAAGGCGACTGCATCGCCCAGGAGCGCACACCGGCGGTCTGGGAGTACCTGGTGCAGCGCCAGTTCAACAGCTTCCGCCCGTGCCTGACACTCACGGACACCATCGGCGGCTACGAACTGCCCGCGCACCTGTACGCCGAGCCGGCCGTGCAGCGCGCCGTCGCCCTGGCCGCCAACGTGTCCACCATCTGCAACGACCTCTACTCGCTCCGCAAGGAGCAGGCGAGCGAGCGCTTCCACTACAGCCTGCCCACCGTGATCGCTGCCGAGGACCGCTGCTCCATCCACGAGGCATTCGACAAGGCGATCGAGGTCCACAACGAAATGGTGCACCTCTTCGAGGAGCAGGCCGCCGCCCTCGCGGCCGACCCCGTCGTCGCCCGGTTCACGGCCGGGTTGTCGAACTGGATGGGCGGCAACCACGAATGGCACTCCGGCAACGTCGGCACGCGGTACGCGACGTCCCCCTGACCTCCACCTCCGCGGGGGGCCGCCCCCGGCCCCGCCGGGGGGGGGGCCCCCCCGGGGTTGCCCCGACCAACCACCAGGAACCCCGCAACCACCC
>Ga0302314_10002009_pt1 | contig 38111 bp, 31 predicted proteins | sample III_Palsa_N2_3_FD_200533 | JGI IMG/M metagenome (GOLD analysis project Ga0302314, IMG submission 200533) | Peat permafrost microbial communities from Stordalen Mire near Abisko, Sweden - III_Palsa_N2_3 | ecosystem: Environmental > Terrestrial > Soil > Palsa > Peat permafrost | place: Sweden...
AAGCCACGTTCCTCGCTCCTTATCGCTGCTGAATCCCCGTGGATAAGACCGCAGCAACGATGACAGAGAGTGAACGTCACGATCGTTGAAGACATTAATGAGGGCGGGTCAGGTCCCGTGGATAACGGCCGCCCCGGACAAGATCATGCCCCGCCGGGCGCTGACGGCGTGCCGGTTCAGCAGCGTCAGCCGCCGTCCCGTGGTGACGACCTGGCGCAGGGTCGAGGTGGCGGCCGCCGCCAGCCTGGTGTGGTAGTCGAGCCGGTACTCATCGTAGAGCTCCCGGTCGGCTTCCGTCATCGCTTCCCACTGCGGCCCGTCTGGCAGGTCCGGCGGCCGGGCCTCGGCCCGGGTGAACTTCCGCCAGCCGTCCAGGGTGGTCAGGTGGCGGATCCAGTCGTCCTCGGCCAGGGCCTTGCGCCAGGCGCCCGCGTCGGCCCCGGTCACCACCTCTTCTTCGCTTCCTCGAACGGGTCGAAGATTCCCAGCGGGATCACCTTGGCCGCCGGCCCGGCCTCTTCTTGCCTGCCGTCAGCTTTCCCTGCTTCCTCCATGTGCTCAGGTTCCCCGGCGGGCAGGGCAGGCCTGGCGAGCGCGTCCGCCGCGACGGCGCGGGTGCGGCCCGCGACCCGCTCGTCGTGCCTGGACGGCTTGCCTCCGGCGGGGCCGCGTCCTGCCCGGTCGAGCAGCTCGTCAGCGGCCCGCGCGATCTCGGCCTCGGTGGCGGGGCTCTCGCCGCGCCGGGCCAGGACCTCGCGGGCGTGGTCCCATGCCTGCTCGCCGAACGGGGCCGGGCGGCCCTTCAGGTAAGTCCAGGGGGCGAGGATCCAGCCGCCGTCGCGGTGGTTGCGGACCCAGACCCGGGACACGTCGTAAGGGTCGCGGTGCACCTCCCACAGGCCCTTCTTCGCCGTGACGCCGGAATGCTGGCGGCGGTAGGGGTTGAGGGCCCGGCAGTCGTAGCGCCGGTGGCCGATCTTGATCCCGTAGGAGTTGACGGCCCGCCAGGTCGCCGGCAGCAGCTCGATGTAGTCGTCTTCCGACAGGGGGACCGGGGCGTAGCCGGCGACCTCGACCAGGGCCGCGTATGCCTCATTCGGCGTCAGCGCCCGGCCCGGCATCAGCGGGTGGCGCAGCCCGTCGTGCGGGCGGTTCTGCCAGTGAATGATCCACTCGTCCAGCAGCTCCTGCAGCTCCGTCATCGGCCAGACGGCATCGCGCCCCGCGTCCTTGCCGCGGTTCTCGACGCTGTTGCCGGCATAGCCGGCGACGTGCTGGGCGAACAGCGACCCGAGCGCGGAGAAGCTCGTCTCGACACTGCCCTTCTCCCAGGGGGAGCCTTTGTGCGCGGGCTGCACGTTTATCCCCATGGCCCGGCACGCGTTGCGGAACGTCTGCGACATGTAGACCATGCCGTGGTCGCAGACGATGGTCTCGGGCACGATCACCGGACGGGCCGCCGCCTGCTCCAGCCGCTCGTCGATCCCGGCCAGCCGCCGGTGCGGCAGGACGGACCGGGACATCTTCAGTGCGTCCGCCCAGCCTGGCCGCATCGGCTCCGGGGTCAGCGCCCGCGCCAGCAGCAGGGCGGCGTCCACCGACTTCGTGGAGGGCCGCAGCACTGCCGCCGGGATGCTCCGGGTCGCCAGGTCGACCAGCCATGTCAGCTCGACCCGGTCGGGCAGCCCGTTGTCCAGCACGACCCGGACGTCCAGCGGGGTCGAGTCGATCTGCATCCACTCGCCCGGGCGGGCGGGGACCACCGTGCCGAACGGGCCCTCGGGCTGCCTGGCCAGGGTTCTTCGCGTGCGGGCCGACCCGAGGGTGTGCTTGCCGGCCGACAGCCGCTCCACCAGCCGGTAGAAGGTCCGCTGGGACGGCAGCGGCGGTGCCTGCTCCCCGTACTGCTCCTCAAGGATCTTGCGGACCCGGCGCTGCAGCCTGCTCACGGTGCCGGTCGACTTGTTCGTCTCCTCGCCGATCGCCTGCCGGACCGCCTCGACCACGCGGGGATCGGCCCGGCCCGCCGACGAGGCAACCCGGACAGACCGGCCGTCGATCAGCGCCCGCAGCCCTCTCCGCTCGTATCCCAGCCGCAGCCGCTGGACCGTGGCCAGCGCGACCTTGCGCCCGGCCGCCTCCAGCTCGGCGACCTTGGCCAGCTCCCGCTGCCGGAGCGTGGTGACCGCGGGGTCGTACTCATGCCGGACGGCGGTCCCGGGGCCGGCCTCCGGCCGGCGCCCGGTCAGCACCTCCAGGATGTGCCCTTCCCACCAGCGGGCCTCCTCCAGCGTCCCGGGCGGGACCACCTCCGTCACGTCCGGGCCCGTCAGCGGCGCCCGCACGGCCGCGACCAGCTCAAGGCTCCGGTCACCCAGCACCGCAGCCAGCGGGACCTCGCTGGCCTCCCCGGCGGCATCCTCCAGCCGCACCGTCGTCCCGGTGACCTCGACGACCACGTGCGCCCGGCCGCCAAGCCGGATCTCGGTGCCCGCCCGCAGCCCGCCGGGCCTGGAGACCGTCACCGCCCGGCCCCGGGCGACCAGACCACCGACCGCGAGCCCAGCGGCTCCGAGGCCAGGTCCGCCAGCAGGTCCCGCCGCCACAGCAGGCCGAACAGCGCCGGCAGCACCGCGATCGGGTCCCCCGCGGCCCGGGCCCCGTCCATCAGCGCCCGGGGCCGGTCGAAGATCCCGGCCAGGTCCCCGGCCAGCGGCACCGCCGCGTAACGCGGATGCCGGTACCCCGAAAGCCACCGCAGGTTCGCCGCCAGCACCGGGTCCAGGGCACCGATGCGCAGGTAGTCCCAGCCCGCCAGCGCGCACGCGCGGGCCGTGGCCGCGAACTTAGCCGCGTCACCCGGCTCGATCCGGTCATCAGCGCGGACATCGATCACCAGGCCGGTGCCGTCGGCGCGGCGCGCGAAGAAGTCCGGGGCGTGCCTCACCAGCCGCTCCCCGTCAGGCCAGCTCAGCCAGAACGGCTGGGACGCCACCGCCGCCACGTCCGGGTCGGCGTCCAGCCACATCACGACGTCGCGCTCAAGCCACGACTCGAAGCCCACGTGGACACCGGCCGAGGAGAACCACCACAGCCCCGGGAAATGCGACTGCCCGGGAAACGACGCGAACCCCCGCACTGGGCGGGCCCGCTCGAACTCCGCCTGCAGGCACACGGTCAACGGCTCATGCCGCTCGGCACCGTCCGCGTCCACGAATGCCACCTCGAAGCCAGGATCGGCCGACGGGACCACAGCACCAGCCGATCCGTGCGGCACTCGAACTCCAAGGGCTGACCCGGCAACCAGGACACGCAGACCCTACAAGCCAGGCCCTCGCCAGTGCCTCAGATTAGATGACAACAAATGTCGGATGCCTCGGCTTCGACGGCAATGCCTGAGATTCGTTGGCACAGGACAAGAGGAGAACTAACCCGCCCCGCCCGCTCCCCGGTGGAGCCAAATCAGAGAAGAAGGTGGGCCCATTTCAGAGTGACAGGGCCACGGCCCGCAACTGCTTCACGGAGGGAGTCCCTAGTGACCGCAGCTATCGAGGCCAGCGGGCTCGGCAAGCGCTACGGGCGGCGCTGGGCGCTCGTCGACTGCACCCTGACGGTCCCCGCCGGGCGGGTCACCGGGCTGGTCGGGCCCAACGGCGCGGGCAAGACCACCCTGCTTCAACTAGCCGCAGGGCTGCTCGACCCGACTCGGGAGAGATCACGGTCCTGGGCGAGCACCCCGGGCGGCACCCCAGCGCAGCTCGCCCGGGTGGGCTTCGTCGCCCAGGACGCGCCGGTCTACCGCTGCCGGCCCGGGCTTGCGCTACCGTGACAATGGCGTCGGAGTGCGCCGCCGGGGTCCGCGAGATGGACTGAGTCCGCCTCCGGTCAGCGCCGGTCGTTTCGTGCTGGAAGCGGGACCGTCGTCAGCGGACCGGAACGCGGAGCCCGGGCTCAGCGAGGAGGCCCGTCATGTCCCAGCTTCCCGGCCGCCCGGACCCGGGTCAGGTCCCCGGGGCCGGCCCGGCGGTCACCGTCCTGACCGAGGAGGCGCGCGAGCTGATCGACGGCCAGTTCGCCGACCGCCCGCACCTGCGGCCGGTCCTGGATGCCGTGCTGGCGGCGCTGCCCGGGCTCGGCCCGGTGACGGTGCAGGCCCGCACGACCTTGGTCAGCCTGGTCACCCCTCGCCGCACCTTCGCCGTGGTCCAGGCGAGGACCAAGAACCGGGTGGACCTCGGCCTGCGGCTGGACAGCACGCCGCCCGGCGGCCGGCTGCTGGCCGCCAGGGACATCGGCGCAGCCACCGTGCGGATTGGGTTGTCCGCGCCCGGTGACCTCGACGAGGAGGCCCTGAGGTGGCTGCGGCGCGCTTATGAGGAGAACACCGCCCCTCCGCCGCCGCGGCGGCCCGCCCGGCGTCCGGCGCCTGTCGTGGGGCAGCTCACGGTCGTGATCGAGGGTTTCGACCTGCCCGGCCTGACCTGCGGCCCGGAACCCGGCGCCAACACGGCCCGGTCCATCACAACATTCACGTTGCCCTGGGAGGGCCGGCGCGGCCCGGCTGAGCCCGGCGGGGACCGGCCGGCGCTCGTCATGCCGGGCAGCCCTGGGCTGGCGTTCGAGCCAGTGCCCGGGGACGCCCCGTCGGCCCGCTGGGAGGTCACCGTCACCGTGCGCCGTGACCAGGACGGCTTCGATTTCAGCGGGCCGTTCGTCCGCGGCGACCGCACCGACCGGCACCTCGGCCTGGCCTGGGGCGACGTCCCCGGCGACGGAACGCTGCGGGTGTTCCGCGGCGCCAAGTTCCGGCTCGCCGACGTCGATCCGGGGCTCATCGAGGAGGCGATGCGCCCCGGCCGGCGGCTCCTGGCCCGGGTCCGGCTGACCGACGCCCGGGGCAACCCAGTCTGTGCCCGGGTCCGCCCGCCCGCCATCACCTGGTCGGCCGGGCCGGGCTAGCGGCGGCGGCGGGGGCCAGCAGGTTCACCCTGCGACGGCCCACGGCTGGCATCCGCCCGCGGCCGGTCACCAGCCCTCCGGCGCGCCGGGCAGGTCCAGCACCCCGGCCTGCCGCATCCTCGCGATGACGGGGGCGCGGCGGGGTCCGCGCCCCCGTCGGCCGCAGGTCCCCGATCCGGTCGATCCGGAAGATCCGCCAGTCCTGGCGGTCGTTGTCATAGGCGAGCAGGTACCAGCGCCGTCCGGCACAGACAAGGCGGTGCGGCTCGGCCAGGCGGGTGCTCGCGGTCCCGTCGCCGGACTGGTAGCCGAACCGCACCTGCTCACGGCTGGCGATCGCCACGGCCAGCACGGTCAGCCGCCCGGGGTCCACGACCGGCCCGTCGCCGGCCGGCAGCGGGACCGTGGCGGCGCTCAGGGACCTGACCCGGTACCGCAGCCGGGACGGCAGCACCTGTTCCAGCTTGGCCAGGGCCCGCACCGACGCCTCCTCGATGCCCCGCACCGGGTGCCGCGCCGCCGTGGCCAGGCCGACGGTGACGGCGACGGCCTCCTCGTCATCAAGCAGCAACGGCGGCATGGCCGTGCCAGCGACCAGGCGGTAACCGCCCCCCGCGCCCATCGTCGCCTCAACCGGGTAACCAAGGTCACGCAGCCGCCCGACATCGCGGCGAATGGTCCGGCGGCTGACGCGCAGGCGCCCGGCCAGCTCACTGCCGGGCCACTCGCGCGGGGTTTGCAGCAGCGACAGCAAGCTCAGCAGTCGCGACGACGTATCGCTCACAGATCCAGGATGCCCCCGCATAGGACAAGAGCTGGCCTACATGAGGCCTACCGTCGTGACAACTGCTCGCACGCCATCCCAGGAGGCACCACTCATGACTGTCAAGCCGGTTCCCGAGGGCTATGCCACCGTCACCCCGTGGATCATCTCCCGTGACACAGCCCAGCTCATCGGCTACCTGAAGGAAGCATTCGACGCCGAGGAAACCGCCCGGCTCGCGGGCAGCGACGGACGCATCGAGCACGCGGAGGTACGGATCGGCGACTCAGTGGTGATGATGTTCGACGCCAGGCCCGACTGGCCCCCGACGCCAGGCTTCCTCCGCCTCTACGTCGCCGACGCCGACGCCGCACACCGCCAGGCCGTCGCGGCCGGCGGCACCTCGGTAACCGAGGTCACCCACCTGTTCTTCGGCGACCGCGTCGGCCGCGTCCGCGACCCGCTTGGCAACCTGTGGTGGATCCAGACCCGCATCGAGGACCTCACCCCCCAGGAAATGGAACGACGCCTCAGCGACCCGGCATTCACCAAAGCCATGGAATACGTCCAGAGCGCCGACTTCTTCCCAGCCCGGGTCCCTGAGCCCGGCCAGTGAACCACCGCGGCTCTGATCCGCTGCGCAGCCGATCAAGGCCGTCATCCCCTCCTTCGCCGCCCGGGACGGCTGGAGCCGGACAGGCCAGTTCATCTAAACCGGGTCGCCGAGGCCTCGCGACATCCAGCCGGGTGTGTCGAAGCGCACGGGCGGATCGCCGGACAGCTCTGCCAGGTGCGTTTCAAGGTTTTCAAGCTGGGCCGGACCGATCTGCCGCTCCCATTGATCGCGCAGCTCGTCGAAGATCGCTTCACCGGTGCGCAGTACCTCGAAGCCGAGCGGGGTGACCTGAAGGAGCATGCGGCGGGCGTGGCGGGGGTCTGTGTCGCGTGTCACGTATCCGCGCTCCTGCAGGATCGCGATGGTTTTCGCCGCTGCCTGCTTGGAGACTGACAGGCGGCGGCCGAGTTCTGAGGCGTTGCCGGCGCCCGAGGCGATGGCCCGCATCGCGAAGTCGTGGACGGGACGCACATCCTCGTAGCCGCGGCGGGCCAGCTCGGCTGTCGCGCCGTCCACCAGTGAGCGGAAGCCTCCGAGCAGGAGCAGCGCGAGATCGGCGCCAGAGCGGGACATGGCAGAAGACTACGGCAGCGACTGGACAATGACAACCAGGTTGGCTAGAGTCAGTGACATCCAGGTTGTCTAAGCAGGGAGAAAAATGGACGTCACGCCAGAGGGTCCCGGACTGCCGGGGATCACGCACCACTACGCGGAAGTCAACGGGACCAGGCTGCACTACGTCGCGGCGGGAACCAGCGGATCCCCGGTCCTGCTGGTCCACGGGTTCCCCGAGACCTGGTGGGCCTTCAGCAAGCTCATCCCGCTGCTCGCGGCCAGCCACCGCGTCTTCGCCGTCGACCTGCGCGGCTTCGGCGACTCCGGCAACGAGCCCGGCGAGTACGACAGCGCGACGTCAGCCGAGGACCTCCACCTTCTCATCGGGCAGCTCGGCGTCGGCCCGGTCCACCTGACCGGGCAGGACATCAGCGGGGCGACGGTCTTCCGCCTCGCGACCGCGCATCCGCAGGACGTGCTCAGCCTCACCGCCATCGAGATGGGCCTGCCCGGGTTCGGCCTGGAGATGCTGGCCGACGTCACCCACGGGGGCAGCTGGCATATCGGCGTCCTCGCCGCGCCCGGCATCCCCGAGATGCTGCTCGCCGGCCGCGAGCGCGAGTTCCTTGGACAGTTCGCGTTCCCGGCGATGAGCGCGACCCCGGGAGCGATCACCGACACCGACATCGACGAGTTCGCCCGCACCTACTCGCGCCCCGGCGGCTGGCGCGGAGCGGCCGGCCTCTACCAGTCGATGCTGCGGGAAGGCCCCGACATCAGGGCTCTCGCGGAAAAGCCCGGGCTGACGGTGCCCGTGCTCGCGGTCGGCGCAGGCGGAGGCCCCTTCACGGCCGACACCATGTCCCAGGCCGCGCCGGGCGAAATCAGCTCGGTGTCACTCGACGGCGTGGGCCACTACGCCGCCATGGAGGCCCCCGACAAACTGGCGAAGGCTCTGCTCGACTTCACCGCAAGCGTCGACGCCGTCAGGCCCGCGCTGGACGCGCGGGCCTGGTTATGCGCTCAGTTGTACTGGTAGACCCTGGCGATGGTGGCCCCGAAGTTGTTCGGTGTCTTGAGGATCCAGCCGCCAGCGAGTTCCTGGGTGGTACCGGGGATGTTGGCGATCGCCGTCAGGCCGCTCGTGCTGGAATTGGCGAGGCCGGGCAGCGACGCCTTGGTCACGGTGCGGCTGCCGTTGACGTAGTGCAGCATCCCCACCGGGCCAGCGTCGCCCACGGACATGGGAATCCACACGCCGCCGTGGCCGTCGGTGCTGACCTGGGCCGAGGGACCGCCGGCCGGGTAGCTAGCGACCTTCTTCCAGGTGTGGCCGTTGTAGTGCCACACGCCGAGCGTGCCGGTCGCGGGGTAGTACGGGAGATTGCCGAACAACCAGATGTCGTTGGCCGCCAGCACGGACGCGCTGCCGATCGGTTCAGCGAACGTCCCAAGCACCGACCAGGTGTAGTAGTGCTCGGTCCCCCCGCCCTTCAGCGCCACCGTGTGGCCGGTACCCTTCAGCACCCGGCCGCCACCGTGCAGCCGCCCGATCGAGGTAAACGCCAGCAGTTCGTTCGGCCCGATCGTCGCCGCCGAGACGACCCCCTCGTTCGTCATAGCGCCCGCGATCCCGGCCTTGATCCAGGGCCCGGTGCCGATGCGAGAGTACATCGCTGGTTTCGCGGTACCGTCGCTGACGAACGCGAACTCGGTGGTCTTGCCGCCGGAACGGGCCGTGGCCACCGCCGTGACCTGGCCGCTGATGCCCGCAGGGAAGACAGACCGCCAGGCTGGTGCCGACGCCGGGGACACCGCCGCGCTGGCCACCCCCACCGCGCCCGCGCTCAGCACCGCCGCTAGCCCCGCGATCACCTTGTAAGAATGATGTCTCATGTCGCGCACCCCAACTTCTCTCTAATGCCTATACACGTTGCTGATCCACTGCTGATCTGAGCAGGACCCGGGCATCCGGTAACGCGTGCGTGCCGGGGACCGGTTTCACTTGCCTGGAGCCATCTGCGGCGGCAGGGCGCCCCCCGCCCGAATTCGCGCCATGTCATCGTGGCCCACCTTGTTCCTGCCAGATGAGGGCTGCCCCTCTACCTTGTTTCACATAGTACTGTGTCTAACAGAGAACTATGCAAGACCGACTAGAGATTTTTCCGCGAAGAGGCCGCCCTAGTGCAGGATCTCGATGTACCCGTCCGTTCCATGCACGCGGATCCGCTGCCGATCCCGGATCAGCCGGGTGGCATGCTCCACCCCCACAACGGCCGGCAGGCCGTACTCCCGTGCGATCACCGCGCCATGGGTCATGAGGCCCCCCACCTCCGTCACCAAGCCCTTGATCGCGACGAACGCCGGCGTCCAGCTGGGGTCCGTGTAGGCGGTGACCAGGATGTCGCCCGCTTCGAGATCGGCCTCGTCCATGTCCAGGATGACGCGAGCCCGTCCCTCGACGGTCCCGGCGGAAACGGGCAGGCCGGTCAGCGCGCCGGCCGGGACGTCGACGCGTCGGTACGTCCCGGCGACGACCTCGCCGTCGGAGGTGAGCACCCGGGGCGGCGTGAGCGCTTGATAGGACCTGAACGCGTCCTTGCGCTGCCAGATGAGCTGGTCATCCACCTGGTTCGTGCGCACGACGTCGTGGAGTTCCTTGAGCCTGAGGTAGAAGATGTCTTCCCTTTCCCGAAGCACGTGGGCTTGCACGAGGCGCTCGGCGTCCTTGAGCAGGGCCTGCTTGTAGACGAAGTAGCGGCTGATCATGCCGTACTTCGGATACTCCCGGTACCCGATGAAGGTCCGGATCCGGTCGATCATCCGCTTGGTCTCTTCGGCCTTCCGCTCCCCGTCCGGCAACGCCCGCAAGCGCGTCAGCAGTTCCTGCTCCTTCTTCCATGCCTTCTGCTGACCTTGCTCGAAGCGCCGCTGGCCGGCGCCCGGCTCGAAGTTCTTGATGTTGCCGAGGATCAATGGGACGAGCGTGGCGGGGCGTTCGCTCCAGCGTGGCCTCGTGATGTCGATCTCGCCGACGCAGCGCATGCCGTACTTGTCGAGGAAGACCCGGATGGCGTCCCTGGCCTCGCGACCGCCTGCGAGCGTGGGCAGCTCGTCAAGGAAGTTCTCGTCCTCGACGCGGCGCAGGAATGCCACCACGTCCGGATGCGGGCGGATCACGTCCGCGACGTCCAGGAGCGCAAGCCCCATTTCCGACGTGACGTTGTTGGGGGCGGACTGTGTGAGCGTGTCGGCCGCGTTCTTCTCGTCCAGCCAGGCCTGCAGCCGCTCGTTGAGCCACCAGGTGGCCTCCATCCCCGCCATGATCACCTGGTGGCTCAACGGATCGAACAGGATCCGCTTCAGCTCCTTGAGGTCCGCGAGGATGAAGTCGAGTAGCGCCGGCCCGGACTTCGTCCGGATGTCGCGCTTCAACATGGCGATGGAGGCCTGGCTGCGCTCGACCAGCTCGGCGACGATGGCCGGATCGGTCTCGATCGGTGCGGGCGCGCCGCCGGGCGGCGTCCCGTCCCCGCCCTCGTCCGGGAGGGCCGGGATGAAGTCGCTGCGTTCTAGTATGGTCTGCAGCGCGTCCCCGATCAGCGGATCGGATCTCCCCAGGGCCTTCAGGAGGCCCGCGCGACTCGTCGGCGAACCCAGCGCCTTGGTGACGTCGACGAACAGTCTCCCGCCGGCCTCGGACATGGGCCGCAGTGTGGTCAGCTGCCACAGGGCGAGCCCCAGGGGCTTCATGGGGTCGGTCATCATCTGCTGATGACCGACGGAGACGTAGATGTGGTTCCCTTGATCGCTGCTGGCGGGGATGGGGAACAGCGTCGTGATCGGCCGACTCTGGACAATCTGGAACCCATCGTCGGCCAGGCACCATTCGATGTCCTGGGGGTGGCCGAAGTGCGCTTCGATTCGCCGACCCAACTGAGCGAGGCCCGCGATCTGCGCATCGGTCAGTGCTTGCTGCTCCTGGCTCGCTGGCTCGATCGCGAGTTCCCGCGTTCCGCCTGCGGGCCAGGCGTGGATGGCGAGCCGTTTGGCGGCGACTGCCTTGGCGACAATTTCACCGTCCCGCACCTTGTAGACGTCCGCGTTTACCAGGCCGGCTACCAGGGCCTCGCCCAGGCCGAAGCTGGCCTCGATGGAGACGACCTTCCGGTTGGAGGTGACGGGGTCGGCCGTGAAGAGGATGCCGGCCGCCCGCGGGAAGACCATCCGCTGCACGACCACGGCCATCTGGACCTTCCGGTGGTCGAAGCCGCTGCGCAGGCGGTAGGTCACGGCCCGCTCGGTGAACAGGGAGGCCCAGCATCGGCTGACGTGCTTGAGGATCGCGGCCAGCCCCACGACGTTCAGGTACGTGTCCTGCTGGCCCGCGAAGGAGGCCGTCGGCAAGTCCTCCGCCGTCGCGCTTGACCGGACGGCGTAGGCAGCCTGCCCGCCAAGCCGGATGACCGAGCGGGTGATCGCCGCCGCCAGATCGTCAGGAATGGCGATCCCCTCAAGGGTCCGGCGGATCTCCGCACTGAGCGTGCGGATCGCCTGCCGGTCGCCGAGGTCCAGGCGCGACAGCCGATCGACCTGATCGTCGATCCAAGGCACCGTTGTCAGGATCCGCCGGAAGGCGTCCGTCGTCACGCAAAAGCCAGCAGGCACACGAATGCCTTCGATCCGCGAAAGCTCCCCCAGGTGCGCGCCCTTGCCGCCAACGAGCGCGACCTGCGTCCTGTCTATCTCTTCGAGACCCAGCACGTAGCGCTCGATCATCGGATCACCCACCCTTCCATCAATTCCGAGCCCGGCCTGCGATTATGCGGCACGACCCGGGCCTTGGGTGTGGAACACCAGGAACCCGGCCGCGCCGAACCCGGTGGCGACCCTCACCGGCCTCGCCAACCCGACCAGTGTGGCCTGGGAACGGTCCGTTCGGATAAATTCGAATCCTTTTTTACCGAACGGACCGTGACCGACTGTTGCCCGGGATGCGCCTGCCCCAGGTCACGTTCGACTCGACGCCTGCCTCCGTCAGCAGCGTGGTCAGCTCGTCCTGACCTTCCCCCTCCCGCGCCAAGCCCCATGCCCGACCGTGGCCCGGCCGGGCATGGGACGGTAGCGGGTGATTCAGCCCTTCTGGTGCCCGGGCGCCAATCACGCACCGCAAACATGACCACAGATCTACGCGCCGCTAGTGAACCCGGGACAAGTGGGCGGCACTGCAATAGCGGCTCCGGCACGAGGAGCCGCGGCGGGCGAAGGCGTCAGTTGATGTCGAACTCGTTGCCCTCCGGGTCCTTCATCCCCACCGCGTAGTGATCGAGGCCGTCGGCGCTCATGACTACGGTGATCGTGGCCCCGAGATCCGTCAGCCGCTTGGCTTCGGCATCGACTCGCTGGATGCGGGTGGCGAGCGGGTCAGAACGGCTGGGGAAGCCGCTGGCGTGGATGTCGAGGTGGAGGCGGTTCTTGACCACCTTGGCCTCCGGCATCACATGGAACCAGATGCGGGGGCCGGCACCGCGGGGATCGATGATGCTGTCCGCGCCGATTCCCGGCTCACTGTCGGGAAGCCCGATGTCGCGCCGCCAGTCGTCCCAGGTAGCGAACCCTTCGGGGGGCGGTTCAAGCACGTATCCCAGGGCAGCCGCCCAGAAGCGGGCAAGCAGCTCGGGGTCCTTGCAGTCAATGACGAGCTGGAATCGGGCAGGCATCGCGCTCCCATCGGCTCAGCAGCAGGCCGCATCGGGCTGCGTGGTGCCGTCCGCCCCCGTCGGGGCGCAGCAGACGGAGTCGGCCGGCTTGTCGAGGACGTCGGCGTCGCCCTTGACGACGTAGACCTCCCAGGGCTCGTCCCCTGGACCGGTGACCCAGACCTTGTCCTGGACGGCGTAGCAGCAGGCGGTGTCCTCCTCGGCCGCGGTGGGCAGGCCCTCGGCGGCCAGCCGGGCGGTGGCGGCGGCGACCTCCCCGGTGGTCTCGACCTCGACGCCGAGGTGGTCCATCCTGGTGGGCTCCCCTGGCTGCCCTTCGAGCAGGACGAGCTTGAGCGGGGGCTCGGCGATCGCGAAGTTGGCGTAGCCGGGGCGGCGCTTGGCGGGCTCGGCGCCGAACAGCTTGGAGTAGAAGGCGATGGAGCCTTCCAGGTCGGCGACGCGGAGCGCGAGCTGGACTCGGGACATGACGTTCCTCCTTCATGGGACAGCCACCATGGGGCGGCCGCTGGGGCGCTGATTAAAGAGATCTCTAATCAACATCCAAGGCCCAGTTTGCACCACTGCTTAAAGATGTGTCAAATTAAAGAGGTGACTAACCAGAAGCTGCTGCCTGTCCTCGATCCCGCCACGGATGCCTGCTGTCCGCCGCTGGCGTGCGAGCCGCTGTCGCCGGCCGGGGCCGGCGAGCTGGCGGCGCTGTTCAAGGCGGTGGCTGACCCGGTGCGGCTGCGGCTGCTTTCGCTGATCGCCTGCCACCCGGGCGGGGAATCGTGCGTGTGCGACCTCACCCCGGCGTTCGACATGACGGCCCCGTCGGTCAGCTACCACCTGAAGATCTTGCGTGAGGCGGGGCTGATCACGTCGGAGCGTCGCGGGACCTGGGTGTACTACCGGGTCATGCCGCAGGTGATGGCGCGGATGTCGGCGGTGCTGGCCCCGCAGGCCGGCTAAGCCTGGCGCGTCCAGGCCTGGGCGCCGGCCTGGATGGCGTCCCAGGGGGAGCCCAGCGGCGGGGTGTAGGACAGGTCGAGGTCGCTGACCTGGTCGACGGTCATGCCGTGGAAGATGGCGGTGGCGGCGATGTCGACGCGCTTGGCGATCTCGGCGTGCTTGTGCCCGAACAGCTGCACGCCGAGGAGCCGGCCGGTGGCGCGGTCGCCGGTGAACCGCAGCTGGATGCGGTGGCTGCCGGGGTAGTAGGCCTTGTGGTCGTCGGCCGCGGAGCCGATGGTGACCGGGTCGAACCCGGCCGCTTTGGCTTCGTGGTCGCGGAGGCCGGTGCGGGCGGCGGCCTGGTCGAAGATCTTGACGACCTGAGTGCCGAGGCTGCCGGCGAATTCCCGGTGCCCGCCGACGGCGTTCTCGCCGGCGACGCGGCCCTGCTTGTGCGCGGTGGTGCCGAGCGGCAGGTAGGTCTCGCCGAGGAGCCGGTGCCAGGTGACGGCGCAGTCCCCGGCGGCGTAGACGTCGAGGAGCCCGGTTCGCATGCCCCGGTCGACCGCGATCGCGGCTTTCGCGCCGAGCGTGGCGCCGGCGCCGGCGGCGAGGCTGGTGTCGGGGCGGACGCCGACCACGACGAGCACCAGGTCGGCGTGCCGGGTGACCGGCTCGCCCGCGGCGGTGACCGCCTCGACCTGGAGCCGTCCGGGCGCACCGGGAGCCGCCGTGGCGACGGACTTGACGGCGGTGCCGGTGAGGATCTCGGCGCCGCGGGCGGCGAGCTCGGCGTGGACCAGGGCGCCGAACTGCGGGTCGACGGTGGGCAGTACCTCTGGCAGCTGCTCGATCTGGGTGACCGCCAGGCCCCTGGTGGTCAGCGCGTCGGCCATCTCCAGGCCGATGTAGCCGGCGCCGACGATGACCGCGCTGGCCGGCGCGGTGCCTTCCAGGGTGGCCATGAGGGCGAAGGTGTCGCCCATCGAGTGCAGCAGGTGCACCCCGTCACCCGGCCCGAGCATGTCGAGCCCGGTGATCGGCGGGCGGACCGGGACGGCACCGGTGCCGATGACCAGCTGGTCGTAGGCGATCAGGTCCTCGGACCCGTCAGGGCCGGTAACGAGCAGCTTGTGTCCTGCCGTGTCGATACTGCGGGCGGTGGTGTCGAGCCGCAGCGCCATCCCGGCCGCCTCCAGGTCGGCGATCGTGCGGTGAGCGAGGTTGCGCCAGTGCGGCACCTCGCCCGAGACGTAGTAGGGGATGCCGCAGATGGAGAAGTTCGGGTAGGCGTCGGCCACCACCACGGTGACCTCCGCGCCCGGGCTGACCTCGCGCGCGCGAAGCGCGGCGCTGATCCCGGCGTCACTCCCGCCGACGGCGACCATGTGCATGGTTACCTCCCGTTGACTGGTTGCCTGTTAGTCCCGCCCGGCATGCGCCGGGCGTTCATCGTTCGCTGTCTCGTGCGGGACGACGACCCCGGCGGCCTGGGCGGGGGTAAGCGCGGGGTAGAGGAGCCTGATGACGGCCACCCCGGCGATGCCGCCGCCAACCTGGGCGGCGATGAACACCGGCACCGAGGACGGTGCGATGCCGGCGAAGGTGTTCGAGAACATGCGGCCGACGGCGATCGCGGGGTTGGCGAAGCTGGTGGAGGCGGTGAACCAGTACGCGGCGCCGATGTAGGCGCCGACCGCCGCTGGGGCACTGGCCAGCCGACCGCTGCGGGCCAGTGCGAAGATCACCAGGACAAGTCCGGCAGTGGCGATCACCTCCGACAGGGCATGCGCCCCCGTGGCCCGGTGCTTCACTGAGATCGACACCGCTGCCTGGGCGAACATCAGGTTCGCCGCCACCGCCCCAGTCACGCACCCGGCCACCTGGGCGGGCAGGTACGCCGCCGCGTCCCGCCAGGACACCCCGCCGAGCGCCGCGTCGGCGAACGAGATCACCGGGTTGAAATGCGCCCCGGACACCGGCCCGAACATCAAGATGATCGCGAAAAGGCCGGCCGCTGTCGCCGCCGAGTTCTCCAGCAGCTCAAGACCGGTGTCGCCCGGTGACAGCCGCTGCGCGGCGATCCCCGACCCGATCACGATCGCGGCGAGGAACGCGCTGCCGAGGAACTCGGCCGCCAGCCGACGCCACAGCGCGGCGGCTCCTTCTATCGGTGCTCTGCTCACGTGACCCATATTTACGGATGAAGGTATCTCAGTCAAGATTGAGTCAATGAACAGTGAGATAAGCCGTGGACTGGAGCGACGCGCTGCCGTGCACGCCGCACTATCCGATCCGGCGCGGCTGGCGATCACCGACGCGCTCGCCGAGGGCGACGCGTCACCCTCCGAACTCGCGGCGATGCTGGCGATGCCGTCTAACCTGCTCGCCCATCACCTGCGGGTGCTTGAGCAGGCCGGGATCGCCGCCCGGCGCCGGTCGGAGGGCGACCGGCGCCGCACCTACCTGCGGCTGGTTCCCGGTTCGCTGGACGCGCTGGCTGCCCCTGCCGCGCGCCGGGCGCGGCGAGTGGTGTTCGTATGCACGGCCAACTCGGCCCGTTCGCACCTGGCGGCAGCGCTGTGGCGCCAGGCCAGCCGGGTACCGGCGGCATCGGCGGGCACCCGCCCGGCCGCCGCGATCGACCCCGGCGCGATCGACGCGGCCGGCCGGCACCACCTGCCGCTGCCCCGGCTGCGGCCTCGCGGCATCAGCGACGTCCTGCACGACGGTGACCTCGTCGTCACGGTGTGCGACCTGGCCCACGAGGAACTCGGTGGCCTGGCGGCAGTCCACTGGTCGGTACCTGACCCGGTGCCGGCCGGCGACCCGGGCAGCTTCGACGCGGCGCTGGCCGAGCTAAGCCGCCGCGTCGGGCTCTTCGCGCCGCGACTGGCCGCCGTCTCCTAACCCGGCCGCCGCCAGACAGGCGGGTTTGCGCACTAAGGCGGGCGGCCACCCGTGGCAGACTGTGGCGCATCGCCGCTGCTCCCCGCAGCGCGCTCGGCAACGGCGCGGCCAGAGACAGAGCTACCTGACCACTCCTGCACCGCGCATCGGCCCGGTAGAGTAGACGGACATCTTGCCCCTCTCTAGCGGGCGCGGCCCGAGGCAAGGAAACGATCATGTGCCCTGTGCCCGGAGATGATGTGACACCCACCGTTATTCCAGGGTCCCGGCCCTCCCATCACTCCGGCCCCGGCTATGTGGCGAACCCCAAAGCGCCCGACTTCGAACTAGACGAGCCGCTGAGAGACGCCGCGGCGCGGTGGCTCAACCTTGTTCCCGCCGAACACCGCCATGACGGCCGGGAATCGGCGAAGGATGCTCTGGAGACGCTGCGGGAACACACGCGCAGCTGCCCTGATCATCCGCTTGGGGCCCTGTGGGCGGCCCATCGCCACCTGAGGGATCCGGTGCCCGCGGTCCGGACCCTGTCTGCCAGACTCACGTGAGTCTGGCAGACAGGGGCGGGGTGTAGATCCGGATCGCCGGTGGCATCTGGAAGGGCCTAGCACCGGGGGCGGCGATTCGGACAATTTGTTTGGCGGGCTGGGCGGGGACTTCGCTGCGGGGGCACGCTCGCGCGTCTCCTTCGGAACGAGGTTCGTTCTTTACCAGCGGAACATCGAGAACCTCTGCCAGGACAGGGCGGCTCTGCGCGAGGAGATCCGCAAGTCCGTGGCCGAGCTCTTCGACGCGGCTCTCGAGCCCCGCGCGGCGATCGCGATCAAGGGTGCGCCTGAGCAACACGCCGAGGGGGCAAACGTCCCAGGGGATGACGAGGGCTAGCGCTAGGCCCATAGGAATCACTCCCATCAGCTTGCTACCTGGCGTGCGGTGGGCCGCCGAGCCATGATCCGATGGCGGCGGCGGTGGTCTGGACGTGGTCATCGAGTAGTTCCAGGTGGTTGCCGGGGATGTCCGCGGTGCGGTCAGCCGACGGCCACGACGCGCGCCATTCCTCTCCCGGGGGCATCCCCGGCACCGGGGCGTGGGCGCGCAGGAACAAGGTCGGGGTCCCGGCGGGCCTGGGCTGCCAGCCGGCGGCGATCCGCAGGTACGCACCCATCGCGGCCAGCGCGGTGTCACCGACGATCTGGTCGAACCGCGCCCCGGCCCGCGACACCGCCGCGGCCGGGAGCGAGAGCAGCCAGTCCGGGTCGTCCCGCGTGGGGAGGTACGTGTCGATCAGTACCACGCCCGCAGGCGGCGATTGCGCGTCGGCCAGGCATTCGGCCACGGCCTGCGCGGTGCAGCCGCCGGCGGAGTAGCCGATCAGTACCACCGGCCTGTCTCCAAAACGCTCGAGCACGGTTCCCGCGTGCAGGCCGGCCAGCGTCCGGAAGTCCTCGGGGACGTCGGCATCCGGGTACGGGATCTCGAAGACATCCCGCTCGCCCTCGAAACGGGCCGCCAGCTTGGCATACACGCTCCCGCCGATCCTCGGGAAGAAGTCGGGGAAGCAGACAAGGGCTGCCTCTCCGCAGGGGGGGCTGACCTTCCGCATGGGGGGCTCCCGCCCCCCATCCCCCCTGGCGCCCCCCATCCCCCCTGGCTGCGCCGGGCCGGCGGCCAGGCGCTCGGGTGGCGGCGCGTGCCGCCGGTCGTCGGGACCGAACGCCGGCAGCGCCAGCGAAGCGATCGCCAGCAGGTGCGCGGCGGCGGCCGGCCGCCCCTGCTCGCAGATCCGCCGGTACAGCGAGGCCAGGCCAAGCGCGGGCAGCGGTCCCGGCTCGGGCTGCGGTTCAGGCACGGCCGTCAGCAGGTCGCCGGACAGCTGGCCGAGCAGGTAATCCGCCAGCTCAGGAACGCCCGGCAGATCGAACGTCAGCGTTCCCGGAAGCCGCAGCCCGGTCAGCACTCCCAGCCTGTTGCGCAGCAGGACGCCTGTGAACGAGTCGAACCCGAGTTCACTGAACGACCGGTCCGGCACGGTGTCATACCCGAGTACCGCGCCCACCTCGCCGCGCACCAGGTCAAGGAGCATGGCACCGCGTTCGGCCGACGGCAGGGAAGCGAGCCGCGACCGCCAGTTCCCGGCCTCGTCCGGTGCCACGGAACGCACGGGCCCGGCGGGGTTGCTCACGGCCGTGAGCGGCAGGACCCCGGCCTTCCCGCGGATCAGCAGCGGCGCGAGCACCGGTCCGCGGGCGCCTAGCGCCGAATCGAACAGGTCAAGTCCCTGCCGATCGGTCAGCGGCACGAGCCGTCCGCGGCGTGCGCCGCCGCCGGCCATGCCGGCTTCGTTCTGCCACGGCCCCCACGCCAGCGACACGGCGGGAAGACCGCGCGCCACACGGAAGCGGGCCAGCGCGTCGAGGAATGAGTTGCCGGCCGCGTAGCTGGCCTGCCCCCTGTTGCCGAGCACCCCGGCCGCCGAGGAGAAGAGCACGAACGAGCGGACCTTAGGGAGCAGGTCATGCAGGTGCCAGGCCGCGTCGGCCTTGGGGCGCAGGACATCCGCCAGCCGCCGCTGCGTGAGGGCGTCAAACACGGCGTCGTCCACGACGCCCGCAGCGTGCACGACGGCGCTGACCGGCGGTACGGCACTCGCCACGACCGGCGCCAGTTTCCCGCGGTCGGCCACGTCACAGGCCACGATGCGGACCTCCGCGCCCGCTGCGGCAAGGTCCTCGCGGAGCTGGCGCGCGCCGGGCGCGTCAACCCCTGACCTGCTGATCAGCAGCAGGTGCCGGGCGCCGTGCCGGTTGACGAGGTGGCGGCTCAGCAGGGAGCCGAGGCCGCCGGTGCCCCCGGTGACCAGGACCGTGCCGCTGGTATCGATGGCGCCTCCCTGGCCTCCCTGGCCTCGCGGCAGCGGGCTGAGCCGAGGGGCCATGACCTGCCCTGCCCGGACCGCCAGCAGGGTCTGGCCCGAGGCGAGCGCTGTTCGCAGCGCCCCGGCCGATTCCGGTGCGCCGTCCACGTCGGCGAGCACGATGCGGTCAGGGAACTCGGCCTGCGCCGACCGGACCAGGCCCCAGACGGCGGCCGCGGCGAGATCGGGGTCCTCGCCGGTCGCGTTCTCGGTCACCACGACGAGCCGGCCGCCGGCGTGGGCCTGATCCGCGCTCCACTTCTGTAGCAGGCCGAGTGTCTCGGCGGTCGCGTCGCGGGTGGCGGCGATCACGTCAGGACCTCGGGAGGTACCCTCCACCGTCGCGAGGACGTCGTCGCCGGAAGTAGCGACCTGGGCGCTGCCGGGAACGGCGGTCCATTCGAGCCGGTACAGCTCCCCCGCCTCGTCGTCGGCGCGCCAGGTCCGCGTCGTCACCGAGTCCAGGTCGGCGACGGGCGCGCCGGCCGGGTCGGTGAGGGCCAGCGACATCTGGCCGTCAGGGAACTCGCGCACCCGCGCCCGGAGCCGCCGCGCGCCGGGAGCGAACACCCGCATCCCGCTGAGGGTGAACGGCAACCGGATGTCACGCAGCTCAGGCGCCGCGACAAGCGGCACATGCAGCGCGGCATCGAGCAGCGCGGGATGCAGGATGAACCCGCCGCCGGCCTCCGAGTCGGGCAGCTCAAGGTCGGCGTACAGCTCGCCGTCCGCGCGCCACACGGCACGCACGCACCGGAAGGCCGGTCCGTAGCCGATGCCTTCGCCGGCCAGCGACTCGTAGGCGCCGGTGATGTCCACCGGTGTGGCATGCGACGGCGGCCAGGCGGTTCCGGTAACCGGGCGCTGTGTGCCAGACCGGGGTGCCGAGGGCACGAACATGCCGGTGGCATGCCGCGTCCACTCCTCGTGCGCAGGGGCGCCATCGGGACGCGAGTAGATCTCGACGCTCCTGCCGCCGTCACCCGTGGGTTCGCCCAGGGTGACCTGAACCCGCGTGCCTCCCGGTGACGGCACGCTCAGCGGCGCCACGATCGCCAGCTCCTCCAGGGTGCCGCAGCCAGCCTCGTCGCCCGCGCGGAGGGCAAGCTCGGCGAAGGCCGTGGCGGGCAGCAGGACCTGACCGCCCATCGCGTGGTCGGCGAGCCACGGCTGGGCGCTCACCGACAGGTGACCGGAGCAGACCATCTGGTCCGTGCCGGGAACGGGGGCGGCGTGGCTCAGCACCGGATGCCCGAGCCCGCCTCCCGGCGCCAGCGCTGCGGTCGGGCTCAGCCAGTACCGGCGACGCTGGAACGGATAGACCGGCAGCTCGACCACGCGTGCACCGCTGCCCTCGAAGGCCGCCTTCCAGTCGATGCCGACGCCGTGCACCTGCAGCTGGCCCAGGGCGGCGAGCAGCGCGTTCACGTCACCGCCGGTCGCTACCGCGCCGCCGGTGAGCGGGGCGAGCACGGCGGACGGGCCTACCTCGGCGAACACGGAGATACCGGTCTCGCCGAGCGCTGCGACGGCGTCCGCGAAGCGGACCGGGGCACGCACCTGATGCGCCCAGTACTCCGGTGACCTGAGCTGGCCGGCGTCGGCCAGCTTGCCCGTCACGGTGGAGACCAGCGGGATCCGCGGCGCGTGGAACGACAGCTCTCCCAGCGCCGCGGCGAGGCCGGCGAGCACCGGGTCCATCAGCGGTGAGTGGAAGGCGTGGCTGACCCTCAGCCGCGTGACGCGGCGTCCCCGGCCGGCGAACGTCGCCATGACCTCGGTCACCGCCTCCTCCGCACCGGATATCACCACCGAACGCGGCGCGTTGACCGCGGCGATGACCGCCGCCTGCGTGCCGGCGAGCGCCTCGGCTACCTCTTCCTCGGTGGCCGAGATGCCGGCCATGGCGCCACCGCGCGGCAGGGCACTCATCAGCGCGCCGCGCACGGCGACAAGCGCCGCCGCGTCGGGAAGCGTGAGAACCCCGGCGACGTGCGCGGCGGTCACCTCCCCGATCGAATGGCCTGCCACCTGGTCCGGCCGCACGCCGAGCGTCTCAAGCAGGCGGAACATCGCCACCTCGAACGCGAAGATCGCGGCCTGCGCGAAGTCGGTGCGGTCGAGCAGGTCACCGCCGGCGGAGATGACGTCGGACAGCGGCCGTTCCAGGCGCGGGTCAAGTTCGTCGCACACCGCGCGGAACGCGGCGTCGAACGCGGGGAAGGCGGCGCGGAGCTCTGCTCCCATGCCGGGCCGCTGGGAGCCCTGCCCGGAGAACAGCACGGCCAGCCGGCCCGGCCCGGCCACGCCGGTGGTGACATCCGGGTGCGGAACGCCGTCCGCGAGAGCCGCGAGCGCGGCGAGGTCCCCCGGCGGGACGACGGCGCGATGCGCCAGCGCCGATCGCGTGGTGGCCAGCGAGAACGCGACATCGGCAGGATTCTCGCTGGTGAACGCGGCCAGCGCGCGGGCCTGCGCCCGCAGCGCGGCCTCGTCCGCGCCTGACAGCAGCCACGGGCAGCTCAGCCGCGTTCGCGGTCCTCCCCCGGCCGGGTCCTGCGCAGGCGGCTGCTCCAGGATCACGTGCGCGTTGGTCCCGCCGATGCCGAAGGAAGATACCGCAGCGCGTCGGGGCCGGCTGACCGGCGGCCACGGCCTTGCCTGGGTGAGCAGCTCGATCTTCCCCGCCGACCAGTCGACGTGCCGGGAAGGCTCGCTGACGTTCAGCGTTCCCGGCGCGATGCCATGGCCGATGGCCTTGATCATCTTGATGACCCCCGCGACGCCTGCCGCCGCTTGCGAGTGGCCGATGTTCGACTTCATCGAGCCAAGCAGCAACGGTGCCTGGCGATCCTGGCCGTAGGTCGCGAGCAGGGCCTGCACCTCGATCGGATCGCCAAGCTGCGTCGCCGTGCCGTGCCCCTCGACCACGTCCACGTCGCCGGCGGCCAGTCCCGCCTGGGCCATGGCCTGCCTGATCACCTGCCGCTGGGCCGGCCCGCTTGGCGCGGCGAGGCCGTTGGAGGCGCCGTCGGAGTTGACCGCCGTACCGCTGAGCAGGGCTAGCACGCGGTGACCGTTGCGCCGCGCGTCGCTCAGGCGTTCAAGCAGGAGCAGGCCGACGCCCTCCGCCCATGCGGTGCCGTCCGCGTCGGCGGAGTACGACCGGCAGCGTCCGTCCGGCGACAGCCCGCGGAGCCTGCTGAACATGATGAATGACGTGGGCGAGGCCATGACCGTTACCCCGCCCGCGATGGCAAGCGAGCACTCCCCCGAGCGCAGCGATCCGGCCGCGAGGTGCATCGCGACCAGGGACGAGGAACACGCGGTGTCCAGGGAGAGCGACGGGCCATGCAGGCCAAAGGCGTAGGAGATGCGGCCGGCCGCCACGCTGCCCGCCGACCCCGTGCCCAGCTGGGCGTCGAGCTCGTGCCCGGTACCGAGACGGGACGCGTAGTCGTTGTACATGATGCCGGTGAAGACCCCGGTGTCGGTGCCGCGCAGCGAGTCCGGGGAGATGCCGGCGCGTTCGGCCAGCTCCCACGCGGTCTCAAGCAGCAGCCGCTGCTGCGGGTCGGTCGCCAGCGCCTCACGCGGTGAGATGCCGAACAGCCCGGCGTCGAAATCCGCCGCGTCGCGCAGGAACCCGCCGCGCCTGGCGGTCGACGTGCCGGGCGCGTCCGGATCCGGGTCATACAGGCTCTCCAGGTCCCAGTCCCGGTTGTCCGGGAAATCCGAGGTGACGTCAAGACCCTCGGACACCACCCGCCACAGGTCCTCGGGTGAAGAGATACCACCGGGATAGCGACAGGCCATCGAGACGATGGCAATCGGGTCGTCTCCGGCCGGGCGGGCGCCCGCCGTTTCCTCGTGCGGTTCCTGCTGCCCGGAGAGCCTGCCGCGAAGGTGACGGGCGACCGCCGCGGGCGTGGGATGGTCGAAGACCAGCGTGGCGGGCAGTTCCAGGCCGGTCAGGGCGGCGAGCCGGTCCCGCAGCACCACGCCGGCCAGCGAGGTCATGCCCCAGGCGGTGAACGGCTGACCGGGGTCGAGGGAGTGCCCTGGCGGGAGACCGCACGCGGCGGCGGTCTCCGTGAGCACCAACTGGTCGATCGCGGGCCCGGCGACCAGCGGAGCGCGGAGCGGGCGGTCCGTGCGGGAACTGACCTCTAGCCGCCGGGGCTTGCCCAAGTGGGTGCGGGGCACGGCGTCCAGCTCGTAGAACGCCGCGGGCACCTTATAGTCCGGCAGGGCCGCGCGGCACGCCGCGAGCAGCACCCGCGGATCGGTGCCTTCCGGCCCGGGGACGACGAAGGCGGCAGGCACCTCGCCGAACAGGTCATGCGGGATCCCGGTCACGACCGCGTCGGCCACGCCGGGACAGGCGAGCAGCACCCGTTCTACCTCGGCGGGATGGATGTTCTCGCCGCCCCTGATGATCAGTTCCTTGACCCGCCCGGTCACCGTCAGGCGCCCGCGGGAGATCCGGCGTCCCAGATCGCCGGTCCGGTACCAGCCGTCGGCGAAAGGCGTCTCGGGGTCGCCCCGGTACCCGAGCATGAGGCTGGGGCCGCGGACCCAGATCTCGCCTTCCTCATCCTGCGGGACGTCGGTCATCGAGACGGGATCGACCAGCCGGATGCCGATGCCAGGAATGGGCGGTCCGCAGGAGCCCTCGACGTACGGGTCGCCCGGCCGACTCACCGCGATCGCACCGCAGGTTTCCGTGCTGCCGTACTGGTTGAGCAGCGGTGTCCCGAGCAGCTCGGTGGCCTCGGCGGTGAGATCGGCCGGCGCCGGGGCGCCCGAGGTGATGCACACCCGGAGCCTCGGCAGCGGCCTCGCGTCGGCCCGCGCCGCGGCGATCAGCTCGCGGTAGGTGGTCGGCACGCCCGCGAGCACGGTCACGGGTCTGCCGTGCAGGCTGTCGAGCAGGGATTCCTCGCCCGGCAGGTGCGCGCTTGCGCCGACCGCCAGGGTCCCGATCACGCACAGCGAGTGCCCGAACGCGTGGAACAGCGGCAGCGGCCAAAGCAGCCTGTCCCGGGAGGAGATCCCGAGGGCGGACGCGTGGGCGGACGCCGACCACAGCCAGGCGCGCTGGCTGGACAGGACGCCCTTACGGCCTCCCGTCGTGCCCGAGGTGTAGTGCAGCCAGGCAGGCGCGTCCGGGCTCAGGCAGTCGGCGGCGGGCTGGGCCGCGTCGCGGCCGGCCAGGTCCTCGTACCGCAGGCAGCCCTCGGGCGCGACCGTCTCGGCGAGCACGATCGTGGTGGCGGGGGCCGCCGCCCGGAGCCTGCCGAGCCGCTGGCCGTCGGTGAAGACGAGGCGGGCGCCGCTGTCCTCAAGCGCCCGGGCAAGTTCGGCGACGGATGAGCGCGGGTCGAGCGGTACCCCGACGGCGCCGGCCCGAGTGATCGCGAAGGTGCTCTCGACCGCCTCGGCCCGGCTGCCGAGAACGATCGCAACCCGGTCGCCCGGAGCCACGTCCAGGCCCGCCAGGTGACCCGCGATACGCGCGGTACGCCGTTCTAGGTCCGCATAGCTGATGTCACGACGCGGATCGGAGAACGCGATCTGCTGTCCCCTGGCGGCCGCGTGCCGCAGGAGAAGCTCAGCCACAGAGAGAATCGGACCATCGTGAAACATGTCGCAAAATTAGACATGTTCCTTCGCTTTGGCAAACGGGCGCCCCGCGCACCCCCGGCAGAAACCACGGTCCGTTCGGGATAAAAGATCTTTTTTACCGAACGGGCCCGTGGTTTCACGCAAGCGGCCCAACCTCTCGTGGCACGAGGCGAAGACCGCGCCGTGGTTGCCGCCGGTTGAACAGCTTGGAGGCCAGGCAGGCGAAGGCAAGCAGCAGGATCAGCGCGCCTGACAGGTCAGGCAGGACGCCGGCGGTAGTGGACGCGGAAAGGGACTGCACGGTGCCTCACGCCCCGATCACGTAGGAGGTGGCGACGCCGACAAGCGCGCGCGGGACCTGAACCTGGACCAGATCGTGGCGGGGGTCGCGGGTGACCGCGAGGAGCGCGATCTCATCACCACGGTCCTGTCCAGCCCGCTGCGCGATGCCGGGACGGTTCGCTACCGCCAGGAAGTCTTCCAGGACCTGGAAGACCCCGCCCTGTCCGCTGAGGTCCGGCGGTTCACCGGCCAGATGGGCGAGGTGCGCGCCCACCTGCGCCAGCTGGGCGAGATGCGGTACACCCACCAGCGGGAGGGCTGGCTGCTGGACGCGGCCGCCATCTACTGCGATGCGATGACCTCGCTGGCCGGGCACCTGGCCTCCGCGCGGCTCGGCTCTCGCGCCCTGCTGGCCTTCCGGGACTGCCTCGCCTCGTATGTGGCCTCGGCCGGGTTCACCGCCCTGGCCAGCGACACCCGCAGCCGCAAGGAGGCTCTCGGGAAGATCCGCTGCCGCATCCGCATCCGGGGCGACCGGGTCGAGGTGAGCCGCTACGCCGGCGAGGCCGACTACAGCGCCGCGGTGCTGACACCTTCGACCGGTTCAAGCAGGGCGCGGCCACGGACTACCTGATCCGTTACCGGATGCAGCCGGGGATGAACCACGTCACCGCCCAGATCGCCGAGCTCGTGGCCCGGCTGTTCCCGGAGGAGTTCACCGCCCTGGCGGAGTACTGCCGCCAGCACGCCGCGTTCGCCGATGAGGGAATCAGGCATGCTGACCAGGAGCTCCAGTTCTACCTCGCCTACCTGGACTACATCACGCCGGTCCGGGCCGCCGGGCTGCGCTTCTGCTATCCCGAGGTCTCCGCCAGCTCGAGGGAAGTCCGCGCCGCCGGCACGTTCGACCTGGCGCTGGCGCGCAAGCTCGCCGCCGCGGGCAAGCCGGTGGTGATCAACGACTTCGCCCTGGACGGCCCGGAGCGGATCTTCGTCGTGACCGGGCCCAACCAGGGCGGGAAGACCACCTTCGCCCGGGCCTTCGGCCAGCTGCACCACCTGGCCGCGGTTGGCTGCCCGGTCCCCGGCCGTACCGCCCGCCTGTTCCTGCCCGATCGCATCTTCACCCATTTCGAGAAGGAGGAGAACCTCGCGGCGATGACCGGCCGGCTGGAAGACGACCTGATCCGGATCGGGCAGATCCTGCGGGCGGCCACCCCGGCCAGCATCGTGATCCTGAACGAGACCTTCGCCTCCACCACCGTGCACGACGCCCGCTTCCTGGGCACCAGGCTGCTGACGAAGCTCATGCGGCTCGGCGCCCTGGGCGTGTACGTCACCTTCGTCGACGAGCTGGCCTCACTCGGCGACCAGGTCGTCAGCATGATGAGCACCATCGTTCCCGGCAGCCCGGCAGAGCGCACCTACCAGGTGGTCAGGAAGCCCGCCGACGGGCTGGCCTACGCGCTGGCCATCGCGGAGAAATACGACGTCACCTACGAGCGGCTGCGGGAAAGGCTCACACCGTGAAGGCCTGCCTCCTCTACTCCGACCGGGACTTCGACTGGGGGGCCGGGCTGCCGCCCGGACACGAGGACCTGATCCAGGACCTGGAGCTGACCACGCTGCTGCAGGCGATGGCCGCAGGCGACAAGCTCCTGTACGAGGTGGCCGCGAAGGTCCTGCTCACCGGCCTTGACGACCCGGAGGCGATCCGCTACCGGCAGCAGGTGCTGGCCGACTGCCTCGACTGCCCTGAGGTGATCCGCCAGATGCACGCGGTCGCGGCCGGCGCCCTGGAGGACAAGCGGCACCTGTGGGGAGGCTACGGCGGCAGCTACCAGAACGCGTCCTCCAACCTGTCCGGCGCGGTCGGCCACCTGGAAGCCTACGTGGCCAGGCTGCGTCAGCTACGGCAGATCGCCGACGGCAACGCCGGGAAATTCCGCTCCGACGGGATGCGGAGGCTGTTCGCCACGCTGCAGCGCGACCTCGACGACGCCTACTTCGAGGAGATCAGCGACCACCTCAAGCAGCTGCGCTTCCGCGCCGGAGTCCTGATCAGCGCCCGGCTTGACCGCGACAACAGCCCGGCCAGCCTGGTACTCCGCGCCCCGGGCGAGGCACGGCGGCGGTGGACCGAGCGGCTCGGGATCGGGCCGCACACCACCTACTCCTTCACCATCGCACCCCGCGACGACGCCGGCGGGCAGATCCTGTCCGACCTCACCAGCCGGGGCATCAACCTGGTGGCCGGTGACCTGCTGACCAGCGGCCAGCTGATCGACCGCCTCGCGGCCATCACGGACGAGTTCCCCGTGCACCTGATCGAGGACGGCCTCGGCGAGGACGACGACGAGGGCTGGATCGAACTCACCAGGCGGCTCGGCGGCAGGGTCGAACTCGTCGGCGACGACAACTTCTGCACCAACCCGGCGATCATTACCAGCGCCATCGAGCGCGGGATCGCCAACGCCTCGCTGATCAAGCTGAACCAGATCGGCACCGTCACCGAGACCCTGGAGGCGATGCGGATCTGCCGCCAGGCCGGGTACCGGCAGTTCGTCTCGCACCGCAGCGGGGAGACCGAGGACAGCTTCATCGCCGACCTCGCTGTCGGCACGGGGTGCGGGCACCTGAAGTCCGGTGCTCCGGCGCGCGGCGAGCGGACCGCCAAGTACAACCGGCTGCTGGAGATCGCCGCGACCGCGCCGGGGCTCCGGTACGGCATGAGCTGACGCTACGGCGCCGGCTGCCCGCTCACCCTGCCTGCCTCGCCGAGCAGGGTGAGCGCGTGCTGCACGGCTGCCTCCCGTTCTGACAGTTCGCGTTCCCTGTCTTCGGCCTCGGCGGCAGAGGCGCCGCGCAATTCCTCGGCCGCCCGCAGGGCGGCCTGCATGCGGCCCGTGGCTTCGGCGTACCGCCACTCCATGGAGCGGGCCAGGGCGCGGGACGCCTCCGGCAGCCAGTACTGCAGGTCCGCCCTGGCCCGTCCGACCTGGGCCTCCACGAGGCCGGGGGCCTCGCGGCGCAGGTGCTCGCGGGCGCGGCGGCGGCCGAGCTCGCCGGGGAGCCTGCGGCGGATGACGCCGACCAGCAGCTCGGTCTGGCCGGCCTCTTCGGCGGTGGTGTAGAAGCAGGGACCGTTGGCGGCCGTCGCCGCGTTCACGCCGCCCGAGCCGGCAGGCCGGGCCAGCACGGCGAGCCCCTCCGCCGCGCTGATTTCAGGATAGCTGCCCGCAGTCCGGGCCGGCAGGGCTTGCATGCCGCCTGGCGGTGCGACCCTGGCTGTCGTAGAGGGCCGATGGGGCTGACATGGCCGTCTTCACCCATGAGCTCATCGGCGCCCTGGACATGCTGCGGGGGGCTGGATGACGAGGCCTGGCGGCTGCCGGCGCTGCGGGACAGCGTGGTGCGCAATGCTACCGTTTCGCCAGCTCAGGCCAGGGCCGTGACCACCGCGATGACCGCGACAAGGGCGATCAGCAGGTAGAGCAGGTAGGCGTCCAAGCGGCCGGACTGCAGCCGCTTCGCCGCCGTTACCACGGAGCCGAACAGCCGGGCGGCGGGCCGGTACAGCCAGCTCTCCACGACCTCGACCACATCCGAGGCATACCGCAGGTGCGGCACGCCATTCCCGCCACTGTCGGCGGCACTGTCGGCGGCATCGTCGGGCACAGGGGTGAGCTCTTCTGTCCCAGCACGGGTGTGCAGCACGCTGGCGAGCACCCGCCGGGTCGGGTTCGCGTAGCCGAAGGCGGTGTAGGAGTCTGCCCCCTCGACGCCGATCGTCGCCGACCGCCATGCTGGGACCCGCCGCACCCGGACCAGCCTGCGCCCGGACAAGGCGAACGTGAGCAGGACCACGAGGGCCAGCATCAGCGGAAGCTCGATCCACAGCCAGGACGGCGAGAGGATCGAGAACCCGGCGAACACTGGCTGGAGCACCCACGGCGACTTCAGCGCCCCCAGGGTCAGCCCGCCGGGCACGACGGGCGACAGCCCCGCTGCGATCACCCGGATCTCCAGCGGCGTCAGCGCGGCGATCACCAGCGGGCACGCCGCGAGTACCGCCACCGCCAGCCGCCCGGTCCAGCCGTACTCTGTTGCCTCGGGGGGAGCGATCCCCCCGGCATCCCCTGCACATGGGGGGGCTACCCGCCCCCCCGTACCCCCCCGGGGACCTAGCACCACCATGCCGACGAGACGGACGAACGTGACCCCGGCGAACCCGGCGGTCAGCGCCACCGCGGCCCCGGCCAGCGCGAGCGTCAGCCTGCCGCCGAGCGCGGTCACCCGGAACTGCTGCATCAGCGACTCCAGCAGGAACCACTCCGACACGAACCCCGCCGTGGGCGGCAGCCCGGCCAGCGTCACCGCCCCCACCGCCAGGCCGGCACCGCTCCACGGCGCCCGGCGGCCCATGCCGCGCAGCACTTCCAGGTCATCGCCGCCGCCCGCCGCCTCCAGCCCCGCGGCCGAACTGAACAGCAGTGACTTCGCCGCTGTGTGCGCCACCATCTGCAGCGTGGCGGCCAGCAGCCCCACGGCGGTCAGCCGCTGGTCGCCGACCGCCGCGCCGGTCAGCGCGACGCCGAACCCGGTGATGATCAGCCCGCTGTTCTCCACGCTGGAGTAGGCGATCACCCGCGACAGCCGGTTCTGCACCGCGGCGTGCGCGATGCCCAGCAGTGCGGAGAACGCGCCGAGCAGCAGCACGATCCCGGCGAGCCAGCCCGGCGGATGGCCGAGCAGCGCGAGCGTGCGCCACATGCCGTAGAACGCGACGTTGACGCACACGCCCGCCATGACCGCGCGGGCCGGACCGGGCGCGGCCGGGTAGCCGCGCGGCATCCACACCTGGAACGGGACCAGGCCCGCCTTGACCGCGAACCCCGCCAGCAGCAGCACCAGCGCCGTGGTCCTGGCCGCGCCGCCGGGCACGGCCGCGAACGATGCCAGAACGATCGAGTGGGACTTCGCGGCGAGCAGCAGCAACCCGATGAGCAGCGCCGCTCCGCTCACCTTCCCGAATGCCACGGTGACCCGCGCCGCGCCCGCGCGGTCCCGGTCGCTCCGGCTGGCCCCCGCGAGCAGGTAGAACGCGGCGGTCAGCGCTTCCCAGCCGAACAGGGCGGTGAACGCGTCCTGCGCGGTGATGATCACCACGGCCGTGCCGAGCGCCAGCGCGTACCCCTCGGCCAGCATCCGGGTGGCCGCCGGCTGCGGCCTGGCGGCCCAGCTGGCGAACGCGGCCGACACCGGGACCGCCGCCCCGAGTGCCATCACGAGGAACAGGCCCGACAGCCGGTCGACGGCCAGGCCCGGCGCCTGTTCCCCGCCGACAGGCTGGCCAAGCCACCCGGCTGTGTTTAGCCCGACCGTGCGGCCGGTCAGCGCGAAACCGCCGACGGCAGCCGCGCACGCGGCTCCGGCGGCACCCAGCGCGTAAGGCGCACCGCGCGCCCAGCCGGGCCGGGTGATGACCAGGCCGGCCGCCGCGGCCACCGCCAGCAGGATCAGCCCGGCCGCGAAAAGCGCGCTCACCTTCGTCCCCCTTGAGCCAGCTTCCCGGTCGCGATGAGGAGGGCACTGAGTATGCCGAAGGGGCTCGGCGGGCTTCCCGGGACCCACACGTCGACCGGGACGGGGCCGTCCACCCCGGTGAGCCGGTCGCTCAGGAGGCCGCCGCTGATCGCGTCCGTGCCGACAGCGATCACCACCTTCGGGTCGGGCATGCCCTCGTAGGTGGTGCGCAGCGGCCCGGTCATGCCTGGCGTTCCCGCGCCGGTGACCAGCAGCACGTCGGCGTGACGCGGGCTCGCGGTGAAGAAGATGCCGAGCCGGTGAACGTCGTAGACCGGGCCGAGCAGCGCCTGGATCTCCCACTCCTCGCTGCCGTCTGACCCCGCGTCCACGTGCCGGACGTGCACGCTGCGGCGCAGCGCGGCGGTCCGTTGCGCGAGCGCGGCCCGTGCAGCCGCGACCGCCTCGTCGGTTTCCGGCTCGTCCGGAAGCACCAGGGCCTGCCGTGCAAGCGCTGCCGCGGCCGGTCCCGTGGCACCCGCCGACCAGGTGAACAGGTCGGGCCGTGCCGCCACGCAGCGGCCGCACAGGATGCACCGTCCCTGGTCGACGCGGAGCCGGTCGATGGCCTCGATGGCCCCGGCCGGACACAGCCGCTCGAGTTCGGTGTCCACTGCGCCGGGGGCATCGGGGCGGATGGTGACCGGGCCGCGCCAGGAGTCTGCGTACTCGTCCGGTTTTCCTGGCCAGCGGGTCGTGACTACCCCGTCGCGCAGCCCGCGCAGCACCCAGATGCTCACCGTTCCGCCTCCCCGGGAATCACAGGGCCGCCCCCGCGACGGACAGGCCGAAGCTGGCCTCGATGAACGGGAAGTCGGTGAGGATGTCGCCGGCGAACACCTCGTGCATCAGCACCAGGTTGTGGAATGAGGCCGACCGCGGCTGGCAGCGGGCGATCCGGCCGTCTTCGATGGTCAGGTCGTAGAGGACCTCGCCCTGCGGGGCCTCGGCCCAGCCGGTCGCCCGGCCGTCCGGCGGATCGCAGGGCGCGCGGGGAGTCAGCCGCGCTCGTTCGGAAAAATCTGAAAGGGCGCGCCGGATGATTCGGAAAGCTTCCGCTGCTTCCTCGAAGCGGACGCGGAGCCGGGCCATGGCGTCTCCGCCGGAGTGCGGCCCGGCTGGCTCCATCCTGAGCAGCGGGTAGGCGTCGTAGGGGCGGGCGAGGCGGGCGTCGTCGGCGTACCCGGATGCCTTGCCGATGGGGCCGAGGGCGCCGTGCTCGCGGGCGCGGGCCGGGGTGAGCGGTCCGGTGCCGCGCAGCCGGTCCAGGAACGAGGAGGTGCCCATCAGCATCTGCGCGTCCGTCGTGACCTGCTTCTCGAGCCGGCCGATCGCTATGAGGATCTCCGCGGGGTCTCCTCGCGGGAACGCCGTTATGCCGCCGGGGACGACGACGCCGCGGCCGAAGCGGCTGCCGCACAACCGGCCGACCAGGCGCAGCACCCGCTCCTTGTGCAGTGCGAAGCGGGCCGTGGCGACCGCGAGGCCGGCCGCGTCCGCGAGCCGCATCGCGACGTCCAGGTGGTTGGCGATCCGCTCAAGCTCGGCGTGCACCACGCGGACCAGGGCGGCCTCGCGGGGGATCTGGCACCCAGCGATCGCCTCGGCTGCGTGGCAGTAGGCGAGGGCATGGGCGACGGAGGCGATGCCCTCGGCCCGCTCGGCGAGCAGCACGCCGTCGGCGACAGTCAGGCCGGTGAACCGGGCGGCGATGCCGCGGTGCTTGTAGAAGATCCGCATGTTCAGGTGCGGTATCGCCTCTCCCGGGGTCTCGACCAGGTACTCCATCGATTCGAACACCCCGGAGCGGACCGGTCCGTGCGGGATCGTGAACATGCCGTACCCGGCGACGTGACTGGGCAGCGCGTGGTCTTCCGGGCTGCCCAGCGCGACCAGCGGGGCGAGCCGCGGATGGCCCTCGGGGATGATTCCTGTCTCGTCGTGGATCACCCGCTCGTACCAGAACGCCGCGCCGATCACCGGGGTCAGTGCGGGGTAACTCGCCGCCCCTGGCGGCAGCGTCGCCTCGATCGTGTCGATCCCCCCACCCGCCCCTTCCCCGCACGGGGGGCTCCCGCCCTCTTCCCGCATGGGGAGCTGACCTCCCGCATGGGGGGCTCCCTCCCCCTGCACTGCGACATGAGCCGACAGGGTGACGGCGCCGTTCCGCTGGGAGGCGGACACCCCTGCGAACCTGCCGCCGCCCGCGATACGGGCCGCGAGGGTGTCCCGGAGGGCCGCGACGGTCGGCTCGGTGCTCGTGATCGTCATGGGGCGCCTCGCAGTTGTGCCGCTGCCTGGGTGATCAGGGACGTGAGCTCGCCCGGCGGGTGCACGCCGAGCAGCGCCAGGACCGCCAGCCCGGCCAGCACCGGGACCACCATCCAGGCGCTGGGCTCACCGGGCGCCAGGACCGTGCTCGCGTGGGGGCCGGCCCGCACCGCGACAGCGGCTCCGTCTGTGCGGCCGCCGTCGGCCGGCCTGGCCCCGCCGGCCTGGGTGGGCTGTCTTTCTGCTGCGCCCGCGTCCTGGGCTGGGGTCAGGAGCATGCTGGTCACCGACGTGGCGAGCCCGAAGAAGGCGACCGTCACCAGCACCACGAGCACGGCGGCGGCCGTGTAGCTGCCGCTGTCAAGGCCGCCGGCGACGATCTGGAACTCGCTGCGGAAGATGCCGAACGGGGGGAAGGCAGATAGCGCGAGGATGGTGAGCAGGAACAGCGGCCCGCTCCACGGCAGCAGCCGCAGGCCGTCCCGCATCATCGTCATCTGCTTGGTGCCGTACTTGACGGTGAACACGCCCGCGCTCATGAACCCGCTGCCCTTCGCGGCCGCATGCGCCAGCACGTGCAGCAGCACCCCGGCCAGGGCGAGCGGCGCACCGAAGGACACGCCGATCGCCAAGATGCCCATGTGCTCCACACTGGAGTACGCGAGCAGCCGTTTCACGTCCCGCTGGCCGAATACGTACAGCGAGGCGAGCAGCAGCGACGCGATCCCGAACACCAGCAGCGTGCCCCGCGGGAAACCACTGCCAAGCGCCGCGGCGGCGATCTGGTAGAACCGCAGGATGGCGTAGAAGCTGGTCGCGAGCAGGGCACCGGACAGCAGCGCGGACACCGGCGTCGGCGCCTCGGAGTGCGCGTCGGGCAGCCAGGTGTGCACCGGGGCCAGGCCGACCTTGGTGCCGTAGCCGAGGGTCGCGAGCAGGAACGCCAGCCGCACCGGGGTCTTCGGCAGCCGGGATCCCGCGCTGATCAGCGGCTGGATGGCGAGGTTGGAGTGCGCGCCGAGCACCTGCGCGCCGGCGTAGTAGGCGAAGATGGTGGCAAGCAACCCGAGGCTCAGGCCCGCGGACGCGATCAGGACGTACTTCCACGACGCCTCGGCGGCACCGTCGGTGTCCTCGATCGCGACGAGCAGCGCCGAGACGACCGTGGTCACCTCGATGGCGATCCACAGCAGCGCCAGGCTGCTCATCAGCGGCGCGGCGAGCATCGCCCCGGCGAACACGTTGAAGCCCAGGTAGAACCGGCGCGCGTACCGCTCCGTCCGGCCCTTCAGGTAACCGGCCGCGTAGACGGCCACGGCCGCGTACAGGAAGCCGGTGGCGAGCAGGAAGATCTCGCTGACCGCGTCGGCCCGCAGGTACGACCAGTAGTTCAGCGTGCCGCGGCTGGCATCGGGGATGAGCGCCAGCACCAGGCCGAAGCTGGCGATCCCCGACGCGATGGTGATCACCCCCGCCGCCCGGGCCGGCCCGAGGAAGCACGCGACCCCCGCGGCCAGCGGGACGATGAGGATGGCCAGGATGACTCCGATCATCGCCCGCCCCTATCCGCGCAGCCGGGTCAGGTCGGCGGTCGACAGCGACTTCGCCCGCGCGTGATGCGCCCGGATCAGCATCCCGAACACGACCACCGCGAGCAGCAGGTCGAACAGGAACGCGGTCTCAAGCAGCAGCGGCAGCCCGGCCGCCACCACCAGCGCCGCCAGCGAGATCGCGTTCTCCAGCGAGAAGAACCCGATCGCCTGCGAGGCGACGTCACGGCGCACGATCATCAGCCCGAAGGAGACGAACACCATCGCGCCCGCGATCGACAGCGCGAGGGCTGGCGCCTCGGCGCTGTGAATGCCCAGGGAGCCGAAGCAGAAGAACCCGAACGCGGCCAGGCCGATGCTGGCCAGCACCGCGCTGGCGGGACTCAGCGTGTGGCTGCCCACCACTCCGGGAGTTTCCTCGCTGGCCTGCGCGCCGAGCAGGCGGCGCAGCACCAGCGGCACCGCGACCACCTTCAGGGCACAGGAAAGCCCGGCGAGCGCGTACAGGTCGGGCAGGTTCCGGTCCGCGGCGATGACGATGGCGAGCACCGAGATCAGCGCCGACTGCGCGGCGTACAGCCGCACCTGGTCCCGGACCAGGGCCTGGCGCAGCATCCCGAACTCCAGCAGCAGCATCAGCGCCGCGATCACGTTCGCCGTGCCCTGGTAGACACCCGGCACTGTGTTCATCAGCCGCCCCCGAGATAGAGAGTAAAGACGCCGAGCACCGCGAGCAGGAACGCCGCGGACGCGTATTCGGTGATCTTGAACAGGCGCAGCTTGGCGAACGAGTCATCAATCACCGCAACGATGACGCCGACCGCGCAGGCCTTGGCCAGCAGCGCCACGATCGCCAGCAGCACCGCGCCGAGCCGCTGGGTGGACGCCAGGCCCCATGGCACGACGAACACGTCGGCCAGGATCGTGAACAAGATGAACTGCTTGAGCTCGCTGCCCCACTTCAGCAGGGCGAAGTACGGGCCCGAGTGCTCGAACGAGCGAGCCTCCTCGATCATCCCGAACTCGTTCGTGCCGGTGTGCGTCTCCACCGGGATCCGGCCGGTCTCGTGCAAGATCACCATGAACAACGCGGCTGACGCCAGCAGGTGCGCGGGACGGACCACCTGGCCGGCGCTGGAGCGGACCGTCGCGGCCAGGGCATACGGCAGGTCGGTGCCGGTTAGCAGCGCCACGGTGAACACCACGAACAGCACGACCGGCTCGGTGATCGCCGAGAACGTCTTCGCCCGGCTCGACCCCAGCTGCGCGTACGGACTGCCCGTCTCGAGCGCCGCGACCGCGACGACGAAGCCGGCCAGCGACAGCAGGAACCCGCCGCCAAGGATGTCGCCCATGTAGCCCAGCGGCAGCCCGTACGTCGTCAGCACCGGGATCAGCAGCGGGATCGTCAGGTACGCCGCCACCGCGATCACCGGCGCCGCGAGGAAGAACCAGCTCGCCTGCTCCGGGGCCAGGGACTCCTTGCGCAGCAGCTTGCCGAGGTCGTAATAAGGCTGCAGTACCCGCGGCCCGCGGCGCCCCTGCAGCCGCGCTTCCACCCTGGCGATCACGCCAGTAAGCCCGGGCGCGCACAGCGCCACGGTGAGAACCTGCAGCAGCTGGATGACCGGGATCGGGACGGCCGCGCTCACCGCGCGGCCTCAAGATCATTGCCAGGCAGTTCCAAGGGCTCGCTCATTTCCATGCCTCCTACCCACACGGCCTGAAAGCCACTTCAAGGGGTAGAAGCCATCAGCGCGGCTAGCGCCGCGCGGTTTTGGCGAGCCTCATCGCCGTGAGATCATCATTCCCTACGCTCTGCCCGGCCCGCAACCCGCCCGTGACGAAGGCAACCTTCAGGGGGAATGACGTCTACGCGCGCGCCCGCGGGGATGACCGGTAGCACCGGCAGGTCGGCTGATGCCGGTCCATGAGGATCGGCATGCGGGCCGCGTCCTGTACGGGGTGATCGCATTCTGGCTGGCCGTCACGGGGTGAGCCACGGTCCGTTCTGAATAAAGCTTTAGATTTTTGGAACGGACCGTGGCTTAACGGATGCCGGTCGCGTCGAACATCCACGAGAGGTCGGCCTGGGCGAGTTGCTGCTGCCAGCCCTCGGGGGCCGCCGACGCCAGCGTCTGGTAATCCCAGTAGTCCTTCCAAATGATGATGACGCCCGAGCGGATGACCTGCACCGACACTATCGGGATGGTGACGGTCTCGCCGGTTTCCCAGCGCCAGGTCTCGTGGTGCTCGCTGATGACCGTGTCGCCCTGGGCGACGGTGCGAATGGGGTCGCCGTCGAAGCCGGCCAGTCCGTCAAGGGCCGCCTTGAGCCTGGCCACGATCCCGTCGGGCCCCTTGGCCGCGACGGCCGGGCCGACGGGGACGTCCAAGTACACGGAGTCGTCACAGAAGAAGGTCCTGATGCGCGCCCAGTCACGGGCGTAGAGAGCGTCACGGAAGGCGGCGACCAGGTCCGCGGGGGTCACAGGGCCTCGATGACCATGGCCGAGCCCATGCCGCCGCCTGCGCACATGGAGACGACCCCGAGCGGCTTGCCCCGGCGGCGCAGCTCATGGACCATCGTGACGACCATCCGGGCCCCGGTGGCCGCGATGGGATGCCCGAGGCTGCAGCCGCTGCCGTTGACGTTCACGATCGAGGGGTCAAGGCCGAGCTTGCGTACGGCCGCGACGGGGACCGAGCAGAACGCCTCGTTGATCTCGAACAGGTCGATGTCGCCGAGGCCGAGCCCGGCCCGGTCGAGAGCCTTGGGGATGGCGACCGTGGGCGCGAGGCCGGTGAGCGCGGGCTCGATGCCGACCGAGGCCCAGGCGCGGACGCGGGCGAGCGGGGCGATGCCGTGCGCGGCCGCGTACTCGCCGCTGACGACCGTGACCATCGCGGCGGCGTCGTTGAGCCCGGCCGCGTTGCCCGCCGTCACGGTCGCGTCCGGGAGCTCGGGGTGCAGCACCGGCAGCGCGGCGAGGACCTCAAGGGTGGTGCCGCGGCGCGGGTGCTCGTCGGTGTCGAAGACCTTTGCCCCGCCCCCGGCCAGCGGCACCCGGACGGGCACGATCTGGCTGGCGAACGCCCCCGAGTCGATCGACTCGATCGCCCGCGCCTGCGTGTACACGGCCCACTCGTCGACGTCGCGGCGGGTCAGGCCCATGGCGCGGGCGGTGTTCTCGCCGACGAGCAGCGGCATGTCGAACGCGGGCGCCTCCGGTGTGCCCGGATGAGGCTCGGACATCCAGGGCCCGAACTTCCCCTCGGCGTCTCGCTTCATGCTGGCCGGGGCCGTGCTCAGGCTCTCGGTGCCGCCGGCCAGCACGACCGTGTCCATCCCGGCCCGGATGCCGGCGGGCGCCCGGGGGGCGGGGGGGAGGCCCCGCGCCGCGGGGGGGGGGTGGGGCCGGGC
>Ga0302314_10002011_pt1 | contig 38040 bp, 45 predicted proteins | sample III_Palsa_N2_3_FD_200533 | JGI IMG/M metagenome (GOLD analysis project Ga0302314, IMG submission 200533) | Peat permafrost microbial communities from Stordalen Mire near Abisko, Sweden - III_Palsa_N2_3 | ecosystem: Environmental > Terrestrial > Soil > Palsa > Peat permafrost | place: Sweden...
GGCCGAGCAGCTGCATCTCCTCGGCGGTGGTGACGTGCAGCACGTGGACGCGGCGGCCGGTTTCAGCCGCCAGGGCCAGCAATCGCTCGGTGCCCCGGATGGCGCAGGCGGCGGCGCGGGCGAAGGGGTGGCTGGTCCAGTCGCCGATCCGCACCCGCGAGCGGCCCTGGACGAGGCAGCACTCGTCCTCGGCATGCACCGCCACCCGCCGGCGACCGTGCTGAAGCACTTCGCGCAGATCGAGATCGTCGGCCACCAGCAGCGAGCCGGTGGACGAGCCCATGAACACCTTTACCCCGCTACAGCCCGGCAGCCGTTCCAGCTCGCCGAGCGAGCGGGCGTTCTGGCCGGTGGCGCCGACGAAGAAGGCGTGATCGCAGTGCGCGCGGCCGGCGGCGCGCGCGATCTTGTCGGCGAAGGCCTCGGCGTCGGTCGTGGCCGGCTCGGTGTTCGGCATCTCGAACACCGCGGTGATCCCGCCCAGAACCGCGGCGCGCGAGCCGGTCTCGATGTCTTCCTTCCACTCCAGGCCCGGCTCACGGAAGTGCACATGGGTGTCGATGACGCCCGGCAGCACCGTCAGCCCGGCCGCGTCGAAGACCTCGCCCGCCGAGGCCTGCCCGAGGTCGCCGATGGCGGCGATGCGTCCGCCGCGAATGCCGATGTCCGCCGGGCCGCGCCCGGCGTGGTTCACCACCTCGCCGCCGCGCACGATCAGGTCGAACGTCTCAGTCACGCGCGGCGATCTCCTCCAGCAGGGTTTCGGCCGCCGCCACCACGCTGTCGGCGGAGAGGTCGACCATATGGCGCACCTGGGCGCTGAGGGCCGGATCGATCCGGCGAATCTCCTCGAGGCTGCGGGCGCCGCGCACCACGCGCACATCGAGGCCCCACGGCCGCCAGATGCGATCGTCGGACGGTCCGAACAGCGCCAGCGTCGGGACGCCGGCCGCGGCGGCCAGCTGGCTGAACACATTGTCGCTGCCGAGGAACAGCCGCGCGCGCCTCAGCACGGCCGCGGCGGTGAGCAGGTCGATCTTGCCCACCAGATCGATGGTCGAATCCCGCGAGGCGCCGCCGCGGACCGGCTCGACCTCATGCATCTCGGACTTCTCGCCCAGGATCATCAGCCGGCCGCCGGCCAGCGGGCCGCCCGGCGACAGCAGCCGGCGGGCCACCTCGCCGAACCGCTCGGGCGGCCACGCCTTGCCGATCCAGTCGGTGGCGGGCGCGATCGCCAGGATCGGCGTGTCGCCCGCCGTCAGCGCCTCGGCCTTGGCCTCGGTCGCCGCGCTGGTGAAGATGAAGGGCGGCGGCGGTTCGTCCTCGAGGCGCATCAGCCGCGCGGCGTCGAGCAGCTTGTGTCCCGGCTCGTTGTCGCCGCGGCGCAGCGGCTTGCCGCGCGGCCGCAGCCGCCCCGCGATCACCCCGGCGGGCAGATCGACCACCAGCGCCCAGCGCCGGGCGCGAAAGGGTCCCAGCGGCCCGAACCAGCGCCGCCCCGATCGGGTGCGGTCGGTGACCACCAGTTGCTCGATCTTCGGCATGTCGGCGAACAGCGGCGCGACCCGGCGGTTGGCGATGATGGTGAACTTCGGGTTGGGCGCCTCGTCATGGAGCTTTTTTAAGAGGCCCGACGACAGCACCGCCTCCCGGAGATCGCCTGGGGCGATGAAGAGGACGGGGAACGTCTTGGCGGCCATCGACGCATCTATAGGAGCCCTTTGACTGGCGCTCCAGCGGCAGAGCCGCCACATAGGCCGCATGTCGGAGCTCAGTCACCGCGCAAACCTCGCCAGCCGCGCCCTGATCGCGGTCGCCGGGGCGGATTGGCGCGGGTTTCTACAGGGATTGCTGACCCAGGACGTCGAGACCCTGGCGCCCGGCGAGGCGCGGTTCGCGGCGCTGCTGACGCCGCAGGGGCGGCTGCTCTACGACCTCTTCCTCATCGGGCGCGAGGACGGCTGCTGGCTGGATTGCCAGGCCGGCGCCCGCGCGGCGCTGCTGCAGCGGCTGACGATCTACCGGCTGCGCGCCAAGGTGAGCCTGGAGTTGGACACGACGCCGGTCTTCGCCGCCTGGGACGCACCGCCGGCCGGAAACGGCTGGATCGCCGATCCCCGCCTGCCCGAGCTGGGCTGGCGCGGCTATGGCCTCGCCGAGGCGCCGAACGCCGGCGAGGCGGACTATGAGGCTCACCGTCTCGCCGTCGGCGCGCCGGGACCGGCGGATTGGGGCGAGGATGCGAGCTATCCGCTGGAGGCTGATTTCGACCTGCTGAACGGCGTCGATTTCCGCAAGGGCTGTTTCGTCGGCCAGGAAACCACCTCGCGGATGAAGCGCCGCGGCGTGATCAAGAGCCGGATGCTGCCGATCAGCTTCGAGGGCGCCGCGCCGCCGGCGGGCGCCGAGATTCTGGCCGGGACGCTGCGCGCCGGCCAGGTGTTGTCCGGCGGCGACGGCCGCGCGATGGCGCTGCTGCGGCTCGACCGCATCGAGGGGGCGGCGCTTGAGGTCGAGGGCCGGCCCTGCCGCGTTGAAACGCCGGACTGGATGACCGCCTAGCGCGGTTGCTCTGACCGCGATTCTTCGGCAGACCCATCACCCATGGGCCTGGCAACCTTCGAAACCGACGGACGCTGCGCCTGGGCCAATCCCAAGGAGCCGATCTACGTCGCCTATCACGACGCGGAATGGGGCGTGCCCGAGTACGATCCGCGGGCGCTGTGGGAGAAGCTGGTGCTGGACGGCTTCCAGGCCGGTCTCGCCTGGATCACCATCCTGAAGAAGCGCGAGGCTTTTCGCGCCGCCTTCGCGAACTTCGACCCCGAGATCGTCGCGCGCTTCGGCGAGGCGGATCGGGCGCGGCTGATGGCCGACGCCGGCATCGTGCGCTCCAACGCCAAGATCGATGCCGCCATCGCCGGCGCGCGCATCTATCTGGAGATGCGCGAGGCGGGTGAGGACTTCACCAAATTCCTCTGGGACTTTGTCGGCGGCCAGCCGATCCAGAACCGCTGGGGCGCGATCGGGGAGGTGCCGGCGCAGACGCCGGAGGCCGCCGAGATGGCCAAGGCGCTGAAGGCCAAGGGCTTCAAGTTCTGCGGGCCGGTGATCGTCTACGCCTTCATGCAGGCGGTCGGCATGGTCAACGACCACGTGACCACCTGCCCGCGCCACGCCGCGGTGGCGAAGCTGGCGAGGCCGGCCTGATGCCGGACATGCTGCTCGAGAAAGCCTGCCCGGGCCCGGTCTGCGGCGTCGACGAGGCTGGGCGCGGTCCGTGGGCGGGGCCGGTCTGCGCCGGGGCGGTGATCCTCAGGCCACGCGCCGTGCCCGAAGGTGTCGACGACTCGAAGAAGGTGCCGGCGGCGCGGCGCGCCTTGCTGGAGGTCGAGATCAAGGCGCGGGCGCTGGCCTGGGGGGTCGGCTTCGCCTCGGTGGAGGAGATCTGCGCGCTCAACATCCTGCAGGCGACGGGCCTGGCGATGCGCCGCGCGATCGCGGCGATGGCGACCGCGCCGGCCTTCGCCCTGGTGGACGGCAACTACGCCTTCGACCTGCCATGCCCGGTGAAGACGGTGGTGGGCGGCGACGGCGTCTCGGCCTCGATCGCCGCCGCCTCGATCCTGGCCAAGACCGCCCGCGACCGGCTGATGATCCAGATGGACGACGTCTATCCGGGCTATGGCTTCGCCGGCCACAAGGGCTATGGCGCGCCCGTCCACATCGAGGCGCTGCAGCGGCTGGGCCCCTGCGCGATCCATCGCGCGACCTGGGCGCCGGTGAAGCTGGCGCTGATCGGGGCTGAGATCACGCCGGAGCGTTGACCGGCGCAATCAAGCTTGACGCGGCCGCGCCGCCGGGGCGGATCGGCGGCCATGAGCGATGATCCCCCGGTTGACCCGCTGGTCCAGGTGTTCGAGACCCAGGCCGCCATCTGCGCATCGTTCGGCTCGCCCTTCTACGCGGGGCTTACCCGGCTGATCGCCGGCGACATCGAGCCGATCCGGGCCCTGTTCGCGCCCTGGGCGGGCGCCTCGTTCGAAGCGCTGATGGGTCCGGCGGTGTCGCTGCGGTTCCTGGGCGCGCTCCATGACCTGGCGCTGTCCGGCGAGGACGCGGCGCTGACGACGGCCTTCCCGCCCGCGACCGACGCCGAGGCGGCCTGGACGGCGACCAAGGCGGCCGTGCGCCGCGATCCGGCTCGCTTCGCCGCCTTCATGGACCACGAGCCGCAGACCAACGAGGTGCGCCGCTCGGCCTGTCTGCTGCCGGGGTTCCTGACCATCGCCGCCGAGACCGGGCTGCCGCTGGCCTGCCTCGAACTGGGCGCCAGCGCGGGGCTCAACCAGCTCTGGTCGCGCTTCCACTACGACTACGGCGCGGCCGGCGCCTGGGGCGATGCGGCCGCGCCGCTGACGCTGTCGGCGGACTGGAGCGGGCCCGCGCCACCGTGGGACGCGCCGCTTCGGGTCGTCCGCACCGCCGCCTGCGACCGCAGTCCGATCGACATCGCCGATCCCCTCCAGCGGCGGCGGCTGAAGGCCTATCTGTGGCCCGACCAGACCGAGCGGCTGCTGCGTTTCGACGCCGCCGCGGGCATGGCGCTGGCGGCGGGCGTCACGGTCGAGACCGCCGACGCGGCCGCGTGGACGACGGCGAAGGCCGCACCGGCGAAGGGTGTGGTCACGGTCGTCTACCATTCGATCTTCTGGCAGTACCTGAGCGCCGAGACGCAGGGCCAATTGCGGGCCGCGATCGAGGCGCATGGGGCGTCCGCCACGGCCGAGGCGTCGCTGGCCTGGCTGCGGATGGAGCCGGCGCCCGGCCAGATCACGCCCATCGAGCTGCGCCTGACCCTGTGGCCGGGCGGCGAGGAACGCCGGCTGGCGATCGTCCAGGCGCATGGCGCGTCGGTGGCGTGGGAAGCCGGACGCTGAGGCCGCGACGGCCCGCTATCCGCGTCCCAGCGCCTCGGCGACGGCGGCGGCGATCTGGGAAACGTTGTAGGGCTTGCGCACCACCGGGGCGTTGAAGCCCTCCGGCGCCGGGGCGGCGTCGCCGTAGCCGGTGGCGAAGATGAACGGCTTGCCGCGTTCTCTGAGAGCCTCCGCGACCGGCGAAACCGAGGTCCCGTTGAGGTTGGCGTCGAGCACCGCCACGTCGAACGGCGTCTCGAGCAGCTTCAGCGCCTCGTCGACGTCGGCGGCGACGCCGACCACGCGGGCGCCGGCCTCGGTCAGGCTGGCTTCCAGCTCCAGCGCCAGCAGCACGGCGTCCTCGACGATCAGGATGCGCAAATCCTTTACCGCGCCGGCCGTGAGCATGCCGGACGAGGCGCCGGCCTGGGCTTCCGGGTCGGGCGGGCGGCGCTTGATCTCCGGCGCGGCGGCCGCGACGGCCGCCAGCGCGGTCTGGTCGGCGACGATGGTCACGCGCACGCCGGCGGGATGGAAATCCAGCCGCGCCTCGCCGCCGAGCTCGCGGCCGGTGACCCGCTCCAGCAGCGTCGCGCCAAAGCCGCGCCGGAGCGGCTGGGCGACGGACGGGCCGCCGCGCTCGGTCCAGATCAGCTCGAAGCCGCCGCCCGCGGGCCGCCGCGTCCAGGCCACGTCGACCCGGCCGCCGTCGGCGGAAAGGGCGCCGAACTTCACCGCATTGGTGGCCAGCTCGTGCAGCGCCAGCGCCAGGGCGTTGGTGGCCCTCGGATTGAGCAGCACTTCCGGGCCGGACCAGCGCGCCTGGCCCGGCGCGAGGCCACCGAGCTCGGCGGCGCAGATGTTGCCGATCTCCGCCCCGCGCCAACGGGTGGCGGTGAGCAGGGTATGGGCCGAGGCCATGGCCTCAAGCCGGCCGGCGAAGGTCTTCAGGAAGGCGTCGAGCGAGGTGGTCTTGCGCGCCGACTGGGCGGCCAGCGACTGCACCGAGGCCAGCACGTTCTTCACCCGGTGGTCCAGCTCGGCCACCAGGGCGTTGCGCGCATCCTCCTCGGACCGGCGCCCAGAGATGTCCTGCACCACGCCGATGATGCGATAGGGACGGCCGGATTCGTCGCGCAAGGCGACGGCGGCGCCGTACATCCACAGCACCCGCCCGTCGTCGGGCCGCACCATCCGGTACTCGCCCTCGTAGCGGCCCTCCTCGCGCAGGCCGTCGGTCACGCGGCGGCGCAGGCCCTCGGCGTCATCCGGGTGAACGTATCGGTAGACGGCCGCGCCGCCGTCGGCCGGCATCGCGCCGGCGGCCAGGCCGGTGATCCTGGCCATCCTCTGGCTGATGATCAGCCGGTCGTCGTCGATCTCCCACTCGAACTCGCCCATCCGCGCGGCGTCGAGCGAGAGGCTGGCGCGCTCCTGCTCGAGCGCGAGCTGGTCGGTGGCGGTGCGCGTTTGTGGGGCGCCTTCGTCCATCCGCCCAACATAGGGCTCTCTGCGTTCCCAGGCGACAACCAAACCCGCCGATCGCGCTCTAGGATCGCGCGCCAGCAAGATTGTGGTTATAAGGCCGGACAATGTAGCTCGGCCGGAACGCCCGAGGATCGCGCGCGTTTCGGCGTTGTCCTCTTCCCGCCCGCCTCAAGCGAACGTCCGGAGACCCATCATGCCCGCAGACGCCCTCAATTCCGTCGACGACGAAATAGCCTCCACCGCCTCGAAGGTGAAGAAGGCGGCGAAGGCCGCCGTGGACGACGCCACCGAGACCGGTCAGGCGCGGCTCAACGAGGCCATCGACGCCGCCGAGCGCGGCATCCGCGAAGCGGCCAAGCGGATCGAGCGGGCGCTGCGCGACGGCGTCGGTACGCTGCGCGAACAGTCCGGCCCCTATCGGGAACAGGCCTCGCAGCAGTTCGACGAAGCGCAGAAGTATGTGCTGGACCGGGTCAAGGAACGGCCGCTCACCGCCACCCTCGCCGGTCTCGGCGTCGGCCTGTTGCTCGGCCTGCTCCTGGCGAGCCGCCCCAGCAAGTGATCTTCCGCCGGCTGCTCTTCCTCCTCGCCGCGGCGACCATGCTCGCGGTCAGCGCGGGCGTGGTCGTCATCGCGCTGGCCTATGCGCTCTTCGCCCTGGTCAGGCCCTATGTGGGTGCGGCCGGCGGCGCGGCGATCGTGGCCGGCGCGGCGGCGCTGTTGATCGGCCTGATCGGGCTGACCTTCGCCCTGATGGGCCGCCGGCCCCGGCGCAAGGCGAACCAGCCGGAAAGCGTCACCGAGCGGGTGGTCGATTTCGTCAAATCCAAGCCGATCACCGCCGTGGGCGGCGCGATCGCCGCCGGCATCCTGGCCATCCGCAACCCGGGCTACCTCGGCTCGGCGATCCGCGCCTTCATCGAGGGCCGCGAACCGCCGCGCGGGCGCAAGCGGTAGGGTCCGGGTTCCAAGCTCGACCGGCCCTGACCGAACCTCTCCCGCAAGCGGGAGAGGGATACTGAAAACGTGAGTTGCGTAGGGATGGCAAAGCTGCCGCTGCCCTTCGGTGGCCCTCGCCCCGCGAAGAGGTGAGGTCGCCACAAAGAGAAGCGGCGGCTCGGGTCTTGCCCAAGCCGCCGCAGTCGCATCATCGAGATAGGGGTGCGGAGACGGCAGGCTGACTATCGCCAGCCTCAAGTCGGGGGGGCGTCGCCGCCTCCGCAGACTTAGAAACGGGACAGGCGCCGAAGCGTTCCCGGCCGGATGCAAAATTCTTCGTCTAAACCACCGATCGGCCGCGGATCGCCCGCATGATGAAGCTGATCACCAGCAAAATCAGGAAGATGAAGAAAAGCAGCTTGGCCACCGAGGCGGCGAAACCAGCCAGGCCCATGAAGCCGGCCGCGCCGGCGATCAGGGCGAGGACGGCGAAGACGAGGGTCCAACCCAGCATGACGATCTGATCCTTCCATCGACGGACAACGACGTCCGGTGTCGGAGGAAAGAACGTGGAGCGGCAAGCTGCGTTCCAGCGCGGCTGGTTCGGCGCCGCGCCCTGACGGGGCCGTCAGGCCGGATTACGGGCGATCAGCTGGCGGGCGATGATGATGCGCTGCATCTCGTTGGTGCCCTCACCGATCATCAGCAGCGGCGCGTCGCGATAGAGCCGCTCGATCGGATATTCCTTCGAATAGCCGTTGGCGCCGTGGATGCGCATCGACTCGGTGGCGACCTCGAAGGCGGTCTCGGTGGCGAACCACTTGGCCATGCCGGCCTCCAGGTCGACGCGGCCGCCGCGGTCGTAGGCCTTTGCGGCGTCCTCGACCAGCAGCTCGGCGGCGCGGGTCTTGGCCGCCATCTCGCCCAGCTTGAGCTGGATCGCCTGATGCTGGGCGATCGGCTTGCCCATGGTGGTGCGGATCTGGGCGTAGGCGACCGCCTCCTTCAGCGCCCGCCGGGCGATGCCGACGCCGCGCGCGGCGACGTTCACCCGGCCGATCTCCAGCCCGCCGGTGGCCATCAGGAAGCCCTTGCCCTCCTCGCCGCCGACCAGGCCCAGCCGCGCGTCCACCGGGGCGTCGTCGAAGGAGATGCCGCCGGTGTCGATGCCGCGGTAGCCGAGCTTGGGCAGCTTCTTGCCGCGCGAAACGCCTTCGGCCTCGGCCCCGGTCTCCTTGTCGCGGGTGGGCACGATCAGCATCGACATGCCGCGGTGGCGCGGCTGGGCGCCCGGATCGGTCTTCACCAGCACCGCCAGGATGTCGCCCTCGAGCGCATTAGTGATCCAGAGCTTGGAGCCGGTGATCCGGTAGACGTCGCCGTCGCGCCGCGCGACAGTGCGGATGCCCTGCAGGTCGGTGCCGGCGTCGGGCTCGGTCAGCGCCAGGCCGCCGCGCAGCTCGCCGGTGGCGAACCTCGGCAGCCAGTGCTGCTTCTGCGCGTCGGTGCCGAACTTCTGCACGATCAGCGCCATCATCAGGTGACTGTTGAAGAAGCCGGTGAGGCTCATCCACTCTTCGGAGATGCGCGCCACGATCCGCGAATAGGTGGTCGCCGGCAGGCCGAGGCCACCGTACTGCGGCTCGATCAGGGCCCCGAAGAGCCCCATCTCGCACATGTCCTCGACCAGCTCGCGCGGATATTCGTCCGCCTGTTCGAACTGGGCGGCCACCGGCGCGACCTTCTTGACGAGCCAGCGGTCGATGGAGTCGAGCAGCGCCTGCTCGTCGGCTTCACTGATCGGGCTGGCGTCATCCATCGCGGGGCTCCTACCAATAGTCTTTCATCAATTCCGCCGCCCAGGCCGGTTCTCGCAACTCGCCGCGCGGCAGGAATTCGGCCATCGCCGGTTTCAGATCCGCCACCGGCGTGCCGTCGATGGCGTCCAGGCCCTCGACCTCAACCGCCAGCCCCGCCACGCCGACGATGCGGCAGGTGCAGAGCCCGAGCCGGTTGGGCCGGTTCTTGCCACGCTGGGCGAAGATGCCGACCAGCGGCCAGTCGGCGCGGCCGCGCGGATGGCGGGCGCCATATTCGATCTCCGCCTCGCCCACCCGGTCGAAGACGAAGATCACCTCCAGGTGCGAGAAGTCCGCCAGTCCGGCCAGGGCCTCGGGGCCGAACCGGGCCGGATCGAGCTCGATCCGCGCGCGGCTTTCGCCCCAGTCGTCGTCGACGGGCCGGTCGCGACCGCCGCGCACATGGCCGATGGGATCGAGGGCGAAGCTCATGAGAGCGGCTGCCCGACATGGCCCCCACCGCCGGGCGTGAGCAGGCCCTGACCGGGTACGTGGTTGATCTCCAGCCGCACCCCGTCGGGATCCTCGAACAGCACCGAATAGTAGCCGGGCGCATAGCCGTCATCCTGCGGCGGGTGGACGATCTTGGCGTCGATCGAGACCAGGAAGTCGTAGACCTCGTCCACCTCGTCACGCTCCCGGGCGCGGAAGCAGACATGGTGCAGCCCGACCCGGTTCTGCACGAAGCGCTCGCCGACATGGTCGGGCGAAGGGGCGCGCACCGCGAAGCCGGTGCGGCCGCCGACGGCGTAGTAGACGCCGGCCGCGTTCATCACCTCCTTGAGGCCGAGGAACGGCAGCAGCTTCATGTAGAAGGCCTTCGACTTCTCGAAGTCGCCCGCGGTGACGAAGATGTGCGCGACGCCATTGATCTCCATGGGCCCTCCTTGCAGCCGGCTTATGCGCCCCTGACCCAGCGATAGCCAATCTCGCTTGCGGCAAGCTGGCGAAGGGATTTGACTGCCACAAGGCCAGAAATGGCGCCGTAGATTTCAACAAAAAGCCATTGGGAGGACCAGCCATGACCTATGAAGCCATTCTCTATGAGACCCGCGGCCCGGTGGCGATCATCACCCTCAATAAGCCCGAGCGCCTCAACGCGATTGGCGCGGCGGTGCGCGAGGAGGTGCACGCGGCGGTCGAGGCGGCGCAGGAGGACGACGCGGTCCGCGCGGCGATCATCACCGGCGCTGGCAAGGGCTTCTGCTCCGGCGCGGACCTCTCCGGCGCGGCGACGCGCATGGCGGGCGGCGGGGCGTTGCCGGCCGCGACCACCCAGGCCGAGCGGTTGGACGAGATGGGCTGGGTCGGCCGCTGGGCCAAGCGCTTCGCCTATTTCGACAAGCCGCTGATCGCGGCGGTCAACGGCGTCGCGGCCGGCGCGGGGATGAGCATGGCGTTGGCCTGCGACGTGCGCGTCGGCTCGACGGCGGCCCGCTTCAAGACCGTCTTCGTCGAGCGCAACCTCTCGCCGGACTCGGGGATGAGCTACTTCCTGCCGCGCATCGTCGGCTATTCCCGCGCCGCCGACCTGGTGTTCTCCAGCCGCGCGGTGAACGCGGACGAGGCCTATCGCATCGGCCTGCTGGACCGGCTGGTCGCGCCGGAAAACCTGCTCGACGAGGCCGTGGCGCTGGCGCTGGAGATGTCGCAGTGGCCGCCGCTGGCGGTGCGGATGGCCAAGCGCGTGCTGCAACACAACCAGGACGCCGAGTTCGAGCCGGCGCTGCGCTATGAGAGCGTCGGCCTCGGCTTCGCCCGCAAGGCCACCGACGACACGCGTGAATCGATCGCGGCCTTCGCCGAGAAGCGAAAGGGCGTCTATACCGGCGCGTGACCCATTCTGCGAGTTCGGGGCTGTCTCGCAGGTGGGCAAGTATAACCGCGGAGGACGCCGAGGAGGCGCAGAGGGCGCGGAGATTAGAGTCCGTTGGCCATACGGATGATGCCGTTCTTCATCAGCGATACGTTGAAGTTCAGCAAATAGCCCAAGCGATATCCGCCGAGCTTCAGGTAGCTGAGCAGTTGCGATCGGTGAACCGGCACGATCTGTTCGACAGACTTGACCTCAACGACCACCAGCCCCGCGACAAGGAGATCGAGACGGTAGCCCGTCTCGATCGTTTCGCCATCGTAGATAAGCGGCATCGTGAGCTGGCGCTCGAACTCGACGCCGGCCTTACGAAGCTCGTGCGCCAGGCACGCTTCGTAGGCGCTCTCCAGCAGGCCCGGTCCGACGGCTTTGTGGACCTTCAAGGCGCAGCCAAGAATCCTCTCCCCGATCTTGTTTTGATCCACCCTGCGTCCTCCGCGCCTTCTCTGCGTCCTCTGCGGTTATACTTGCTCACCTCTCAGCCCGTACAACCTTAGCCGAAAGGGCGCTTTCCCAACCCTGACGGCGGCGGCATAAACCCAGGCTCAAGAAGGAGCAGCACTATGGCCCTCGACGCCGGCGAGACCCGCAAGACCTTCCAGTGGGACGACCCGCTCGATCTCACGTCACGCCTCTCGGAAGAGGAGCGGATGGTCGCCGACGCGGCCCGCGCCTATGCCCGTGAAAGGCTGCTCCCGCGCGTCGTCAGCGCCTTTCGCGAGGAGCGGTTCGACCGCGAGATCATGACCGAGATGGGCGCGCTGGGTTTCCTCGGGCCGACGCTGCCGGAGGCATACGGCGGCGCGGCGGTGAACCACGTCGCCTACGGCCTGATCGCCCGCGAGATCGAGGCCATCGACTCTGGCTACCGCTCGGCGATGAGCGTGCAGTCGTCGCTGGTGATGTACCCGATCTATGAGTTCGGCTCCGAGGAGCAGCGTCGACGCTGGCTGCCGGGCATGGCGCGCGGCGAGATCATCGGCTGCTTCGGCCTCACCGAGGCCGACGGCGGCTCCGATCCGGCCTCGATGCGCACCGTGGCCAAGCCCGTGGACGGCGGCTTCGTCATCAACGGCGCCAAGATGTGGATCACCAATGCGCCGGTGGCCGACGTCGCCCTGGTCTGGGCCAAGCTCGACGGCATCATCCGCGGCTTCCTGGTCGAGCGCGGCTCCAAGGGGTTCGAGACGCCGAAGATCGAGAACAAGCTCAGCTTACGCGCCTCGGTCACTGGCGAGATCGCGCTCTCGGACGTCTTTGTGCCGGAAGAAGCGATGCTGCCCGACGTGCAGGGCCTGCGCGGCCCGTTCTCGTGCCTCAACAAGGCCCGCTACGGCATCGCCTGGGGCGCGATGGGCGCGGCGGAGTTCTGCTTCCACGCCGCGCGGGACTACGTCGGCTCGCGCAAGGTGTTCGGCAAGCCGCTCGCCGCCCGCCAGCTGGTGCAGAAGAAACTCGCCGACATGCAGACCGAGATCGCGCTCGGCTATGAGGGCGCGCTGGCGCTGGGCCGGCTGATCGACCAGGGCGCCTGGGTCCCGGAAGCCATCAGCCTGATGAAGCGCAACAACTGCGGCAAAGCGTTGGAAATCGCCAGGGTCGCGCGCGACATGCACGGCGGCAACGGCATCTCCGGCGAGTACCACGTGATGCGCCACGCCGCGAACCTGGAGACGGTGAACACCTACGAAGGGGCGCACGACGTGCATGCGCTGATCCTGGGCCGCGCGATCACGGGTGAGAACGCGTTCTAGCAAGTTCCTTCGTCCCCTCTTTGACCCGCTCATCCCGGCGAAAGCCGGGACCCAGACAGGACTCGGTTGCGAGAGCGCCATTGTCCGAAATCGTTGTGGCCCGGCCGTGCTTACCGATTCAGCGCCCCTTCAACTTCAGCCTGTCTGGGTCCCGACGTTCGTCGGGATGAGCGGGCTTTGTGGGGTATGCCGGAGCGGTCACCGCCGCTGCGCCCTCACCACCGCTGCGTCCAGCGCCTGCAAAAAGCGTGAGCGATCCGCCGGCACGAACGGCTTGGGGCCGCCGGTGATTTCGCCCATCGAGCGCAGGTGCTCGCCGATGCCGCGCGAGGCCAGGGCGGCGCCGATGTTGTCCGCCGTGAACACACGGCCGGTGGGGTGGATCGCCTGGCCGCCGGCCTTCAGCACCCGGTCGGCCAGCGGCACGTCGGCGGTGACCACCACGCTTGCCGCATCGGCGCGCTCGGCGATCCAGTCGTCGGCGACATCCGGTCCGGCCTCGACCACGATCGGCGTGACAAGGGTGATCGGCGGCGTGCGGATCCAGCTGTTGGAGACCACATATACCGGCGCCTTGTAGCGCACCGCGACCTTGTAGACCTCGTCCTTCACCGGGCAGGCGTCGGCGTCGATGTAGAGGATGACCATCGGCTCGGCTTCCGTCCGGCGTTGGCGGGGTGCTAGACCCGCCGCGATGGGGAGGCCTTATGACTGAAACCGCGGCGCCGCACACGCCCATGCGCACCGTCATCGCCGCCTCGGCGGCCGGCACCGCGTTCGAGTGGTACGACTTCTTCATCTTCGGCAGCCTGCTGACGATCATCTCGAAGAACTTCTTCTCCCAGCTCGGCGCGACCGAGGGCCAGATCGCGTCGCTGGCGCTGTTCGGGGTCGGCTTCGCCTTCCGGCCGCTGGGGGCGCTGATCTTCGGCCGGGTCGGCGACCGGCTGGGACGCAAGTCGGCGTTCCTGATCTGCGTCTCGCTGATGGGCGGGGCGACCTTCGCGATCGGCCTATTGCCCAGCTACCAGCAGGTCGGCGTGGCCGCGCCGGTTTTGCTGATCCTGCTACGGATCATCCAGGGGACCGCGCTGGGCGGCCAATATGGCGGCGCGGCGATCTACGTCGCCGAACACGCGGCCACGGACAAGCGCGGCTGGTCGACCGGCTGGGTGCAGACCTCGGCCTCGTTCGGCCTCGTGGCCGCTCTGACAGTCATATTCATCACCCGCCGTACTGTCGGCGAGGCGGCGTTCGCATCGCCGGGCTGGAGCGGCGGCTGGCGCATCCCGTTCTTCGTCTCGGTGGGCCTCGTGGCGATCTCGATCTGGATGCGCAGCCGGCTGGATGAAAGCCCCGCCTTCGCCAAGCTGAAGGCCGCCGGCGCCCAGACCCGCGCGCCGTTCGCCGAGGCGTTCGGCAACTGGTCCAACCTGAAGCTGGTGCTGATCGCCTTCTTCGCCCTGATGTGCGCCCAGGGCGCCTACTGGTATACGGTGTTCTTCTACGCCGACGTCTTCATGGAGCGGTTCCTGAAGGTCGAGGGCGACGTCGCCAACCTGCTCGTTCTCTGCGCCGCCCTGGTCAGCGCCCCGCTTTACGTCTTCTTCGCCTGGCTCTCGGACAAGGTCGGCCGCAAGCCGGTGATGCTGGCCGGCATGGTCCTAGGCGTGATCAGCCTCTTTCCCGGCTTCATGGTGCTGAGCTCGGCCGCCAATCCGGCCTTGGCGGCCGCGGCGCGGGCGACGCCGGTGGTGGTCGCCGTCGATCCCGCCGACTGCACGCTGCAGTTCGACGTCACCGGCAAGCCCCACACCGTCACCAGCTGCGATATCGCCAAGGCCGCGCTCGCCAACGCCGGCGTGAGCTACCACACTGTCGCCGCGGCCGCCGGACAGACCGCCGTGGTGAAGATCGGCGCCGTCGCGGCGCCCTCGGTCGACGGGCGAGGTCTCACTCCACCAGCGCTGAAGGCGGCCACGACCAAGGTGACCGGCGCTATCGCCTCGGCGCTGCACAAGGCCGGCTATCCGCCCAAGTCCGATCCGGCCAAGCGCCAGTTCTGGACCATGCTGGCGGTGCTGGTGGTGTTCACCATCGCCGCCACCGCCCTCTACGGCCCGATGGCGGCCGCGCTCTGCGAGCTGTTCCCGGCGCGGGTGCGCTACACGGCGCTGTCGCTGCCCTACCACCTCGGCACCGGCTGGATCGGCGGCTTCCAGCCGGTGGTCTCGTTCTCGATCGTGGTGGCGACCGGCGATATCTACGCCGGCCTCTGGTACCCGGTCATCTTCACCGCCATCAGCGCCGTCGCTTGCCTGGTCTTCATGCCGGAGACGCGGGGGCGCTCGCTGGACGCCTGAGCCTCTGAACGATCCGTTCTGCGGGGTGCGACGGCGGCTGGTAGGTCTCGTTCAGCGCGCCTGGGCGATGATGATGATCTCGGGGCTGTCGTCGCGCAGCGGCGCCCCATCGAAATCGCCGAACCGCTGCACGACGCTGAGGTCAGCGTCGTGCAGCAGCGCTTCCAACGCGTCGAGGTCAAGGAACCGCAGCGTGCTCCGACTGATCTGCGGAAGGCTGGCGTGGTCTCCGGTGAAGGTGTGGGTGAACGATACGGTCCGACCATCGAAGGGCGCTACAACCGTCGTGGTTATCCGCACCGGAACGCCGTCCGGCCCGATGACGGTGACCGCGTTCTCGGGTTTCCACCGCTCCCAGGCCCGCACTCGGGGGTTTCGAGTCTCGAAAGCAAACGTACCGCCGGCGACAAGCAAACGGCGTACGGCCGCCATTGACGCCCGAAGGTCCTTATCCGAGACGACGGCCTGAAAGGCATGGCCGGTCATCACGGCCAGATCGAATTCACCAGCCCAGCTTGCCGATTGTAGATCGCCAAGTACCCACTCGATGTCCTCGCTCTGACGTGCCCGTTCGAGCATGCCAGGCGCAGGATCGAGGCCGCATAGGCGACCCGAGTGCCCGCGCCGCCGCGCGTCATGCAGCAGCGTGCCGTCGCCGCATCCCACGTCGAGCGCCGCCGAGGCCGACATGATGTGTGGCAGGTAGAAGTCGTAGTCCACCCGCGTGTCCCGGGGATGCCAGACGTCGTAGAGGCTGGCGAGATAATCGTCGGCGAAGAGCAGGTCGGCCATCCGCGGCATCATAGGCGTTCCACGTAGCGGACCGCCACCCGCAGGGAGAGCGCGATGGCCGCCAGGTCGTCGGCGCCGATCACGCGTCCGGCGCCGGGTCGAGCCGGCGATAGGGCGCGCCGAGCGCCGCCAGCGCCTGGGCCAGCGGCGCCAGGTTCGCGGCTGTCGCCAGCACCACCGTCTGGCGGCCCTCGGCGGCTTCCTGCGCGAGAAAGGCCGCGTCGACGTCGCCCAGCGGACGCTGCGGCGCGTCACGGCGCGCCAGGGCGACGACGGCCGGATCAACGCCGTCGCCCAGCACCAGGATCTCGGCCTCGGCGAGGGCGCGGGCGGCGCGCAGCGAGAGCAGGTCGCGCGCCGCCGGCGCGGCGATCAGCCAGATCTCGCCCAATGCCGCGACGCCCCGTCCGATCTCGGCGCGCAGCAGGCGCTCGGCCTCGGCCATGTCGTCCCGATCCGCCGCCTCCGCGGCGCGGCCGGCGAGCAGGGCGCGCAGGAAGCCGCGCCGCTGGGCCAGGTCCGGGAAGGCGGCGACGATCTCGGGCCGCACCCGGCCGAAGAGAGCCGCCAGGCGCCCGAGCCCGGCCGGAATCCTCGCCTCCAGCTCGGCGCGCAGCAGCGCCGCGACGATCGGCGCCGCGCCGCCCGTGCCGATCGCCGCCACCACCTGACCCCGATCGATGATCGCCGGGGTGTGGAAGTCGCAGAGTTCCGGATGGTCGACCACATTGACCGGCGTCCCGGCCGCCCGCGCCGCCCGCGCCGCGCCTTCGCAGACCTCGAGCCTGGGGCTGGCCACGAAGGCGATCACCGCGCCGACATAGCTCTCCGGGGCTAGGATCGCGTCGCCGCGCACCCTGGCCACGACAGCGGGCGAGCCCTTGAGCAGCCGCGCCTTGGCGTCCGCGCCCTCGCCCTCGCCGGCGATCACCACCCGCGCGCCGGTCAGCGGAAAGAAGGCCGGGAAAGCCTCCATCGGCCGGCTACTTCACCGTCTTCAGATAGTCGATGATCGCCTGCCGCTCGACCGGGTCGGACGCGCCGCCATACATCTGCGTGCCGGGCGCGAAGCTCTTCGGGCTGGCGAGGAAGGCGTTCAGCGCCGCCTCGGTCCAGACCCCGCCCTTGGCCTTCAGCGCGGCGCTGTACTGGAAGTCGGAGAGGCTGGCGATCTTGCGCCCGACGACGCCCTTCAGCGACGGCGCCGTCTCGGTGCTGGCGGGCCCCACGGTGTGGCACTCGGCGCATTTGTCGTCGAACAGCGCCTTGCCGTCGGCGGCGAAGGCCGGCGTCGCGGCGAGGACGAGCAGCAGGGCGAGGAAGGCGCGCATTGGTGAAACTCCGGCGGACGGAAGCTTGCGCGAGCGATACCCCGCCCAGCAAGCCGCCTCAATGTTCGCCGCGATGCGAGCCCCCTGTCGCCGCGTCGCCATCCTTCCTATGCTAGCCGACTCATGACGCCCTACGACGCCGCCTCGCCGCAAGTCCGAGATGGCGAACGGTCCCGGCCGCTCGTCGACGGATTCGGCCGTGCGGTGCGCTACCTGCGCGTCTCGGTCACCGATCGCTGCGACCTGCGCTGCGTCTATTGCATGTCAGAGCGGATGACCTTCCTGCCGAAAGCCGAGGTGCTGACGCTGGAGGAGATCGACCGCGTCGCCTCGGCGTTCGTGGCGCTGGGGACGCGCAAGCTGCGGCTCACCGGTGGCGAGCCGCTGATGCGAAAGGGGGTGCTGACGCTGATCCAGCGGCTGTCGCGGCATCTGGCGAGCGGCGCGCTGGAGGAGCTGACCCTCACCACAAACGGCACGCGGCTCGCGGAATTCGCCGGCGAGCTGGCGGCGGCGGGCGTGCGGCGGGTCAATGTCTCGCTGGACACGCTGAAGCCCGATCTCTTCGCCAAGCTGACGCGCGGCGGCGATCTCGCCCAGGTGCTGACGGGGATCGACGCGGCGCGCGCGGCGGGGCTGCAAGTCAAGATCAACACCGTGGCGCTGGCCCACGACAACGCCGCCGAGTTGCCGGCGCTGATCGGCTGGGCGCACGGCGCGGGCTTGGGCATCACCCTGATCGAGACCATGCCGATGGGCGAGGTCGAGGCCGACCGCACCGACCAGTTCCTGTCGCTGGCGGCGGTGCGGCGCGAGCTGGAGAGCTACTGGACCCTGACCGACCTGCCGCTTTCCACCGGCGGCCCGGCGCGCTACGTCCGGGTGGCCGAGACCGGTGGCCGGCTCGGCTTCATCACCCCGCTCAGCCACAATTTCTGCGAGGCCTGCAACCGGGTGCGGCTTACCTGCACCGGTACGCTGCACACCTGTCTCGGCCGCGAGGACGCCGCCGACCTGCGCTCGGTGATCCGCGCCGGCGGCGACGATGCGGCGCTCATCGCGACCATCCGCGCGGCGATCGACGCCAAGCCGCAGGGCCACGACTTCCATATCGGCCGCGGGCTCGGCCCCGCCGTGGCGCGGCATATGTCAACGACGGGCGGCTGATGCGGGTGCTGCTCTTCGGCCGTCTTGGTGATATCGCCGGCTGGCGCGAGCGCGATTTCGAGCCGCCGCCGGCCAGCCTGTCGGCCCTGAAGGCGCTGATCGCGGCCGAGGATGCGGCGCTGGGCCTCGCCCTCGAAGCGAAAGGCGTGCGGGCGGCGGTGGACCGGGTGATCGTGCGTGGCGAGGCGGCGCTGGGGACGGACGCCGAGGTCGCCTTCCTGCCGCCGATGAGCGGCGGATGATCCGGCTCACCGAGGAGCGGTTCGATCCCGGCGCCGAGCTGACCGCCTTCTGCGCCGGCCGCACCGAGAGCGGCGCGGTGGCGAGCTTCGTCGGCATCGCGCGCGGCGAGGGCGGCGCCGCGACCGCGCTGGAGCTGCAGGCCTATCCCGGCTTCACCGAGGGCGAGATCGGCCGGATGGTCGAGGCAGCCTTCACGCGCTTTTCCCTGCACGACGCCCTGGTCATCCATCGCCACGGCCCGATCGCGCCCGGCGAGCCGATCGTCATGGTGGCGACCGCGGCCGCGCACCGCCGCGAAGCGTTCGAGGCCTGCGACTATCTGATGGACTATCTGAAGTCGCGCGCGCCCTTCTGGAAGAAGGAGCACGGCCCCGCCGGCGCGCGCTGGGTCGAGCCCACGGAGCGCGACTTGGACGACCTCGCGCGCTGGGACTAGACCGGCCCGTCGAACAGAGGGAGTCTCCGGCCATGACCACCTTCCTCGCGCCCGGTGGCAGGCTCGACGAGACGGCGGCGCTGATGCCGGTGCGCATCGCCGTGCTCACCGTCTCCGACACCCGCGACGAGGAGAGCGACACCTCCGGCCACGTGCTGGTGGAGCGCTTGACCGGCGCCGGCCACACGCTGGCGGCCAAGGCGCTCGTGCGCGACGACGTCGGCCAGATCCGCGCCCAGGTGAAGGCCTGGACGGGGTCCGGCGACGTCGACGTGATCCTCACCACCGGGGGCACCGGCCTCACCGGCCGCGACGTGACGCCCGAGGCCATCGAGCCGCTGCTCGACAAGCGTATCGAGGGCTTTTCGACGATCTTCCACCTGGTCAGCTACCAGACCGTCGGGCTCTCCACCCTGCAGTCGCGGGCGCTGGCCGGGCTGATCGACGGGGTGTTCGTCTTCTGTCTGCCGGGCTCGAACGGGGCGGTGCGCGACGGCTGGGACAAGGTGATCGCGCCCCAACTCGACAGCCGCCACAAGCCCTGCAACATGGTCGAGCTGATGCCGAGGCTGCTGGAGACATGACCGGTCTCAGCCACCTCGACGCAGAGGGCCATGCGCGGATGGTCGATGTTTCCGCCAAGCCGGAGACCGCCCGCGAAGCGCTGGCGTCCGGCCTGGTGCGGATGTCGCCGGAAACCCGCGACCTCGCGCTCTCCGGCGGCGCCCGCAAGGGCGACGTGATCGCCGCGGCCGAGATCGCCGGGGTGATGGCGGCGAAAAGGACCGCCGGCCTGATCCCGCTCTGCCACCCGCTGGCGATCTCCAAGGCCGAGGTGCGGGTGCGCCCGGTCGACGAAGGGCTCGAGGTTACGGCGCGCATCGCCACCACCGCCCAGACCGGCGTCGAGATGGAGGCGCTGACGGCGGTGAGCATCGCCTGCCTGACCCTCTACGATATGCTGAAGGCGGCCGAGCGCGACATGACCATCGAGGCGGTGCGGCTGCTCGAGAAGACCGGCGGCGCGTCCGGCGACTGGCGGCGCTAGGCTTCGCCTCGAGGCCGAGGCCGAGTGACGGGCCCCGTCGCCGGAATCACGCCCAGCGCGGCATGCTTAACGCCGTATCAACCGCCTCGATACCGGTTCTTAAAGGTGTGGCGTGCACCATCACTTCCAATGTGCATCAAGCGCAAAAAGATGGTGGGCGTTGCATGAGACCCCTGCTTAACAAGCTAGGGCTTGGCGCGTCGCAGTTCCCCAGCGGCGTGTCGGTGCGTGGGCGCCCTCCCGAGGCCGAGGTGCGCGACATGCTGGCCGCGGCCGCGCGCGCCGGTCTTGGTCTGCTCGACGCCGGCCAGGCGCAGCCCGCCGCCGAGCACACCCTGGGCGCCCAGATGCCGCGCCCGGCGCCGTTCCACATCATGCTGCGCTCGATGCGCGGCGACCGCGGCCCCGACGTGGTCGAGGCCGAGGTGCGCGCCTCGCTGGCGCGGCTGGGCCTGACCAAGGCGCGCGCCGTGGTGGTGCAGAGCGCCAGCGACCTCTTCGCCCCCTCGGGCCTGGCGTTGTGGACGCGGTTGAAGGCGCTGCGTGACGCCGGCCTGTTCGACCAGGTCGGCGTCTCGGCCTACGCCTCGGACGATCCCGCCGGCCTCGCGCGCCGCTTCAAGCCCGATCTGCTCCAGGCCCCCGCCTCGCTGCTCGACCAGCGGCTGCTGCTCGACGGCAGCCTGATGGCGGTGCGCGAGATGGGGATCGAGGTGCACCTGCGCTCGATCTTCCTCAACGGATTGCTGTTCCTGCCGCCCGACCGGGTGCCGGCGCAGCTCAAGGGCGCCGCCGGACGGCTGTCGCGCGCCCGCCGGATGATCGCCGAGGGTCGCTCCGATCCGCTGCAGGCGGCGCTGGGCTTCGCGCTCTCGCGCCCCGAGGCCGACGCGGTGATCGTGGGCGCCAGTTCGGCCGCCGAACTCTGCGCCGTCATCGCCGCCGCCTCCAGCCCGCCGCCGGATCTCGACTGGGACGAGATGGCCATCGACGACCCCGTCGCCCTAGACCCCCGCCGCTGGGCGGCCGCTTAGGCCTTCTAAAGCCGTATTACGCAAACTGTCGGAGTCGCGCCTGCACAATCTCAAGCGAGAACGCGACAAACGGACCTGAGTTACCGTTGGCTTCGGCTCGCAATTACCCGTTGGCGTCCTGCCCGGAAGCGGGCGCCCGAAGCGGCGATCTCGGGGGCTTAGCCCTGGAGGTTGCCCGCCGACATCTTGCCGCTCTTCTTGTCCCGCTCGAGTTCGAAGCTGATCTTCTGGCCCTCGCTGAGCGAACCGAGTCCGGCTCGTTCCACGGCGGAGATGTGGACGAACACGTCGTTACCGCCGTCGTCCGGTTGGATGAAGCCGAAGCCCTTCGTCGCGTTGAACCACTTCACTGTGCCGGAGGCCATGTTCGTTATCCTGTCGTCGCGAAACCCGCGTGCCACTTGCACTGCACGCGGCCCCAAGGAATCGCAAGCCTCGCGACGCTCGCGCCGACGATTGAGCGGCGCGAAACAACCAGGGCCGTGAGAGCACGACGGTCGCCGCTCGGAGTTCGACAGCGGACATGGGCATCCCCTCAAGAAGCGGACGTTAGCTCCCGGCGTCGCTGACACGGTGGCTTTGAGGCTTGACGGCGCTCACAAGCGCGGTGTTACTTGTGGTTCCGGCGTCGCCGCCGGGCGGTCTTTGACATTGTGAATCCGAAAAAATCACCCGCCAGCGGACGGGCTGACGTGCGCGTCGGCCGGGCGGGGGCGCCGTTAATAACGGAAATTTACGGTGGAATCGGCCCGAACCGCCCCCGTCTGCGGGAATGTGCGACAGTCGAACGGCTGGCTGCCTCTAGCGCTCGGCTCCGAGACGCAGCTGCATATCCCGATAGGCCGCCGCGATGAGGTCGGTCAGCGCCGCGGCGTTGACCGGCTCGCCCCAGCGCAGCTTCACGTGCCGCATGCGCTTGCCGGCGCCTTCCAGCAGGCCGGCCGGATCGTCCAGCGCCGCGCCGTGGAAGAAGCCGACGTTCACGTGAGCGCTGAAGGCGGTCACATATCCGAACGCGGCGTCGCCCACGCAGGCGGTCGGATGCCGGTCGTGGAGCAATTCTCGGACGTCGGCGCCGCACCCGCGCATCCGCTCGAACCATGGCTCGGCCATGCGCCGCAACTCGTGGTCGGGCGCGGCGAACCAAGCCTTGACGTTGGGGTCTCGCAGGACCGCGCTCGGGAGCCGAAAGAGTTCGTCCACGCGCTAAGCCGGAACCCGCGCCGGCTCCTCCGGGAAGAAGATCACCTCGGCGTTGTCCGCCACGTCCTGGGCGGTCCAGGGTGCGGTGGGCGTGATGCCAGGGGCCTGCATCACCTTGATTTCCCGCACCCCGCGCGAGGAGACGCCCAGCACCTTGCCGGTCTGGTCGCCGGAAAGGTCGGAGACCATGTACAGCGCGCCGGGCGCGATGCGCTCGGGCAGGCTCATCGGGTCGGGCTCGCGGTCCTTGCGGCCGGGCAGGTCGGAGGTCATGCGGGTGTAGGCGCCGGGCGCCAGGCCCCAGAGGCGGATGCCGTATTTGCGCCCTTCGATCGAGAGCACCCGCATGAAGCCGTAGAGCCCGGCCTTGGCCGCGCCGTAGTTGGACTGGCCGAAGTTGCCGAACAGGCCCGAGCCGGAGGAGGTCATCACGATGACGCCCTTGACCCCATTGTCCTTCATCCAGTTCCAGACCGGCATGGTGCAGCAGTAGGCGCCCTTCAGGTGCACCTTGATCACCGCGTCCCAGTCGGCCTCGGACGTGTTGGCGAAGCTCTTGTCGCGCAGGATGCCGGCGTTGTTCACCAGGATGTCGACCTTGCCGAAATTGTCGATCGCCGCCTGGAAGATGTTCTGGCCGCCCTGGACGGTGGAGACGTCGTCGCCGTTGGCGACCGCCTTGCCGCCCGCCGCGCGGATCTCGCTGGCCACCTTCTCGGCCGCGCTCAGGCTGCCGCCGGTCCCGTCGCGCGCCCCGCCGAGGTCATTGACCACCACCGACGCGCCTTCCTTGGCGAACAGCCGGCAATAGGCCTCGCCCAATCCATTGCCGCCGCCGGTGACGATGGCGACCTTCCCATCAAGCAATCCCATGCTGAAATCCTCCCTGTCGTCTTCTTGAATGACGCGATCATCCGGCCGGGCGGCCGTTCCGGCAAGTCTCAGCGGCGAGCGCGGAAGAACCCTTTCAGCAGCGCCGCGCTCTCCTCCGCCAACACCCCGCCTTCAATCTCGGGCCGCCAATGGCAGGTCGGCTGGTCGAAGAAGCGCGGGCCGCTGATCACCGCGCCGCCCTTTTCGTCGAACGCGCCGAAGACCAGGCGGCCGATGCGGGCGTGGCTGATGGCGCCGGCGCACATGGCGCAGGGCTCCAGGGTGACGACGAGGGTCAGGCCGGTGAGGCGGTAGTTGCCGAGCTTCGCGGATGCGGCGCGCAGGGCCAGGATCTCGGCGTGGGCGGTGGGGTCGGAAAGGCCGATCGGGCTGTTGCCGGCTCGGGCGATGACTTCGCCCGTGGTCGGATCGAGGATCACAGCGCCGATCGGGGCCTCGCCGCGCGCGGCGGCGGCTTGCGCCTCTTCGAGGGCGATGCGCATGGTCCGCTGGTCATGGTCGCTCATCAGGATGACGCAAGCGCCCCCGGGCCGGAAGGTCAAGGCGAGGGCGAAGCTCAGGGCGCTGTCCCCGGCGCCGAGCGCATCGCCAAGCGCCTCGCCCGCGCCGGCGTCGCCTCGCGCCGCGAGGTCGAACGGCTGATCGAGGCCGGGCGGGTTTCGGTGAACGGCGAGCGGCTGACCACGCCGGCGGTGAAGGTCTCGCCGGCCGACCGGGTGACGCTCGACGGCCGGCCAGTGGGCGCGGTGCAACCGACGCGGCTCTTCCGCTACCACAAGCCGCCCGGCCTGATGACCACGCACCACGACCCGCAGGGGCGCCCGACCGTGTTCGACTCGCTGCCGGCGGGGCTGCCGCGGCTGATCTCGATCGGTCGGCTCGACCTCAATTCCGAGGGCCTGCTGCTGCTCACCAACGACGGCGAGCTGGCGCGGCGGCTGGAGCTGCCGTCGAGCGGCCTGGTGCGGCGCTATCGAGCCAGGGCGCGCGGCCGGGTCGATCCGGCCCGACTGGCGCGATTGAAGGACGGGATCACCGTCGAGGGCGTCCGCTATGGCCCTATCGCCGCGGAGATCGAGCCCGGCCACGAGGGCGGCGCCAACCAGTGGCTGGTGCTAAGCCTCGCCGAGGGCAAGAACCGCGAGGTGCGCCGGGTGCTGGAAGCGCTGGGCCTGACGGTCAACCGGCTGATCCGCATCGCCTACGGACCTTATGAGCTGGGCTCGCTGGAACGCGGCGACGTCGCCGAACTCCCCTCCCCCCCGAGGGGAACAGCCGTGGGCGGGAAGCCGGCCGAAGGGGGCTCCGTGCGAGACATCGCCAAACCCCTGAAAGGGAAGCGCTCGCAGAGTCCCCCACCCCTGAGCCCTCCCCTCACGGGGGAGGGGAAAAAGACCTACAAAACCGGGTGGGCGACGCCGAAGATCAAGCGGACTGGATCTCAGTCGGGGCCCGCCCGGCCCGCAGGCCCTCGCGGGCGGACGCCGTCCGCATCACCGCCGCGAAGCTCTGGCGCTCGTCCGCCAGGCCCTCGGCCAAAGGGCGGTCCAAAGCGGCGCGGGTGAGGCGCTTGGCGTAGGCGAGGCCCTCGGGCCCGCGCGTGGCCAGCTCTGCGGCGATCTCCAGCGCGCGGGCCAGCGGGACGTCGCTGACCTCATGCACGAGGCCCAGTTCGAAGGCCCCTTCGCCGGTGAAGGTCAGGCCGCGCAGGATGACTTCCAGCGCCTTGGCCTCGCCGATGACGCGCGGCAGACGCTGGGTGCCGCCGCCGCCGGGGAAGATGCCGATGCGCGTCTCCGGCAGGCCGATCGCCTCCACCTCGCGGCCGGCGATGCGCAGGTCGCAGGCCAGCGACAGCTCGAAGCCGCCGCCCATGCACAGGCCGTTGATCGCCGCGATCACCGGCTTGTCCATCGCCGCGATCAGGTCGACCAGGCCGAGGAAGCCGGCCGGGCGCGTGGGCTGCTCCGGCGGCGGCGGCGGCGGCGTCGCGGGCGCGTCGGCCATGCGGTCGCTGGCCACCGAAAGCTCGCCGACGTCGTAGTGGCGGATGAAGATCCCTGGTAGGCCGCCGGTGATCACGGCGACCCGGACCGCCGGGTCCTCGGCGGCCGCGGTCATCGCCTCCAGCATCTCGTTGGAGCCGGCGGCTGTCATCGTGCCGAAGGGCGGGTTGGCGTAGGTGACCAGGCGCACCGCGCCGTGGTCCTGGGTGGCGACAAGGCTCATGAGGTGTCTCCCGCGGGGCCAGCGCGCGCCGCCAGCTGCCGGGCGATCGTTCGCGTGCGCCGCACGACGGTAATCGCGGTTCCCAGCAAAATCACCCCGAGGCCGATCAAGAGCGACTGGCCGCGCCAGCCCCAGAGCGGCTCGAACGTGCTGACTGCGCAGGCGAGCGTCAGCACGTCCATGCGCTGCTGCTTGGCCATCGGGCCGGAATAGTCGGCGGGGAAGCCGAGATCGCGGCCCAGCTCGCGCACATAGGCGGTGAGCAGCGCCAGCACCGCGCAGATCCAGCCCACTTCGCTGGCGAAGCGCAGACCGCCGGCGCTGGCGGAGTAGCCGGCCGCCGCCAGCAGGATGACGTCGGAGAGCCGGTCCGGCAGCTCGTTCCAGATCGGGCCCGCCGATGAGCCGCGGCCGTGCTCCACCGCGACCATGCCGTCGAGCAGGTTGCAGAGCAGCCGCAGCTGGATACAGCCCCCGGCGATGATCAGTAGCGGCGCGCGCAGGGCGGCCGGCTTCGTCACCCCGGCGCCGAGCAGCAGCATCGCGCCCAGGATGGCGAAGGCGACGCTGGTCGCCGAGATCAGGTCCGGCATGGCGCCGCCCCTGGCCAGCGCCGCCGCCGTCCAGTGCGCCCAGCCGCTGGCCCTGGCCTTGATCGGCCGTCTGTTACCCGGATTTTCCACGTCGTCCCCTCGCCAGCGCGGCGGTGTAGACGATGGCATAGAGGGTCGAGACGCTCCACGGAACCGCGATGGTGGCGGCGATCTCCGGCGTCCCGATCAGCCTATGCACCACGATCAGCACCGCGAGGATCACGCTGGCGGTGGTCAGCGGCGGCAGCACATAGGCCGTCCAGCCCGAGAGCCGTGCGGCGAACGCCTCCAGCGCCCGCTTCAGCACTAGGGTGATAACGCCGGACATCGCCCCCTGCGCCAGCGCCGGGCCGATCGCCGCCGCGCCGTGGGCGCGGTTGGCGAAGAGCGCCCAGCCGCCCATGCCGACAAACGCCACAACGACGTGCACGGCGCTTGCCCTGGCAAGCGTGGCAAGGGACAACCCTGGTCGCGTCATGTCGGCCACGTCCTCGCTCAACCTCCAGCTACTCGGCCACGCCCTGCCGCCGATCGCCTGGCCGCTGGTCTGGGGCCTGGCCGGCGTGCTGACGCTGCTGACCCTCGGCGCGCTCGCCGCCGTCGTGCTGCCGCTTGTCCGCCGCGGCCACGACTACACCAATCTGCGCCAGAGGGTGATCTCCTGGTGGGTGATGGTGGCGCTGCTCTCCGGCGCCCTGGCGCTGGGCTGGCAGGCGACGCTGGTGCTGTTCGCGGTGATCTCGTTCATCGCCCTGCGTGAGTTCCTGTCGCTGGCGCCGGCGCACCCGGAGGACCGGCTGATCATCCTGGCGTCCTATCTGGTGGTGCCGATCAGCTACCTCTGGATCGCGATCAACGAGTACGGGATCTACCTGGTCTTCATCCCGGTCTGGGTGTTCCTGGTGACGCCGTTCCTGATGGCGATGATCGGCCAGACCCGGAACTATCTGCAGCGCGCCGCCAGCTTCCACTGGGGCGAGGTGGCCTGCGTCTACGCCATCGGCTTCGTGGTCTTCCTGATGCGCACGCCGGCGAACCTGCCGATGCCGGCGGGGCCGGCGGGCCTCGTCTTCCTGCTGCTGGTGGCCACCGAGGCCAACGACGTGGCGCAATACTGCTGGGGCAAGCTCTTCGGCCGCCACAAGATCATGCCCACCGTCAGCCCGAACAAGACCTGGGAAGGCTTCCTCGGCGGCTGGGTCACGACCGCTGCGCTGATCTGGGTGATCGGGCCGATCTTCGCGCCGTTGGCGGGCCTCAACCTGGCGATCATGGCCGTGGTGCTGCCGCTGGCCGGTTTCGCCGGCGACGTCACCCTGTCGGCGGTGAAGCGCGACATCGGGGTCAAGGACACTTCGCGGCTGATCCCCGGCCACGGCGGCATCCTCGACCGCATCGATAGCCTGACATTCACCACGCCGCTCTATTTTCACCTGATGACGTTCTTCGCCCTGCACCGATGAACCTCGCCCGGCTCGCCTTCCTGACCCTACTGGCGCGGCCGCTGGCGATGTTCCTAACCGGCGCCGACGTGGTCGGGCGCGAACACCTGCCCAAGGCCGGCCCGGCGATCATCGCGGCCAATCACACCAGCCACGTCGACACCCTGCTGCTGCTGACCATCTTTCCGGCGCGGCAGATGGGCCGCCTGCGGCCGGTAGCGGCGGCCGACTACTTCCTGCGCGGGCCGCTGATCGGCTGGTTCTCGCGCACCCTGGTCGGGATCGTGCCGGTCGTCCGCACCGGCGGCGTCCACGAGGATGTGCTCGCTCCGGCGCGCCAGGCGCTGCTGGACGGCGACATCGTGATCATCTTTCCGGAAGGCACGCGCGGGCCGGGGAACGACGAACTGGCGCCGCTGAAATCCGGTGTCGCCCGCCTCGCCGCCGCCTTTCCGGACGCGCCGGTGACGCCGGTCTGGCTCGAGGGCGCGGGCCGGGTGCTGCCCAAGGGCGCGTTCCTGCCGGCGCCGATGAATTGCACGGTGCTGGTGGGCGAGCCGATCCGCTGGACCGGCGAGAAGACGGTGTTCCTGGAGGCGCTGCGCGCCAGCCTGGAATCGCTCAGGAAAAGTGCGCCGCCACAGCGGTGGCTGCCGGAGCGGCCGGCGGATCCGCCCCCGACCAGCGGCGAAGCGGCGCCCAGCGCACCATCAGCTCCGTCATCGCGACATAGCTGACGACCAGATAGGCGTATTGGACGAGGGCGCTGGTGGTGACGCCCGCCTCGGCCGGCTGCTTCAGTGTCAACGGCTCAAGAAACAGCACGATCATCAGGTTGTTGGCGAGGTGGGCGCCGGTGGAAAACTCGACGCCGCCGAGCCTTAAGGTCATGTAGGCGAACGCGGCGCCCAGGATGGTCCGTTCCAGCAGCGCGTCGGGACCGAACTGGAAATGGGCCAGGGCGAAGATGACGCCGTCGAGCCCGATGATCACCGCCGGATTGCGCGTCAGCACGCTGAGCTGGCGCAGCAGCCACCCGCGAAAGAGCACCTCCTCGCCGAAGGCGGCCGGCAGGAAGGCGAGGACGCAGACGATCACATAGATCACGCCGTGGCCGGCAGTGTCCGAGACCGATATGATCGGCGGCGTGCCGTGCGCGGGGTCGAGCCACTGGCCGATCCCGATGAAGGGCCCGATGATCAGCGTCGGGAGCAGGACGCCGGCCGCCAGCATCCGCCAACGGAACTTCGGCGCGGCGGTGATGAACGCCTGCAGCCGGCGACGGTGAACCACGGCGGCCACGCCGATGATCGCCCAGATCGGCAGCACATTGCTTGGGATGGCCAGCGCGATCAGCTGCAGGGCGTCGCCGAAGCTGTGGCCGTCCGAGGCGGCAAGCGCCAGGAACCGCCGTATCAGCGCCTGCGCATTGCCCGGACTCGTCGGCAGTGGCCATCCCGCCAGGGCGACCAGCACGCCATACGAGATCAAAAGCGCCAGAACCGCCGCGAGCACGAACGCCGTGGCGCCCAACCCTACGGTCAGGACGAAGCGCCAAAGGCTCCGCTCCTCCGGCGCCAGGTCGTTGATGAAGGCCGAGCCCGCGAGCTGTTCGGCCGTCGTACTCATCCTCCGCGCCCCATTTGCCGCTCGACTAAGTCTTCCGCTAGACAGCGGCCACATTGGAAGGACTTTCCCATGCGGATCGTTGCCGGGACCTTTCGAGGCCGTCCGCTTGTGGCGCCGAAGGGACAGTCGACCCGCCCCACGGCCGATCGGGCGCGCCAGGCGATCTTCAACGTGCTCGAGCACGCGGCCTGGTCGCCGGGCCTGGAGGGTTTGCGGGTGATCGACCTCTACGCCGGATCGGGCGCGCTCGGGATCGAGGCGATCTCGCGCGGCGCCGCCTTCTGCCTGTTCGTCGACCGCGCGGAAGACGCCCGCGCGGCGATCCGCGCCAATCTCGACTACCTGGCGCTCGGCCCGCGCGCCCGCGCCGACCGGCGCGACGCGGCGGCGCCCGGCCGGATCGCGCCCGGCGACGGCGCGCCGTTCGACTTGGCCTTCCTCGACCCGCCCTACGGCGCCGGCCTCGCCGAGAGGTCGCTGAGCGCGCTGGCCGCCGGCGGCTGGCTGGCGGCGGACGCGATCGCCGTCGTCGAGCGCGGCGTCGCCGACCCCGCCTCCGTGCCAGCGCTTTTCGAGGCCCTCGACGAGCGGGTCTGGGGCGCGGCGCGGGTGAGCTTCCTGAGGGTCTCACCACTTGCGGCCTGAGGTACGGTTGTCGAGCTGCGGGCGCAGCCGCTCCAGGCCCGCGCGGGTGATGAGGTAGGGCCCGCCATTGCGGCTCATGATCAGGCGGCGATGTTTCAGCGCCTTGAAGACCGCGAGATCGCAGTCGGCGAGGCGCCAGCCCTCGCGAGTCAGGCATTCGGCTTCGTGGATTTGGCCCCGCTCGTCGCGTTCGAGCAGAATCCGCCCGCCCTGGGCGAGCGCGTGCAGCGTGCGTTGCTGCGGCTTGGAGATGTTCAAGAGAAGGTCCGGGATTGAGGCGTGAAGGGTCGCGTCCGCGATGGCGCGCGGACGGGCGATCAAGGGCCTCGATAGGTTCGGGTGCGCCGGCGAACCGGCGTCGGGCGAGCCTTAGGCCCTGGCCCGGACCACAATCTCTAACATCATCCCTCCAAGTGAGACGCGGTAGGCAGGATGCCGGGTTCCACCGCGCGCGTCCAGGCCCGCACCACATGACCACCTGGGCCGTCCGCGCGCTCTACCCCGTAGAACCGCCGCGCAATGTCCGCTGGCCCGAGGTCCTCGATCGCATCGAACCGCAGCCGGCGCAGCTCGGCGGCCAGCTCCGGCGGCATGAAGCGGGTGAGCCAGGGCTCGCCTATGGCCGCCATCCGGGAAGCGCGGCGCGCCTGATAGGGCCGCTGCTCCGGCGGATAGGCCGAGGCCGGCTCGCCGTAGTCGAACACCACCTCAGCGCCGCCCGGCAGGCCGGCGATGAAGCCCAGTGTCTGCATCACCGCCGCGCGGGTCAGGTAGACGACCACCCCCAGCCAGGCGAAGAGCGCCGGCGCGCCCGCATCGAAGCCGGCCGCGGCGAGGCCCTCGGCCAGCGCCTGGCGCTCGAAATCCACCGGCGCGAAGGTCAGGGAGGCCGGCGTCGCCAGCCCCGCGTCCGCCAGCCGCGTCCGCTTCCAGCCCTGCGTGGCTGGGTGATCGACCTCGAACACGCGCAGGGCCTCATCCGCATACGGATTTCGGTGGGCGAAGGTGTCGAGCCCCGCGCCCAGCACCACATATTGCCGCACGCCCCGCGCCACGGCGGCGGCGAGGCTTTCTTCGGCGAAGCGGCTGCGCGCGGCGATGAAGAGGCGCATGCCGCGTGTCGCCGGGCGGTCGAGATCGTCCGCGAACACCGCCTCCGGCGCCTCGCCCAGTATCCGCACCGCCAGAGGGTCCGAGAACACCCGCCCGCCCTCGGTCACCTGGTGCGCCGCGCGATGGGCGGCGGCTCGAAACGCGGTGCGGCTGGACTGTCCGGGCTGCATGTTCGGACGATAGCCGAGTGGAGAACAAAGGCGCAACCTTCTCGGATCGCGCAGGGCCCCTAGCGCCGCCCGAACAGGCGCTCGATGTCGGCCAGTTTCAGCTCCACATAGGTGGGGCGGCCGTGGTTGCATTGGCCGGAGTGGGGGGTCGCTTCCATCTGGCGCAGCAGGGCGTTCATCTCCGGCGCGGTCAGGCGGCGGCCGGCGCGAACCGAGCCGTGGCAGGCCATGGTGGCCGCGACGTGCTCGAGCCGCTCCTTCAGCGCCAGGGCGGAGCCGTTCTCAGCCAGGTCGTCGGCGATGTCGCGCACCAGGCCGTCGGCGTCGGCGTTCCCGAGCGCGGCCGGGGTTTCGCGCACCAGCACCGCGCCGGGGCCGAAGGCTTCCAGCACCAGGCCAAGATCGGCGAGCTCGTCGGCGCGGGCGGCGACGCGCTCGGCCTCGGCCGGGTCGAGCTCGACCACCTGCGGCATCAGCAGCGCCTGGCGCGGCACCCCGCCGGCGGCCATGCCCTCCTTCATCCGCTCATAGACCAGGCGTTCGTGGGCGGCGTGCTGGTCGACGATGACGACGCCGTCGCGGGTCTGGGCGACGATGTAGGTCTCGTGCAGCTGCGCCCGCGCGGCGCCGAGCGGGAAGTCGATCGGATCGAACGCCGCCGGCGATCCGGGCTCGGCGACGCCGAACGCGGCGTCGGGCGCGGCCTCGAAGCGGGCGGAGATCTCGGCGACGCCGGGCAGGTTTCCGGTGCGCGGCGCGGGCGTCCAGCCGCCCAGGCTCCAGGCCGAGAAGCCGGCCGGCGACGGGCCGGGCCGGAATCCCGCCAGCGCCTCGCTGGCGACGGTGGTCGAGGCGCGGTGGCCGGCGCCGGCGAGGGCGTGGCGCAGCGCGCCGACGATCAGCCCGCGCACCAGCGCCGCGTCGCGGAAGCGCACCTCGGCTTTGGCCGGGTGCACATTGACGTCCACCAGGGTGGGGTCGAGCTCGAGGTAGAGCGCGGCGACCGGGTGGCGGTCACGGGCGAGAAAGTCGGCGTAGGCGGCGCGCAGCGCCCCTTGCAGCAGCCGGTCGCGCACCGGCCGCCCGTTGACGAACAGGTACTGGTGGGCGCCGTTGCCGCGGTTGAAGGTCGGCACCCCGGCATGGCCGCCCAGGCGCACCTCGTCGCGGGTCTGGTCGATGGCCAGCGCATTCCCAGCGAACTCGGCGCCCAGGATCGCCCCGAGCCGCGCCAGCCGTCCGGCCTCCCCCGGCGCCTCGGCGGGCAGGCGCAGGGCGCGGCGGCCGTCGAGATCGAGGCTGAAGGCCACTTCGGCGTGCGCCATCGCCTGGCGCTTGACCTCGTCGGCGATGGCCATCGCCTCGGCGCGCTCGGACTTCATGAATTTCAGCCGCGCCGGCGTCGCATAGAAGAGGTCGCGCACCTCGACCCGTGCGCCGTGCGCCCCGGCGAAGGCCGAGGGCGACACGGCCCCGACCGCGCCGCCTTCCACCAGGATCGCGTGCGCCGCCTCGCCGGCCCGCCGCGCGGCGATCGCCAGCCGCGCCACCGAGCCGATCGAGGGCAGCGCCTCACCGCGGAAGCCCAGGGTGGCGATCCGCAGCAGGTCGAATTCGCCATCGGCGCCGGCGGAGAGCTTGGAGGTGGCGTGGCGTTCGACCGCCAACGGCAGCTCGGCCGGACCCAGCCCCAGACCATCGTCGCTGACCAGGATCCGCGTCAGCCCGCCGCCGTCGGCCTGGATCTCGATGGCCCGCGCGCCGGCGTCGACCGCGTTCTCCACCAGCTCCTTCACCGCGCTCGCCGGCCGCTCCACCACCTCCCCGGCGGCGATACGGCTCACAAGCTCGGGCGGGAGGCGGCGAATGGTCATGGCGGGAGGTCGACTATAGCCGATTCCGCGGCCCGACGGAGATTCCTCCCGGCCGCGCGAGCGGCGGAGATATCCCTTTCAACCACCAAGCACACAAAGGACACGAAGTTCACAAAGGCATCGAGCTTCGTGCCCTTGGTGTCCTTCGTGCCCTTGGTGTTGGATTTATTCGCGCCCGCGCAAGTCGCGGTCGCCGATTTCGCCTACAGCCCCGGGAGCTTCGTCTTTTTGTCGCTCTTGCGGGCGATGATGATGGTCTTGCCGCCGGTGAGCGAGGTGACGCGCTTTTCTTCGATGGCCGGGTCGATCGGCTGGGCTTCGTCGGGGTTGCCGAGGCCGGCGGTCGGGGTCGTCGGCTCGCCCTTGTGCCAGAACATCACATAGTCGGCGAAGGTCTTGTCCTTGTGCGACAGGTTGCCGAACTCGTCATCGACCACATAGCGCACCAGCGGGTCGGCCTTGTCGGCCCCGGCCTTCTGCACGAACAGCTTCTCGCCGTCGGAGCGGACGTCGGCGGCGCGCACGCCCTCCAGCGCCTGGCGGGCGGCGCTCTCCGGCTGCAGCTCCTGCGGCCTGGGCTCGCCCGGCTCGGGCGGGCGCAGCGAATAGTCGGGTGGCAGGGTCAGCGGGGCCTTGGTCACCACCCGGAACTCGTCCGGGGTGACCTTGGCGAGGCCGAAAGCGCTCGCGGCCGACTTGCAGCCGGCGAGGCCGGCCGCGCCGATCAGCAGCGCGGCGACGGCGACGCGGGTGAGATTCATCGAACTGGTCTTCCCTCGCAAGGCCGCCCCCGGCCCACTGAAGCCGTCTCGATACCGCACCTTCGGCGCTGGGCCAACTTCCATCAGTCCCCCGCGCGCTTTCGCGGCGCCAGGAACAGGTCCCAGATCAGCAGCACCGCGCCGATATTGATCGCGCTGTCGGCCAGATTGAACACCCACGGGAAGTGCAGCCGGCTGAAATCCAGGAAGTCGGCGACCGCGCCCAGCCGCACCCGGTCGACTAGATTGCCGAGCGCGCCGCCCATGATGAAGCCGATCGCGACGGCCAGCAGCGCGCCGCGGACGCGCGTCGCCCACACCGCCAGCATGCCGGCGACGGCGAGCGCGAAGGCCGACAGCGCCCAGCGGGTCCAGTCGGCGTCGGTGTTGAACACCCCGAAGCTGACGCCGCGGTTCCAGACCATGGTCAGCCAGAACGGCCCCGCCACCTGCGCCGTGGTCCGGCTCGGTAGGTCGAAGACCTCGATCACCCAGTATTTCAGCGCCTGGTCGGCGCCGACGACGACGAGGGCGAGAACGTAGGCGACGATCGCGAGGCGGGGGATGCGCACTATGCCGCCCGCGCGTCCCAGATCGCCACCGCGTCCGTGCAGCGCTCGCAGAGGAAGGTCGGCGCCTTCACCTCTGGCAGCACGCGCCAGCAGCGGGCGCATTTGCAGCCGTCGGCGGGCAGGGCCTCGACGGCCACACCGGCGACCTCATCGAGCCGGAAAGCCCCGGCCGGCCCTTCGCCGGCCGTCAGGGTCGCGGCGCTGGCGCGGAAGATCTCGGCGGGGTCGAGGCCCTCGAAGGCGGCGATCAGTTCGGGACCCTCGATGTGGACCCGAGGCGCCGCTTCCAGCGCCGCGCCGATGCGCTTCTCGCGCCGCTCGACTTCCAGCGCGCCGGTGACGACGCGGGTGGCCCGCTCGATCTTGGCCCAGCGCTCGGCCTCCTCGCGGTTTTCCCAAACGGCCGGGGTCTCCGGAAACACCCTGAGCGCATTGGGGCCGGCGCCGGGATAGCGCGTCGTCCAGGCTTCCTCGCAGGTGAAGGCGAGGATGGGCGCCAGCCAGATCGTCAGCCGTTCGAACACCGCGTCCATCACCGTCCGCGCGGCGCGCCGGCGCAGGCTTCCCGGCGCGTCGCAGTAGAGCGCGTCGCGGCGGATATCGAAGAAGAGGGCCGAGAGATCGTTGGAGCAGAAGTCGCCCAGCGCCTTGACCACCGGCTCGAACTCATAGGCCTCGTACGAAGCGCGCACCTTGCGATCGAGTTCGAACAGGCGGTGCAGCACGAATCGCTCCAGCGGCGGCATGTCCGCCGGCGCCAAGGCCTCGGTGGCCTCGAAACCGGCCACCGCGCCCAGCAGGTAGCGCAGGGTGTTGCGGATTTTGCGGTAGGCGTCGATCGTGGTCTGCAGGATGGTGCGGCCGATGCGCTGGTCCTCGCCGTAGTCCACCAGGGCGCACCAGAGGCGGAGGATCTCGGCCCCGTTGTCGCGGGTGACGTCCTGCGGCTCGACGCTGTTGCCCACCGACTTCGACATCTTCTCCCCCTTCTCGTCGAGGGTGAAGCCGTGGGTCATCACCGCGTCATAGGGCGCGCGGCCGCGGGTGGCGCAGCTCTCCAGCAGCGACGACTGGAACCAGCCGCGGTGCTGGTCGGCGCCTTCCAGGTAGAGGTCGGCGGGCCAGCGGGTGTGCGCGCGGTTCTCCAGGACGAAGGCGTGGGTCGAGCCGGAATCGAACCAGACGTCGAGGATGTCCTCGACCTTCTCATAGCGCTCGGGGTCGTGGTTGCCGAGGAAGTCGCGCGGCGGCCGGGTGAACCAGGCGTCGGCGCCCTCGTCGGCGATCAACGACACGATGCGAGCATTGACCAGCTCGTCGCGCAGCGGCTGGCCGGTTTCCTTGTCGACGAACATCGCCAGCGGCGAGCCCCAGGCGCGCTGGCGGCTGACCAGCCAGTCGGGGCGCGTCTCGACCATGGCGCGGATGCGGTTGCGGCTGACCGGCGGATAGAAGGCGGTGGCGTCGATGGCCGCCAGGGCGGTCTCGCGCAGCGTCTTGCCGCCATGGATATCGTCGTCGAGCGGTTCGTCCATGCGCACGAACCACTGTGGCGTGGCGCGGTAGATCACCGGCGCCTTGGAGCGCCAGGAGTGCGGATAGCTGTGCTCCAGCCGCCCGCGCGCCAGCAGGTTGCCGGCCTCGATCAGCTTGTCGATCACCGCATTGTTGGCCGGCCCGAACTTCCCGGCCTTCTTGCCCTCGGTTTCCAGCACCTTCAGGCCGCCGAACAGCGGGACGTCCGGCTCATAGGCGCCGTCGGCGTCGACGGTCTCGGGGATCTCGCGATAGCCGTTGGCGAGCCACACTTGATAGTCCTCGGCGCCATGGCCTGGGGCGGTGTGCACGAAGCCAGTGCCGGCGTCGTCAGTCACATGGCTGCCCGCCAGCAGGGGCACCATGAATGAATACCCCGCATGGAGCTTGTCCAACGGATGCGCGAGCATGAGAGGCTGCGGATTGACGTCATCCAGACGACGCCAAGTCGCGGCTTTCGCCGCAGTGAACACCGCTTCGGCCAGCTTGTCGGCAACGATGAGCTGATCGCCCGGCCGGACCCAAGGGTCGAACGGCAGACCCGTCTCGATCGTAGTTATTTCGTAGAGTCCGTACGCGATGTTTGGGTTGAACGCGACGGCTCTGTTGCCGGGGATCGTCCACGGCGTGGTTGTCCAAATCACGACCGACGCGTTTGTCAGGCGACGCGGCGCGGCTTCGTTTCGTCCATCCGAGATCACCGGAAACTTCACCCAGACCGTCGGCGAGACGTGGTCGTGGTACTCGACCTCGGCATCTGCCAGCGCCGTGCGCTCCATCGGGCTCCACATCACCGGTTTGAACCCGCGATAGAGCTGGTGGGTGGCGATGAACTTGTGGAACTCGGCGACGATCGCCGCCTCGCTGCTGAAATCCATGGTCGAATAGCGGTGGTCCCAGTCGCCCAGCACGCCCAGGCGCTTGAACTCGCGCGCCTGCTCGGCGATCCAGTGACCGGCGTAGGCGCGGCAGCGGGAGCGGAACTCTTCCTTGGAGACCTCGTCCTTGCGCCGGCCCTCCTTGCGGAACTCCTCCTCGATCTTCCACTCGATCGGCAGGCCGTGGCAGTCCCAGCCGGGCACGTAGTCGACGTCATGGCCCAGCGCGAAGCGGGTGCGGACGACGAAGTCCTTGAGGATCTTGTTCAGCGCGTGGCCGATGTGGATCGCCCCGTTGGCGTAGGGCGGCCCGTCGTGCAGCACATAGAGCGGCGCGCCCGCGGCCTGGCGGGCGGCGCGGATCACCGGATAGAGGTCGCCCAGCTTCTCCAGCTGCAGCGGCTCGGCCTTGGGCAGGCCGGCGCGCATCGGAAAGGGCGTCTCGGGCAGAAAGACCGTCTCGCGGTAGTCCCGCAATGGCGTCTCGGCGTCGTCGGACATGACGGCTCCAGCGTTTATCTCAATTTGGGGGTGCGGGTAGACCCGGCGCGCGCTGGAAATCAGTCCGGCGGCGTCACGCCGGGGCGATAATTCGCGGGGAGGGCCGGAGGAGGGTCATTGCGAGGCGCTCTAGCAGAGACCGCGCCGCGCCGCCAGTGAGAGGCGAGCAACCCATCTCCCGGCACGTTGCCAAACTCGCCGAGACCATCAATATGAGGACCAGAGGAATCCTTCGATGTCCGACGTCAAGATTCACACGAGCCCGAAGCCGAAGAAGGCCAGCAGACGACCAAAGGGCGTGGTTGTGAAACGGCTTACCGACGCCAGCGGCGGCAAGGTGACGGTGCGGGCCGTTGACGCCAATAGCCCGACGTTCGGTGAGGACTTTCTCTATGTCTTCACGCAGAACGTGAAGGCGGCGCGCAAGGAGAACAAGCAGAAACTCGGGTCCTTGTCGGGGACAAAGAAGGCCTCCTGACATCCCGACGTTCTGGATCATCGCAGGCGCTAACGGGTCGGGGAAGAGCAGCGCCTATAGCGCGATGACGGTCGACGAGCCCGCCGGTTCGATCTGGATCATAAATCCGGACGAGCTATCCAAGATCATCGCCGCGCAGGAAGCGTTGCCGCTGAACCCGGAAGCCAACTTGGAAGCCGTAAAGCGAATCGAAGCTTGGCTCTATGCCTCGATCCAGGCGCATCAGACTGTCGGAGTCGAGACGGTTCTCTCGACAGCCAAGTACCGAAAGCT
>Ga0302314_10002012_pt1 | contig 38023 bp, 30 predicted proteins | sample III_Palsa_N2_3_FD_200533 | JGI IMG/M metagenome (GOLD analysis project Ga0302314, IMG submission 200533) | Peat permafrost microbial communities from Stordalen Mire near Abisko, Sweden - III_Palsa_N2_3 | ecosystem: Environmental > Terrestrial > Soil > Palsa > Peat permafrost | place: Sweden...
TACGCGCCTTGAAGATCTTGCGGAAGCGCTCATAGCTCAACTGTGAGCGATCGATGATCCCGGCCAGCGCCGGGCGCTCGTCCAGACTCGAGGATAGCGCCAGGCAGGCCTCCTCGACCAGCTTGCCATGCGCGTCGTCCGGCGCCGCGCGACGGTCGCGGGTCAGCAGTTCCAGCAAGAGCTCAATCAAGTGGGCGCCTACGTTGGGTAGTTCGAACTCGCTGGCGTTGCGCAGGCGCTCGCGGGTCGCGATCAGGTCCTGCGCGATGGCCAGGTCGAGCCCCGGATGCACGACCGGCCGGCGCACCTCGATCAGCCCCATGGTCATGAAGCTCGCCGACAGCGGGCGGTTCAGGGCGATGAAGCATTCGACGAAGGCGCAGCCGGGATCGAAGCGCACCGAGTGCAGGCGGTCGGTCAGGCGCTGGATCACCGAACCGGACTGGAAGCGGCTGCGGCAGCCCAGCGTGTCCGAGTAGGTACCGCTGCCGCGCAGCACGTAGAGCGCCGAATAATGATCGGCCGAGCGGTCAACGGAATCATCGATGATGCGCGACTTGTCGATCACCCCGATGCCGACCAGGCCGCCTTGGACCGAGGCGCCGAGCGTACGGTAGCTGACCGAGGGCGTCAGCAGTTCAGCAGGCAGCAGCACCGGAGCGGACACCTCGCCATGCTCTGCCCAAATCTGACATCTTCAAGCCCATCCTGAACATTCTGATCAACATCTGACGTGATAGCCTCACCCCTGCCGCGCCGGCTGCTTAACCAGATCCCAGGAATGAAAGCATCCCCATGCCCAGTACCGCCGCCTGTCCCCTTGCCGCCCCGACCCTCGACGCGGCGGCGATAGCGCGCTTCCATGAGCATGGCTACCACATCCTGCCCGCCTTTCTAGCCGAGGACCGCATCGAGACTCTAAAGCGCGAGGTCGACGCCTTCATCGCCGACCAGGCCGCCCCGGTCGACCCGTACGCGCCCGCGGGCATCAACGCCCGCAAGCTCCAGCTCGAATACCAGGAGCATGGGCTGCTGCTGAGCGATCCAGCGCTGGTGGCGGTGCTCAGCCAGCTGATGGCCGGGTCGCGCTTTACCTTTCATCATCTGCATACCGCCCGCCATGATCCGGGCTGCGGCGGCGTCAGCTGGCATCATGACTACGAGCAGATGCCCCAGACCAACCGTTCGCACCTGATGGTGCATGTCTTCTACTACCTCAATGGCCTCAATGGTGAGATCGGCGATTTGCTGCTCTTGCCGGGATCGCACCAGCGCATCATGGAGCGCAACGCCATGGGCAGTTGCGGCACCGGCGTGCTGCCAGGCGAGCTGGTGATCGATGACGTGCCGCCCGGCACCGCGATCATCGTCCATTCGGCGGCGCTCCATGCGCGCCGGGCCAAGCCAGGCGGCGCTGGCCGCAGCCGCTACTTCATCGACTCCTCCTACTGCCAGGCCGGCGTGCAGTGGCCGTCCTACGGCCCGGATCGTCCGGATGCGATGATGGCGCGCGCCCTGGCGCGTGGCCTGGGCCGCGGCGGTGCTACGGATTTCCTCTTCGATGCCTCAGCCTTCTTCGGCGCTGCTGAGGGCCGTCAACGCCTGTCGGAGCATCGCCAGGGGAGCCTCGCGCTGTCCTTCCCGCTGCCGGCCGCGCGCGCCTGAGGCGTCGGCGTCGCGTCGGAAAAACCACCCAGACGGCAATTGCATCGAGGCCACCGCTCATCATACCAACGTCATGCGCCGCCTGGCCTTTGCGCTGGTACCACTGCTCCTGGGGGGTGTCACGCAGCTGCGTGCCGAAGCCTCCGTGGTCTGGACCATCGATGCGCCCGACCTGGGAGCGGTGCGCGCGCATTGGGCGCAGTCACCCTTCGGAGCATTGGAAAAAGACCCGGCGCTGACCGCGCTGCGCGATCAGGTCGGGCAGTGGCTACTGGTTCAGTCCGGCACGGTCGGCCTGCCGCTGGTGGCACTGGCCGGCGACGCCGTGGCATTGCGCGCCCAGGTCCTGGCCGAACCCGCCGTGCCGCATTGCGCCTACCGCGTCGCCGTCAATTGCCCGACTCGCGCGGCCGACGCCTGGCATGAACTCCTCGCCGAGCGTGGCGCGGGCACCCAGAAGCTGTGGGGACCCCTGGTCCTCGGCCATGACGGGAGCTGGCTGTGCGCCTCGCGCGAGGTCCAGCCGACCCTGCCGCGCGGCGTGGCCGCTCCGGTCGCGCCTGGGGATCTGCACTACGTCGTCGATCTCGGCGGCCTCTGCCGCGCGCTCAACCTCACCACCTGGGGCCATGTGCTGCAGGAGCTCGACATCCGCACACTGGAAGGCCACAGCACCTTCAGCGCCCGGGGCTCTGACGATGCTGGTTCCCTGGCCGGGCTGCACCTGCCGCTGCAGCCGCTGGCGGCCTCGTCCCTGGCCTACCTGCCGGCCACGGCGGTCCTGGTGGCCGCGATCGGGGTGGACGGTCCGGCCCTGGCCAAGACCTGGACGCATCTCGGCGAGCAGGACCCGGATCTCAAGACCAGCCTCGATTCGTGGAGCGAGGCCTTCACCAATGCCACGGCCGGCGACTGGCCAACGGTCCTGTCCTCGCTCCAGGGCACGGTAGTGGTGGCTCTCACCAAGGGCCTGCCCTTCCCGTCCGTGACCGTGGTCCTGCCGGCCTCGGTCTTCGTCGATGCGGCCCTCGACCACTTCGCGCAGTCGCTGGCCAAGGATCTGGGCCCGGCGCGCACCCAGCCGCTCGCACTCGCGGTGCCCGGCTATCCGGTGCTCATCGAGGTCCGCCGCTTCGACCATGAATGGGTGCTGACCACCGATCCGACCGTGCTCGCGCCGGCGCTTGATCCGTCGCCGCGTCTGAGCCTGGCCGCGGTGAGCACGGGACTGGTGAGTGCGACCGACCATCCGTGTGCGCTGCTGATGCAGGACAACCGCCAGCTGCAGGCGGAACTCGGCAGCCTCCTGCCGATGAGCCGTGCCTACCTGGTCGCGGCTCTCGGCGACCCGCCGGACTGGCTGCCCCTGGACCGGCTCCTGGCCTTCGGCACGGCCTGCCTGACCACGATCGGCCCGCGCCTGCCGCCGAGTACCACGGTGCTGATGCAGGACGCCAGCGGCGGGCGCTTCGCGGCCGCCAACGGCGTCAGCCAGGGCGGGCTGCTCGGCATCGCCCTGGTCGCCTGCTCGCATGCGATCGTGCAGATGCAAAACGACAGCCGCATGTCGGCGAGCGCGGATCAGGAGAACCTGCTGATCAGCCGCTGCCGGGACTTCGCCAATGAGCATAATGGCGTCTTCCCCGGCACCCTCGAGCAGGTGTGCAGCGAAACCGGAGCGGCGCGCATCAGCATGCTCAGGCCCCCGGACGCGGCTCCCGCCGGGCGGCCCTACCTCTACGTGCGGCCGCTGGCCAACAGCGCGCTGCCGCAACAGCCGGTGATCCTCGAGGATCCGTCCTACAACGATGGCCATGGCATGGAAGTCGCCTACGCCGATGGTCATATTGAATATCAGCAGGGCACCGCGCTCTGGCTGATGGGGTTGCGCCTGAGCCGGCTGCCCGATGCGCCGACCTCCGGCATCTCTCCGGCGCTGTGGGGCATCCATGTCCCGCCGCCCGGCGATCCCGCCAAGCCCAGCCCGGACGACGACAAGTAGACGCCGTGAAGCGGCACGGATGCCTCACGGGGGCCCTGGACAGGATCCGGCCAAGCACAGGCTGTGGCCATGGCCCTGCTCGCGGCGACCGGACTTGTGAAATCCTTCGCCGGCAGCCGCGTGGTCGATGGTGTCGACCTCAGCTGCGATGGCGGGCAGGTGCTGGGCGTGCTCGGCCCCAATGGCGCGGGCAAGACCACCACCCTCAAAATGCTGTATGGCTTTCTGACCCCGGAGCAGGGCGAGATCCGCTATGACGGTCAGGAGTTCGCCGCCAACCGCTATGCGATCAAGCGCACCATCGGCGTCTGCCCGCAGGACGACACCCTGGATGCCGAGTTCACGGTGCGCGACAACCTGCGCCAGTTCGCGCGCTACTTCCGCCCCGCGGTGCCGAATCTCGAGGCGCGCATCAGCGAGCTGATCGCGCTCTTCGCGCTCGGCCCACATCTCAACAAGCGTCCCGAGCAGCTTTCGGGCGGACTGCGCCGGCGTCTGTCGATTGCGCGCGCGGTGGTCCACCAGCCCCGCGTGCTGTTTCTCGATGAGCCGACCACCGGCCTGGACCCCGAGGCGCGGGTCGGGGTCTGGGAGCTGATCGCCCGGCTGCGCAGCGAGGGCCTGGCGATCGTCCTGACCACGCACTACATGGATGAGGCGGAGCGCCTCTCCGACCAGCTCCTGGTGCTCAAGGCCGGCAAGGTCCTGGCCAAGGGCGTGCCGCGCGACCTGCTCGGGCGGCTGCTTGGCGAGCACGTGCTGGTGGTGCGTCCGCCGCCCGAGCGCCAGGCGGCGATGCGGCACTGGCTGATTGCGCAGGCCGCGCCGCCGCCGGCCACGGTGCTCGATGAGTGGCGGCTGTGCCTGACCTCCCTGCAGGTCGGGGCCTTCTGCCAGCAGTTTCCGGAGCTCAAGATCCAGGTCCGCGAGCCTGATCTCGACGACCTCTTCCTGACCTTGGCCCGGGACGCCGCATGAGTGCTGGCCGCCACGAACACTCCTCGCCCCTGACGCCGCTGGCCGCGGTGGTCGATTGGCGCTCCTGGGCGGTCCTGCACCGCCAGGTGCGCGTCTACCTGCGCAACTGGTACACCGCCTTCCTGCCGCCGGCCCTGGAGCCGATCCTCTACCTGCTGGCCTTCGGCCTGGGTCTCGGCGGCTATGTCGGCTCGATCACCTGGCATGGCGTGTCCTACCCCTACATCGCCTACATAGCACCCGGCATCGTCACCTATACCGCCTTCAACGGCCCGTTCTTCCAGGGGCTCTACGGCGCCTTCATCCGCATGCACTTCCAGAAGACCTGGGAGGGGCAGCTCGGCACCCAGGTCGAGCTGCGCCATGTAGTGGCCGGCGAGATGCTGTGGGCGGCGCTGCAGGGCACGGTTTATGCCGGCATCGTCTGCGTGGTCTTGCTGCTGATCTCGGCCTGCGGTTTCCTGCATCTGACCTGGTGGGCGTTGCCCTTGATCCTGCCCCTGGCCTTCGTGCTCGGCTGCGCGGTGGCGCTGATCGGGCTGTTCTTCACCGCGATCATGCCGTCGATCGACCACATGAACCTGCCGACCTTCCTGGTCGGCTTCCCGGTCGGCGTGCTCAGCGACACCTACTTCCCGGTCCATGTCCACAACCGCGTGCTTGAGGCGGTGCTGTTCCTCAATCCGGTGCGCCACTGCGCCGAGGCGATCAGAGGATTGCTGCTACAGGGGACCTTGGACATGCATGCGGCGTGGCTTGCGCTGATCTCCCTGGTGATCGTGCTGATCATGTTCCCGATCGTGGTCAGGCTCATGCAGCGCAGCATCCTCGGCGAATAGACCGCATTCCGCAGCGCTGCGGCGGGAGCCGGACCTGATTCAGCTGATCGGCTCGGCAATCGGCCATCAGCAATCAGCTCTGGCTGGGCACCAAGCGACGATGCAACAGTGCACGGCCGAGAATGACGGCTACCGCCGCTGAGAACACCATGCCGATGCAGTCGATGGGAAGTTGCCGAGTGGACATTTGGCCACGCAGGCTCAGGGCCAGGGCGACAGTGAACGCCTGGCTTCCAGCGAGCACCAGCCCCCAGGTCACGAGCGCCCTGTACAGCGACGTGGTGCGCCACACCTGCGCAAGCGCGATGAGCGCCAGGACGCTAATGACGTAGGTGGTCAAGAACCCACCGTTACCGAGCAGGAGTCCCACCAGGGAGATGGGCCTATGATAAGGTGCGGTGATCATGGAGTAGGTATGCAGTACCTTCACGATGACCTGTGGCAGGCAGATGGCGGCGATGATGAGAAATGGACGCAGTCCGCGTCGCAGTGCGAGAAAAATGATCAGGAACATGATGACGATCTCGTAGAGCTGGAACGCGCCATCCTGGGCCATGGACCGGGCCCTGCTCATGATGAAATCGCCGGTGCCGTCTCCTGGGAAAAAGGCATGTACCACATACATGGTGCCGTTCAGCAACACGAAGGTGCAGGGCCAGATCGCGAACAACCACCACGGGGCGCGTGACTGGTACCAGGGGATCGAGCGGTTGAGGTCGCAGCCGACATCCCCGGGCGCCCCGAAGCGCTGAGCAATCTCGGCAATGGAGTCAAAGGGTCGGCCCTGCTCTTCCTCGAGGCTGGTCAGATGATCCTGCATCTCGTCAATCGTCGACTGACGTCTCGCGGCGCTCATCCACAATGACCGCTTCAGGGCAGAGAGGTATGCAGTGATGGCGCTCATGAGCGTAGCTCCTTGCCAGACAGGAATCCGCTCACCGCCGCCACCAGTCCTGTCCATGCCGTCCGATCGGCAGCCAGCATCGTGCGTCCGCGATCAGTCAAACGGTAGAGCCGTTGCCGGCGTTTGCCGGGTTCGGCGTGCCAACGACCGACCAGCGCGCCCTGGGCCTCAAGACGGTAGAGCAGCGGATAGATGGTGCCGTCAGGGATGTCGATCTGATCCGAGGTCAGTTGCCGCACCCGGCGCAGCACGCTTAATCCCCCGAGTTCCGCTTCTGACAATGCTTGCAGCACAAGCAGCGGTGTCAGGCCCTTCATAACTTCAGATGGGTAGCGCATGGCTGCATGATAATATGATGTCTTGCTACGCAAGACAAATCAGAAATCCGACCCTGCCATGCGCAGCATCGTAAGGTGAATCGCTCAGAATGGCTCCGAGCGCTGTGCCAGGCGCCTACCCTGGGGAGTGCTCACGGCCATGCGTCAGAACATGGTGATGGTCGCGGATTGTGTGAACCGGCGGATGTGCCCATAACCTCAATGACAGGATATCGGCAGCTCATGAAGGGGTGAGCCCTGGCGTGTGCATCAATGGAATTCGACCAATTATCCGTATTGGTCGACCATTCCTCGGTTGCGCATCTGATCCTGGTGCTGAGGCCTGGGGTCCGGCTCACGACGCCTTTTCCTGGCCGGCGTCAGCCCGTGACTAACATGCAGCCTATGTCCATGGTCGCGAATCCGGGCTCGCAGGCGTGATGCGCCCATGACCCGCTACAAGGGCGCCAGGCCCGAGCAGGGCTTTCGCATGGTGCATACCCATGATGCGCCGCTGCCGGAGATGCCGGTCATCACTCACGTCGCCGAGGCGGTTTCGGGACCCGAGCATGTGCGCGAATTGCATTCCCATCCGGTCTTCGAGATCTGCTATGTGCTCGCCGGCAAGGCCGAGCGCTCGGTCGGCGATCAGCACCTCATCGTCGGACCGGGCGACGTCTATGTGATCCGGCCGGGCGAGGTGCATGGCGCGCGCTCCGACGCCCGCGATCCCTACCACTTCTTCACCATCGGCTTCGATCCCGGTTGGATCGCGCTGCGCAGCACGCAATCCAATCCCCTCGCCCCCAGCAGCCGCCAGGACGATCTCAGCCGCGCCATGGTCGAGACCGAGGCCCTGGACGCGGAACTGCGCATCCTCGACCAGCGCCTGATCCATGGCGGCCAGGGTGCCGAGCACATCTTCCGGCGCATCATCACCGAGCTCGACCGCATGGAGGCCAGTCCCCGCAAGCGCGCCTTGACGGTGATCATGATCCAGGCCCTGGTCATCGAGCTGCTGGTCTTCGTGACGCGCTGCTCGATCGCCAACCGCGAGCAGGCCACCGGATCCTTCCGCCTGCGCCAGCCGGTGCGGTCCGAGTTCCAGGACCTGCTGACCTGGCTGCAGGCGCGCCTCGATGTCCCGCCGTCACTCTCGGAGATGGCGGCGCGCGTCGGGCTGACGCCCGCGCACTTCACCGTCGCCTTCAAGCGCGAGGTCGGACAGACGCCGCTTGAGCACCTCAACAACCTGCGCATCGAGGAGGCGGCGCGGCGCCTGGTCGACCGGCCGGGCCTGGCGATCACGGAGGTCGCCATCGACCTGGGCTTCAGCTCCTCGCAATACTTCAGCTACGTCTTCCGCCGCCTCAAGGGCTGCTCACCACGGCAGTGGCGCATGTCGCATGCACAGATTCCGTGATGAGGGACACCTCTCCTTGAAATGGGCTCTATCCGTCACCGTTGGTCCGCTATCGTCTCCGCTAGCACCAGAATTTCTCGCCGAGCAACGCCTTTCGAGCATGTCCGCCGATATCGCTATCCGTCGTCAACTTCGTTAGGACTGCTGCAACCCGAGGATCCTTTTTGCGCTTACCCAGGGCGTAGATGATCCCCATTCGTTCAGATCGATGACGCGTGTCTTGCGCTAGGGCAATCAACGTCTGGACGGGTATATATCTCCTGAGGCGGTAGAGGGCGAATCCAAGTTGCCATTTTGCGTTGTTGGCGATGCCGGTGGAATGGAGTTTTATGAATTCTGCTAGCAATTCCTTGACGACCATTTTTGCATCCTTGTCAGAAAGGGCGGCTATCAGGCCGGCCATGATGCACTGAGGATGCTCGAAATGGAGGTGCCGCGCCAGGATAGAAAACGCCTTCACTTTCAGCACTTTGGGCAGTTTCGTGACTTCCGAGATGCACAGAACGTGGATGTCGGCCAGGTGCAGATCGTCCAGGATTGGCTTTTGAAGGAGCTGGTTGGCTTCAGATCTGCGGATCCGGGATCGCTGCTTTTCAGCCTGTCTTTTAATGAACTCCGGATCCTGATTCAAGCGATCCTGGAGTTCCTGGGCCGTAACTCTTGGACGTTTGGTCATCGGGGTCCCAGTTACGCTAGAGGTTGAGACCTCCTTTATCCAGCCATTTCGACCGCGTCTGGGATAGCAGTTCGGCCATGGATACCGCAGCCCATTCGTTAGCGGCACGCCGATCGTCTGGGCAAGACGCCTTAGCCGAACAGCGCCATCAACGGCTGCCCATGGTCGGCCATGGTGAAGGGCCGGCCCGAGGGTGAGTGCACGACCGTCTCCAGCGGCAGGCCCAGCGCATAGCCGATCGTCGCATTGAAGTCCGGGATGGTGACCTCGTTCTCGGTCACCAGCGAGGCCGTGGCGTCGGTGGCGCCATAGACCTGGCCGCCCTTGATGCCGCCGCCGGCGAGCAGCGTCGAGAAGGCGCGCGGGTAGTGGTTACGGCCCTGGGTGTCGGTGATCTCAGGCGAACGGCCGAACTCGCTGCACAGCACCACCACCGTCTCATCAAGCAGCCCGCGCTGGTCGAGATCCTGCAGGAGGGTGGCCATGCCGCGGTCGAGGACCGCGGTCAGGTCGTCGAGGCGGTCGAAGTTGTCGGTATGCGTGTCCCAGCCGCCGAGCTCGACCTCGATGTAGCGCACGCCGTGCTCGACCAGGCGCCGCGCCAGCAGGCAGCCCTGCCCGAAGGGCGCGTTGCCGTAGGCGTCGCGCACCTTCTGCGGCTCGTCGGCGAGGGAGAACGCCGCCAGGTCGGAGCTCTTCATCAGGGAGATCGCCTCGTCGTAGACATCCTGGTAGGCATGCACGTCGGAGTCGGGGACGCGCGCGCTGAAATCCTTGTTGAAGCGCTGCAGCGCGGCGTAGCGCTGGTTGAACTCGTGGTCGTTGACGTTCGGCGCGCGGCGCGAGTACTTCAAACCGTCGGTGGCGCGCCCGAGCATGACCGGCGCGTACTTCGGCTCGAGGAAGCCGTTGGCGGGATAGTTGCTCCCGCCGCCGATGATCACGTTGCCGGGGATGGTCGGATTGGTGCGCCCGGAATAATTCAAAAGCCACGAGCCGATCGCCGGATGGCGGATGGTGCCACGCAGGTTGTAGCTGGTGTGCATGAAGTAGTTGCCCTGCTCATGCGCGCCCTGGTTCGAGGACATCGAGCGGATCAGCGCGACATGGTTCATCTGCTTGGCCAAGAGCGGGAAGTACTCCGCGATGCGCACCCCGTCGGCGACGGTGTCGATGGTCTGCACCGGGCCCTGCTCCTTGACCCCGGGCTTGGTGTCAAAGGTGTCGATGTGGCTCATGCCGCCGGACATGTACAGGTAGATGACGTTCTTGCCGGTCGGCCGGCGCGGGCTGGTGATGGGCTTGGCGCTGGCGTCTGCCCCTGTGAAGCCCATCAACGGCGCGCAGGACAGCCCGAGCAGGGCCAGCGCGGCCGAGCGCACGAAATCCCGGCGGGTGAGGTCATCATAGCGGTTCAGCAGGGACATCGGTCCTCCGGGGCTCAAGGGACGGCTCATTGGACGAAGAGGAATTCGCGGGAGTTGGTCAGGGTCCAGACCACGGCCCGCACCAGGGCATCGGTGCGCGCGGCCGGGGTGGCCGGAGGCGGCGCGCCCGGCTTGGCGATGGCGGTCACGGCGTCGAGTGGCAGCGCCGCTTCGGACGGTTGGGCCAGCCACGGGCTGAAGACCGTGAGGTCGTCGGCGGTCGGATTGCGGCCCAGCAGGCTGATGAAGATGACCTCGATCTTGGACTCGGCATCGGGCTCCAGGGCGACCTGGCGCATCAGGACGGTCTTGGGCTGGAGCAGGTTCTGGTCGACGAAGCCGTTGAGCAGCGTCAGGGCCTGGGTCACGGCCGCGATGCGGTTGGAGTTGTCGATGAGGTTGCGGTCCGACGAGCCGAAGTCGCGCAGGAAGTGCCCGTTGGGGGCCGGCGAGGGCAGCTCCGAGGCGCGCACGAAGTCGCGGCGGATGCCCTTCCAGACCGGATTGCTCTCGGGCGCCTGGGCGTTGCGCACCCGGTCGAAGGACAGGTCCTGGATGGCGCTGTCCAGCGACTGGGCCTGCTTCTTGAGTTCGAGATACTCCGGCGCCTTGTGCATCGCATCGCGATCCGGCGACATGTCGTCCATCTGCCGCATCTGATCAGAGAGGTCGCGCCGCTCCTTGGTCTTCTCGGCGATCTGCTGGACCAGGTCCCAGATCTCCGCCGGGGTCTTCTGCGACATGCCCTGGTAGTAGGCGTAGAGCGCCGAGGCATCCGAGAGGTGGCGGTCATCGAGATCCGGCACGATCAGGCCCATCAGCGAGTCCCAGACCTGCTCAGCACTCATGCGCCGCAGCACCGGGCCGGGGAAGTGGTAGGGCTCGGCGGCACTGACCGTGGTCATGGTCGAGGCGTGCTGGTAGGCCTGGGTGTGGTAGAGGATGTCCTGGTACTTCTTCAGATCGTAATCGCAGTCCTTCATCAGGTTGGTCAGGTAGGTCATCAGCTCCGGATTGCTGGCCTGGGTCTGGTCGGTGAGGTTGTCGACCGGCTCGATGACGCCGAGGCCCATGACGCGCTTCCACAGGCGGTTGGCGATGACCTCGGTGAAGCGCGGATTGTCGGGGGAGGTCAGCCACTGCGCATAGGACTGGCGCGGATCATCGCCCTTGGCCAGGGTGATGTCGCCGAAGATCGGATGCGCGCTGACCAGCTGCCCGGGCTTGCCGTCGGGATACTGGAAGTCCTTGGGCAGGTTGATGGTGGCGCGGTTGTTGTCGGCGACCCGGCCCGAGATGGTGTCGGTGAAGGTGCGCATCGCCTGTTTCTCGTCTTTCGACGGTCCGCCCTGCTGGTCGGCGAACTTCTTCAGCGCCGCGACCAGCTGCGGATCGGCTTCGGTGCGCGTGCTGTTGGTATAGGCGACCATCTGCAGGTACTGGATGCGCGTCCACTTGTCGAAGGGATGGTTGTGGCACTGCGCGCAGGCCAGGCGCGTGCCGAGAAAGACCTGCACGGTGTTGGACATGTTGTCCTGCGGCATGCCGGCGTCGCGCAGGTAGTAGCCGGTCTGGCCATTGCCCTCGGCCAGGACCGGGCCCTTGGCGTCGATCAGCGCGGCGACGAACTGGTCATAGGGCATGTCGGCCTGGATCGCCTTCTTGACCCAGTCGATGTAGGGCTGGCCGCTGTAGCGCCCCATCATGTAGGTCTGCAGGCGCAGCAGGTCGGCCCAGTAGTTGTATTGCGCCGAGACGTAGCCCGGGGACGCCATGAGCGCGTCGATGAGGTGGTTGCGGCGGTCGTCGCTGACATCGGCGCGGAACTTCTGGACCTCGTCATAGGTCGGGATGCGGCCGATCACGTCGAGGTAGATGCGCCGCATGAAGACGTCGTCGTTGATCTCGCGGTTGGCATGCAGGTGGTTGCGGGCCAGGTCGGCCGCGACCAGGGCGTCGATCTGGGTGGCGCTCTCCTGGACGTCGACCGCCGCCAGCGGCGCCGCACCGGCCAGCAGGGCCAGGAGCCCCAGCAGTGCGCCCAGCGCCCTGCGCGGTGCCTGCCGCATGCCCTGTTGATTGCCGTCGCTCATGGGATCCTCGCGCAGGAGATACGCGTTGGGGAAGCGGGTGTTGCGCCTGGACTCGCAGGGTACCCGGACCAGCGGTCGGTCACCGTCCCAGCATGACGGTCTGCGGGCGCCTGGCCGTGTGGGCTTTCCCCACACAGGTGCATCCCGAGCGCCCCGATGCGCAGAAGCGGACCGCAGTGCCGTCTAACGGGACAGGGAGCCGGGCTGCAGGGTCGGCACGGTGTTGGCCACCGGCGGCAGGCTGCGCAGGTAGTCATAGAGCGAGCCCAGGTCCGCGCTGCTCATGCCGTGGTAGGCCATCCAGGGCATCGGCGTATCGAAGCCCAGCGCCGCGCCGCTGACCTCCGGGCCGGAGGCGAAGCGCGCCAGGAAGATGGCCTTGGTCCAGGTGCCGATGCCGCTGGCATCGGGCGTCAGGTTGGCGGACAGCACCGTGCCGTGCGCGGTTGCGAAGGCCGTGCCACCGGCGAATTCCCGCCCCGCCACCAGCGCGCCATGGACGCGCGGCGAATGGCAGTCGGTGCAGGAGGCCGCCGTGGCCAGGTAGCGCCCGTAGGCCACACTATCGGAGCGCTCGGGTGCGCTCGCGGGCGGCGCGACCTCGCGCGGGATGGTGCGCACGATCAGGTTCATCGGGAAGAGCAGATGCCGCGGCGGTACCGCATGGGCGATCGGCGGCAGGGTGCGCACATAGACGATCAGCGCGGTCAGGTCATCGACGCTCAGCTGCCGGTAGTTGCCATAGGGCATCATCGGGAAGAGCGCCGTGCCGTCGCGCGCCACACCGCACACCAGGCTGCGCCACAGCTCGCCATCGCTCCAGCTGCCGATGCCGCTGGGAGTGATGTTCGCCGCATAGATGGTGCCGGGGATGCCCTCGGCGGTGCTGAAGGCCTCGCCCCCCTTGCCCTCGGTGCCGGGTAGGACCGGACCGACCGGACTGGACCAGTCGCGCGTCGAGTGGCAGGAGCCGCAGGCGGTCACATGGTCATAGAGGTAGGCGCCACGCGCGCGCAGCGCCGCGGTCGCCGTGATGGTCAGGGCCGGGGGCGGCCCGACCTGCGGGAAATGCAGCCACAGATAGCCCACCGCACCGCCGATGGCGAGCCCCAGCACGACCACCAGGGTCAGCAGGGTCCAGCCGAGGATCGTCAGGATGCGCATGGCGGCATGCTAGAGGACGAGGCCCCTGGGAAAGGAGCGAATCGCTGGCCAGCCCCGCCGCCTACGCGCCTGCTTACCAGGCGTAGGCCTCGGGGGCCTGGTTGCCGGGTCCGGGCCAGATGGCATTGATCTCGGTCATCGTCGCATCATCGAGGGTGACTTTCAGCGCATTGAGCGCGTGGTCGAGCTGCGCCAGGGTGCGCGGGCCGATGATCGGCGCGGTCACCGCGGGGTTCTTCAGCAGCCACGCCAGGGCCACGTCAGCCGGCGGCTGCTTCAGCCGCGCGCACAGCGCCTCCCACTTCTCCAGCTGCGGACGCATGGTACTGATGCGCTTTTGCATCTGCTCGCTGGCGCGGCGCTTGCCCTGGCTCTCGCCCAGCACCCCGCCGAGCAGCCCGCCATCGAGCGGGCTCCATGGGATCACGCCGACGCCGTAATGCAGGCAGGCCGGCAGGACCTCGAGTTCGACGCTGCGGCAGGCCAGGCTGTACTTGCTCTGCTCGGCGACCAGGCCGAGACGGCCGTGGTCGCGCGCCATCTGGCAGGCCGCGGCAATGTTCCAGCCGGCGAAGTTGCTCGAGCCGACATAGAGCACCTTGCCCTGCGTGATCAGCTGGTCCATGGCCTGCCAGATCTCCTCCCAGGGCGTGGTGCGGTCGATGTGGTGCATCTGGTAGAGATCGATGTGGTCGGTCTTCAGGCGCCGGAGGCTGCCTTCGCAGGCGGCGCGGATGTGGTAGGCGTTGTTGCCGCGGTCGTTGGGCCCCTTGCCCATGGCGTTGTAGAGCTTGGTGGCGATCACCACCTGCTCACGGCGCGTGCCGCCCAGGGCGAACCAGTCGCCCAGGATCTTCTCGGTGATGCCTTCGCCGAGCTTCCAGCCGTAGACATCCGCGGTGTCGAGGAAGTTGATGCCCTGCTCCAGGGCGTGGTCGAGGATCGCGTGGCTGTCGGCCGGGGTGGTCTCCGGCCCGAAGTTCATGGTGCCCAGGCATAGGCGGCTGACGGACAGGCCGGAACGGCCGAGATGGGTGTAGTCCACGGGGATCTCCTGGAGGGGTGCGAGCACGCTAGCGCGTGGGCGCTTGGCGCAATCGGGCACCCCGCGCACCGACCTCCCACGCTGCCCCAGCGCGCGTCTCTCAGTACGCGTTCCTTATCCCGCGTCGTAGCCACCGGCCGCGCACGGCGCCTGCCCAGGGCGTTAGCGCGCCCCGCCCTCCCCGGGGCGGTCGGTCAGGCCGTGGCTGGTGGTGATGCGCGCCGCGCTCACCAGGTCGGTGCGGTTGGGCGCGAACTGCACGTCGATGGCGTCACCGCGGCGGATGTCCAGCGGATCGGCCTTCTGCCCATCGATCTCCACCACCAGGTCCTTGGGGATGATGCAGGTGCGCTGGCTGCGCGCGTCACCGACCGCCAGCGCCAGGTCGGCGACCTGGTTGGCGACCGCCCAGACCGTGCCCTTGAAGCCGCGGTGGCTGGTGGCGACGGTGTGCTTGGCGGTCATCTCCAGGATCAGCGTCTCATGCGGGTGCAGCACCTGCGACTGGTGCTCGCAGACGATCTGCGCCTTGCCGGAATTGACCGAGATCTCAAGCGAGCGCAGCGCGGGATTGGCGGCCAGCTGGGGTGCTTGGCGTGGGGTCGCCGACCACTGCGCGATCACCTGGGTGGGGAGTTGGGCGTTCTCGCCGCTGACGCTGGCCGTGCCGGCGTTGATGCGGCTGGCGCCATGCAGCGAGAAGGTGCCGGAGCCGGCATCGAGCTCGCAATTGCGGCTGCCATCGGTGTTGGCGTGCAGACTGGCCTGGCTGGACGGGGTGAGCTCGACCTGGCTGTCGTGGCCGAAGCTGATCACCGCGGTGTGGCTGCCGGTGACGGTGAAGTCCTGGTCGAGGGGGATCTGGTGCACGTCCTGGCGGTTGACCTGGACCTGGCCGACCAGGACCTGGTTGGAGCTGGCATCGGGATGCAGCGACACCCAGGCCAACGCCCCGCACAGGCCGACGATCAGCAGCGCGGCGACCGCGGCGAAGACGCCCTGACGGCGGCGCATGCGCGCCTGCAGCTGCAGGCGCTGCGCGCGGGCCTGCTGCAAGCGCGCCAGGAAGTCCTCGGTCGCGGGATTGGCGGCGGCCGCGCGGATGCGGTTCGGGAAGTCGACCGGATCGGCGCGCAGCGCCAGGCTCAAGGCCGCGTCCATGCGGTACTGGGCGCGCAGCCAGCGGCACAGCTCTGGCGATGCCTGCAGCGCGGCCAGGGCCCGTGCCGCCTCCTCCTCGTCGAGCTCGAGCCGGCCGGTCAGCAGCGCCAGGAGATGCTCCTTCACGTCGCCTCCGGCGTGGTCTGGATGCAGCGCTTGAGGATCTCGCGCAGCCGCGCGAAGACCATGTGCATCGCGGTGGCCATGCGTTTGTGCTCGAGCGCCAGCTCGGCGATCGAGCGGCCATGGCGGTAATGCGCCTCGAGCAGCTCGCGCTGCTCGGGGCGGAGCCGTTCCAGGCACTGGGTCAGGGCATCGACGGCAGGCACGCTGGGGGTTTCCTCGCTGGGCGTCAGTTCCAGCAGCTCGGCCATCGCGACCAGGCGCTTGTGCTGACGGGTATGGCGACGGAAGTACTCATAGCTGCAGTTGCGGGCCATGCCATGCAGCCATTGTGCGATATCCACACCCGCGGGGATGCGCGCGCGGCTGCGCGACAGGTCGAGGTAGACCTCCTGGGCGACGTCATCGACATCGCTGATCGGCACGCCCATGCCGGCAATGGTCAGGCGCAGGCGGTAATGCGTCTCGCGCACCACCTGGTCGAACCAGCGGGCATCATCGGCAGGCGTCGCGTCGGGCGTCACTGCAGTGACATGACCTGCGCCAGGCGCGCGCTCACCACGCCGGGTGAGCGGCCCGGGCGCCTGTATGACACGGGCGCGCGCCCGGGTGACTGCGCCGGGCCCCACCTCCTAGCCACATGCGTCACGCTTTTGTCATCTCGAACCCCTAGAACGCCGTCATGAACAAAGTCGTCCTGCTGATCACGTTCCTGCTGTCGCTGTGCGCTACCGTGACCTCGCTGATGGCCTGGCAGAAGGCGCAGAAACCGCCGGAAGCGCCGCAGCAGTCCTCGGCCGCGCTTGATGTGCTCAACGCCCAGGTCACGGCCCTGACCGCGGAGGTCGCGCATCTCAAGGAGTACGCCGCCACCGCCACGCCCGTCGCCAGCGCCACGGCCAGTGCCACGGTCGACACCGCGAAACTCAAGGCGCTCATCCATGAGGAGTTCCAGTCGCAGATGCGCGCGATGCGCGGCGGCTTCAACCGCGACGACCCCGCCACCATCCTGCGCCAGCTCCAGGAGGACGTGTCGCTCGACCCGGCCAAGGCCGCGCAGATCGCACCCCTGGTGAGCGCCGAGCGCGGCGCGGTGCGCGCCATCTACGCCAACGCCAACGGCCTGTCGCGCGACGAGCTGCAGCCCAAGGTCAAGATCGAGCGCGACAAGCTCGATGTCAGTGCGGCCAAGATCCTCAGCGCGGATGAATTGAGCAAGCTTGACACCTGGCTCGACCGCGCCAATCGTGGACGCCCGCGTACCAACAACCCGCCGCCGACCGGCGCCAACGGCGCCCCCGGCGCGGTCCCTGGCGCGACCACGCCTCCGCCCGGACCGAGCAGCTTCTAGCCATGGCCGCGCGCGCACGCACGACCGCAGCGCGTGCCCGGCGCCTGGTGGCGCTCGGCCTGGGTGCGGGGCTGGCATCCGGCGCGGGCGCGACGCTGGCGGCGGATGATTACGACTTCGGCCGCGCCGGCTTCGGCGCGTGGACCGTGCCGGTGCCCCTCGACGTGCAGGCCGCGCAGGACCTGGTGCCGGGCCAGGGCGTGCTGGTGGTGTTCGTGCGTCCCGGCGGCACGGCCAGCAGCATGGGCGTGCAGCCCGGCGATGTCCTGACCAGCCTCGACAACACGCCGGTCGCCAACCGCCACGACATCCGCGAGGTGCTCGGTTCCGTCCAGCCGGGCGACGCCGCGAGTGTCGCGGTGATCCAGCCCGACGGCACCCAGGCCACCCTGACCGGCACCTTCCAGGCGCGGCCCAACCGCTGGCCTGGCGCCGGCGGCTTCGGCCAGGGTCCAGGCGCGGGCGGACCGCCGCCCGGCGTCGATCCGCAGGCCGAGCTGATGGAGCAGCGCCATGAGCTGCTCGCCGAACAGATCGCCATGAACACCATCCAGGGCCTGCTCGACGAGCTGCATGCCCGCCTTGCGGCAGAGCCCTGGCCGACGGGCGCCTGGCAGGTGCAGTTCACGCTCGCGCATCCGCGCGCTCAGGCAGCGGTGCACGTGACCTCCGCCATGACCGCTGGCGCCGCCGCAACCGGTGACGCCACCACCGCCTCCCCATCCGCCGCCGCACGTCCCCGGGACGAGGGGCACTCCTGGGCCATGCACGGCGCGCTCGACCTGGCGAGCCATCCGTGACCATGCGGCGCGTGGCGTGTGCGGCGCTGCGGCTCGGCCTGGTGGCCGTGGCGCTGAGTGCGTGGACCGATGGCCGGCTGCTGGCGGCTGACGCCGCTGGCGCCGCGCCGGTCGCTGCCACCACCACCCCGCCTCCACCCCCGCCTCCACCCCCGCCCCCATCCGGTCCCGGCCCGGGCGCGGGACCGAACCTGGCCCTGCCCGCCCCCTTCCTCGGCATCACCCTCGACCATCCGACCGGCTTCGATGCCGACCAGGGCCTCCTGGTCACCGGAGTCGTGGCGAAATCGACCTTCGACCACCTCGGGGTGCGCGTCGGCGACCGCCTGCTGAGCGTCAACGGCAAGGTCCTCACCGCGGTCGCCGACTTCAGCGTCATCGCCGACAACCTCGCAATCGGCCAGACGCTCACCGTGCAGGTGCGCACCGATGATGCGACGCGCACCGTTTCCGGCGTGGTCGAGGCGGTCAGCCGACCGCGCGAGATCTCGCAGAAGACCCAGCAGCTGGCCAACGAGGTCGAGCAGCTGCGCTCCGCGGTGCAGGACCAGGCGCATCCGACCATGCAGCAGACCCTGCTGCTGCTCAAGCAGCTCGAGGCCGACCTGCCGGGCATGGTCGACGAGTTCCATTCCCGCTATCCGCAGGGCCAGTTCGACATCTCGATCCACATCGACATCCTCTCTGACCGCGCCGCGGCCCATCCCACCCAGGTCGTGGCCCCGACCCTGCCGGCAGGGCCCGCGCCCGCGGCCAGCGCGCTGTCCGCTCCCGTGCTCCCTGCCCCGGCCCCGGCCAAGCCCACCACGCCGCCCTGAGTCCATGCGCTGTGCCCGGTACTGGCCCGATGCCGGTGCCAGGACCGATGGATCGTCTACATGCATCGCCGGATCGTGGACGCAGGCCGACGGCGCGTGCTAGCATGAGGCGCATGACCACCATCCATATCGTCGCCCACGCCCATCTCGATCCGATCTGGATGTGGCCCTGGACCTCGGGTCTCGACGAGGCGATCGCCACCGCGCGCAGCGCCTGCGACCGCCTCGACACCCATCCGGACCTGTTCTATACCCAGGGCGAGGCCTGGAGCTTTGAGATGATCGAAAAGGCCGATCCGGCGCTCTTTGCGCGGGTCCGCGCCCACGTGCTCTGCGGACGCTGGGAGGTGGTCAATGGCTGGTGGACCCAGCCCGACTGCAATCTGCCCAGTGCGCTGGGCCTGCACCGTCAGCTGAGCACAGGCCTCGCCTATATCAAAGACCGCTTCGGACTCGCGCCGCGCTGCGGCTTCAATCCGGACTCCTTCGGGCACTGCTCGCAGCTGCCGGAGGTGATGCGCGCGCATGGCCAGGACCGCTACATCTTCCTGCGTCCGGGCGATCATGAGCGCAGCCTGCCGTCGCGGCTCTTCACCTGGCGCTCACGCCCCGACAGCCCGGCGGTCACGGCCTTCCGCATCGCCACCACCTACAACAACGGCGGCTGGATCGATCCCTTCCACCATGCGCTCACCCAGCTGCCCCCGGGCTGCAGCCACAGCATGGTCCTGATCGGCCTGGGCAACCACGGCGGCGGCCCGACCGAGCGCCTGATCAGCTGGGTGCACGCGCATCAGCACGACCTGCCCGGCGTGACCATGCGCTTCTCGACCGTGGCGCGCTTCTTCGACGCCATCGAGGCCGAGCGCCCGCAGCTGCCCACCGTCACCGGCGAATTGCAGTTCCATGCGGTGGGCTGCTACACGGTGATGCGCGCGGTGAAGACCGCGGTGCGCCGCGCCGAGCACGCCCTGGCCAGCGCCGAGCAGCTCGCCGGCGCCCAGGACCAGGCGCGCCTCGACCAGGCCTGGCGGCAGGTCTGCTCGCACCACTTCCACGACACCCTCGGCGGCACCGGGCTGCCGGGGACCTACGGCTTCGTGCTCGACGAGCTCGGCGCCGCCGCCGCCAGCGCCGAGACCATCAGCCAGTATGCGCTGCGCCGCGAACTCTCGGCCCTGCCCGACGCGGCGCTGCCGCGCCTGGTTGTGAAGAATCCCCTGGCCCAGGACCTGCACGGCTGGCATGAGCTTGAGCCCTACCTCGAGGGCCGCTGGCGCGGACCCTGGCGGCTGCTTGATGCGCATGACCAGGAGGTGCCCTTCCAGGTGGTGGAAAGCGAGGCGATCATCAGCTTCGACAATTTCTGGGCCAAGCGCCGCATCCTGCTCAAACGCAGCCTCCCGGCCGGCAGTCTGACGGTGCTGCGGCTGAGCCTCGACCAGCCACCGGCGCCGATCCCCGCGCAGGTGGCCGCCCTGGGCGCGACCATCAGCACCGTCCAGGGCCTGGCCGTGTCCTGCGCGGGCGCTGGCGCGCAGCTGCTGCAGGATGGCATGGTGGTGTGCATGCCGACCCTGCTGCTTATCCCCGATGGCACCGACACCTGGAGCCATGGCATCGACCGCTATGGCGAGGGTGGTGATACGCCGACCTGGGCGCAGGCCACGATCATCGACCGCGGTCCGCTCATGGCGTCCCTGCGCCAGGAGGGCGTCCTGGGACGCAGCACGCTGTGCGCCGAATGGCGGGTCTTCGCCCAGGAGCGCGCGGTCGAGCTGCTGTTGGAGGTGCATTGGCGGGAGCGCGACCAGGTGTTGAAGCTGGTCGTGCCCTGGGCCGCGGGCGCCAGTCGCACCGATGGCGTGCCGGGTGGCGGGCTCGAGCGCGCCAATGACGGCATCGAGCGGCCCGTGAGCGAATGGACGCGCCTGGCGGGTCTGGGCATCGTCTGTCCGGATGTCTTCGCCATCGACGCCACCCAGACGCGCACCCGGCTGACGCTGCTGCGCTCGCCGCTCATGTCGCACCATGATCCGCATCCGGGCGCGCCCCTGCGCCCGGTCTACTCGGACCAGGGCGTGCACCGCTTCCGCTTCCGCTTCCACGTCGGCGGTGCCTCGGCCGAGTCGCTCGCCGCCCAAGCCGAGGCCTGGCAGCGGCCGGTGCTGGTCGCCGACCTGACCCGCGGCATGGGTCCACGCGATGCCTGAGCCGCCAGCCGGCCGGGCCTGGGGCGCTGATGGGTCGTTCTAGTTGCGGGCGACGAGCGCGCGGCGGCTGGAGATCCTGGCCGGCAGGCGCTCGGAGCTCTTGGCGGCGAGGCGCTCGGAGCTGCGCACCTTCTTCATGGTGGCGCGCATCTTGTCGAGCAGCTCGGCGTCATGCTCGTCGATGTACGGGCGCAGGTCGAGGTCCGGCGGCAGCTTGAGCGAGTGCGAGTCCTCGGCGACCTTGATCCAGGTCTGCATGAAGGCGTCATACTCGGTCCAGGAGACGCCATCAGCGAGCACCGCGGCCTTCTCGGTGCGCAGCGCCACCTGGTGGGCGTGCTGGTAGTGCATGTGCAGCGCGTCGATCAGGCTCTTCTCGACCGACTCGTGGAGCATCAGGTAGCGATGCACCATGACTGTGTCGCCGTCGCGGTTGACGAAGCTCTGCGGCAGGTCCTGGTCGATGTAGATGGTCTTGCCGTCGCTGCTGTAGCCCGCGAGGTAGGGCACATGGTAATCGGTGCAGACCGTGACCCGGCGCGCGATCGCATCGATGGTGCGGTCGAGCATCTGATCCGAGATGCCCCAGTCGGGGCCGCTGAGCTTGCAGTGCTTGGTGGTGTTGTGGGCATGCTTCCGGGTGTGACTGCGCATGGCGAGGTTATGGCTGGTTGTCGAACTGCGACAATATACAACTCATGCATCAGACTGCTCTGGCCACACCCACTAACACTTGCCCCGCACCTCGTCATATGTCACTTCTTAAGCATGCATTCCCGCACTCACGGCCGGCGTGGCACCAGGACGGGGAAGCGAGTGGGGTAGGCCGGTGCTGAAACGATGCAAACCTGATGCAATCCACACAGACGTCGCAGCGGCTGCGGGCCTGCGCACCGATGGAGCCACGCGCAGCCCCATCGTCGCTGCCCGGCGCGCCGCGCAGCCGGATCACGGCGGGGGCGCCATGAGCCAACCACGTGGGCAGCGCGCCGACCGCGGTCTGGCGCCGCACCAGCGCTGCGAGGTCCTGATCTCCGGCCTGATCGAGCACCACCAGCTGCTCGGACGCAGCCCGGATGCGGCGACCCTGGCCACCCTCGGCACCGTGCACCACCAGCTGGCGGCAGCGCTCGGCGCCGCCCGAGGCGGAGCCAGTGGTGGTGCCGACGACTGGCTGAACCTGCGCGAGCGCGCCGCCCAGACCTGCCTGCAGGCCTGCCCGCGCGACATCGCCGCCCGCATCCGCTTCCGCTCCCATGACTGGAGCAACCACCTGCACGCGCTGGCCGAGATGCGTCATGATGAGGACCTGGCGCTGCTGGCCGAGGAGTTCTGCATCGACAGCCGCATCATCATCGGCGCTACCGTGCCGGGCCTGATCCCGCCCGCCTACCGCACCCTCGGCGCGCACCTTCTGCACTGCTACCAGGCCGGCGGCTGGCCATGCGGCTGGCAGGGCGTGTTCCCGGCCGGACGCTTCGAGATCTACGTCCGTCCCGTCACGCCCTGAGCACGCGGCAGACACCGCGGCTGCAGCGGTGTTCTCCCATCAGCCCATCAGCCCATCAGCTCATCAGCCCCTCAGCCCATCAGCCCATCAGTCGCGCAGCGTCTGCGCCAGCGCATCGGCGATCACCAGCGAGCCGAGTTCGCCCGGATGCACGAGGTCCTGTCCGATGTGCGAGCCAAGCGCGCGGTTGCCGAAGCGCTGCATGGCGGCCTGCATCACCACCTGCAGATCGAGGAAGCGCGCCTGGAACTGCCGCGCGACGCGCGACACCTCGGCGCTGTAGGCGGGCATGCGCGTCAGCATCTCGCAGCGGTAGGAGTCGGGATGGTCGTCGCGGCTGAGGAAGAAGGGCGCCAGCAGCACCAGCTGCAGCTGCGGATTCAGCGCGCGGGCGCGGCTGAGGACGCGCTCGAGCCCAGCCCCGTAGGCCGGCGGCAGGAGCTTGACCGGACGCGAGCCGTAGATCGAGTTCATGTCGTTGATGCCGGTATACAGCAGCAGCCAGTCCGGACGGTAGGGCGTGACATCGCGCTCCCAGCGGCTTTCGATGTCGATGATGGTGTCCCCGCCGATGCCCTTGTTGATCATCTGCACGGTGCGCGCGGGACTGCGCGCCGCCTGCAGGCCCTGGAAGAGCCGCGCATAGCCGCAGCCCATCGGCCGCTGCTCGGGTGCGCGCCGGCCGCTGTCGGTGATCGAGTCGCCGATCAAAAGCAGCGTCTGCCCGTCCTGCAGCGACGTGCCCGGGGTGGTGGTGGTGCGGATGCAGTCCACCGCCGCCTGCGCCAGCAGCAGGCAGCCGTCGGTGTCCAGGCCGAGCGGATCGCAGCCCAGGTACTCATCGGAATTGCGTCTGAGCTTGGCGCTGGTCACGAGGCTTCCGGCCGCGAACCAGTCCAGGCCGCGCCGGGTGGCGAGCGCGCGCAGCGCCGGGACGTAGGTCGCCAGCATCTCCGCCACCGGGCCCATGCGCATCGGCGAACGGCCGATGGAGTTGAGGATCGGATCGAGCAGGATGATGCGCGTGCCTGGAACGCGCGCCGCCGCGCGCGCGAGCAGGTCCTCGAGCACCGCCACCAGTGCGGCGGGATCCTTGGCGTAGGCGTTGTTGGCCTCGACCAGTCCCCAGGCGTCCGAGATGCCGACATGCACCAGCACCACATCCGGGGCGCCGAAGAGCACATCGTCGCACCAGCGCTCGCGCAGGCGGTGCACGGTGGTTCCCGGCTCGGTCGCATCGATCACCGTCACCGCGCGAGCGGTCTCGGTGATCATCAGCAGATCGCGCAGCCGCGACACCCAGCCGCTGCCCTCGCGGCGCGTATCCAGATCCACGGTGCAGTCGCCGATCACGGTGACGGTCAGGGGAGCAGTCATGTCAGTCCTTCCAGGATCGGCGCAGTGTGCGACGCGGCCCGGAAAGGCAAATCCTGCGGTAAATGCCGCTCAGGCTGTCGCACAGCGCGTGCGGAAGCTCAGGTCCACTCGCGGCGCGCGGACTTGACCGCCTCCTTGGAGAGCTGCCAGCCGAAGCGCCACCACTCCTCCTCCTTGGAGGACTCGCGGTGCGGACTGGTGGTCAGCCCGGTCAGGTAGGCACGCGCCCCGTCCTGGACGATGCGCTTGAAATCCGCATCCGAATCCCGGGTCGTGGCCGAGCCGGTGGCGCCCAGCAGCACGCGGCGCAGGTCGGCGATCGCGGCCGACATCAGCTGCACCTCATTCTTGACCTGGACCAGCTCATCATGCCACTCTGGCGTCTCGCTCATGATCATCTCCCGGATCTGTAAGCGTACCGCTACGGGGCTGCGCTTACAGTCAATTCATCGGCGGCGGGTGGCAGGTCCCGGAGCGCTCGCACGCAGACCCGGTGCACTATTGAACTCGATGGGTGGTCAGCGCGGATGGTGATGGTATTGAAGGATCGTGGCCCGGCGTAGCGGGAAGCGTCCGCCCCTGGACGTGCCTAGAGCTTGTGCGCCGTGGGCGCGGCTCCCGCGCCGAGGCCCTGGATGTAGGCCAGCTGCCCGGGGAAGCGCTGCTCCAGGAGCACCAGGCGGTGGCTGGCCTGATCCTTGAGCTGCATGAAGACCAGCATGCGGTAGGTGGCCAGGCCCGGCGCGAGCTCATAGGGGTTCTGGCTGAACACCGACTCCTCGAGATCCAGGGCCTGCTGGGTGTGGCCCAGCGCGGCCAGGGCCTTGGCCTTGTCGAGCTGGAAGAGGATCGAATAGGGAGCCAGCGCCAGGCCCTGCTCGGCGATCTGCTGGCACTGCGCGTAGTGGCCGGCGTTCCACGCCTCCTGCACCAGCAGCAGGTCGTCGAGGATGGTGCCGGGATGGGCGCTGTGGAAGGCGCTCAGCTGCTCGGCGCAGGTATCGGCCTTGTTGCAGATCAGGCTCTGGCAGAGCCAGCGCTCCTCGGAGGCGATGGTCGGATACTGCTGCAAGGCGCGCGCCGACTGGTTCAGCAGCTCGAGCTTGTCGTCGGTGAGGATCGCCATCTGCAGGCGCAGCGCCGTAAGCAGCGTCGGCTCGGCGTTCATCTGCACGAGCTTGTCGAGGTCGATCTTGCCGCCGAACAAATCGCCGGAGCGGAACTCCATCTCGCCGCGCGCGTAGTACACGGTCGGGCTGCGCGGGTAGCTGATCGCCAGCTTCTCGACCGTGTCCAGGGCGTCCTTGCGGTGCGGCTGCACGTCGCGGATGCGCACCCGGCACCACCAGATCTGCGGACCGACCTGGCGCGGCTCCATGTGGTCCTTGACCTTCTCGAACTCGTCCCCGGCGACCTTCAGCTGCTCCGGCGGCAGGGTCCCGGCCTCGGCATTGAGGTACAGCGCGTAGCCGAGCGCGAAGTGCGTCTCCCACAGCTTCGGACCGCTGCGCACCGCCTCGCGCGCGGTCGCCAGGAGCTCATCGAGTCGGTACTGGGCGCCGAGATGGAAGCAGCGTCCGACCAGGACCAGCGGATCGCTGCCGCCCAGGCCGTCAGCCTCGGCGAAGGACTGCGCCGCCTCATTGAAGAGCCCGGCATTGTCCTGAGCGAAGGCCGCGCACAGGATGGCCTGCAGATTGGCGTGCTTGGAGAAGGTGCGGCTCAGGCGGTCGGCCTCGAGGAACTCGTCGGCCGCGGCCTTGGGGTCGCCGCACGCCTCCAGCGCCTGGCCGAGGGCGAAATGCGCCTCGATGAAATTGGGATCGATGGCAATCGACTGGCGCAGCATCTCCACCGCCGGACGCGCGAAGTCGCTGCGCGAGAGCAGGTCGATGCCGCTGGCATAGGGGTCGAAGGCGCGCACCCGCTGGTGCTCCTTCTCGACCTCCGCGTCTTTCGAGGCCTGATAGTCGAACTCGACCCGTTCGCGCAGCACCTGCTGGTTGTGGATGCGCATGAAGAGGATCACCGAGGTGATCAGAAGCGCCGCCGTGGCCACCGCGATGGTGATGGTGATCGGCCGGTTGCGGCGCACCATCTTCAGCGCCGTCTCGGCCAGCGAGTCGCGCTTGGCGCTGACGCTGCGCCCGGCCAGGTACGATTCCAGATCGTGCGCCAGCTCGCGCATGTTCTGATAGCGATCGGCCATCGCCAGCGACATCGCCTTCATCGCCACCGCCTCGAGCTCGCCCGGAATGGCGCGATCGGGCGAGAGCTCCGAAGGCGGGACGATCACCCCGTCGATGGTCTTGGAGACGACGTCGGAGGTCGCACCGGTGATGGCACGCACCCCGGCCAGGAGCTCATAGATGATCGCGCCGACCGAATAGATGTCGGTGCGCCCGTCGATCTCGGCGATGTCGCCGCGCGCCTGCTCGGGCGCCATGTAGCCGGGCGTGCCGATGATGTCGCCATCCAGGGTCAGCGCGGTGGTGGTGCCGATGTCCAGCGAGCTGCGGTCGCGGTAGGCCGTGCGCGGCGCGCGCCGCGCGCGGTCCTGGGCGCTGGATTGCTTGGAGAGGACCCGGGCGATGCCCCAGTCCATGACCAGCACCTCGCCGTACTCGCCGATCATGATGTTGGCCGGCTTGATGTCGCGGTGCACGACCCCCTTGCTGTGCGCGAAGGCCAGGGCGTCGCAGACCTTGATGACGATGGTCAGCGCCTCATAGAGCAGGGTGGCGCTGGTGTCCTGCTCGCGCCAGCGGCTCAGCAAGGTCGCCAGCGTCTCGCCGCGCACCAGCTTCATGGTGAAGAACATCCGCCCCTCGCCATCGACCCCGAGCTCGTGCAGCGGGATGATGTTGGGATGCTCGAGCTGGCTGGTGACCTGCGCCTCCTCGATGAAGCGCTGCGTCAGATCGGGATTCTTGTCCTCGGTCTGCATCATCACCTTCAACGCCACCGAGCGGTTCAGGCGCTGGTCGCGGACCTCGTAGACGATGCCCATGCCGCCCTTGTCGATGAGGTTGACCACCCCATAGATGCTCGGCGAGTCGGAGACCAGGGCCTCGCGCGGACCCGGAGTCGCCGCATGGCGGCCGGAGGCGGGCGCGAGCTGGACCTGGGCCTGGCTGAGGACCGGGCCATCCTCGTCCTGGGTCGGCGGTGCTACGACTGGCGCCGGGCGTGGGGAGGACTTCGAAAGCGGAGGACGCGGCATGGGGTATGGAGGTTCGTGAACGGTGAGCCACCATCCCCGCGGTACGCGATGATGTCGCAAAATGACGTGCTTTCCATTGGATTCCCCGCTTTACGCCGCGCGCCTGCGCCCTGCTCACCGCACCTCCAGGCGCGACAGCGGCGCGCGATTAAGGCCTGAGCAGCTGCGCCGGCTGCCGCGCCAGGCGACCCCACGGGTCAGGGCGCTGGCGTGCTCGGGTGGAGGGGTGCGAAATGGCCCTGTGGCGGCGATAGTTGGTCTGGTCGCTCCATTTCGAAGCGCCGCTGCACCGCATCTGAACCGCATCTCGCCTCATCTGCCCGCAGCGACAACCGCGCCTGCGCTCGCCCCGCTGGTCAACCACCATCACCAGGGACGGCCCGCGAACCGCCCCGCCAGCAGCCTAATGCACCCAGCACCGCGTCGACGACCCGAGCCCGACCGCGTCCATGGCGCCCTCGTCGGCAGTGCGGTCATAGATGTTGTCAGCGTCCGCGAGCAGGCCGTCGGTGCCTGCGGCGCTCGGATTGAGGACCACGTAGACCTGGCCATCGAGGCTGGTGGTGGTGCCCGAACCGCTGCTGGAGCCGCTGCTGTTGATCAGCTGCCGCAAGGGTCCGACGTGGCCGTCCCCGAAGCAGGCCATGACCTCCGTGCCATGCCCGAGGGTCCCCAGGCTGCGGTCGGCCAGCACCACGCGCACGCTGCTGCAATTGGCCGGGACCGACCAGTCATAGCAGTAGCCCGGCAGCTCACGGCTGGTGGCGAGGTCGCTGGCGCCCTTGGCCCACAGCGAGACCTGGCTTGCGGTGCGGTCCAGCTGCGCATTGGGGCCGACCTGCGGATGGACGGTCGGCGTCGAGGGACAGGTCAGCACCGCGGTGGGCAGCTCGCGGCCGGTGATGACGGTGACGAATTCGAAACTGCCGACCGTGGTGCTCAGCGGATTGAGGGGCGCGGCCCCGCTTTCGGCCGGCAGGTCGGGCAGGCCGCTGGCGAGGGTCGGCCGCACCGGCCAGATCCCGTCATTGTCGGAGGCGTAGACCAGCATCGCCAGGATCACCTGGTGCTGATTGTTGCCGCAGCGCGTCTTGCGCGCCGACTCGCGCGCCATGCTCACCGCCGGCAAAAGCAGCCCGGCCAGAACCGCGATGATCGACACCACCACCAGCAGCTCGATCAGGGTGAAGGCCGTGGCGGGGCCACGGTTACGAGCAGGGCCGGAACATAAGGCTACGGACATAGTCGACGGATCGTTGGCCTGGCCCGAAACGAGGAAGGGCCATTGGCAGGCGCACGCCGCGCGCGTGTGGGACGGATTGCGCGCTGCGCGCGGTGTCCCTCAGTGCGCGGGCGGGTCGGAGGGCCGGCGGAAACCCGCCGAGACGGCCTGCAGCAGCTGCTCGCGGCGGCTCACCAGGGTCTTGCCGGCGGTGAGATCGTCCTTGGTGCTCTGCGCCCAGCCCGGCAGCGCATGCAAGGTCACGTTGACGCCCAGAGCCGTGGCATGGGCGCTGATCAGCTCGGCGGCGCGCACATACTGCTGGCAGCACTCCAGGTAGCGGTCGGCCTGCTGGATCATGCGTTCACGCCCGGGCGCGCTGCGCGGGCGGATGCCGGGCCGGCCATAGGCCCAGGTGATGAACGACTGCACCAGCGATTGGTAGAAGCGCTCGGCATCGACGGTGGCGCATTCGCATAAGCGCACGCTCAGCCGCTCGCAGGCGCTGGCCAGGCCCTGGATGCGCTCGAGCTTGATCGAGGCGCTGCCGTCGGGAATGGCATGCGGAAGCTCGGACACCAGCACACGCCACTGATCGCTCTCAGGAAGCGGGGACAGGGCGATGCGGCGTTGGGCGGAGGGGATGCGGCAGGTGAACGCGACGGCCACGTGTTGGATGGGCGAGTATGGAGGCGGGACCGAGGACGGAATCACTGATTCGCAGCTCACGCCCAGTGATATATGAGGGAGTGCATGCAAAGTGATCAGCATGCGGTGAAGATCTGCACAAGCCGCCCGCCCGGGCTCCGGGACAGGGTCCTCAATAGCGCCTAGTTTCCGTCGCTGTGACGCCCTCCAGAACCACCCTCACGGCCATCCCAGGCTGTTTCATGCGATCTCCGGCGCCCTGCTTTCAGGCGCTGTCAGGCCGGCCCGGAGCGCCGCGGGTTGCGGGGTGTCAATTCGCATCGAGCGAGGGATTGAACCATTCCAAGAGTGCATCGGCCTTGCCGTCGTCATGCAGCTGGCGGTAGGCGTGCTCCGCCTCGCGCAGCAGCTGGCGCGAGGCCATGGTCGAGTGCACGGGATCATTCTGCGCCGCGCAGCGCGCCGCATCGGAGAGGGTATCGGCCTGGTTGGGCAGATCGTCCGCGGCCGCGAACTGCGCCGCCGCCGCGATCATCAGCTGGGTTGCGCGCGGCCACGAGCCGCCAGCGCCGCTGCGGTCCGGGCGTTGGCAGAGCGCCTCGTCGCGCAGCGCCAGCGCACTCTCTTCGGGCAGCTGCGCCTGGCTGTACAGCGCCGCCGCCTGGGCATCGAGCGCCGCGGCGCGGTCCTGCGCGGCAGCGCTGTGCTCGACCAGGATTTCGCACGCCGCCTGGGCCACCAGGCTGTGCGCCTGGCCGATGGCATCATGGGCCTGCTCGGCGAAGGCCGCGGCCTGGGCCTCGGTGGTCAGGGCGAGGGCCATCCCGCCCGCATCCGGGCAGGCACGCGCCGCCGCGGCCTGCACCCAGCTGGTGCGCGCCTGCCAGAAGGGATCGTGCACGGCGGCGGTCTGCGCGGTGAGCTGCGCCAGCAGCGCCTCCTGCTCCGGATAGCCGCCCGCCACCGCCACCGCGGCGGCCAGGCGCGTCACCGCGAGACGCTCGAGCGCATCCGGCGTCGCGTCCGGCTGCATCAGCAGCGCCTGCAAGAACAGCTCGCGCGCGCGCTCGCGATCGGTCGGCTCGTGGCTGGTGAAGCTCAGAGCGCTCTGCAGCAGGATCAGCGGATCCTCGGTGTAGTGCGCGCTGAGGAAGGTGCGCGCCCGCAGCGCCGTGGCCGGCGCCCAGCTGCGCAGACGGGTCGGATTGGCCGTGGCCCAGTGCTCGAGCACCACACCGTAGAGCTGCTGGCCGGAGATGTCCCCGCCCGGCTGCGCAACACTCCAGGCCGCCACCGCCGGCTGCAGCGGATCGATCAGCGCCAGCTCCTCGAACAGCCCCACGCGCAGCAGGCTCGTCGCGGCGCCCAGCGATCCGGCCTGCGCCTGGGTCACCAGCGCGCGGACGTCGGCGGCGCGATCCGGCAGCGGACCAGCCGCACTCGCCGCGCCGCTGAGCGCCTGCGCGCCTGGCAGCGGCGCGTGCGTGGTCGACGCTGCGAGCACGGACACCACCATCAGTCCGTACCGCAGCAGCATACATATGGTGGCAGCGCCGCGCATGGATCTCGACCATGGTGCGGTCCGGGTCGCTGCTGGCAATCGCCGTCAATAAGCGCCGCGCCGCGCCGCGCACGCCAGGCCTGTCCTGAGTGCAACGCTACGCCAGGCCTGGCCACCGCGGCCCGACGTGGCGTTGGCATGCCTGCGCTGCTCTGATCCCGCTGGCCACTGGTCGTAGCCTGGGCGGCGATGAGCACGCAGGTGCATGGATCCGACGCCGCTGCCAGCCCCAGCTCGACCGCGTCGCGGCCGCCCGCGGGCCTGACGCGGGTCGCGCCGGCCGAGGCCGGACCGGCCACCCTGGTCACCCAGCTCGTGCAGCGCCTGCACCAGGCCAGTCCGCTGCCGGGTCCCGCGGGCGTGCATGCGGTCGGCACGCGGGTGATGATGCTCGATGCGCCCAGCCGCCGCGCGCCGGGGGCGCAGATCCTCTGGCAGGATCCTGGCCTGCTCGGCGGCTTCCTCGGCAAGGGCCACTTCCACCGCGCCTTCGCCATCGACCAGCTCGACGCCGGTGGCGCGCGCCGGGCAGGACCCTGGATGGCGCTGATCGCCAGCGACGAGGCCCACCTGCCGGCGGCGCGCGGCCCCGGCCGCCTGGCGCAGGTGCTCAAGGAGCACGAGCATGCGCGCGTCCTCGCCGCCGCCGCCCCGCAGCTTGTGCCCGGCTACGCCGGCATGGCCGCGATCCTCGCGGTCGACCCGAGCAAGGGTCTCAGCCCCGCGCTGCGCTACGCCACGGTGTGGGAGCGGCAGGATGCGACCTTCCAGGACATCGTCGGCCAGGGCGGCGTGGCGGGCGGCGCGCGCATCCAGGAGCGCCGCTTTGCCGCGGTCGATGTGGCGCGCTCGATGCTCCTGATCGGCCGCGCCTACCAGGGCGTGCACGCCCATGACATGGTCTATACCGATCCCAAGCCAGCGAACCTCGCCTTCCGCATCGCCGCGCCGCCTGCCGGCGGGATGGTGTCCGCAGCCGATTCCGCTGCGGCCTCCCGGCCCGGCTCCGCGTCCAGCGCCACGGCAGCGCTAGCGGCAGGGTTACCCGCGGCGAGCGCCACCCGGCGCGGCCGCGCCGGCAGCGCACGCTCCGTCACCGATGCCACGCCCGATGCCGCCGGCCACAGCCCCAGCATGGTCGGGCAGGTGGTGTTCATCGACGCCGAGTCCTTGCAGCCGCCCGGCTATGCGCGCGATCCCGAGGCGCGCGCGGTGGCGATCCTGACCCCGCCCATGGCCGCGGAGGAGATCCTGCGCGGGGTCGCGCTCGGCGGCGGCCAGGCCCTGAAACGCGCCCAGGCCAATGCCGCCAATGACGTCTTCCATACCGCGGTCATCAGCTATGGCCTGGTCACCGGCGAAGTCCCGCAGCTGGCGCTCGGCAAGCAGCGCTACCAGCGCCGCTGCGAGGAGCTGCGGCGCCATGGCGGCTTCGATGCCAAGGAGGCCGAGCAGGTGATGGTCGATGAGTTCCGCCTGTCCCGACTGCTCGATGGCTACGACCACGAGCGCGGGCTCCTGCAGCGCCAGGTCACGGCCGGGACCATTCCCGCGAGCCTGGCCCAGGTGGTCGCCGACGGGTTGGAAGGACGCATCACCACCCTCGCCGACTGGGATCGGCGCACCCTGTCGATCCCAGGCGCCGCGGCGTCCTAGGAGCGGCGGTGCAGGCGCATGGGGCTCACGGCCCCTCGCCCGGCGCGGTGGCGCCATGCGGCGCGTCGATGGCCAGGCGGAAGCCCGTGTCGCGGGCCGGGAAATCGGTCCAGAAGCGGATGCGGCGCGCGGAATTGCAATCGCCCAGGGTATCCTCCCAGCAGCCGCCGCGACCGACGCCGTCGCCAACCCCATGCGGCCGGGGATCGGTCACCGGCTGCGTGCCGTAGGCGGTGTACTGGTCCTCGCACCACTGCGCGACGTTGCCGAGCATGTCGCGCAGTCCCCAGGCGTTGGGTTTGGACATGTCGACCGGGCGCGGCGCCTCGGCATCGATGCAGGCCTCGGCCTTGGTCAGCTGCCGGGCGCTGAGGGTGGCGCTGTTGGCGCCGCTGCGGCAGGCGTACTCCCACTCCGCCTCCCACGGCAGGCGCACCACCAGGCCCGGGACGGCGCGGTTGAGCGCCTGGCAGAAGTGGTGGCAGTCGTCGCGCGACAGGTAATTGACCGGCAGGCGGTCGCCATGCACCGGGCTGGGATTGGCGCCGGTGAGCGCGCGGTAGAGATCCTGCGGACAGGTGGTGTCGGCCAGCCAGAAGCCCTGGGAGAGCACCACCTGGTGCTGGGCCTCGTCCTTGCGGTGATCGCGCTCGCTGACCGGGGAGCCCATGATGAAGGACCCGCCCGGACAGTAGCGGAAGCGCTGGGTGATGCCGTGCACCACCAGATCCGCGCACCAGCCATAGGCGTCATGGCGCGGCGTGCCCAGCCCCGGCGGCACGGCCGGGGCCTGCATGGCGACGGTATTGATGCGTTCCGGATGCGCCTCCATCCCCGGCACCGCCGGATTGGCCACGCCGCTGCCGCCCACCAGGTGCAGCGGCCAGAAGGCGACCAGGGCCAGGACGATGGTCGCGAAGCCCGCCACCGCGGTGCCGATCGCCAGGACGCGCGACCGGCGCTGCCGGGCCAGCGCGCGCTCGCAGGCGCTGATCAGGTCGCGCATCGTCTGGTAGCGGTCTTGGGGCGCCTTCTTCAGGCAGGTCAGGATCACCGCCTCGTAGTCGGCGGTGATGCTCGGATCGATGGAGCGCGGGCGGGGCGGATCGGCGTGCACGTGGTGGTAGATGAGCGTCAGCGCAGAACTCGACTCGAAGGGCAGGCGCCCGGTCATCAGCTGGAAGAAGACGATGCCCAGGGAGTAGATGTCGGAGCGGTGGTCGGCCTTGAGGCCGGAGCCCTGCTCCGGGCTGAGGTAGTGCGCGGTGCCGGAGATGCTGCCCGCGCCGCCGGAGGTCGAGATGGTGGTCTCATGATCGCCGATGTAGCCGACCAGTCCGAAGTCCATGAGCTTGATCTCATGGTCCTGGGTGCGCATCACGTTGGCCGGCTTGATGTCGCGATGGCACAGCCCATGCACCGCTGCGATGGCCAGGCCCCGCGCCACCTGGATGATGATGGTCACGGCCTCGGCCTGGCTCGGACGCCAGCCGCTTTCCAGAAGCGCGCCGAGATCGCGGCCGCGCAGGTATTCCATGACGAAGAAGGGGAAGCCGAGGTGCTCGCCGATCAGGTGCACCTTGACCACATTCGGCGAATCGATGCGCGCCAGGGCCTTGGCCTCGGCTCGGAAGCGCGTGCGCTGGACCTCGTCGCCGACCGCGGTCAGGACCTTGAGCGCGACTTCGCGCCCGAGCGAGATCTGCCGGGCGCGGAAGACCACGCCGTTGCCGCCCTGCCCGAGCTTCTCGAAGAGCTCGAAGTCGCCCCAGCAGCGACCGCTGGCGAACATCGTGGCGATCGAATCGGGGTCGGCGAGCTGGGCCGAACCGGAGGGGGTGGTGATCGACAGCGGCGCATCGCGCTCGGCGCGCTGCGGATGGGCGGGGTCGCCGATGCCGGGACGCCGTGGCGCCAGGGGATGGTTCGAGGAATCGCTCATCGCCGCAGCGGTTGTCGGGTCCGGCACATGCTGCGATGCTAGCAGGCCCCGCGACGCGATTCCAGCCCCAGGAGCTGGTGCATCAGCAGGCAGCCGGCCGCTGTGCCGCCGCCACCCGGCCGTACGCAGCCCAGGTGGCAGCTAGCCACCGCGTACTCACGTGCGGAGTTGGCAGGAAACTCCGTGAATCCCGCCGGGCAGCGGTCATGGGGATGACCCCTCCCGCTGACCGCCGCGCCCGGCCTCTCCAGAGCTTATGAGCCCGCGGCCGCTGGCTGCGCCTCCTCGAGGGTATTCTTGCTCGGTCCATCCATGAACTCCATGTGCTCGGCGACCAGCACCACCTGGGCATGGCGGCCCTTCTCATCCTCCCAGCGGTTGAGCTTGAGCCGGCCGCTGAGCAGGAAGCGGCGCTTGGTGGTGAGGTAGCGGCTCATGGTCTCGGCCAGGGCGTTCCAGGCCTCGAAGTTGATGAACACGACGTCCTCCTGGCGTTCGCCGGCGCGGTCCTTGTAGACGTGGTTGTGGGCGATGGTGCCATCCAGCACCAGGCGCTCGCCGATGGTCTTGAGTTCCGGGTTCTGCACGAGGTTGCCGGATAGATGCACGAGGTTCATGGCGTCTCCAGGGACGGGGGAATGGGAGTGAGGTGACAGAGGCATGGCGGGGTGCGGCCACCGGCGGCTGGGCGCGGGGCCGACATGGGAATAGAGCACCTGCAGATGAAGATGCAGGTAGCGATGCAGCTGTGGATCCGGCTGCTGAGGCTGATGCTGATGCTGATGTGGACGCATCGCGACCGCGGCGCACGGCGCCACCAGCGCGACGCTCATCGTCCCGCCGCGCAGACCGCTGCGGCCGGAGCGGTCGGTCGCGCGGCGTCGCGACTGCCGCCTGTCGTGAGCACGATGAAATGCTCCGGCTGCTCGAAGCAGCCCTGCAGGCGGTGGTCGACCGACTCGTAGGTGGTGGTGAAGGGCATCAGCTCGAGCGCGCAGTGGCTTATGCGCACCAGCCGCCCGCACAGGCCCTCGGCCCCGGGCAGCAGGAAGAGCCGGTGCGCAGCGCCCAGCGCACGCACCAGCAGGAAGGTGGCGTGCTCGGCGCGCCGGTAGGTCCCCGGTTCGGGGCGCGAGGCGATGTTCACCGCCAGCACCAGGCTGGTCTCATCCGCGCCAACCTGCGGCGGGCGCATCACCCGGCCGACGATCAGGGCGTCGATGCACGGCCGCTGCGGGCCGACCCCCATGCGATCCGTCGCGGGTGGTCGCGTGGCGGGGGCGATGACGCGGGATGGACTGGGATTCTGCATGACCATGGGAGCTCCTGAGGCTGGGGATGCGGCGCGTCGCAGCGCGTCGCTCGCGCCCGACCTGCGCCACCCTAGGTCCTGGCGCGACGGCGTTCGGAGCAGCGCAGGGATTGCAGCGCCGCGTGCGCACGCGCCGCGCTGCCGCGCTCAGCACGGGCGTGGACCAGCGGCGGCCGCATGCGCGCGCCCACGCCGCCGCCATGTTCCCCGCACCAGGCAGACGATCAGCACGAGCCCGACCACCAGGCTGATGGCGCAGCCCACCTGCACGCCCGCCGTGCAGCTGCGGATGGTGATGCGCAGCTGCGTCGTCCGTGGTATCACGATGGTCATGCCGCCGCCTTCGGCGCACAGCGCTGCGTCCGGGCAGGCCATGTCCGGACTCCAGGCGTAGCGCAGCAGGTAGGGCCGCTGCGGCTGCACGCCGCTGATCAGCAGCGTGTTCGCATCCTGCCAGCGCAGGCGTAGCACTCCCAGCGCCGCGCCATGCGCTGGAGCCATGACCTGAGGCGGGGTTCGCTGCGCGAGGTCGCGCAGCGGCGCTGCGAGCGGTGCCAGGGCCTGCTCCACGGCCGCCGCCCAGGGACGGATGTCCGGCTCGTCGCGCACCACGCCGGGGTCGTCACCCGTGGGCAGGTGCGACCAGTCGACGGTGAGACGCGCGCGCGTGGTGTCCTGCCAGGCGTGATCGCTGGCCTGGTCCTCAAGCGGCGCCACCAGCACCAGGCGCGGCGCCTGCGGCAGGTCGGCATGCAGCCGCGCCGCCCACGGCGCGATGAGATGCCGCAGGGTTGCATGCGGCGGCGCTACGAGCGTGGCGATGCCGGCGTCACAGGGGCTCATCAGCGGCAGCGGATCGGGCACCGTCCAGATGTCCCAGTGCGCGGTGCGACGCCGCGGCCAGGACGGTGGTGCGCAGGTCGGGTCGGTGGCGGCAGGCGCGTCCTCGCGCAGGTGGCGGCGCAGGGCGTGGCTGACGCCGCAGTCGCGCAGGATGGCCTCGGCCTCGGTCGGGTTCAGCGGTGGGTCGGGCGTTGGCGCCACGCCGCACAGCCGCAGGCCGAGCCGTGCCGCGGCCGGCTCGGCCGCCCACAGCAGCGGGGGCGCGACCGCGGTCTGCAGGCAGCCCACCGACTCCCAGTCCTGGTCCTGCTTCCACTCCTCGACGATCCAGCGGTGCCAGCCCGGCTGATCGGCGACCAGCACGCGACTCCCACGCGGCACGAGCGCGCCGAGCTCCGCTGCCAGCGCCGCGGGCCGCTCATCCGGCGCATCCAGCCGCCATGACGCGAGCTGATCCCATCCCAGCCCCAGCCACAGCACCGCCACGGCGCTGATGATCGCCCAGGGCGCCGCGTACGGCCTGACGACCTGCAGCAGCTGCGGCGCCTGCGCCGCGGAGGCCACCACCAGCAGCAGCCACGCCGGGGCGTGGAGCCGATAGAGCTGCGCCCCTCCCGGCAGGCACAGCTGCGCGCTCGGCAGGCTCGCCAGGAGCGTCAGCACCACGGCGCTGTGCACCAGGATCCGGCCCGGAGCGCGGCTGCGCACCGTCCACCACGCCCCGACCAGGGCGAGCATCCCGCCGCAGAGGGCCGCCGTCGCCACCGCCTCCCACTGCTGCCAGCCATGCGATCCCGGGCTGGCGAAGAGACACCGGTCGAGCCAGGCGCCGAGCGCATCCTCGCCCTGGAGATGCATCCAGGGCCGCTCCTGCAGCAGCCGCCCCTGGACATGCGCAAGCGCCGCGAGGCTCATCGCCCCGCCGCCCGCGCCCACCAGCGCCGCCGGCAGGATGCGCCCCGGCGCTTCCACCATCGCGCAGGCGAGCAGCACCGCGCCGCAGAGCGCGCTGAGGCTGTGCAGGCCGATCAGTCCCGCGACTTCGAGGCACAGCCACGGATCCCAGCGCGCCCTGGACGGCGCGGCGGCGCGTCCTGCGACCAGCAGCACCAGGTTCCAGCCGAGGATCTGCTCGAGCAGTCCCAGGGCGACCGCATCCATGCCATAGCCGCTCATGCCATCGGCGCTGTGCGTCGCCAGAAAGACCCAGGCGCTCAGCGCGCCGGCGTGCGCCGCCTGCCGCGCCGCCGGCGCCGCGGCCCCCTGCGCCCGCGCCAGGTGGCGGGCGCACCACGCCGCGCTCAGTGGCAGCGCGCAGACCCCGCCGACCAGCGTCGCCATCACCACCCAGCGCGCCGCGTGCGCAACACCCATCACCACCACGATCTGCGCCGCCCCTGCCAGACCCAGTTCGCACGGCCAGGCGTAGAAGGAGGCCGCATCGCAGCCGCCGGCGCTGCGCCGGTCGAAAGGCCAGAGCAGTCCCTGCGTCAGGCCCTGGCGGAAGAGCTCGACGGCCGCGACATGGCCTTCGAGGTCGCTGCTGGGCCAGAGCGCGCCGTGCGCCAGGCCGGCCATGGCGAATGACAGGGCCATGGCCGCAGCGATCAGCGGCGCCAGGCCCCAGGACGATGAGGTACGCGCACGTTCCGGGAGCACCCGGCCATGATCCGCCCAGGTGCCGTCTCGGAAGGATGGCATGGCGCACGCGCCGACGACATCGCGTGCGC
>Ga0302314_10002013_pt1 | contig 38018 bp, 32 predicted proteins | sample III_Palsa_N2_3_FD_200533 | JGI IMG/M metagenome (GOLD analysis project Ga0302314, IMG submission 200533) | Peat permafrost microbial communities from Stordalen Mire near Abisko, Sweden - III_Palsa_N2_3 | ecosystem: Environmental > Terrestrial > Soil > Palsa > Peat permafrost | place: Sweden...
CTGATCGTGGCCGAGGACGTCGAGGGCGAGGCGCTCGCGACGCTCGTGGTCAACACGATCCGCGGCATCGTCAAGGTTGCCGCCGTCAAGGCGCCGGGCTTCGGCGATCGCCGTAAGGCGATGTTGCAGGACATCGCGGTCCTCACGGGCGGAACCGTGATCTCCGACGAGGTGGGCTTGCAGCTCGAGAAGGCGACCCTGAACGACCTCGGTGAGGCGAAGAAGGTGCTGGTCGAGAAAGAGAACACGACCATCATCGACGGCGCCGGCAAGGCGACCGACATCAAGGCTCGCGTCGAGAGCATCCGCCAGCAGATCGAGGAAGCGACCTCCGATTACGACAAGGAGAAGCTCCAGGAGCGCGTGGCGAAGTTGTCGGGCGGTGTGGCCGTGATCAAGGTCGGTGCTGCCACCGAGATCGAGATGAAGGAGAAGAAGGCGCGCGTCGAGGACGCGTTGCACGCGACCCGTGCGGCGGTCGAAGAGGGCGTGGTTCCGGGCGGCGGCGTTGCGCTGGTGCGCGCGCTCAAGGCCATCGAGAAGCTCACGGGCGCCAACGAAGACCAGACGACGGGCATCAAGATCCTGGCACGTTCCATCGAGGAGCCGCTGCGGCAGATCGTGGCGAACGCCGGTGAAGATGCGGCGGTGGTGCTGAACCGAGTCCGCGAGGGCAAGGGCACCTTCGGTTACAACGCCGCGACGAGTGAGTACGGCGACATGATCGAGCTGGGCATTCTGGATCCGACCAAGGTGACGCGTCTGGCTCTGCAGAACGCGGCCTCCGTGGCGGGCCTCTTGCTCACGACGGAAGTCATGATTGCCGAGGCTCCGAAGGATGAAGAGCATGCGCACGGCGCCCCGGGCGGCGGCATGGGCGGCATGGGCGGCATGGACATGTAAATCCCGCCGGTGCGAGCGGCTCTGCCGCGCGCGCCGACTGGTTACGGTCTCAAGAAAAGCGGGCCTTCGGGCCCGCTTTTTTTTGCCTGCTACAGTCAGCGCGTCGTGAAGCTCTGGCCGAGGGCGCCGCTGGCTCCGCCGGTCTCTATCGAAGTCTTGTCTGTAACCGGCTCTCGCGCGGTCAAGCCGGCGGTTGCCGCAGGATCCAGCCGTTGCCGTCCGGATCCTGGAAGGTCGTGTAGCGCCCCCAGGGCTCTTGCTTGATTTCGGCGAGCTTCAGTCCTCGTCCGGAGAGCTCCTTGTGGTCCCGCTCGATATCGGTGACGTTGAGCATCACGCCCTGCAATCCGCCGGGCTTCATGGTCTCGAACCATGTCACCAGGGTGATGGTCGTCAGACACCCCCTGGGAGCGAGCTGGATCCAGCTCTGGCCCGGCCCCATGGGCTCCTCGCGCACCAGCTCGAAACCCACGACGTCGCGATAGAACAGTTTGGAACGCTGCTGATCGGACACCGGCACGGAAACGATTTCGAAGGATTTGATGGCCATTTGTAACCTCCCCGGGGGTGGATGCGTACGCGCTCGAGGACTAGCATCGCCCATGAGCTCAACGGTCGCAATGACGGGGAGGTCGGGATGAAGCTCTACTGGTGCAAGAATACCCGCGCATTTCGTATCGCCTGGCTCCTCGAGGAATCAGGCATTCCGTACGAGCGTGTGAGCATCGACATTCGCGACCCCCATGCGAAGGAAGACCTTGCATTTCGGGCGGTGTCTCCGATGGGGAAGGTGCCGGCCCTGGAGGACGGTCCGGCTCGTCTGTGCGATTCCGGCGCCATCTGCATTTACGTCGCCGACCAGTATCCGCAATCGAAGCTGGGGCCGCCGGTTGGGTCTCAAGACCGCGCGAGATTCCTGCAGTGGGTCACTTAGACCAACTCGGCGATCGAGCCGGCGATGGCCGAGAAATTCGCCAAGCTCGAGTCGCGGCCGGCGAGCTACGGCTGGGGGAGCTTCGACTTGGTGGTGGAGTCGCTGCGATCCGAGCTCTCGAAGAGCGAATGGATCTTGGGGGAGCGCTTTTGCGCCGCCGACGTGCTGCTCGGGACGAGCGCCTTCTTCCTGCTTAAGTTCGGTCTCATCCACGACGATCCGGTGCTAGGGCCCTACGTCGCTCGCTGCATGGCGCGGCCCGCCTGCAAGCGCGCACAGGCATTCGACGCCGCCTGAGCGCGGGCTGGCACGATTACCGTTGGGATATCTGCGCCTGATCTGCCAATGTGTCGGCGTAAAGCCCCCATAACTTTTAGCTTGACCTCGAGGTCGCCAGCGGAACTCTCGTTTGAGTCGACTTCTTGCCGCGTGGTGCGCTCTTTGTGCTCATCCTTGACGGCCCTCAAAGAGACCGCCTCCTCCAGTTCGCGACAAAGTATAGTCCCGGACGCAAGGGATGTTGAGGAACGTCGATGGCCTGGACCCGAACGCAGCGCAACGTCGTGATCGCGGCGTATCTGGGCTGGACGCTGGATGCGTTCGACTTCTTTCTCATGGTGTTCATGTTCAAGGATATCGCCGCCGAGCTGCATTCGAGCATGCAGGTGGTCTCGACGGCGGTACTTCTGACGCTGGGCATGCGCCCGGTCGGGGCATTCCTTTTCGGCCGGCTGGCGGATCGATTCGGGCGCAAGCCCACGCTCGTGTGGAACATCCTGGCGTACTCGCTGCTCGAGATGGCCTCGGGGTTTGCGCCCACGATGGGAACGCTGCTTCTGGTGCGAGCGTTGTTCGGCATCGCCATGGGGGGCGAGTGGGGCATCGGCTCCGCGCTCACCATGGAGACGATCCCCGCAGGCGCGCGTGGCGCGGTGTCGGGCCTGCTGCAAACGGGCTATCCGTCCGGCTACTTTCTCGCCTCCCTCGCGGTGTATCTGTTCTATGATCGATTGGGCTGGCGCTGGATGTTCGTGCTCGGGGTCTTGCCCGCAATCCTGGCGTTTTTCATCCGGCGCGGCATCGAAGAGTCGCCGTCGTGGCTGCAGCAAAGGGCGCCGCGCGTCGACGAACCCCCGGTGGCCCGGCGCGAGCGCAACGTCAAGCTCGCGCTATATGCCGTGGTGCTGATGACCGCCTTCAACTTCTTCAGTCACGGCTCGCAGGACGCTTATCCCACGTTCCTCAAGGTGCAGCATCACTTCGATACTCGCCTCACCTCGCTCTTGACCGCCATCGCGAATGTGGGCGCGATCTGCGGCGGGCTCCTATTTGGTAGCCTCTCGCAGCGGATCGGCCGCCGCCGAGCCATCGTGATTGCCGCGCTCCTCGCCCTGCCGGCGCTGCCATTCTGGGCATTCGGCTCGACGCCGCTGATCCTCGGCCTGGGCGCTTTCCTGATTCAGCTGGCCGTGCAAGGCGCCTGGGGCGTCGTGCCCGTGCACCTCAACGAGCTCTCGCCGCCCGAGATTCGCGGCACGTTTCCCGGCTTCGTCTACCAGCTCGGCAACCTTCTCGCCGCCATCAATCTCAATTTGCAGGTGGCGATCGCCGAGTCACACCGCAACGACTATGGCCTCGCACTCGCGCTGGTGGTTGCCTCAAGCGCGATCGCGATCACGCTGCTGGCGGCATTCGGCCCTGAACGGCGCGGCGTGTCGATGAGCGGTCTGCAAGGCGCGGAAGAGCCGGGCGCCGCCGCGCCGGGCGCCGCCGCGCCGGGCGTGCCCGCGGCAACCCCGTCGCCAGGCCCCGCGCGATGACGTGGTCAGCGCAGCAATATCTCGCCTTCGAGGACGAGCGCACGCGTCCGGTGCGTGATCTGCTCGCAGCCGTGCCGGTCATCGAGGCGCGCGCGGCGGTCGACATCGGCTGCGGTCCGGGAAACTCCACCGAGGTGCTGGCGGCCCGCTTTCCGCGGGCGACGGTGAGCGGCTTCGACAGCTCGCCCGACATGATCGCCGCGGCTCGCAAGCGGCTGCCGGCGCTGCGATTCGAGGTGCTCGACGTAAAGGGCTGGCTCGAGTCCTCGGGCGCCTCCTCGCCGCCGGACGCCCCGACCGACATCCTGCTGGCGAACGCGGTGCTGCAATGGGTGCCCGACCACGCCGCGCTGTTCCCGGCGCTCGCGGCAAAGCTCGCCCTCGGCGGCTGCCTCGCCGTGCAAGTCCCGGACAACTTAGACGAGCCTGCGCAAGAGCTGATGCGTGAGATCGCGGGCCAGAGTCCTTGGCGTGACAGGCTCGCCGGCGCCGATCGGGCGCGCGTACCGATCGAGAGCGCCGAGTGGTATTACCGGCTGCTGCGCGCGCATTGCAGTCGCGTCGATATGTGGCGGACCACGTACTACCATCCGCTCGCCGGCGCGAACCAGATCGTCGAGTGGTTCAAAGGCACGGGGCTGCGCCCATTCCTGGATCCCCTGGGCCCTAAAGAGCGGGCGGAGTATCTCGCGCGCTACGCCGAGCGCCTTGCGCGGCTCTTTCCGGCGCAGAGCGGCGAGGTGCTACTGCCCTTTCCGAGACTCTTCATGGTGGCCCAGCGCTAAATCACGGCGCTGCGCGCGATCTCCGCGGGCCCCGCTCCCCCTTTGCGGCTCAGTTCGCACACCACCGAATTGCCCGTGCCGTCCGTGCGCAGGCCGATGATCAGGCGCGCGCCGATTGCGCTCGCCCGAAATCGCATGGTGCGCATGCCGAGTCCCGCGCCGTTCGAATGGTCGACGGGCAGGCCGCGGCCGTCGTCGAGTATCTCGAGCCGCACGCTGGCCGCCCGGTAGCTGAGCTCGATGTCGATCGCGGTCGCGTCCGCATGCTTGAGGGCATTCTGAACCGCCTCCTGCGCGATGCGGTACAGATGATTGCGCGCCTTGAGCTCGATGTTCATGGGCGCATCGTGACGGGCGCGGTACCGCACCGGCGTGCCGCTCAAGGAGCTGCGCCGTGCTAGCGCCTGCAGAGCGGCGTCGAGATTGCCGTCGGCATCCGTCAGCGGGGAGAGACCTTGCACGATGAGGCGCGCATCCTGGATGCAGCTCGTCGCGAGCGCGGCGAGCTGATTGAGATCCTCGGCGATCGCATCGCGCTCGCGGGCCGCCCGATTGGCAAGGGCCCGTGCCGAGAGCGCGAGGCCGGTGAGTTCCTGACCGAGGCCGTCGTGCATTTCCTGGCCGATGCGCCGCTGCTCGGCCGCGATGGCTTCGATCAAGGAGCGTCCGAACGCGCGCCGGCCGGTCACGTCCATGGCGAACACGAGCTCGGCCGGCTCGCCCGCGAAGTCGATCGAGCGGCTGAAGACCTCGACCTCGAGGATTCGCCCATCGCGCGTCACATGACGTGTTTCGATCGGCTCGGCGGAGTTGGCCGCCACGGTCTGTGGAAGAGCCTCCTCGGGCAGCGGCTCCCCGGGCGGCATGAGTGCCGTGACGCTCATCGACAGCATCTCTGGCAGGCTCCATCCGTACTGGCGCAGCGCCGCCTCGTTGACCATGAGGAAACGCAGGGTCTTGCGCTGATGCACCCAAATGGGCTGCGGGCTACCCTCGAAGATCTCCGCATAGCGATGCTCGGCCTGGAGGCGCGCCAGCGCGGCGCCGTCGCGTTGGGTGAGCAGCGCCGTGATGCTGAGGTAGACGAAGTTGAGTGCGGCGACGAACGTCCACACGATGACGAGACCCGGCAGCTCATCCAGTTGACCGAACGCCCCGATGCGAAAGGCGAAGCTCAGCGCAGTCAGCAAGGAGATGACGAATGCTCCGAGGGCCGATAGCACGAGGCCGAAGCGCATGGTACCCACCACCATGAGAATCAGCGCAACGAGCGCCACTACAGGCCCGGAATACGCGCCGGGCCCGACGACGATGAGCGCGCAGCATGCGATGAGGCCGAGGATCCAGACCAGCACTTCGTGGGGACGCTCCTTGAGCGGCAAGAAACTCTTCGGATTCGCGGCCACGCATGCCGGCGCCACCAGGAGCACTCCCGCCGTGGTGTTGCCCCACCAGCGCATCCAGCTCACGGCGTCATAGCTCGCACCGATGCCCGTGAGAGAATATCCGAGAAAGGCAAACGAAGGCCCGAGCAGCATGCCGATCGCTGCAGCACAGATGAAGATCGGCACGTCGCGGCCGCGGGAGAACGTGCGATCGAAACCGTAGCGCTCGAGCAGCCACAAGGTCAGCGCCGACGCGGCGGTGAGACCTAAGCCGCTGCAGAAGCTGGCAAGCAGCGGCCGGTGCAGCCACAGATCGATCCCCATGCCCCCTATTAGCATCGCCGGCCACATACGCAGGCCCCACCGGCACATGGCGGCCACGGCGATTCCACTGGGGAGCAGGAACAACGAGATGCTGCTGCCGATGCTCGGCAGAGAGGCGCCGAGGGCTCCGCTCGCGAATATCGCGGCAAAGAGGCAGACCCACCTGATCAGCAGTGCTCTGGACGGGCGCAGCACGCGACCCAAGGCATCGACCACTGGCCCTCTCCGTTCGAATCCTTGCTTGATCTTGCCGATTTCCGCACGGTAAACCCGATCGGAATGTGATTCAATCCTCGCGCGTGAACTCGTCCGCTCATTGGCTTGAACCGGTGCCGAAGAGCCTGCGCGAATCGGTGCAGCGCTTTCGCGAGCGTGTCCGGGAGCAGGGGGGCGGTGATGCGACGCTCGCGTCGCTCGGCGAGGAGCGGTGGCGCGAGCTGGCAGTGGTGGTGGCGGCGAGCGAGTTCGCCGCGAGCTCCCTCATCCAGGACCCCGGCGCGCTCGCCTGGATCGAGCGCCCCGAGCCCGACGTGCGCGCAGCCAACGCGGAGTATGCGCGAAGCGTCGCGGCCGCCGCGACGCTCACGCAAGCCCAGCACGTGCTACGGCAGTGGCGCCGACGCGAGATGCTGCGCATCGCGTGGCGCGACATCACCGCGCGTGCACCCGTCGAGGAAACTCTGCGCGCGGTGTCGGAGCTCGCGGATGCCTGCATCCGGGCGGCGGTTCAGGCGGCTCGCACGCACTTGCATGGGATCTTCGGGTCTCCGCGCGGCGGCGCCGGCCCGGAGGTCGACTTCATCGTTCTCGGCATGGGTAAGCTCGGCGGGCTCGAGCTGAACTTCTCCTCCGATATCGATCTCGTCTTCTTGTTCGCGGAGGGCGGCGAGACCGATGGTCCTCACGTTGTCGCCAACGAAGAGTACTTCAATCGCCTGGGACGGGAGCTCATTCGATTGCTCGATGCGCGGACGGAGGAGGGGTTCGTCTTTCGTGTCGACATGCGCCTGCGCCCGTTCGGGGAGAGCGGACCCTTGGTCGTGAGCCTCGCCGCGCTCGATGACTATCTGCAGCAGCACGGGCGGGACTGGGAGCGGTACGCCTGGATCAAGGCGCGAGCCATCGTCGGCGCGGACGCGTACGCAGTCGCATACGCGGAGTTCGTACGTCCCTTCGTGTATCGCCGCTACCTCGACTTCGGCGTGTTCGAGTCGCTGCGCGAGATGAAGGCGCTGATCGCGCGCGAGGTGGCGCGCCGCGAGCTCGAGCAGGACTTGAAGCTCGGCAGAGGCGGTATCCGCGAGATCGAGTTCATCGTGCAGTCCATGCAGCTGGTCCGTGGCGGCAGCGATCGGCGGCTGCAGCGGGCCTCGCTGCTCGAGGTGTTGCCGCTGTTGGTGGGTTCGAAGCTGATGTCGGCCGAGGAGGTCGCGCAGCTGTCCGAGGCGTACCTCGTGCTGCGCAAGGCCGAGAACGCCGTGCAGATGATGCGCGATCAGCAAGTGCATAGTCTGCCGGTCGATCGAGAGGACCGCGCGCGCTTGTGCATCGCTCTCGGTGTGGTCGAGTGGCCCGAGACGCTCGCGCGCATCGATCGCGCCCGCGAGGTCGTGGCGGATCGCTTCGAGTCCTGGCTGTTCGCGGCGGCCGATGTGCGTGCAGACCCCGAACTCGGCCTGGGCTGGCTCGACTCGCCCGACGACGACGTGGCCGAGGACCTGGCGGAGGCGGGATTTCCGCGGGCGGAGATAGCGGCGGTGGCTGGGCTGCTCGACGCCTATCGGCAGGCGGCGCCCTACCGCCGGCTGGACGACACCGCCCGGCGGCGTGTGCGCATCATCCTCGCGCGCCTCTTGAAAGCGGCCGCGCTCAAGACTTCCCCCGCAACCGTGATCGACCGCGTGCTCCGGGTGCTGGATGCGATCGGCGCGCGCTCATCGTACCTCGCGCTGCTCAAGGAGGAGCCCGCGGCGCTCGACCGGCTCATCGACGTCTGCGCAATCAGCGGCTTTCTGGCGCGTCAGATCGCCGACTTTCCGTTGCTGCTCGACGAGCTGATCGACGCGAAGGCGTTCGATGAGCTGCCCTCGCGCGGCCGATTCGCGCGCGAGCTGGCCGCGCGCACCGAGCGGCTGCGCCCGGACGATCCCGAGCGCGAGGTCGAGGCGCTGCGCGTCTTCCAGAAGGTCGCCACCTTCTCCGTGGCGCTTGCGGACTTGACCCAGCGGCTTCCGTTGATGCGGGTGAGCGACCGGCTCACCGACATCGCGGAGCTGATCGTGCAGTGCTGCATGGACCTCGCCTGGACACAGATGACCACGATGCACGGGGTACCTCGCTGCGGCGACACCGGCGGCACGGCGCGTGTCGTCAAGGTCGCGGCGGCCGGCTACGGCAAGCTCGGCGGCCTGGAGCTCGGTTACGGTTCGGATCTCGACCTCGTGTTTCTGCACGACTCGGCCGGCGAGTTCCAGCAGACCACCCGCGGTATCGACAACGGAGTGTTCTTCCTGCGGCTGGGACAGCGCATCGTGCACCTTCTCACCATGCACTCGGCCGGCGGCCGGCTCTACGAGGTCGACATGCGCCTGCGGCCCAACGGCAAGGGCGGGTTCCTCATGACAGGGATCGAGGCATTCGAAACCTACCAGCACCAGAACGCCTGGACCTGGGAACATCAGGCATTGCTGCGCGCGCGAGCGGTGGCGGGCGATCCGACCCTCTGCACGCGCTTCGAGGCGGCGCGGCGCCGCGTGCTGTGCACGGCCGTGCACCGCGACACGCTGCGCGCGGACGTCGCGGAGATGCGTCAACGCATGCGCCGGGAGCTGTCCGAGTCCCGCGCCGGGCAGTTCGACATCAAGCAGGACGCGGGCGGCATCGCCGACATCGAGTTCCTGGTGCAGTACTGGGTCCTCGAAAGTGCCGGCGCACATCCGGAACTCGTGACGTATTCCGACAACGTGCGTCAGCTCGACGGGCTCGCCGCCGCCGGCCTCGTGGAGAGTGAGACGGCACGCTGGCTCAAGGAAACCTATATAGGCTATCGTACGCTCCTGCATCACCTGTCGCTGGAGGAGCGGCAGCGGGTGGTCGAGGCAGCGGAGCACGCGCTCAAGCGCGCTCGCGTTCAGGAGATCTGGCGCGAGACATTCGGCTGCTCCGAGCGCAGGTAGGAACGGCGATACGGCTTCGAGTAAAAACGGCAATACGAGATGCGAGGACGATGGCGACGATGATGGCGAGCACTCAGGCGACCCCGGCGCTGATCCCGGCGAACGCACAGCATCAATACACGGTCACGCCTGCGGACCTGCCGCTGTCGTGCCCGATGCCGGGCATGTATTTGTGGAACTCCCACCCGCGCGTGTATCTCGCGATCGAGCCGACGGGCTGGGCGAAGTGTTCCTATTGCGGGGCCGAATACACGCTGAATCGCGGTTGATCCGCCCGGCGCCCGTCGGCGCCGGCCGCTGCCGACTCCCGCCGGCGGCGGCTAGGACTTGTACTCGGCGTAGGATTTTTCCTCGATCAAGCTCGATCCGAGCTTCACGTTCAGCCGCCGCTTGATCGCGGCGCGCTCGTCGTTCTCGATATACACCGCGCGCGCGAGCCGCACGAAATCGGCATCGAACGTCTTCGCGCGCTCCTTGTCGCGTATGTCGTCCTCGATGGTCCAGAGCCGCTCGTTGACCGCGAGCAGCGCGCTGACATCGCTCGTGACGTCGACCGCGGCGTAGGGCGAGGCGCTCCAGATCTGCTCGAGCGCCTCGAGTTCAGTGCGCACGTTCGCGAGCTTGCTCGCATCCCTCATGCGCGAGGACTTGATGCGCAGAATCGCGATCTTGTCCAGTAGCTCGCCCGGCGACACGGGCACTTTGATCTCGTTCATGGCCGCATCTTAGCGAAATTCGCACCGCGCCGAAGATGGTAAACTCGATCGCAAGGTGCAGGGCAACGCGGCATTGGATATGAAGGACGTCGGCCGACGCATCGCCACCGCGCAGGGTGCCTTTCTCCTCCATCCGGCGCGCGTGGGTGATCTGCTCGAAAGCGCCGGAGAATCGCTCTTCGATCCAGATTACTGGCGCTCGCGCGCTCTGCTCATTCCCGCCGATCGGGGTCGCGGCGCCGCCTGGTTCGTCGGCTCGCCGCCGCAACGCTGGGTGCTGCGCCATTACCGGCGCGGCGGGGCAGTGGCGCGAGTCTCGAGCGATGGGTACGCGTGGGCCGGGGAGGGGCGTGTGCGATCGTTCGCGGAGTACCGGCTGCTCGCTCTCTTGCACCAGCGGGGCCTGCCCGTCCCCGCGCCCGTCGGCGCACGCTACCGTCGCAGCGGACTCACCTATCGTTGCGATCTCATCACGCAGCGGATCGAGGCGGCGCAGCCGATGAGCGCGTTGCTCCTCGCCGGCGCGTTGAGCGAGACGACCTGGCGCGCCATCGGGGCGGCTATCGCCTCCCTGCATCGGGCGGGCGCGGATCACCCCGATCTCAATGCGCACAACGTGCTGGTCGGCCCCGACGGGGCGATCCGCGTCATCGACTTCGATCGCGGGCGCCTGCGCAAACCCGGCGCCTGGGCCACGCGCAACCTCGAGCGACTGCGGCGCTCGCTGGCGAAAATAGCCGTCGGCTCCGCGCTCGGCGGAGTGTCGCCCGAGCAGTGGGCGATGCTCAAGGCGGGCTATGAGTCGTCGTCCGAGTCGCGCGCGCCGACTCGATGATGCATCTTGTCTACGGCGTTCTGACGCGGATCGCGGCGCCGGTGGTGTTCGCGGCGACGCTGGTGCGCGCAGCGAGGGACCCGGCGTATCGCACGCGCCTCGGCGAGCGCTTCGGCCTGGGACGGCGCGTGGACGCGCCCAGCCTCTGGCTGCACGCGGTGTCGGTCGGCGAGGTCTCCGCCGCAGCGGCCCTGTTGCACGCCCTGCGCGCGCGTCATCCCGGCATGCCCTGCGTGCTCACGACCGCCACTCCCACGGGACGCGCTCAGGCGGCGACGCTCTTCGGCACGGACGTCGACGTCCGATTCCTGCCTTACGACACACCGGGCGCGGTGCGCCGCTTCCTCGCACGCATCCGCCCGCGTGCGGCGATCATCATGGAAACGGAGCTGTGGCCGAACCTTCTGCGGGAGTGCCGCCGGCGCGGTGTGCCCGTCCTGTTCGCGAGCGCGCGCCTCGCGGCGCGATCCGTGCCGCGCTATCGCCGCTTCGGTACGCTGTTCAGCGCCGGGCTGCGCGACGCCTGGGTCGCGGCCCAGAGCGCGGCGGACGCCGAGCGCTTCATCGCCTTGGGCGCCGATCCTGCGCGCACGTGCGTGGTCGGCAACGTAAAGTTCGACATGCGGCTCGGTGAGGCCGTAGCGGAAAAGGGACGCGAGCTGCAACGCTACCTCGGCGCTCGCGCTGTCTGGACGGCCGGGAGCACCCATGAGGGCGAGGAGGAGCTGGTGCTCGACGCGCAGGCCGTGCTCGGGCACGCGGTCCCTGGCGCGCTCTTGGTGCTGGTGCCGCGCCATCCGCAGCGCTTCGAGGACGTCGCGGCCCTGCTCGAGCGCCGCGCGGTGATCTTCGAGCGGCGCAGCCGTACCGAAGCGGTGCGCGCGGAGACTCAGGTACTCCTGCTCGACACCATGGGCGAGCTCACTGCCTTTTACGCAGCCTCAGAGGCGGCCTTCGTCGGCGGGAGCCTCGTGCCGGTGGGCGGTCACAACCTGCTCGAGCCCGCCTCGCTCGGCGTGCCCGTGATCACGGGCACGCACACACAGAATGGACCCGAAATTGCGCGGCTGCTCATCGAGGCAGGAGGGGCTCTCGAGGTGGCCGAAGGCACGACGCTCGCTGCCGCCGTTGCCCGCCTGCTGGCGGATCCCGCGTTGCGCGAGCGCATGGGCGCAAGCGCTCGCCGCTTTGTCGAGTCCCATCGGGGGAGCCTCGGGCGGCTCCTCGCCCTCATCGAGCCGCTGCTCGCGGCGTAGGCGGAGCTAGCGGCCGCCGGCACCGCCCGTCGTCTCGGAGCCGGGAGGCGCATCTGCCGACGGCGCGGCTCCTTCAGGGGACTCCGGCTTCGGCGGCTCATCCTTGAGCAGCGCGTTGAGTCTGTTCAAGCTCTGCTCGGTCAGGATTCCCGCGGCCTGCTGCAGCTTCACCATGTTCACCATGTAGTCGTAGCGGCTGCGCGAGTAGTCGGTCTGCGCCTGGATCCACTGCCGTCGGGATGACAGGACATCCACGGCGGTACGCGTGCCGGCCTCGTAGCCGGACTCGGTGGCCTGCAGCGCGATGCTATTCGATTCGAGCGCGCGGCGGAGCGCGCGAACGTGCGAGATCTCCGAGAGCACGCCGAGGTAGGCGTCGCGCGCGTCGTGCTCGGTCTGGCGCGCTACGCGCTCCACCCGCTCTTTGGCCGCGCGATGCTGGTACACGGCTTGCCGCACTTGCGAGGACACCATGCCGCCCGAGTAGATCGGCACCGAGAGCTGGATGCCGATCACGTTCTGGTACTGATCGAGGCTCGTGCTGCCGTAAGGCGTTCCGTTCGCGTTGATGTAGTCGCCGCCCACGGAGTTCTTGTAGCGGCTCGCGACGAGGTCGAGGCTCGGGAAGTGTCCGCCGCGTGCGGCGCTCACGTTCTCGCGCGCGATGTCCGCCGCGAGGCGGCTCGATACCAGCGACAGGTTCTGTTGCAAGGCCATTTCGACCCAGCGGTCCTCGCTGCTCGGATCGGGCGTCGAGAGCTCGAAGGGCTCGATCGGCCGCGCCAGGTAATCGAACGCATCGCCGGTGATCTCGCGCAGCAGCTCGTGCGCGGAGGCGAGCGCTCGCTTGGAGGCGATGACGGCGGCTGCGCCGCTGTCGTGCGCGGCACGCGCCTCCTCCACGTCGGTGACGGCGATCAGACCGACGTTGTAGCGCGTCTCCGCCTGCTCCAGCTGGCGGTTGACCGACTCGAGATTGGCTCGCTGAGCATCGAGATCGTCTTCGGCCGCGAGCACGTCGAAGTAGCGTTGCGCCACGCGGGCGATGAGATCCTGCTGGGCCGCCTGATAATCCGCCTCGGCCTGGGCGACTTGCGCGTCGGCGCGTTTCAGGGCCACCCAGTTGTCCCAGTTGAACAGGTTCTGCGAGAGATCCACGCCATATTTATGCGTGGTGGTGTTGACGCGGCCGTTGAAGGGGAAGGACTCGACGAAATTCTGTCCGTTGGCCTGCACCTCCTCGGTCTGGTTCGATTGGCCCTTGTCCCGCTCCCGGGAGATCGTGCCGCTGCCCGAGATCTGCGGCAGCAGCGCCGCGATCGCCTGCGGCTTGGACTCGAGCGATGCGAGGCGCGTCGCCTCGGCCTCCTTCAGCTGCGGATCGTTCTGCAAGGCGCGCTGATAGACCGCGATCAGGTCGGCCGCCGGCGCGACACGCCCCAACAGGCACCCGGCGAGGACGAGAATGAATGATTTCATGAGGTGTTATATAGGACTATATCACCCGAGGAAGCGCAACCGGAAAACTAGCGCAAAGTCCATCGCGCTAGTACTGCGGAATCTTGGGATCGATGTCCCGAGACCACGCCAGGATCCCGCCGGCGAGATTGAACACGCTCCCGAAACCGCGGGTCGCCAAGAACCGCGCGACCTCGGCGCTGCGTCCCCCCGAGCGGCAGATCACGACCGTCGCGGTGTTCGGGTCGAGCTCGCCGAGCCGCTCCGTGATTTCGCCCATCGGAATGTGAAGGTGCGGTGACGGGACGGGTGCGAGCTCGGTCTCCCAGTCCTCGCGCACGTCGACGAGCGTCATGGGCACGCCTCGTGCGCGCTTGTCCAGGAACTCCTGCGGCGTCAGGTCCTCCATCATCAGAACACGAATCTTCGGGGCGCGGTGGCGTTGATCAACGGGTCGATGACGGTCTCGAACAGGCTTTCGCGAATCCATTCCGCTTCGCCCACCCGGCGCACCAGAATCGCATCCATCACGGGCGCCCTACCGACCACGGCGAACAGGCGCCCGCCGAGGCGCAACGCGCGCTCGAAGCGCGCATCGTAGGACGGCAGCGATCCCGTCACCGCGATGACGTCATAGTCGCCGAGCGGCGCCGCGGAGAAGGCATCGCGCGTCTCGAGCTGCACGCGCGCTTGGCGCACGGCCGAGAGGTTCGAGGCGGCCTGGGCGCTGAGCTCCGGGTGAATCTCGATCGAGCGCGTCGAGCCGGCAAGGAGCGCCAAGCAAGCGCTGAGATAGCCCGAGCCCGTGCCGATCTCGAGCGCAGCGTCCGCGGGGTTGACTTCCAGAGCCTGCAGGATGCGCCCCTGAATCTTCGGAGCGAGCAAGCATTGACCGCAACCGATCGGCAGCGGCCCGTCGGCGAACGCGAGCTGCCGATACGCGCTCGGCACGAACGCTTCGCGTGGAACCGCTGCGACCGCATCGAGCACGCGCGGATCGAGCACTTCCCACGTGCGAATCTGCTGAGCCACCATCTGCTGTCGAGCCGCCAGAGTATCCATAGAGTATCCATGTTTTCCATAAGCGGTTAAACCGACAATTATGGTCAATTTCCGCAGGCTTGGCCATGCCTGTGGGGTATTCTCTCAAACACAACCGATCGAGACGCGCCCAACAGGGGGGGCACTACACAAAGCGTCGCAGGAATCGCAATCGAGGTCATCGTTGATTTTGTCTGCTTCCTCCCTTTGGTTCTTGACCTCAAGCTTCGCAGCGGTGTGCGTGGGCGTGCTCTTGTACTGGAAGCGCCGCCAGGAACGGGCGGTCGCCGACTTCTCCAAGCAACTGAAGGCGCTCGCCGACGCGGATCTGCCGGCGGGCCGCATCGGGATCGACGATCAGTCCACACCGCTGGCGCAGCTCGGCGGCGCCATCAATCAGCTGCTCGACGATCTCGACCGGCGCGGCACGCGCCTCAAGGACCGTGAGGAGTTGTTCCAGCGCCTGGTCGAGACCGTGCACGATGCGGTGCTGGTGCATCGCGAGAACATCGTGTTCGCCAATGCTCGCTTCCTCGACATGCTGGGCATGAGCGCATCCGAGGTGGTCGGCAAGCCGCTCGCGCACTTCGCCGCTCCCGAATACGTCGACTTGGTGGCGAGCAACCTGCGGCGCCGTCTCGCCGGCGAATCCGCGGCGGAACGCTACGAGATCGAGCTCGTCGGCAAGCACGGCGAGGTCACCCGCGTCGAGCTCTCGAGCACCGTGATCGAGAGCGCCGGTGAACCCGCGCTGTTGCTCACCGCGCTCGAGATGCTGGCGAGCTTGCCGCCGCAGCCCACTTCCTCGCGCCCGCGAGCCATGGTCACGCTCGATGCCATGGGCGAGAGCGTGATCACGGTCGATGCGGACGGGCGCATCGACTACATCAATCATGCCGCCGAGGCGCTCCTCGGCCAGACCTCCGAGCAGGTCGTCGGCAAGACCTTTCCCGACGTGGCTTCGCTGGTCGATGAGACGGACCGCCGCTCGCTCGGTGATCCGGTGCGCAAGGCGCTCGCGACCGGAGGGCGGGTCACCATGGGCAAGCGCGCGGTGCTCGTGCCCGTGAACGGCTCGCTCGAGCGCTCCGTGGAGATCAGCGTCACGCCGCTCAAGTCCGACGGCACGGACTTCACCCTGGGACTGGTGCTGGTGATGCACGACACCAGCGAGATGCGCGGGCTCACGCGGCAGATGAGCTATCAGGCGAGCCACGACGCGCTCACCGGCCTCGTGAACCGGCGCGAATTCGAGCGGCGGCTGCGCGAGGCCATGGACGCCGCCCAGACGGGGGATGTGGCGCATGCGCTGTGCTATCTCGATCTCGATCGATTCAAGGTCGTGAACGACACCTGCGGTCACACCGCCGGGGACAACATGCTGCGCGAGGTCGCAACCATCATCAAGGACGCGGTGCGCGACTCCGACACGGCGGGGCGCATCGGCGGCGACGAGTTCGCCCTGTTGCTTGTCGGCTGTCCGCTCGAGAAGGCCCGTCAGATCGCCGACGACGTGGTGCGCGCGGTCAGCGATTACCGCTTCGTGTGGAAGGACAAGATCTTCAACATCGGCGTGAGCATCGGCCTCGTCGAGATCGGTCGCGGCGAGGGCTCGATCGAGGACATCATGAACTCGGCGGACTCGGCATGCTACGTCGCGAAGAAGCAGGGCGGCGTGCACGTGCACGTTTACTCGGCGCGTGAGGAGGCGAGCGCGCGCCACAGCGGCGAGATCCATTGGCTGCAGAAGCTGCAGGGGGCGCTGCGCGACAACGGCTTCGAGCTCTACTATCAGCCCATCGTGCACGCGCAGGCGAACGTCGAGCGTGGGCCGGCGCTCGAGGTGTTCGTGAGGCTCGAGGCCGAGAGCGGCCAGCCGAGCGCGCCGCCGGGCGAGTTCATCCGCGCCGCGGAGCGCTATCGCTTGATGCCGCACGTCGATAGCTGGGTGGTGCAGGCCGTGCTGTCCGCGCTCGGACGCGGCGGCATGAGGCTGCCGCCGGGCCGCAGCGTCGCCATCAACATCTCGGGGCAGACGCTGGCCGATGCCGATTTCCTCGAGTTCGTGGTCGACTGCTTCGATCACACCGGCGCAATTCCGGGCGATATCTGCTTCGAGGTCACCGAGAGCGCCGTGGTCGCGAACCTCGACCACGTGCGCCGCTTCATCGCCGTGCTGCACGGCATGGGCTGCGAGTTCGCGCTCGATGACTTCGGTAGCGGCCTCTCCTCGTTCGCCACCCTGAAAACATTGCCCATGGACTATCTGAAGATCGACGGCTCGTTCATCGCGAACCTCGCCTCCGATACGGTGAACCAGGCGATGGTCGGCGCGATGATCGAGCTGTCGCGGAGCCTGCACTTCCGCATCGTGGCCGAGCAGGTCGAGGATCAGCTCTCGCTCGACACGGTCAAGCAGATGGGCATCGACTTCGTGCAGGGCTTCATCATCGGCCGCCCGCAACCCCTATCCATCGCGCCCGGGTCCCTTCAAATCAATACCTTATAACCGCCGGGCAGGCGCTCATAACAAAGTTCTATGGCTTTTCCCCCGCGCTTGGGAGGAAAATTCGGCATTGTCGATACATTCGAGGTGCCCCATGCCCATCTATGAAGACAACACCAAGTCCATCGGCCGCACCCCGCTCGTGCGCATCAACCGGCTGGACGCCTCCAGCGGTGCGACCATTCTCGCCAAGATCGAGGGCCGCAATCCCGCCTACTCGGTGAAGTGCCGCATCGGCGCCGCCATGGTGTGGGACGCGGAGGAGCGTGGCGCGCTGAAGCCGGGCATGTCCCTCGTCGAGGCGACCAGCGGCAACACGGGGATCGCGCTCGCCTACGCCGCCGCGGCGCGCGGCTACGGCTGCGTGCTCACCATGCCCGAGACGATGAGCATGGAGCGGCGCAAGGTGCTGATCGCGTTCGGCGCGAAACTCGTGCTGACGCCCGGCGCCAAGGGCATGAAGGGCGCCATCGCCAAGGCCGAGGAGCTGGCCGCGGCGGAGCCCGGCAGGTATCTCTTGATGCGTCAGTTCGACAACCCCGCGAACCCCGCGATTCACGAGAAGACCACCGGCCCCGAGATATGGGAAGACACGCAAGGCAAGATCGACATTTTCGTGAGCGGCGTCGGCACGGGCGGGACGCTGACGGGCGTGTCGCGCTATATCAAGCACACGAAGGCCAAGAAAATTTTGACCGTCGCGGTGGAGCCGACCAACTCGCCGGTGATCAGCCAGACACTCGCGGGCCAGACTCCCACGCCCGCTCCGCACAAGATCCAAGGCATCGGCGCGGGCTTCATTCCGAAAAATCTCGATCTGTCGCTGGTCGATCGCGTAGAGCAAGTGAGCAACGAGGAGGCGATCGCGGTGGCGCGGAGTCTCGCGCGCGAGGAAGGCATGCTGTGCGGGATCTCATGTGGCGCGGCCATGACCGCCGCCTTGCGGCTCGCGCGCGAGCCCGCGCATGCGGGCAAGACCATCGTCGTGGTTCTGCCGGACGCCGGCGAGCGCTATCTGTCGGGTGCCCTGTTCGAGGGCCTGTTCGAGGACGTCGAGAAGATGCAGGCGGTCGCCTGAAGCGTTCATGAAGGCCGTCGCCCCGCAGGCCCCGTTGGACGCGCTCGAGCGGCTGAGGGAGGAGTTGCTCGAGAGCTACTTGGGCGATGAGCGCGCGCGGCGTATCGCGCGCCGCTATCTGCCCTCGCGCGAGGCAATCGCGGAAATCCTGCAGAGCGTGCTCAACCTCATGTATCCCGGCTATTTCGGGGGCGGCGAGTTGCGTCGCGAGGACCTGGGGAACTTCGTTGCGAATGCGCTCGGCGAGCTTGCACCCAAGATCGAGCGCGAGATGGAGCATTGCCTGTGCTACGGGCGCGAGCGCGAGGCGAGCTCGGAGTTCGGCGAGTGCGCGCCGCGGGCGCGTGAGCTGACCCTCGTGTTTCTCCGCCGCCTCCCGGAGATCCGCGCGCTCCTGGTGCGCGACGTGCAGGCCGCCTTCGACGGAGATCCGGCCGCTACCAACTTGGACGAAGTGATTCTCGCCTATCCGGGCGTGCTCGCCGTGAGCGTCTACCGGATCGCCCACGCGCTCTACGATCTCGGCGTGCCGATGATGGCGCGCATCATGACCGAGTGGGCGCACTCCAAGACGGGCTGCGACATTCATCCCGGTGCCAAGATCGGCGGCGGCTTCTTCGTCGATCACGCCACGGGCGTGGTGATCGGCGAGACGACGGAAATCGGGGAAGGGGTGAAGCTCTACCAGGGCGTCACGCTGGGCGCCCTGTCCCTGCCCAAGGATGAGGCGGGCCACGTCATTCGCGGCCGCAAGCGCCATCCCACGGTCGAGGACGGCGCGACCCTGTATGCGAACGCGACCGTGCTCGGCGGTCAGACCGTGGTCGGTGCGCAGAGCGTGATCGGCGGCTCGGTGTTCCTGACGCGCAGCATTCCGCCGCGCTCGCGCGTGTCGCTCAAGGAACCGGATCTGCGGGTGGCCTCACGCGACGGCGCGGCCGAGCCCGACGCGATCTACTTCGACATCTGAGGCAGGCGGGGCGGCTGTGACGCCCGCGAGACTCACACTAGCCGAGGGCTAGCTTGCCGAGCAGCGGTACCATCAAGAGCGCTACGATGTTGATGATCTTGATCAAGGGATTGATCGCCGGGCCGGCGGTGTCCTTGTAGGGATCGCCCACGGTATCGCCCGTGACGGCGGCCTTGTGCGCCTCCGACCCCTTGCCGCCGTAGTGGCCTTCCTCGATGTACTTCTTGGCGTTGTCCCACGCGCCGCCGCCCGTGGTCATGGAGATGGCGACGAACAGGCCCGTGATGATGGTGCCGATCAGCAGGCCGCCCAGGGCGAGCACGCCCGTGCCCGGTCCCATCAGCCAGTTGACCACCACGACGAGAATGATCGGCACCACGATCGGCAGCAGCGAGGGCACGATCATTTCCTTGATGGCGGCGCGCGTCAGCATGTCGACCGCGCGCGAATAGTCGGGTTTCGCCGTGCCTTCCATGATGCCCTTGATCTCGCGGAACTGACGGCGCACCTCGTTCACGACGGAGCCGGCCGCGCGGCCCACGGCCTCCATGGCCATGGAGGCGAACAGATACGGGATCAGTCCGCCGATGAACAGGCCGATGATGACCGCCGGGTTCGACAGGTCGAACGCGCTCGCGTGGCCGGTAACCACCTCGAGCTTGTGCGTATAGTCCGCGAACAGCACGAGCGCGGCCAGGCCCGCCGAGCCGATGGCGTATCCCTTGGTCACAGCCTTGGTGGTGTTGCCGACCGCATCCAAGGGATCGGTGATGTCGCGCACCTTCTTGTCCAGGCCGGCCATCTCCGCGATGCCGCCGGCGTTGTCCGTGATCGGCCCATAGGCGTCGAGCGCGACGACCATGCCGGTCATGGACAGCATGGCGGTGGCGGCGATGGCGATGCCGTACAGCCCCTCGAGCCGGTAGGACGCCCAGATGCTGAGGCAGACGGCGATCACCGGCAGAGCGCAGGCCTTCATGGATACGCCGAGGCCGGCAATGATGTTGGTCGCGTGGCCGGTCTGCGAGGCCGCGGCCACATGCTGCACCGGACCGTACTCGGTCGCCGTGTAGTACTCCGTGATCACGATCATGGCCGCGGTGAGCGCAAGTCCCACGAGCGTGCAGAGCCACACGCTCATGGCGTGCTCGCCCATGATCTTCTGCGATACGAAATAGAACGCGACCGCCGAGATCACGCCCGACACGATCACGCCCTTGTAGAGCGCATTCATGATCTTGCCGCCCTCGCGCGTCGAGACGAAGAACGTGCCGACGATGGAGGAGACGATGGAAATGGCGCCGAGGATCAAGGGAAAGAGCACCGCCGTCTGACCCAGCAGCAGGCCGCCGAGCAGCATGGTCGCAACCAGCGTGACCGCGTAGGTCTCGAACAGATCCGCCGCCATACCGGCGCAGTCACCCACGTTGTCGCCGACGTTGTCCGCGATCACGGCGGGATTGCGCGGATCATCCTCGGGAATGCCGGCCTCGACCTTGCCCACGAGGTCCGCGCCGACGTCCGCTCCCTTGGTGAAGATGCCGCCGCCCAAGCGCGCGAAGATCGAGATCAGAGAGCCGCCGAAGGCGAGGCCCACCAGGGACCGCAATGCATCCTCCGTATCGCCCAGCAGGCGGCGCATCAGGAGGTAGTAGCCGGCAACGCCGAGGAGCCCCAAGCCCACCACCAGCATGCCCGTGATCGCCCCGCCACGGAACGCCACCTTGAGGGCGGCGTTGATGCCGTTGTTCGCGGCCTGTGCAGTGCGCACGTTCGCGCGCACCGAGATGTTCATGCCGATATATCCGGCAAGCCCCGAGAAGATCGCGCCCACCGCGAACCCGCCGGCGGTCGGCCAGTCGAGGAAGACGCCGAGCACGATGAGCAGGATGACGCCCACGATGGCGATCGTGGTGTATTGGCGATTCAAGTAAGCACGCGCGCCGGCCTGGATGGCGGCGGCGATTTCCTGCATGCGGGCGCTGCCCGCGGGCTGCTTCAATATCCATTGCACGGAAAATGCGCCGTAGAGAATCGCGAGAATGCCGGCGCCGATGGCCAGAAACAGGGCGTTATCGAGGGTCATTGATGGATCTCAAGGGGGTTATGTTATTGAAATTTATAGCTTTATTGTAAGAAGCGGCGCAAAATCATACCACAAAGGGGCTGCGCAGGCGCTTCGGAACGCTCGCGCCTTTGATGGTGACGTAACGCGGCAGCCCCTTTGCGTAGGGGGGATAGTCCTGCCCGCCGATCAGCGGCAGGAGGTAGCGCCGGCAGGCCGGCGTGATGCCGAATCCGTCGGGCGTGATGAAGTTGCGCGGCACCTTCTTCTCCTCATTGGCGATCGCCGATAGGGGCGCCTCGCCGATGGTCCAGCGGTAGGGCGATGAAGACTTGCGCACGATGACGGGCATGACGGCGTTCTTGCCCTTGAGCGCGAACTCCACCGCCGCCTTGCCCACTGCGTAAGCTTGCTCCACGTCCACCTTCGAGGCGATGTGACGCGCGGAGCGCTGCAGGTAATCGGCGACGGCCCAGTGGAACTTATAGCCGAAGGCCTCCTGCGTCATTTGCGCGACCACCGGGCCCACGCCCCCGAGCTGGGCGTGACCGAAGGCGTCCTTCGTACCGGCCTCGGCGAGGAACTTGCCGTCGGCGTCGCGCACGCCCTCCGATACCACGACGACGCAATAGCCGTAGGACTCGACACAGAATTTGACCTTCTGGAGGAAGGCGCCGCGATCGAAGGTGATCTCGGGAAACAGGATGATGTGTGGCGCTTCGCTTGCGCGCGAGCCCGCGAGGCCGCCGGCGGCCGCGAGCCAGCCGGCGTGCCGGCCCATCACCTCGAGCACGAACACCTTGGTGGAGGTGCGCGCCATGGAGAGCACGTCGAGCCCCGCCTCGCGCGTCGCGACTGCGATGTATTTGGCCGCGGAGCCGAATCCCGGACAGCAGTCCGTCACCGCCAGATCGTTGTCGACGGTCTTGGGCACACCGATGCAGACGATGGGATAGCCCATCTGGGCACCGATCTGCGACACTTTGTGGGCGGTGTCCATGGAATCGTTGCCACCGTTGTAGAAGAAGTATCCGATGTCATGGGCGCGAAAGACCTCGATCAGCCGCTCGTACTGGGCGCGGTTCTTGTCGAGACCGGCGAGCTTGTAGCGCGCCGAGCCGAACGCGCCCCCCGGCGTGTGGCGCAGCCCGCGGATGGTGGCGGGGCTTTCCTTGCCGGTGTCGATCAGGTCCTCGGTGAGCGCGCCCACGATGCCGTGGCGCCCCGCGTACACCTTGCCGATCTTGCCGCGATGCTTGCGGGCGGTCTCGATGACCCCGCAGGCGGAGGCGTTGATGACGGCGGACACTCCGCCGGACTGGGCGTAAAGGACGTTCTTGGGGGTGTCGCGCTTCATGATGCTTGCCGTTTTTGACAGGCGGCAGGATAGCCGATCGGAGTGCGCCAGGCACAGCCCGGCGAGGGGCGGGCTACGCGCCCCGGACCGTTTGACGGTGGAACCCCGCGCGGGTAGGTTAGCGCGCTTTCAGGCGCGGGGAATCATGCGAATCATTCTTTTGGGCGCGCCCGGGTCCGGCAAGGGGACGCAGGCGCAGCGGCTCGTGGACAGTTACGGCGTGCCGCAGATATCGACCGGCGACCTTTTGCGCGAGGCCGTGAGCCGCGCAACGCCGCTTGGGCGCAAGGCCAAGGCCGCCATGGATGCCGGGAAGCTGGTGGACGATGCCACGGTCCTCGGCATGATTCGCGAGCGCATGACAGAGCCCGACGTGCGCAAAGGCTTCATCCTCGACGGCTTTCCGAGGAACATCGCGCAGGCCGAGGCACTCGGGCGGCTGCTGGACGAGCTCAAGATGCCCCTCGAAGCGGTGGTGCTCCTCAATCTCGATCTCAAGGTGCTGTTCAAGCGCCTCACCGGCCGGCGCATCTGCGAGGGTTGCGGGCGTGTGTTCAACATCTATACCGCTCCCGCCGGTGCGCTCACGCATTGTGACAAGTGCGGCGAGAAGGCGCGGCTCATCCAGCGCCCCGACGACCGAGAGGAAGTCATCGGCAAGCGGCTCGAGGTGTTCGAGGCGCAGACCAAGCCGCTCGTCCAGTATTACAAGGACGCCGGACTCCTCTGCATCGTCGACGCCGATGCCGACGTCGGGACGGTGTTCAAGAGCATTCAGCGCGCCGTCGCGGGCGCCGCGCCGCAGTCCTGAGCCTCGGGGCGTCGCGCCGTGGCGGCGTCGCGGCGTGGCGGCGTCGCGGCGTGGCGGCGTGGCGAGAGAGCGGCGGCGGTACGCAGCTCCGGCTCAAAGCGCCGCGAGCAATTTCTCGCCGATCTCCGCGCGTCGCCAGCCCCTGAGGGCCGGCACGTCGCGATCGCCGATGGCAAGGGTCTTGAGCTCACCGCGAGTCGCCAGGATCTCGGGGCTGATGCCGAGCGCGGCGGCGTGGGCATCGACCACGCCGGCGAGCCGCTGCGCCAGGGCCTTCTGCTCGGGCGTCGGGCGCAGATCCGCGGCGGGCGCGGTGTCCGTCGCTCCGCGCGCGCTCTCGCGCAGCTCCTCGAGCAGGTTCTCGGCGAGGGCCTCGCTCATGGGACGCCGGGACGAGAGCCCCGCGGCGAGTGCCGCGGGGCTCTCGGGCAAGCTCTCGGCGGCCCTGAACAGCGCTTCGTCGTCGAGGATCCAGCCGCGCGGTAGATTTTTGAGGCGCGCGGTCTTTTCGCGCCACACGGCGAGCACCTTGGCGCGCGCCCGCATCGCGGGCGGGAGCTTGTGCAAGGCGCGCAGCCGCTTCCACGCGTCCGCCGGATCGGGCTCGTAGAGCGAGGGGTCCTCGAGCGCGCGGCAATCCTCGATCACCCACTGCTCGCGGCCGAGAGCCGAGAGACGCTCGCTCAGCCGATCCGCTATCTCGTTCAGGTACGCGACGTCGTCCGCCGCATACTCGATCTGTGCCGCAGTGAGCGGACGGCGCGACCAATCGGTGCGCGTCTGCCCCTTGGGCAGGCTCACGTCGACCAGCGTCTTCACCAGATCCGCGTAGCCGATCTGGGGCTTGAGTCCAATGCAGCCCGCCGCGATCTGGGTATCGAATATCGGCGAGATCACTCGTTTCACGTTCAGATAGAACGCCTCGAGATCCTGACGCGCGGAGTGGATCACCTTGCGCGAGGAGAGCGCGTTGAGCGCGGGCACCAGCGGAGCGAGACTCCCGCAGCGCAAGGTGTCCACACACCAGACACGCGCGCCCGCCGCGAGCTGCAGCAGGCACAGTCCCGGGAAGAATGTCCTCTCACGCATGAATTCCGTGTCGAGGCCGATCGAATCGCATCGCGAGAGGGCGTGCGCCAGCCCTTGAAGCTCCTCGTCCCGCTCTATCCAAATCACCTCGGCCATGCCCGTCCATCCAGTACAATTTGAAGGATTCATTATGACCGAATCGAGCGATGCTGAGATTTGCAAAAGCGTTTTTGGACATCGCCCTCTGGCGTAAGTCGCCCGCCCAGCTTCCCGCCTCGGTGCTGCTGCTCTGCCTGGTCGCGGCCGCCGCGGCGCTGCTCGAGGTGATCGGCGCGCTGTTGCCCGCGGCGCCCGCGGGCGAGATTCCGACTCGAGTCGCGCTGGCCGTGCTCCTGCCGCTCGCGTTCGCGTGGGTGGTGCTGGCCATCGCCCGGCAGCGGCAACGATTCTTGCAGACCGGGACGGCGCTCCTGGGAGTCGCCGTGCTTGCGGAGCTGGTGCTCTATCCGCTGGGCACGTTGCTGAATATCATCGGCTTCGACGGCCCCGCGGCGGTTCCCCTCGGGGTGCTCCTCTTGGTGGGGCTCGTGTGGTACTTGCTCGCGTGCGCGAACATATGGCGAGCCGCCCTCGATGCGCGGCTCGGGCTCGGCGTCGCCATCAGCGTCGGCTACCTGTTGTTGTCGATGGCCCTGGAGCAGCAGCTGTTGCCGAAGTCTTGACCATGCACGTACACATCCTAGGAATCGCGGGGACCTTCATGGGGGGCGTGGCGGCAATCGCCAAGGCCGCCGGCTTTCGCGTCACCGGCTCGGATCTCAATGTTTATCCGCCGATGAGCGATCAGCTCGCCTCGCTCGGCATCGAGCTCATCCAGGGCTACGGCGCCGAGCAACTCGATCTCGATCCCGATATCGTGGTGGTGGGCAATGCGTTGAGCCGCGGTCGTCCGGTGATCGAAGCTCTGCTCGATCGCGGCATCGCCTACACCTCGGGGCCGCAGTGGCTCGCCGAGCACGTCCTTAAGGACTGCCACGTGCTCGCAGTCGCGGGGACGCATGGCAAGACCACGACCGCGAGCATGGTCGCGTGGATCCTGGAACATGCGGGTCTCGAGCCGGGATTTCTGATCGGTGGCGTGCCGAGCAATTTCGACGCTACGGCGCGCCTCGGCGGCGGCGCGCGCGGCGGCGCGCGCGGGGCGCGCGGGGCGGCGCATTTCGTGATCGAGGCGGACGAGTACGACACCGCGTTCTTCGACAAGCGCGCCAAGTTCATGCACTACCGGCCGCGGACGCTGATTCTCAACAACCTCGAATACGATCACGCCGACATCTATCCCGACGTTGCGGCGATACGCCGGCAGTTCTCGCAGCTGCTGCGCACCGTACCCGGCTCGGGTCGCATCGTGCGCAACGGTGCCGACGCCGAGATCGAGGCCGCAATCGCTCAAGGCTGCTGGACGCCTTGCCAGACCTTCGGGTTGCGGGCGGCCGATGAGTGGAGCGCGACGCTCGCGCCGGGTAAGGCGTGCAGCGAGTTCACCGTGCTGCATGACCGCCGTGCGGTGGCGGAGGTGCGCTGGCAGCTCCTCGGCGAGCACAATGTCAAGAACGCGCTCGCGGCGATCGCGGCGGCCGATCACGTCGGTGTCGTGCCCGAGCGCGCGGCGGCCGCACTGTCGCAATTCCGCGGCGTGAAGCGGCGCATGGAGATTCGCGGTACCGTGGGCGGCGTGACGGTTTATGACGACTTCGCGCATCATCCGACGGCAATCGAGACCACGCTCTCGGGCTTGCGCGCCCGCTTGCCGGATGCGCGTATCATCACTGTGCTCGAGCCGCGCTCGAACACCATGAAGCTCGGCGTCCATCGCGACGAGCTCGCGCCGGCGCTCGCGGCCGCCGACAGCGCCTGGTTCCTGAACGCGCCGGGGCTCGGCTGGGACTTGTCCGCCGCGCTGGCCCCCTTGGGAAGCCGCGCCCGGCTCGAGGGGAGCGTTGCGGGACTGGTGGAGGGCATCGTTGCAGAAGTGCGGTCCGGCGATCAGGTGCTGGTCATGAGCAATGGCGGGTTCGGAGGCCTGCATGAGAAGCTCCTCGCCGCGCTCCGCGCGCGCGAGGCCGCGCGTGCTCCGGGGCCTGCGTGACGCAGATCCCGCTCTTCCCGCTCAATATGGTGCTGTTTCCCGATGGCCCGTTGCCGCTACGCATTTTCGAGACCCGCTACTACGACATGGTGCGTCGCTGCATGCGCGAGGGCTCCGGATTCGGAGTGGTGCTGATCCGCGAGGGCCGGGAGACCGGCACGGGAGATACCGACGTGTACGAGGTGGGCACGGCAGCCGACATCACCGACTTCCATCAGCTCGCGGACGGATTGCTCGGCCTGTCCTGCGTCGGCCGCCAGCGCTTCCGGATCGTCGCGCGCAGCCGGCAAGCGGACGGCCTGAACTTAGGCGAGGTGAACTGGATCGAGGCCCAGCCCGCGCTCCCTGTGCCGGCACGCCATGCGCGGCTGCCGGCGCTGCTGCGCAGTGTCTTGCCTCAGCTGGGGGAGGTGTATGCGACCATCGACATGCGTTTGGACGATGCCGCGTGGGTGGGACACCGCCTCGCGGAAATCCTGCCGCTGCCGCTCGCCGACAAGCAGAGCTATCTCGAGATCGACGATCCGCTCGAGCGTCTCGACAGACTGGCGTTGCTCGCGCCGCTCGGCTCACCCGACGCATAGGGTACCCAGGCGCGGCGCGTCGACCACAGGGCGAGGGCGATGGCGGCACCCCATGGCAGCAGCCAGTAGCCGAGCAGTCCGTCGAAGCGTCCGACCCACGCCGAGTGCATAGTGCCCGAGCCGGTGGCTTCCTGCAGCAATCGAAGCACCACCACCCAGCCGGCGTGCAAGCCGATCGCGACGGCGATGTTGCCGGTGAGAATGCGCGTGAGACTCAAGATCAGGCTCACGGTCATCCAGGCGAGGAACGAATCGAGTACGGCGCCCGGGTCTGCCAGCGGTGCGAAGGAGCGCCAAGCTAAGTCGAAGCCGCTCATCCAGCCCGGGGCGTCGATATGCGTCTTGGCAAAGAAATGCAGCACGGCGAACAGCGGCGCGATGAGCCACAGGGCGGCGAGCTCGCCCGATTCGCGCGCGATGGCGCTGTGCAAGGCACCGCGCATCACCGTCTCCTCGATGAAGGCGACCGCCACCCCCGAGGAGAGCGCAACGAGCCCGAGGTGCGCCAGAGGTTTAAGCGAGGCGAGCGAGGCCGGATCGGAAACGACGCGGATTCCCTGCACGAGCAGGAAGGCGGCGCCGGCGATCGCCGTGACGATGCCGATGCCGCAGAAGGCAGCGGCCAGCGCCCAGAAGCGCCTCCACGGCAACCCGTACCCCAGCTCGCGACGGTTCGCGACGCCGAAACGCCTGCACCAGCAGACGAGTGCGCCGGCGGCCGTCAGCATCGCGATGCGCCCGTAAACCCGGTGAAACGGCCAGGGAGCGATGCGCGAGGTGAGCTCGAAGACGGGGTAGGCGATGGCCGCGGCGGCGACTCCGGCGGCAACGAGCACTCCCAGGAACCACGCGAACGCCCGCACTCGATACGCCTGTGCGATGCGCTAGGAGCGCAGACTCGCGAACGTCTTCAGCGCCGCGGCAATGGTCGCGTCGATGTCGGCGGGGGAGTGGGCGGCCGACACGAATCCCGCCTCGAAGGCCGACGGTGCGAAGTACACGCCCTCCTCGAGCATGCGGTGGAAGAATCGCTTGAAGCGCTCGGCATCGCAGGCCATTACTTTCGCGAAGCTGTTGACGCGCCGCTCCTCGGTGAAGAAAAAGCCGAACATACCGCACACGTGATTGGTGGTGAGCGCTATGCCGCAGCTCGCGGCCGCGCCGGCGAGACGCTGTACGAGCAGATCGGTGCTCGCGTTCAGCCGCTCGTGAAAGCCGGGCACCGCAACTAGCTCCAGGGTGGCGAGACCGGCCGTCATGGCGACCGGGTTTCCCGACAGAGTCCCCGCCTGGTAGACGGGTCCTAAGGGAGAGAGCAGCTCCATGATCTCGCGCCGGCCGCCGAACGCGCCCACCGGCATGCCGCCGCCGATGATCTTGCCGAGCGTGGTGAGATCGGGACGCACTCCGTAGAGCGCCTGCGCGCCGCCCAGGGCGACGCGAAAGCCGGTCATGACCTCGTCGAATATCAGGAGCGCACCGACCCGATCGCATTCCTCGCGCAGCGTCCGGAGAAAACCCGGCGCCGGCGGTACGCAGTTCATGTTGCCGGCGACCGGCTCGACGATGACGCAGGCGATCTGCGATCCGAGCTGGCGGAAGGCGTCGCGAACCTGGTCGGAGTCGTTGAAGGTGAGGGTCACGGTATGCGCCGCGAGCTCGCGCGGCACGCCGGGCGAGGTGGGTACGCCGAAGGTCAACGCACCCGATCCAGCCTTGATGAGAAGCGAATCGGAGTGGCCGTGATAGCAGCCCTCGAACTTCACGATGGTCTCGCGCGAAGTGAAGCCGCGCGCGAGGCGAATCGCGCTCATGGTCGCCTCGGTGCCCGAGCTCACGAAGCGCACGAGCTCGATCGACGGCATGAGCTCGGTGACGAGGCGAGCGAGCTGAGTCTCGAGCTCCGTCGGCGCGCCGAAGGACAGACCGTCGGCAGCCACGCGCTGCACCGCGTCGATCACCTGCGGATGCGCATGACCCAAGATCATCGGGCCCCAGGAGCCGACGTAGTCGATGAAGCGGCGGCCGTCCGCGGCGACCATGTGAGCGCCGGCTGCCCGCTTGAAGAAGATCGGTTCGCCGCCGACGCCGCGAAACGCCCGTACCGGCGAGTTCACGCCGCCTGGAATATACCGACAGGCCTCCTGATACAGGCTCATCATCTCTCCTGTTACGCCGCCAGCGCCGTGGCCGGCAAGTTGAGCCGCACCTCGAAGCCGCCTCCCGCGCGGTTCTCCGCCCGCGCCGTCCCGCCATGGGCTTTCATGACCTGAGAGGTGATGGCGAGACCAATGCCCTCGCCGCCGGTGTCGCGATCCCGGGATTCGGCCACGCGGTAAAACGGCTCGAAGATGCGCTCGAGCTCAGCCGCCGGGACCCCCGGTCCGCGGTCGCGAATCGCGATCGTGAGTCCCGCCGCGCTGCGCTCGACCGCTACTTCCACCGGCGCACCCTCTGGACTATAGCGCACGGCGTTGCGCAGCACGTTCTCGATCGCGCTGCGCAGGAGCTCGCGGCTGCCGCTCACGACGCTGCGCGCCGCCCCCCGGGTCTGCACCCGACAGCCCTTGGCGGTGCCTTCGAATTCGGCATCACGCACGACTTCATCGATCACCTCGTCGACGTCGAATGCCTCGCGCTCGAAGGGCACGTCGGTGGCGTTGAGGCGCGCGAGCTTCAGTACCTGGCTGATGAGGACGTCGAGACGCTCGATCTCGCGCTCCATGCGATCGAGCTGACGCACGGTATCGGCGCTCGGCTGACGCGCGAGGCCGAGCGCGAGACGCATCCTCGCGAGCGGCGAGCGCAGCTCGTGGGAAATGTCGCGCAAGAGCTGCGTGAGCGCGCTGCGATTGGCGCGCAGCCGATCGGCCATGGCGTCGAAATCGCGCGCAAGGACCGCGACTTCGTCCTTGCGGCCCTCGAGGCCTGCGCTCACGCGCACGTCGAGCCTCTCGCCGGCGAGAGCGCGCGCGCCCTCCTGCATGCGCCGGATCGGCGCGCTCAGATGCTGCGCGAGCCACCAGCTCGCGAAGGCGCTCACCACGAGCGCGATGCCGAGGATGCGCGCCGAGATCCCGGGCAGGCTCAGAGCGCCGAAGATGCTCGGACGCCGCGGCACCAGCAGCACCGTGTAGGCGGTGCCGTCCGGCGCCACGATCTGCGCCAGCGCGCGCTGCGGACGGAAGTTGCGGGGCGGTGGCGCTGGCGGTGGCCGCGCGGACGGCGGACTCGAGAGATCCGACGCGTCCGGTGGCGGGCCTTCGGGTGGCGGGCCTTCGGGTGGCGGGCCCGCGGCCGCCCCCCCGGGCAACGCCGGAGGCTCGGCCTCGGACATCGATTCGCGGAAGAACTCCAGGCGCCGCGCGGCACTGTCGGAGAGTGGACGGCCGAGGATGTCTGCACCGTTCGGGCCGATGATGTACAGGTCGCGATCGGCCATGGAGTGCCGGTTGGCGAGGAGCCAGGTGCGCAACGCATCGATCCCGCCTCTCGCGAGCACCTCCGAGGCCTGTATCGCGATCGCCGGACGGCGCTGGAACTCGCGCGACTCGTATTCGCGCGCGGCCACCGCGAAGGTCACCGCGATGCTGCCGGCCACGATGATCGCCATGGCGATCCAGTACAGCACGAAGATGCGCACGAACAGGCTGTGCATATGGGGCCTATTTCGGCGCGCAGGTGAGCGTGTAGCCCGAGCCTCGCACGTTCTTGATCTCCGGATTCTTGCCAGCCTCGAGCTCGAGCTTGCGGCGCAGATTGCTGATGTGTGTGTCGATGCTGCGATCGTAGGGGACGAGCTTGCGGCCGAGTGCCTGCTCGGTCATCGATTCGCGCGAGATCACTTGTCCCGCGGACCGCATCAAGATCTCGAGTACGCGAAACTCCGCGCCCGTGAGCGCGATCGGCCGCTCCGCGACGCGCACCTGATGCATGCCCGCGTGCAGCACGATGGGCCCGACGGTGATCTCGTCTGCAACTCCGCCGCGCGCGGGGCGGCTGCTCGCCCGGCGCAGGATGGCGCGGATGCGCGCCACCAGCTCGCGGGGATTGAAGGGCTTGCTGAGATAGTCGTCGGCGCCGAGCTCGAGGCCGACGATCCGGTCCACGTCGTCGCCGCGCGCGGTCAGCATGAGAATCGGGGTGCCGTGGGCGGCGCCGAGCTTGCGCAGCACCTCGAAGCCTGAGACGCTCGGCAGCATCACGTCGAGGATCAGGATCTCGAAGTCGCTGACCTCGAGCAGAGCGAGCGCATCGCTGCCGTCGTGCACGCTCTTGACCTCGAAATGCTCCGCGCTCAAGTACTCGCCGAGCATTTGACAAAGCTCGCGGTCATCGTCCACCAGGAGCACGCGTGGCTCGCGCGCCGCCGATGCGCTATCCGACCTGTTGAGCGTGCTTGTCATATGCAATATTCCCACTTTGGCCGCAGTTTCCCGCCATCTTCCGGCCTAGTAAACGAATTGACAATTCTTTGCATGCAGCCCACCCAACATTGCGTCAACAGGAGAGTTGCCTCGGCCGTTTGAACGTAGACTGTTCATCACCGTAACACGGAGGAGAGAGTCTCAATGTTCACCGTACGAAAAATCGTTCCCGCCCTTTGTCTGGCAGTCTCGATGTCGGGTCTGGCGGTCTATGCGGCCAGCACCACGCCGCCGTCCAGCGAGGGCCCGGGCGGGCAACACTGGCGTGGGCATCATCACGGCGGATTCTTCGGAGTATTGCACAAGCTCAACCTGACCGATGCCCAGAAGACGCAGGTCAAGTCGATCTTGGCGGGCCAGAAGAGCCAGTTCCAGGCGCTGCGGACGAGCTCGCAGACGAATCGCGAGGCGCTGGCGAGCACGCCGCCGACCGACACGGCAGCCTATGCCGCGCTCATCGCGACGGCCCAGAAGAATGCTGCGACGCGCATCCAGCTCACGAGCGAGACCTGGACCAACATCTATCAGAACGTGCTCACCCAGACGCAGCGCGATGCGATCCCCGGCGTCGTCGCCGCGGCGAAGGCGCAGCGCGAGCAGCGGATAGAGGAGTGGAAGGCGGAGCACCCGTCGGCTGGATCGACAGGCCAATAGAGTCAACGCTGGGCAGCGCGGACCCCGTCTTTCTTCAGCAGCTCGATCACGCTGTCCTGTCCCACCAGATGAGCGGTGCCGACGATGACGAGGTAATTCTTGTCATCGTCGAGCATCGCCTCGATCTTCGCGATCCACTTGCGGTTGCGTGCCGCCACCAGCGACTGGTAGAGCGCCGGGTCTTTGCCCAGGTCGGCTTTGATCTCGGTCTGGAACCATCCCGTGTCGCCGCGCCGCCAGGCCTGGACCATGTCGTTCACTTGTTTCGGCAGGTCGTGAGCCTGCTCCAGGCTCGACATCATGTAATCGGCTTGCGCGTCCATCGGCATCGCCTCGAAGATCGCCATCTGCTCGTGCGCGGTCTCGAGTCCCGCGACACTCTTGCCGTCGCCGCGGGCGCGCCCCATGAAGAACATCTCGACGCCTGATTGCGCGTCGAAGCCGAGCTGCGCGAGCTGCATCTGAGAAACCGCCTCGGCGACGAACCACGGTGCGAACCCGCTGAACATCGACAGGTCGAGGCCGACGTCGCGGACCAGGTCTTGCGCGCGCGCGTAGCGGGCGGGTCCGACGATCTGCTCGAGCGTCTTGCCCTCCGGCAACGCCGCGCTCTGCAGCATCTCGGCTTGCACGTCCGGGGACTCGATCTCGTTGAGATCGATCTCCATGACGAGCGACTTCGAGTCCCGATACGCGTCCATGATCACCGGCGCGAGCGGGTAATCGCTCGCACGCAGCGTGTGGATTGAGCCGAGCACGTACACGACGTTGTGCTTGCCGTGCAGCTCCCAGAGCGAGTGGAGTCCTTCGCCGGCGTGTGCCGGTGAATCGGCGTGTACGAGCGAGCCAGCCGCGCAGATGGCCCACAGCACGAGCCAAGGCGTCACGAGACTTTTCCTGGCGAGCCTGCCTAAGTCCGAGCGCATATCGAGCGCAGTACTTCAGCGCCCGGCGGCGGCCTGGCGCATCTGCATGCCGTCCACCCAGCGCACCGTGCTCTCGATGCGTCCGTCCGGATGCAGCGCGAAGGATCGGTACGCCGGCGGCCGAGAGTCGACGGCGAATCGCTCGCTCTTCGGCAAGAACTGTGCGCCGGTGGAAGGTGTGGCAAACAAGCGAACCCTGCCGCGCTCGCCGTCCAGTTCCTGATGCACGTGTCCCCACGTTACGGCGCGCACGTGCGGGTGCGCATCGATGATGCGCCAGAAATCGTCGGGATTGGCGAGGCCGACACCGTCGAGCCAGCGGCTGCCCATCTCGATGGGATGGTGATGCAGACAGACCATGGCATGCTCGCGCGCTTCGTGAAGCGCACGGTCGAGGCGCTCGAGCTCCGGGCGAGTCAAGCGACCGCCCGCATGCCCCGCATCGTAGCTGTCCAGCATGATGAATTGCCAGCCCGCCGCGCGGTAGGTGCCGCACACCTGGAACGGTGGGCCAGAGAGCGTGCGGCGCATCGCTTCCGGCTCGTCGTGATTGCCCGGAACGCACAGAACGGGCTTGGGGCAGTTACCGAAGATGCTGCGAAAGCGCAAATAGCCGGCCGGATCGTCCTGGACGAGATCGCCGGTCACCAGGATCGCAGCATAGTCCGGGACCTCCATGAACGCGTCATCGAGCACGTTGCGCAAGGTCGAGTCGGTTTCCACGCCGCGCAACTTCGCGCTGGCGTGGCCATACAGGTGGGGGTCGGTTATTTGTAGAATTTTCATACTAAAAAAATGGTAGCAAATCAGATCGCGACCGACGGTGAACTGGATCATGACGGCGGCCACGAGCCGCGCTACATAACGAGACCCCCGGCGCCCGCCGGGTAGTGTGATCGCGTTCCCTCATGGCTGCTGAAAGAGTGCGAACGTGTTCCCTAATAGCGACTGCGATAACGGGCGCGTGTTCCCGCAAAGGGAGACGTGTGTCCCGATATTGATGATGGGGGGCGCATCGGGGAGAATGATCACCCATTTCCTCGGGAAGACCTCGCCATGCCCACCCACCGTGAGCTCGCAAATGCCATTCGTGCTCTGACGATGGATGCCGTCCAGAAGGCCAGTTCGGGCCATATCGGCGCGCCGATGGGCATGGCCGACATCGCCGAAGTCCTCTGGCGCGAGGTGCTTAAGTTCAATCCCGGCGATCCCGCGTGGTGGGATCGTGACCGGTTCGTGCTTTCGAACGGACATGCCTCGATGCTGCTCTATTCGGTGCTGTATCTCACCGGCTACGAGCTTTCCATCGAGGAGATCAAGCGCTTCCGCCAGATTGGCTCGAAGACCCCGGGTCACCCGGAGCGCGAATCGCACCTGGGGGGAGTCGAGACCACCACCGGACCTCTCGGCCAGGGCTTCGCGAACGCGGTGGGCATGGCGATCGCGGAGCGATCTCTCGCGGCGACGTTCAATCGGCCGGGCCACGAGATCATCGATCACCATACTTATGTATTCATGGGCGATGGCTGCATGATGGAGGGCATCTCCCATGAAGCGGCCTCGCTCGCGGGCATGCAGAAGCTCGGCAAGCTGATCGCGGTGTACGACAACAACGGCATCTCGATCGACGGCAAGGTGGTCGGCTGGTTCGACGACAACACCGCCGAGCGCTTCGAGGCCTACGACTGGCACGTGCTGCCGAAGGTGGACGGAAATGACCGGGACGCCGTTGTGAAAGCCCTCGCCGAGGCGCGTGCGGTGACCGATCGGCCGTCGCTGATCTGCGCCCGGACCATCATCGGCTGGGGCGCCCCGAACAAGCAGGGGACCGCCGTCATGCACGGCGAGGGCATGGGAAACGACGAAATCGCCGCCGCGCGCGCGAACCTCAAGTGGACATCACCGCCCTTCGAGGTCCCCGCCGACATCCGCGCGCAGTGGGACATGCGGGAGAGAGGAAAACGGGTCGAGCAGGAGTGGCGTAGCCGGTTTCAGGCGTACAAGGCGGAGTTTCCTGAATTGGCGGCCGAGCTCGAGCGCCGCCTGAGCGGAACCTTGCCGTCGGGTTTCGCCGACAAGGCGTCCGCGTACGTCAAGCAGGCGCAAGACGATACGAAGCCTCTCGCGACGCGGCAGACCTCGAACGCGGCGCTCAATGCCTTGGGGCCGCTGCTGCCGGAGCTCATCGGCGGCTCGGCCGACCTGACGCCCTCGAACGGCACGCTGCGCAAGGATTCGGTCACCCTGACGCCCGAGGCGCCCGCCGGCAACTACATTCACTACGGGGTACGCGAATTCGGCATGTCGGCGATCATGAACGGCATGGCCGCGCACGGCGGCTTCATTCCCTACGGCGGCACGTTCCTGACCTTCTGCGACTATTCGCGCAATGCGTTGCGGATGGCGGCGCTCATGGAAATACGAGTGAATTTCGTGTTTACCCATGACTCGATCGGACTCGGCGAGGACGGCCCGACTCATCAGCCGATCGAGCAGCTCGCGGGCTTGCGGGCGATTCCCAGAATGGAGGTCTGGCGCCCCTGCGATGGTGCGGAGACCGCGACGGCGTGGGGCGCCGCGATCGAGCGCGCGGATGGGCCCACCTGTCTCGTGTTCACCCGCCAGGCGGTCCCGCCGCAGCCGCGAGACCCTAAGCAGCTGGCCGCGATCAAGCGCGGGGGCTACGTGCTGATCGATTCGGCCGGGCCGCCGGAGGTCATCGTCATCGCGACGGGTTCGGAGGTCGGCATCGCCGCTGACGCAGTGCGCGCCGCCGCCGCGAAAGGGCGCAAGGTGCGCCTGGTGTCCATGCCGAGCACGACCACCTTCGACCGCCAGGACCAGACGTACAAGGACGGCGTGTTGCCGCCGCAGGTCGTGCGGCGCGTCGCCGTCGAGGCGGGGGCGACCCAGCCGTGGTGGAAATACGTGGGGCTCAAGGGCCAGATCGTGGGCATCGATCATTTCGGCGCATCGGCCCCGGCCAAGGATGTATTCAAGAAGTTCGGCTTCACGGCCGAGCACGTGCAAGAGGCGATCGACAAGACATTCGCGGCGTGATCCGCCGCCGTTCAAGCATCAAAAAGAGGGAGCGAGCTGATGGCAATCAAGGTGGGCATCAACGGTTACGGCCGCATCGGCCGCAATATCCTGCGAGCCCTGTATGAGGCAAAGCGCTCGAGCGAAATACAAATCGTCGCCATCAACGATCTGGGCGATGCGAACACCAATGCTCACCTGACGCGCTACGACACGGCGCACGGTCGCTTCGAGGGAGAAGTGCGCGTCGACGGCGATTCGATGGTGGTCAACGGCGATCGCATCCGGGTGGTGGCGCAGCGCGATCCGACGAAGCTCCCGTGGGGGGAGCTCGGCGTCGACTTTGTGCTCGAGTGCACGGGTCTATTCACCAGCAAGGCCAAGGCCTCGGCGCATCTGACCGCGGGCGCCAGGAAAGTAGTGATCTCCGCACCGGGCGGCGAGGACGTCGATGCGACCATCGTCTACGGCGTGAACGACAAGATCCTCAAGGCCACGGACACCGTCATTTCCAACGCCTCCTGTACGACCAATTGCCTGGCGCCGCTCGTCAAAGTGCTGCACGAAGGCATCGGCGTGATGCAGGGCGTGATGAACACGATCCACTCCTACACCAATGATCAGGTGCTCACCGACGTCTATCACACGGACCTGCGGCGCGCGCGCTCGGCGACCATGTCCATGATCCCGACCAAGACCGGCGCGGCCGCCGCCGTGGGACTCGTGCTGCCGGAGCTCAAGGGCAAGATCGACGGCTTCGCGATCCGTGTGCCGACCATCAACGTGTCCCTGGTCGACCTGTCCTTCACCGCCGCCCGCAAGACCTCCGCCGACGAGATCCACAAACTGGTCAAGACGGCTGCCACGGGACCCCTGAAGGGGATTCTCGCCTACAACGATCAGCCGCTCGTGTCCGTCGATTTCAATCACGACCCGCACTCCTCGATCTACGATGCGACGCTCACCAAGGTGATCGAGGGCACGCTCGTGAAGGTCTGCTCGTGGTACGACAACGAATGGGGCTTCTCCAACCGCATGCTCGACACCGTCAACGCCTGGTCCAGGGTCAAGTGAGGGAGGGCGCCGGCGCCAAAATCCATGAAGCTCATCAAAATGATCGGCCTCGATCTGAAGGACAAGCGCGTGCTGATCCGCGAGGATCTGAACGTGCCCATCAAGGACGGCGAGGTCGGGAGCGACGCGCGCATCCGCGCAGCGCTGCCCACCATCCAGGCAGCGCTGGCGGCGAAAGCCCGGGTCATGGTGATGTCGCATCTCGGCCGTCCGCAGGAAGGCAAGTTCGCCGAGGAGTTCTCCTTGGCTCCCGTGGCCCGGCGGCTCACGCAGCTTTTGGGAGTGCCGACGCCGCTCAAGCGCGATTGGCTGGACGGCGTCGCGGTCGCGCCGGGCGAGGTGGTGCTGCTCGAGAACGTGCGCTTCAACAAGGGCGAGAAAAAGGACGATGAGCAGCTGTCGCGCAAGATGGCGGCGCTCTGCGATGTCTACGTGATGGACGCGTTCGGTACCGCGCATCGCGCGGAGGCGAGCACGCACGGCGTGGCGAAGTATGCGCCGGTTGCGTGCGCGGGACCGTTGCTCGTGAGCGAGCTCACGGCCCTCGAGACTGCGCTCGAGAAGCCTGCCCGTCCCTTGCTCGCGATCGTGGGCGGCTCGAAGGTATCCACCAAGCTCACCGTGCTCGAGGCACTCCTGTCGAGAGTCGACCAGATGATCGTCGGCGGCGGCATAGCGAACACGTTTCTCGCCGCGCAAGGTTTCAACGTGGGCAA
>Ga0302314_10002014_pt1 | contig 38011 bp, 32 predicted proteins | sample III_Palsa_N2_3_FD_200533 | JGI IMG/M metagenome (GOLD analysis project Ga0302314, IMG submission 200533) | Peat permafrost microbial communities from Stordalen Mire near Abisko, Sweden - III_Palsa_N2_3 | ecosystem: Environmental > Terrestrial > Soil > Palsa > Peat permafrost | place: Sweden...
ATGGCATGCCCCGGCTGACCCGATGGCCGAAGGGCATTTCCTCCCCCCGCCGCCGCCCGCCGAAAACGGCCTGAACGGTGCCGGCGTCTCCGTGCGTCCATGATGTTACGATATAGTAACCAAAACCCGGGCATGCCGCTGGCTTTGCCGTGTTGCGCGCCCGGAGCCCCAGCCTCAGACGAATTCCGATTTTCCGACCAACCGTTGCGGACATTCAAGCTGGCCCACGACCCGCCGAACCCTGCCCTTGCCCCCGGCCCGCGCTTGCGCTACCTCCCCGCGCTCACGGCCGCCTGATGCGGGCGTGGTGGAATTGGCAGACACGCCAGATTTAGGTTCTGGTGGCGCAAGCCGTGGGGGTTCAAGTCCCTCCGCCCGCACCACCCGGCCGGGATCGTTGGCGCGACAGGGATTCAAGGAACTACCCCAAGATGCAGGTCACCGAGACGCTCTCCGACGGGCTCAAGCGCGGCTTTACGGTCGTGGTCCCCGCCGCCGATATCGAGGGCCGTCGCGCCAAGCGTCTGGCGGAACTGGCCAAGACGCTGCAGTTGCCCGGTTTCCGGCCCGGCAAGGTGCCGACCACCGTGGTCAAGCAGCGCTACGGCGGCGCGGTGACGGCGGAAGTGCTGGAGGAGAGCGTCAACAACGCCACCCAGCAGGTGCTGACCGACCGCGGCCTGCGCTCCGCCGGCCAGCCCAAGGTGGAACTGGTCTCGGCCTTCGGCGAGGCCAGCGACCTGGAATTCAAGGTGGAGCTGGAACTGCTCCCCGAGATCAAGCTGCCCGACTTCGGCGCGATCGAACTGACCCGGCTGAAGGCCGAGCCGCAGCCGGACGTGATCGACAAGGCGCTGGAGGAGATCGCCCGCCGCCAGCGCACGCTGGAGGATGTCGAGGAAGCCCGCCCCGCCGCCAAGGGCGACGTGCTGACGGTCGATTTCCTCGGCAAGGTGGACGGCGAGCCGTTCGCCGGCGGGGCTGCGACCGACGCCGATGTCGAGGTGGGCGGCGGCGGCTTCATCCCGGGCTTCACCGAGCAGATCGAGGGCCTGGCGCCCGGCGAGAGCCGGCAGATCGCCGTGACCTTCCCCGAGGAGTACGGCGCCAAGGAACTGGCCGGCAAGGCGGCGACGTTCGACATCACCGCCAAGAAGCTCAAGCGCGTGGTGCTGCCGGCGATCGACGAGCACCTGGCCGAGAAGCTCGGCTTCGAGGGCGGACTCTCCGAGGTCAAGCAGGCGATCACCGGGCAGGTGCAGCGCGAGTACGACAGCCTGTCGCGGCTGCGCATCAAGCGGGCGCTGCTGGACGCGCTGGCCGACCGGGCGAGCTTTCCGGTGCCGGAGAGCATGCTGGAGGCCGAGTTCGGGCAGATCTGGCAGCGGCTGGAAGCCGACCGCAAGGACGGCAAGGTCGACGACGAGGACAAGGGCAAGGACGATGAGACGCTGAAGGCCGAATACCGCGCCATCGCCGAGCGGCGGGTGCGGCTCGGGCTGCTGCTGTCGGAGATCGGCCGCACCAACACGATCACCGTGACCAACGACGAACTGACGCGGGCGATGCGCGCGGAGGCTGCGCGCTATCCGGGGCAGGAGCGCGAGGTGCTGGAGTTCTTCCGCAAGAACCCGCAGGCGGTCGACAACCTGCGCGGGCCGATCTTCGAGGAGAAGGTGATCGACTTCGTGCTCGAACTGGCCAAGGTGACGGAACAGGTGGTGACGCCCGAGGAACTGTCGCGCGAGCCGGAGATGCCGGCCGCGATCACCGCCGCCGGCGCGCCGGCGCCGGCTGCCGAGGAGACGGCCGCCGGTCAGACGGCGGGGGACGCGGGCTGACGCTGGAATGCCGCCTCGCCGGGCCAATGTTAAGGACCGGCAAGGGGCTTCGGCCGCATCATGCGGCCGCTAGGTGAGAAGGTTGAGGGCATGAGGGATCGCGATCCGCTCGAGGTCTACGGCAACGCGCTGGTGCCGATGGTGGTCGAGCAGTCGGCCCGCGGCGAGCGCGCCTACGATATCTATTCCAGGCTGCTCAAGGAGCGGATCATCTTCCTCACCGGCCCGGTCTACGACCAGGTGAGCGCGCTGATCTGCGCCCAGTTGCTGTTCCTGGAGAGCGAGAATCCGAACAAGGACATCGCGTTCTACATCAACAGCCCGGGCGGCGTGGTCTCGGCCGGGCTCGCGATCTACGACACGATGCAATACATCCGCAGCCCGGTGAGCACGGTATGCATCGGCCAGGCCGCCTCGATGGGCAGCCTGTTGCTGTGCGCCGGCGCCAAGGCGAAGCGTTTTGCGTTGCCGAATGCGAGGATCATGGTGCACCAGCCCTCCGGCGGCGCGCAGGGGCAGGCGGCCGACATCGAGATCCAGGCGCGCGAGATCCTGCATCTGCGGCACAAGCTGAACGAGATCTACGTCACCCACTCCGGGCAGACGCTGGACGCAATCGAGCGCAAGCTGGAGCGCGACAGCTACATGTCGGCCGAGGAAGCCCGCGATTTCGGGCTGGTGGACGAGGTGGTGGTATCGCGGCCGACCCCAAGCGATGCCGACCTGAAGGCATGAGGCGCCGGCTGCCGGCGACCGAGACGCCGGCCGATTGGACGCCAGCTTTGCGGAAACGGCGGCCAGGGCCGCCGTTGCAATGCCCTGTTGACGCACTCATGTCAGATTTGTGTGGCGCGGGAGCGCGGCAGTGATCCAAAAAGGATGGCGTGCGTCTTGCTTGCCGCATGGTTATGACGGCCGGGCGACCGTTGGCGCGGCGCCGGCTGGCCTTGGGGCGGTTCTTGTCCCCGCTTGGGCGCGGGGTCTAGACTTTCCGGTATGGTTCCCCGGCGATCCGGGGCAGGAGTGCTCATGAGCAAGTCCGGCGACTCGAAGAACACCCTTTATTGCTCGTTCTGCGGCAAGTCGCAGCACGAGGTCCGCAAGCTTATCGCCGGCCCGACCGTGTTCATCTGCGATGAATGCGTCGAACTCTGCATGGACATCATCCGCGAGGAGCACAAGACGCATCTTGTGAAGTCGCGCGATGGCGTGCCGACGCCGAAGGAGATCTGCAAGGTCCTCGACGACTACGTGATCGGCCAGATGCACGCCAAGAAGGTGCTGAGCGTCGCGGTGCACAACCATTACAAGCGGTTGGCGCACGGGGCGAAGAACAACGACGTCGAGATCGCCAAGTCCAACATCATGCTGGTCGGCCCGACCGGCTCCGGCAAGACGCTGCTGGCGCAGACGCTGGCGCGAATCCTCGACGTGCCGTTCACCATGGCGGACGCGACGACCCTCACCGAAGCCGGCTATGTCGGCGAGGATGTCGAGAACATCATTCTGAAACTGCTGCAATCGGCCGACTACAACGTCGAGCGGGCGCAGCGCGGAATTGTCTATATCGACGAAGTCGATAAGATCAGCCGCAAATCCGACAATCCCTCGATCACCCGCGACGTGAGCGGCGAGGGCGTGCAGCAGGCGCTGCTGAAGATCATGGAGGGCACCGTGGCCTCCGTGCCGCCACAGGGCGGGCGCAAGCATCCGCAGCAGGAGTTCCTGCAGGTCGACACCACCAACATCCTGTTCATCTGTGGCGGGGCGTTCGCGGGGCTGGAAAAGATCATCTCGGCCCGCGGCAAGGGCTCGGGGATCGGTTTCGGCTCGGAGGTGCGCGGCCAGGACGAGCGGCGCATGGGGGCGATCCTGCGCGAGGTGGAACCGGAAGACCTGCTGCGCTTCGGCCTGATCCCGGAGTTCATCGGCCGCCTGCCGGTGGTGGCGACCCTGGAGGATCTGGACGAGGCGGCGCTGATGGAGATCCTGACCAAGCCGAAGAACGCGCTGGTCAAGCAGTACGGCCGCCTGTTCGAGATGGAGGGGGTGAAGCTGAGCTTCACCGACGAGGCGCTGAGTTCGGTCTCCAAGCGCGCGATCCAGCGCAAGACCGGCGCCCGCGGCCTGCGCTCGATCATGGAGCAGATCCTGCTGAGCACGATGTTCGAACTGCCCAGCCTGGACGGGGTCGAGGAAGTGGTGATCAACCGGGAGGTGGCGGAAAGCCGGGCGGCCCCGCTCTACCTCTATGGAAAGGAGCGCGCCGAGAGCAGCGCCTGAGCGCTGGCGTCTGAGCGAGGTTGGGGCGCGGCGCCGACACCCCGGCGGCGCCGGCCGGACATGGGTTGGAGGTCTTGCGGCACCGCCGGGGGGTGCCGATATCGGGACAGGTCCGGGGATTGCATGACGATCACCCGGGCGGCGCCTTCCGTGCCGCTGACGGGCGGATGGCGCGCCGACTGTCCAGAAGGAGGTCACTGATGACTGAGTCCGACGCGCCCTCGGGCGAGGGCCGCCCCGAAAATCCGAAACGCGAAAGCAAAGCCGTGCCTGCGCGCGGCGAGTTGCTGCCGGTGCTGCCGCTGCGCGACATCGTCGTGTTTCCGCACATGATTGTACCGCTGTTCGTTGGCCGCGAAAAGAGCGTGCGCGCCCTCGAAGCGGTGATGAAGGACGACAAGCAGATCCTGCTCGTCGCGCAGAAGAACGCCGCGCAGGACGATCCCTCGCAGGACGACATCTACCGCGTTGGCACCGTCTCGACGATCCTGCAGTTGCTGAAGCTGCCCGACGGCACCGTGAAAGTGCTGGTCGAGGGCGGCCGTCGTGCGTCGATCGCCGGCTTCAAGGAGACGGAGAGCTATTTCGAGGCCTTCGTGGAGCCGCTGCCGGACAAGGACGGCGACGCCAAGGAACTGGAGGCGCTCGGACGTACCGTGATCGGGCAGTTCGAGCAGTACATCAAGCTCAACAAGAAGATCGCGCCGGAAGTGCTGGTCTCGCTGAACCAGATCGAGGAGCCGAGCAAGCTCGCCGATACGGTGGCGGCGCATCTGAACCTGAAGATCGCCGAGAAGCAGGACCTGCTGGAGACGCCGCGCGTCAGCGAACGGCTGGAGCGCGTGTTCGGACACATGGAGTCCGAGATCGGCGTCATGCAGGTGGAAAAGCGCATCCGCAACCGCGTCAAGCGGCAGATGGAGAAGACGCAGCGCGAGTACTACCTGAACGAGCAGCTCAAGGCGATCCAGAAGGAGCTTGGCGAGGGCGAGGACGGCAAGGACGAGACCGCCGAACTCGAAGCCAAGATCAAGAAGACCCGCTTCTCCAAGGAGGCGCGCGAGAAGGCGCTTGGCGAGCTGAAGAAGCTCAAGACCATGAGCCCGATGAGCGCCGAGGCGACGGTGGTGCGCAATTACCTGGACTGGATGCTCAGCATCCCCTGGAAGAAGCGCAGCAAGGTCAAGAACGACGTCATCGCCGCCGAGAAGGTGCTCAACGACGACCACTACGGCATGGACAAGGTCAAGGAGCGCATCCTCGAGTACCTCGCCGTGCAGTCGCGGTCGAACAAGATGCGCGGGCCGATCCTGTGCCTCGTCGGGCCGCCCGGCGTCGGCAAGACCTCGCTCGGCAAGTCGATCGCCAAGGCGACGGGCCGCAACTTCGTGCGCATGTCGCTCGGCGGCGTGCGGGACGAAGCGGAGGTGCGTGGCCACCGGCGGACCTATATCGGCTCGATGCCCGGCAAGGTCATCCAGGGCATGAAGAAGGCCAAGACCTCCAACCCGCTGTTCCTGCTCGACGAGATCGACAAGCTGGGCGCTGACTGGCGCGGCGACCCGTCCTCGGCGCTGCTGGAGGTGCTGGACCCGGAGCAGAACGCCACGTTCAACGACCACTATCTTGAGGTGGACTACGACCTCTCGGACGTGATGTTCGTCACGACCGCGAACAGCCTGCGCATGCCCGGCCCGTTGATGGACCGCATGGAGATCATCCGCATCCCCGGCTACACCGAGGATGAGAAGGTGGAGATCGCCAAGCGGCACCTGATCAGCAAGCAGACCGAGGCGCACAGCCTCAAGCCCGAGGAATGGTCGCTGAACGACGACGCGCTGCGCGACCTGATCCGCTACTACACGCGCGAAGCAGGCGTGCGGAACCTGGAGCGCGAGATCGCCAACCTCGCCCGCAAGGCGGTGAAGGAGATCGTCACCAAGAAGACCAAGAAGGTTTCGATCACCCGCAAGAACGTGGAGAAATACGCGGGTGTGCGAAAATTCCACTACGGCGAGACCGAGAGCGAGGACATGGTGGGCGTGGTCACCGGCCTTGCCTGGACCGAGGTGGGCGGCGAGATCCTGACGATCGAAAGCGTGCTGCTGCCCGGCAAGGGCAACGTGAAGACCACGGGCAAGCTCGGCGACGTGATGCAGGAGAGCGTGTCGGCGGCGCTGAGCTACGTGCGCAGCCGCTCGATCAGATTCGGCATCAAGCCGACGCTGTTCGAGAAGCGGGACATCCATGTGCACGTGCCGGAAGGGGCGACCCCGAAGGATGGGCCGTCGGCTGGCATCGCCATGGCGACCAGCATCGTCAGCGTGCTGACCGGCATCCCGGTGCGCCGCGACATCGCCATGACCGGCGAGATCACGCTGCGTGGCCGGGTGCTGCCGATCGGTGGGCTGAAGGAGAAGCTGCTGGCGGCGCTGCGGGCGGGCATCACGACGGTGTTCATCCCGAAGGAGAACGAGAAGGATCTCGCCGAGATCCCGGATACGGTGAAGAAGCACCTGACGCTGGTGCCGGTGGCCCACGTGGACGACGTGATCGCCCAGGCGCTGGCGCGCAAGCCGGAGGCGATCGAGTGGGTGGAGCCGCCGGAGACGCCGGTGACGCCCACCGGCGAGGCGACGACGCCGGCCTCCCTGCCGCACTGAGGGCCTGCCGAGACGGCAGGGGCCGCGTGGCCCCGGCCGTCTCTCGGCCACAGGCTGCCAACGACGTGCCGAAACCGCGGGGGACCCTGTCCTCCGCGGTTTTTTGTTGCCGTGCGGGGGGCCGATCGGCGCAGGGGCGCAACACCGCCGCGCGATCCCGCCGCCCGAATCGGCGGCTTGCGTTGACGTGCTGGAAAACCGGCCTCTAGTCTCGGCCCGAGCGCGCCCGGCCGACTCGGCCGATCGCGGGAGGCGCCAGACAACTCCAGAGGGGATATTATTGCCGTGAACAAGAACGATCTGATCTCGGCCGTGGCAGACCAGACCGATCTGCCCAAGGCCAAGACCGCCGAGGTTGTGGACGCCGTGTTCACCGCCATCGAGTCGGCACTGAAGCGCAAGGAAGAAGTGCGTCTTGTCGGGTTCGGCAGCTTTGCCACCGCGACCCGCAAAGCCTCCACCGGCCGCAACCCGCGCACCGGCGAGGAAATCAAGATCGAGGAATCGACCTCCGTCCGCTTCAAGCCCGGCAAGGCGCTGAAAGACGCGGTGAACTGAGCGGAAGCGGCGGACGGGACCGGCGCGCCCGCGCGCCGTGGACCTGGGCCTGGGGCCAGTGGGGGCGGTTAGCTCAGCGGTAGAGCGTCTCGTTTACACCGAGAGGGTCGGCGGTTCGAAACCGTCACCGCCCACCACCCGGCCATCGACGCAGCATGGGCCGGAGCATTGGGGCGGCGCGGCGATTTTGCCGGTTGACCCCGTGAAAACCCCGGTCTAAGTGCTGCGCCCTGCCGCTGCGGGTGTAGCTCAGTTGGTTAGAGCGTCGGCCTGTCACGCCGAAGGTCGCGGGTTCGAGCCCCGTCACTCGCGCCAGCAGCGGCAGTTTCCTTCAATCATCACGCCTGCGTTGCCGATCAGGATGCGGGCGCGAAAGCGCCACATGCCGGCATCTCCCCCTATGGCAGAGGGCGCGGGTTGCGGCTAATGTCCGCGCGCTGCGGTGCGGCAAACAGGGCCGCGCCGGATGCTGCGGCCGCAGGAAAGGAACAGGGCTTATGGCGCCGGTTTTCGCCAACTATTTCCCCGTCCTGGTGTTCATCGTCATCGCCGGCGTGATCGCGCTGGCGATGGTGACGGCCTCGCTGGTGCTGGCGAAGCAGAAGCCCTACGCGGAGAAGCTCTCGGCCTACGAATGCGGCTTCGAGGCGTTCGACGACGCGCGGCGGCGGTTCGACGTCCGCTTCTACCTCGTTTCCATCCTGTTCATCATCTTCGACCTGGAAGTGGCGTTCCTGTTTCCGTGGGCGGTGAGCCTGGCCGATATCGGGCTGTTTGGCTTCCTCTCCATGCTCGGGTTCCTGGCGGTGCTGACGGTGGGGTTCATCTACGAGTGGAACAAGGGCGCCCTGGAATGGGAGTGACGCTGCGATGAGTGCCGCAACCCCGATCGCCTGGAACCGCGACGCGCTGCCGCCGGGCGAGGCGCAGGACGCGGTGATCAAGGGCATCACCGGCGAGATCGACGGCAAAGGCTTCCTGGTCGCCAACCTCGACAAGCTGGTCAACTGGGCCCGCACCGGCAGCCTGTGGCCGATGACGTTCGGGCTCGCCTGCTGCGCGGTGGAAATGATCCACGCCTACATGCCGCGCTACGATCTGGACCGCTTCGGCACCATCCCGCGCGCCTCTCCGCGGCAGAGCGACGTGATGATCGTCGCCGGCACGCTGACCAACAAGATGGCCCCGGCGCTGCGCAAGGTGTACGACCAGATGCCGGAGCCGCGCTGGGTGATCAGCATGGGAAGCTGCGCCAACGGCGGCGGCTACTACCACTACTCCTACGCCGTGGTGCGCGGCTGCGACCGGGTGGTGCCGGTCGACGTCTACGTTCCCGGCTGCCCGCCGACGGCGGAGGCGCTGGTCTACGGCATCCTGCAATTGCAGAAGAAGATCCGCCGCACGGGGACGATCCTCCGTGGCTGACGAGGTCGCAGAGGCCGGCAGCGAGCCGGCACCGCCACCGCCGACACTGGCCGAGCAGGTGGCGACCATTCCCGGCGTGACCGCCGTGACCGTGGAAAAGGGCGAGGTGGTCGCCCGCGCCCGTGCCGACTCGATTGTCGAGGTTTCAACTGCGCTGCGCGACGATCCGCGCTTTGCCTGCGAGCAGATGATGGATCTGTGCGGCGTCGACTGGCCGGACCGGGCCGAGCGCTTCGAGGTCGTCTACAACCTGCTCTCGGTCTCGCTGAATCAGCGCGTGCGGGTGATCATCAGCACCGACGAAGTGACGCCGGTGCCGTCCGTGCACGGCGTTTGGCCGGTCGCGACATGGTGGGAGCGCGAGGCCTGGGATTTGTTCGGCATCGCCTTCTCCGGCCAGCCGGACCTGCGCCGCATCCTGACCGATTACGGCTTCGAGGGGCACCCGCTGCGCAAGGATTTCCCGCTGACCGGCTATGTCGAGGTCCGCTACGACGAGGACCGCAAGCAGGTTGTGTATGAACCGGTGCGGCTGACGCAGGATTTTCGGACGTTCGATTTCCTGTCGCCATGGGAGGCGATCACCACGCTGCCGGGTGACGAAAAAGCCCACGCCGCCCGCACGGAGGCAAAGCCGTGAGCGAAACCGCCGTCACCGAGCCCGGCACCAAGGTTGTCGAGATCGACAGCCACGCCATCAATTTCGGTCCGCAGCATCCGGCCGCGCACGGCGTGCTGCGGCTGATCCTGGAGATGGACGGCGAGGTGGTGGAGCGTGCCGATCCGCATATCGGCCTGCTGCACCGCGGCACCGAGAAGCTGATCGAGTACAAGACCTACATCCAGGCGGTGCCGTATTTCGACCGGCTGGACTACGTCAGCGCGATGACGCAGGAGCACGCGTTCGCGCTGGCGACCGAGAAGCTGCTCGGCATCGAGGCGCCGGAACGCGCCAAGTGGATCCGCACGTTGTTCAGCGAGATCACCCGCGTGCTCAATCATCTGCTGAGCGTGACGACGGGGGCGCTGGATATCGGGGCGCTGACGCCGAGCCTGTGGGGGTTCGAGGAACGCGAGAAACTGATGGAGTTCCATGAGGCCGCATCGGGTGCGCGGCTGCATGCGAACTATTTCCGCCCGGGGGGCGTGGCGAAGGATCTGCCGGCCGGCCTTGAGGAAAAGATCGCCGAGTGGGCCGAGGGATTTCCGAAGTTCGTCGACGACATCGAGGCGTTGCTCACCGGCAACCGCATCTGGAAACAACGGACCGTCGATATCGGCATCATGACCGCCGAGGAGGCGCTGGCGTGGGGATTTTCCGGCCCGTGCCTGCGCGGCAGCGGCGTGCCGTGGGATCTGCGGCGATCGCAGCCTTACGAGATGTACAGCAGCGTGCAGTTCGACATTCCGGTCGGGCGCAACGGTGACTGCTACGACCGCTATCTCGTGCGCGTTGCGGAAATGCGCGAGAGCGTGAAGATCATCAAGCAGTGCCTCGCGGGGATGCAGCCGGGCCCGGTGAAGGTGCAGGACCGCAAGTTCACGCCGCCGTCTCGCGCCGAGATGAAGCACTCGATGGAAGCGCTGATCCATCACTTCAAGCTGTACACTGAAGGATACCACGTTCCGGCCGGTGCGACGTACACCGTGGTGGAAGCGCCGAAGGGCGAGTTCGGGGTGTATCTGGTGGCCGACGGAACCAATCGCCCGTATCGCTGCAAGATCCGCGCGACCGGATTTTCGCATCTGCAGGCGATCGAGGTGATGTCCAAGCGGCACATGCTGGCGGACGCGGTGGCGATCATCGGATCGCTCGACATCGTGTTCGGCGAGATCGACAGGTAGAACATGGCCGACCAACACGCCGACGGGGACGGCTTCGAGCAGCCGACGCATTTTGCGTTCGATGCGGAGAGCGAGGCCGAAATCCCGACCATCCTCGCGAAATACCCGCACGGCCGGCAGGCCAGCGCGGTCATTCCGCTGCTGTACGTGGCGCAGAAGCAGATGCAACGCAGTGCCGGCAGCCGCTGGGTGCCGCGCGTGGCGATGGACGTGGTGGCGGCGCGGCTGTCGATGCCGCCGATCCGCGTCTATGAGGTCGCGACCTTCTATCTGATGTTCAACACGCGGCCGGTGGGAAAGTTCCACCTGCAGCTCTGCACCACCACCCCGTGCTGGCTGCGCGGCTCGGACGAGGTGGTGGCGGCCTGCCGGAAGGCGACGGGCACGCAGCACTGGGGCGAGACCAGCGCGGACGGGCTGTTCACCATGACCGAGGTGGAGTGCGTCGGCGCCTGCGTGAATGCGCCGATCCTGCAGGTGAACGACGATTTCTACGAGGACATGGATGCAAAGCTCACCGAGGACCTGATCGCTTCCCTGCGGCGCGGCGAGACGCCGAAGCCCGGTTCGATGATCGGCCGGCAGACCTCGGCGCCGGTCGGCGGCCCGACGACATTGACCTCGCTCAACGCGACCCCGGCGGAGTAACCCGATGCTGAGCGACGCGGATCGAATCTTCACCAACCTCTACGGCGTGCACGACTGGGGCCTGGCCGGCGCGCAGGCGCGCGGCGACTGGGACGGCACGGCGGCGATCCTGGCGCGCGGGCCGGAGGCGATCGTCGAGGAGATGAAGGCGAGCGGCCTGCGCGGGCGCGGCGGCGCCGGCTTCCCGACCGGCATGAAATGGTCGTTCATGCCCAAGCAGGAAAGCGAGCGGCCGCACTACCTCGTCGTCAATGCCGACGAAAGCGAGCCCGGCACCTGCAAGGATCGCGACATCATCCGCCACGATCCGCACAAGCTGGTCGAGGGCTGCCTGATCGCCTCGTTCGCGATGCGGGCGCATGCCTGCTACATCTACATCCGCGGCGAGTTCTACAACGAAGCGCGCAACCTGCAGACCGCGATCGACGAGGCGTATGCGGCGGGCCTGATCGGCAAGAATGCCTGCGGCTCCGGCTGGGATTTCGATCTGTATCTGCATCGGGGTGCCGGCGCTTACATCTGCGGCGAGGAAACCGCGCTGCTGGAAAGCCTTGAAGGTAAGAAGGGCATGCCGCGGCTGAAGCCGCCGTTCCCGGCCGCCGTCGGCCTCTATGGCTGCCCGACGACGGTGAACAACGTCGAGAGCATCGCGGTGGCGCCGACCATCCTCCGGCGTGGCGCCGCGTGGTTTTCCGCACTGGGCCGACCGAAGAATTCCGGGACGAAGCTGTTCTGCATCTCGGGGCACGTCAACAAGCCGTGCAATGTCGAGGAAGAACTTGGCATTCCGCTGCACGAGTTGATCGACACCTATGCCGGCGGCGTGCGCGGCGGCTGGGACAATCTGCTGGCGGTGATCCCGGGCGGTGCTTCCGTGCCGGTGCTGCCGAAATCGATCTGCGACACAGTGCTGATGGATTTCGACAGTCTTCGGGACGTGAAAAGCGGGCTTGGCACCGCGGCCGTCATCGTCATGGACAAATCGACCGACATCATCAGGGCCATTGCGCGGCTCTCGCAGTTCTACAAGCACGAGAGCTGCGGCCAGTGCACGCCGTGCCGCGAGGGCACCGGCTGGATGATGCGGGTGATGTACCGGCTGGTGCAGGGCCGCGCCGAGCCCGACGAGATCGACACGCTGGAGCAGGTGACGCGGCAGGTGGAAGGCCACACGATCTGTGCGCTTGGCGATGCCGCGGCGTGGCCGATCCAGGGCCTGATCCGGCATTTCCGGCCGGTGATCGAGGAACGGATCGCCACCTACAAATCTGGCCGTGTGGCTCGGCCTTTGCCTCTGGCGGCGGAGTAGGGCGATGGCGAAAGTCACTGTTGACGGCATCGTCGTCGAAGTTCCCAACGGCTCGAACGTGCTGCAGGCGTGCGAGGCGGCGGGCAAGGAAATTCCCCGCTTCTGCTATCACGAGCGGCTGTCAGTCGCCGGCAATTGCCGGATGTGCCTCGTCGAGATCGAGAAGACGCCACCGAAGCCGTTCGCGTCCTGCGCCTATCCGGTCGCCGATGGCATGGTGGTGCACACCGACAGCCCCATGGTGCGCAAGGCGCGGCGCGGAGTGATGGAATTCCTGCTCATCAACCATCCGCTCGATTGCCCGATCTGCGACCAGGGCGGCGAGTGCGACCTGCAGGACCAGTCGATCGGCTATGGCGGTGACCATTCGCGCTACACCGAGAACAAGCGTGCGGTGAAGGACAAGAACCTCGGCCCGCTGGTGAAGACGGTGATGACGCGCTGCATCCAGTGCACGCGCTGCATCCGGTTCGCCGCCGAGATCGCCGGCGTGGAGGACCTTGGTGCCACCGCGCGCGGCGAGACGATGGAGGTGGGCACCTACGTCGAGAAGGCGCTGACCTCGGAACTCTCCGGCAACCTGATCGACATCTGCCCGGTCGGCGCGCTGACCTCCAAGCCGTACGCGTTCGTGGCGCGGTCCTGGGAGTTGAAGAAGACCGACGGCATCGACGTGCTGGACGCGGTCGGTGCCAACATCCGCATCGACAGCCGCGGGCCGGAAGTGCTGCGCATTCTGCCGCGCCTCAACGAGGACGTGAACGAGGAGTGGCTCGCCGACAAGTCGCGCTTCTCCGTCGACGGGCTGAAGCGGCGGCGATTGGACTCGTGCTGGGTGCGGCGCGACGGCAAGCTGCAGAAGGCGACCTGGGGCGAAGCGTTCGACGTGATTGCCGGCAAGCTGCGCGGGCTCGGCGGCGGGCGCATCGGCGCCGTCACCGGCAATCTGGTCGACGCCGAGAGCATGCTGGCGTTGAAGGATCTCTTTGCAGCGCTGGGCTCGGAGAATCTGGACTGCCGGCAGGATGGTGCGGCAACGGATGTCGCGCGGCGCGACTTCTACACGTTCAACACCTCGATCGCCGGCATCGAGGACGCGGACGCGTTGCTGCTGATCGGCAGCAACCCGCGGCACGAGGCGCCGCTGATCAACGCGCGCATCCGCAAGCGCACGCTGGCCGGAAAATTCCCGGTTGCGGCGATCGGTCCGGCGGCGGACGTGACATACGCCGCCGAGTGGCTCGGCGAGTCGCCGTCGCTGCTGGCGGCGCTGACCGACGGGACGCACGCTTTCGCCAAGGTGCTGCAAGGCGCCAAGAAGCCGATGGTCATCGTCGGCCAGGGCGCGCTGGCGCGGCCGGACGGCGTTTCCGTCCTTGCGGCGGCGTGGAAGCTGGCGGAGGCCGTTGGGGCGCTACTGCCGGACTGGCACGGCTTCAACGTGCTGCACACGGCGGCGTCGCGCGTCGGCGCGCTCGACCTGCATATCCTGCCCGGCCCGAACGGCAAGGCGCTGCCGGCGATGCTCGGCGGCGGGGTCGATTTGCTGTGGCTGCTCGGTGCGGACGAATTCGACGCGGCGAAGATCGGTGCCACCACGTTCGTGGTCTACCAGGGCCATCACGGCGACCGCGGCGCGGCGCGCGCGGACGTGATCCTGCCGGGAGCGGCCTATACCGAGAAGAACGGCACCTACGTGAACACCGAAGGCCGCGTGCAGCGCAGCGTACTTGCAGTGTATCCGCCGGGCGAGGCGCGCGAGGACTGGAAGATTCTCCGGGCGTTCAGCGAACACGTCGGCCACAAGCTGCCCTACGACACGATCGAGGCGCTGCGCGCCCGGCTGGAGCAGGCCAACCCGGTGTTCGCCCGCGTCGACATCCTGCCGCGCTTCGGCATCTCCGACACCGCGGGGCCGGCGGGCGGTGGGGCGGCCCTGACCACCGCGCCCTTCGTGCCGGCGGTGCAGAACTACTATCAGACCGATCCGATCAGCCGCGCGAGCCCGACGATGGCGGAATGCACTGCGGCCTTGCGGCCGGCCCTGGCGACCGCGGCGGAGTGAGCGCATGAGCTTTTTCTTCGACAATCCGGTCGGCATCACCATCCTGACGGTGCTGGAGGCGCTGGCGATCATCGTGCCGGTGCTGATCATGATGGCCTACCTGACGCTCGCCGAGCGCAAGGTGCTGGCGGCGATGCAGTTGCGCAAAGGCCCGAACGTGGTCGGGCCGTTCGGGCTGTGGCAGCCGTTCGCCGATGCCATCAAGATGATGTTCAAGGAGACGGTGATCCCGTCCGGCTCCAACAGGCTGCTGTTCCTGCTGGCGCCAATGCTGACCTTCGGGCTCGCGGTGATCGCCTGGGCGGTGATCCCGGTGAACGACGGCTGGGCGATCGCCAACATCAATGTGGGCATTCTGTATCTGTTCGCGATCAGCTCGCTCGGCGTCTACGGCATCATCATCGCGGGCTGGGCCAGCAACTCGAAATACGCCTTCCTCGGTGCGATGCGCAGCGCCGCGCAGATGGTCTCCTACGAGGTGTCGATCGGCTTCGTGATGGTGACGGTGCTGCTGTGCGTCGGCAGCCTGAACCTGAACGACGTGGTGCTGGCGCAGCGGCATGTCTGGTTCTGCCTGCCGCTGCTGCCGATGTTCGTGGTGTTCTTCATCTCCGGCCTCGCCGAGACCAACCGCGCGCCGTTCGATCTGCCGGAGGGCGAAAGCGAGATCGTCGCCGGGTTCTTCGTGGAATACAGCTCGATGTCGTTCGCGCTGTTCTTCCTCGGCGAATACACGAACATGATCCTGATGAGTGCGATGACCACTATCCTGTTCCTGGGCGGCTGGCTGGCGCCGTTCGGCATCGAGCCGTTTACCTGGATCCCGGGGCCGTTCTGGTTCATCGGCAAGATCTGCGTCGTGCTGTTCTTCTTCCTGTGGGTGCGCGCGACGTTCCCGCGCTACCGCTACGACCAGTTGATGCGCCTGGGCTGGAAGGTGTTCCTGCCACTGTCGCTGCTGTGGCTGGTGCTGACCGCGGGCGCGCTGATGCTGTTCGGGTGGCTGCCCCATGCCGCGTGACGCTTCCCTTTCCGCCTCGCGATCAGGAGCCTGAGCATGGCATTGCTGGACCGCACCGCGCGCAGCCTGCTGCTGGGCGAACTGCTCGGCGGCATGGCGCTGACGATGAAGTATTTCTTCAAACGCAAGGTGACCATCAACTACCCGTACGAGAAAGGCCCGCTCAGCCCGCGCTTCAAGGGTGAGCACGCGCTGCGCCGCTATCCGAACGGCGAGGAACGCTGCATTGCCTGCAAGCTGTGCGAGGCGATCTGCCCGGCGCAGGCGATCACCATCGAGGCCGAGCCGCGCGCCGACGGCTCGCGCCGCACCACGCGCTACGATATCGACATGACCAAGTGCATCTACTGCGGCCTGTGCGAGGAAGCCTGCCCGGTCGATGCCATCGTCGAAGGCCCGAACTTCGAGTTCGCCACCGAGACCCGGGAAGAGCTGATGTACGACAAGGAAAAGCTGCTGGCGAACGGCGACCGGTGGGAGCCGGAACTGGCGCGCCGGCTCGAACTGGACGCCCCCTACCGGTAACCGGCGCGGCCGAGGATTTTTTCGATGCCCTTCCATTCCCAGGCGGAGAGCGCCGCATGATCGCCGCCATCGCCTTCTACGTGTTCGCCCTCATCCTGCTGGTCTCCGCGGCGATGGTGGTGACGGCGCGCAACCCCGTGCACTCGGTGCTGTTCCTGATCCTGGCGTTCTTCAACGCGGCCGCATTGTTCCTGCTGGCCGGCGCCGAGTTCCTGGCGATGATCCTGGTGATCGTCTACGTCGGCGCGGTGGCTGTGCTGTTCCTGTTCGTCGTGATGATGCTCGACATCAATTTCGCCGAGCTGCGCTCCGGCTTTCAGCGCTATCTGCCGGTCGGGCTGGCGATCGGCGTGGTGCTGGCGGTCGAACTGTTCATCGTGCTGGGCGGCTGGAAGATCGCGCCGGAGGCGATGTCGCTGCGCTTCTCGCCGAACGCGCAGAACGTGAGCAACACCGCGCAACTCGGCAAACTGATCTATACCGACTATATTTTCCTGTTCCAGACCGCCGGCCTTGTGCTGCTGGTGGCCATGATCGGCGCGATCGTGCTGACCCTGCGCGACCGGCAATCCTCGCGGCACCAGAACATCGCGCGGCAGCTCGCGCGCACTCCGGCCGAGACGCTGGAGATGGTGGACGTGCGGATCGGCGCTGGCATGACCGAGGTCGGCATCCGCCGGCCGAAGGTCGAAGAACCGGTCCCGGCCGAGGACCACGCGCACGACGACCACGGACACGGGGGCCACTGAGATGCTGGCGGTCAGCCTGTACCACTATCTTTTCGTCTCGGCCGTGCTGCTGGTGTTCGGGATCTTTGGCATTTTTCTGAACCGGAAGAATGTCATCGTCATCCTGATGTCGATCGAGCTCATTCTGCTCGCGGCGAACCTCAACCTCGTCGCGTTCTCGGCCGTGCTCGACGATCTGGTGGGGCAGGTGTTCGTGATGTTCACGCTGACCGTCGCTGCCGCCGAGGCGGCGATCGGGCTGGCCGTCGTGGTGATCTATTTCCGCAATCGCGGCTCGATCCAGGTCGAGGACGTGAACCTGATGAAGGGCTGAGAAGATGCTGTTCGCCGTTGCCATCTTCGCGCCGCTGCTCGGTTCCGCCATCGCCGGCCTGTTCGGCAAGGCCATCGGCGACCGCGCCGCGATGGCCGTCACCATCCTGTGCATGATCCTGGCCTCGATCTGCGGCGTCACAGCGTTCATCCAGTTGGAGAACCAGGACGCGCAGGCTGGCGTGATCCAGCTCGGCGCCTGGGTCGAGGCGGGCACGTTCCACGTCGACTGGGCGCTGCGCTACGACCCGCTCGCCTCCGTCATGGTGGCGATGGTCACCTGCGTCGCGACGCTCATCCACATCTACAGCGTCGGCTACATGGTGCATGACGAGAACCACACGATCTGGCGGTTCTTCAGCTACCTGAGCCTGTTCAGCTTCGCGATGCTGATGCTGGTCTCGGCCGACAACCTGCTGCAGTTGTTCTTCGGCTGGGAGGGCGTCGGCCTCGCGAGCTATCTGCTGATCGGCTACTGGTACTACCGGCCGAGCGCCGGTGCCGCGGCGATGAAGGCATTCATCGTCAACCGCGTCGGCGACCTGTGCTTCGCCGTCGGTATCGCGCTGGTGTTCTTCGTGTTCGGCTCGATCGATTTCGGCACGGTGTTCGGCGAGGTCGGGCAACACCAAGATGTGACGTATCACGTGCTTGGCCACACCTGGCGCGCCTACGAGGTGATCGGCGTGCTGCTGTTCCTCGGCGCGATGGGCAAGTCGGCGCAGATCGGCCTGCACGTGTGGTTGCCGGACGCGATGGAAGGCCCGACGCCGGTCTCCGCGCTGATCCATGCCGCGACGATGGTGACGGCAGGCGTGTTCCTGATCGCGCGCTTCTCTCCGGTGCTGGACTACGCGCCGGGGGCGATGGAGTTCGTGACCTTCATCGGCGCGACCACGGCGCTGTTCGCGGCGACCGTCGGCTGCACGCAGAACGACATCAAGCGGGTGATCGCCTATTCCACCTGCTCGCAGCTCGGCTACATGTTCGTCGCCGCCGGCGTCGGCGCCTATCAGGCCTCGATCTTCCATCTGCTGACGCACGCCTTCTTCAAGGCGCTGCTGTTCCTGACGGCCGGTTCGGTCATCCATGCGATGTCCGACGAGCAGGACATGCGCAAGATGGGCGGCCTGTGGAAGCTGATCCCGGTGACCTACACCATGATGTGGGTCGGCAACCTGGCGCTTGGCGGCATCTTCCCGTTCGACGGCTATTACTCGAAGGATGCGATCCTGGAGGCCGCCTGGGCAGCGCATAGCGGCGTCGGTCAGTACGGCTTCTGGTGCACGCTGATCGCGGCGTTCCTGACCGCATTCTATTCCTGGCGCCTGCTGATCATGACCTTCCACGGCGCACCGCGCGCCGACCGGCACACGATGGAGCATGTGCACGAAAGCCCGCCGGTGATGACGGTGCCGCTGATGATCCTTGCCGTGGGTGCGCTGGTGATCGGCTTCTCGTTCCACAACGAGGTGCTCGGCGCGCATTGGCAGGCGTTCTGGGGCAACTCCATCGAGATCGCGTCCGACAACCACGTGCTGCGCGACATGGAGGAACTGCCGGAGTGGGTCGGCATGGCGCCGTTGGTGCTGGGCCTCGCCGGCATCGCCACCGCCTACCTGTTCTACATGATCGCACCCTGGATCCCCGGCCGCCTCGCGGCGGCCTTCCCGTGGGCGTACCGGTTCCTGCTGAACAAGTGGTATTTCGACGAGATCTATGGCGCCCTGATCGTCCGCCCGCTGGTGGCACTTGCCCGGGTGCTGTGGCAGGTCGGTGATGCGACCATTATCGACGGTGTGCCGAACGGCCTCGCCACGCTCACCGAGGGCGGGTCCGACGAGGTGGTGAAACTGCAGAGCGGGTCGCTCGCCGCCTATGCCTTCGCCATGTTGATCGGCCTCGTCCTGCTGGTCAGCATCTTCCTGCTTTTCCTGCGGTGAGATCATGAACGCGGCCGGCTTCCCCCTGCTCTCGCTGCTCACTTGGCTGCCGCTGCTCGGCGGCCTGATCATCATGTCGGTGCGCGGCGACGAGGCGACCGTCGCCTCCAACGCGCGTTGGGCGGCGCTGTGGACGAGCCTGATCGTGTTCGTCCTGTCGCTGGTGCTGTGGGTGCGCTTCGACCCCGCCGATCCGGGCTTCCAGTTCGTCGAGCAGGCGACGTGGATGCCGCAACTGGGCATCACCTACAAGCTCGGCGTGGACGGTATCTCTGTTCTCTTCGTGCTGCTGTCGACGGCGCTCACGCCGATCTGCATCTTGGCGAGCTGGGAATCGATCAAGACGCGCGTGCGCGAATACATGCTCGCCTTCCTCATCCTCGAAACGATGATGGTCGGCATGTTCGCGGCGCTCGACTTCGTCGTGTTCTATATGTTCTTCGAGGGCGTGCTGATCCCGATGTACCTCATCATCGGCATCTGGGGCGGCCCGCGGCGCGTGTATGCCGCGATCAAGTTCTTCCTCTACACGCTCGCGGGCTCGGTGCTGATGCTGCTGGCCTTGCTCGCGATGTGGTCGCAGGCCGGCACGACGGACATCCCGACGCTGCTGCACACGACCTTCCCGGCCTCGATGCAGACATGGCTGTTCCTGGCGTTCCTCGCGTCGTTCGCGGTGAAAGTGCCGATGTGGCCGGTGCACACCTGGCTGCCGGACGCGCACGTGGAGGCGCCGACCGCCGGGTCCGTCATCCTGGCTGGCGTGCTGCTGAAGATGGGGGCGTACGGCTTCCTGCGCTTTTCGCTGCCGATGCTGCCGATCGCTTCGGAAAACCTGTCCTGGCTGATGTTCGGGCTCTCCGTCATGGCCGTTGTCTACACCTCGCTGGTGGCGCTGGCGCAGACCGACATGAAGAAGCTGATCGCCTATTCCTCGGTCGCGCATATGGGCGTGGTGACGATCGGCATATTCACCATCAACGTGCAGGGCATTTCCGGCGCGCTGTTCCAGATGCTCTCGCACGGCATCGTCTCCGGCGCGCTGTTCCTCTGTGTCGGCGTCGTCTACGACCGCATCCACACGCGCGAGATCGCCCGCTACGGCGGCCTCGCCGACCGGATGCCGGCCTACGCGCTGCTGTTCATGCTGTTCACCATGGCCAGCATCGGCCTGCCCGGTACGTCCGGCTTCGTCGGCGAGTTCCTTGTACTGGTCGGCGCGTTCGAGGTGAATTTCTGGCTCGCCCTGCTCGGCAGCCTCGGCATGATCCTGGGTGCCGCGTACATGCTGTACCTGTATCGCCGTATCATCTTCGGCCGCATCACCCGCGACGATCTGCGCGCCATCCTCGACCTGTCGCCGCGCGAGATCGCGGTGTTCGCGCCGCTGGTCGTGCTGACGCTGTGGATGGGCATCTACCCCTCCAGCTTCAGCGCGTTCTGGGATGCGACCGTGAGTGCGATGGTGGAACACCACCAGGCCGCGTTGCACGCCCCACTCCATCTTGCCGCGGTGACTAAGTGATGAACTGGATCCTTGCCCTTCCGGAGATCGTGCTGGCCATCTGCGGCATGGCGATCCTCATCGCCGGCGTGCTGCAGAAGCGCGAGACCTTCCATCTCTGCAGCATGCTGACCATCGGCGCGTTCCTGCTGGCGGCGATGCTGGTGATCTCCGGTCCGGCCGGGCTCGGCTATCACGGCCAGTTCATCAGCGACCGGTTCAGCAGCTTCGTGCAGTTGCTGATCCTGACCGCCTCGACGCTCGCGGTCATCGGCTCGCTCGACTACAACGAGCACGCCAATCTGCGCCGCTTCGAATTCCCGGTGCTGATCCTGTTCGCCACCGTCGGCATGATGGTGATGGCGGGCGCCAGCAACCTGATGACGCTGTATGTCGGGTTGGAACTGCAATCGCTGAGCATTTATGTTCTTGCCGCCTTCGCGCGGGACGAACTGCGCTCGACCGAGGCTGGCCTGAAGTATTTCGTGCTCGGCTCGCTCGCCTCAGGGCTTCTGCTGTATGGTATCTCGCTGGTCTACGGCTTCTCCGGCACGATGCAGTTCGACAAGCTGGCGACGACGCTGGCCGACCCGACGAAAGTCTCCGCCGGCCTGATCGTCGGCATCGTCTTCATCGTCGCCGGCCTCGCCTTCAAGGTGTCCGCGGTGCCGTTCCACATGTGGACGCCGGACGTCTATGAGGGCGCGCCGACGCCGGTGACGCTGCTCATGGGCACCGCGCCGAAGGTCGCGGCGATGGCGCTGCTGGTGCGCGCGATGGCGACACCGTTCGGCCATCTGCTCGGGCAGTGGCAGCAACTGATCGTCCTCGTCTCGATCGCGTCCATGCTGCTCGGTTCGCTCGCCGCCATCGGCCAGCGCAACATCAAGCGGCTGATGGCGTATTCCTCGATCGGCCACATGGGCTACGTGCTGATCGGGCTCGCCGCCGGCACGCCGGCCGGCATCCGCGGCGTGCTGATCTACCTCGTCACCTACGTGTTCATGAACGCCGGCACCTTCGCCTGCATCATCGCCATGCGCCGGCGCGGCAAGAGCCTGGAGCAAGTGTCCGATCTCGGCGGCCTCGGCAAGACCGATCCGGTGATGGCGATGTGGCTGACCGTGTTCATGTTCAGCATGGCCGGCATCCCGCCGTTCGCCGGCTTCTGGGGCAAATACTTCATCTTCAGCGCCGCCGTGCAGAGTGGGATGTGGGCGCTGGCGGTGATCGGCGTGCTCACCAGCGTGATCGGCGCGTTCTATTACATCCGCATCATCAAGGTGATGTATTTCGACGCGCCGGAAGAGGCGTTCGACGCGCGGCCGGCCTCGCTCTCGACGCTCGCCGCGGTCACCGGCCTGTTCACCACGCTGTTCTTCGTCTTTCCCGCGCCGATCGTGAACGCCGCGGAAGCAGCGGCGAAAGTGCTGTTCGGGTGAGCCTGACCCGCCAGTTCCCCTGGCGGTTGCAGATCCACGAGGTTCTCCCGTCCACCTCCGATCTCTGCCGCAGCGTCGCCGCTGCCGGTGAGCCCGAAGGGTTGGCCGTGCTCGCGCATCGGCAGACGCAAGGGCGGGGCAGCCGCGGGCGCGCATGGGGGTCGCCGGCCGGCAATCTGTTTCTCTCCGTCTTGCTGCGGCCGCAGGAGCGCGCGCGCGACGCCGCGCAGTGGTCGCTGCTGGCCGGCGTGGCGCTCGGCGAGGCGCTTGCCGGCTACCTGCCGGATGCGTCGGCGCTGCGGCTGAAATGGCCGAACGACGTGTTGCTGCACGGCAAGAAACTCGCCGGCATTCTGGTGGACAGCAGCGCCGATGCGGATGGCAAGGTGGAATGGCTGGTCATCGGCATCGGTGCCAATTTGGCGGTCGCGCCCGAAGTGCCCGGCCGCGCCGTCGCCTGCCTCGCCGATCTGGCCGCACCGCCGCCGCCGGAGCACGTCGCCGAAACGCTGCTGGCGCGCCTGGGACACTGGCGACAGGTCCGGGAGGGCGCCGGTTTCGCGCCGGTCCGCGCTGCATGGCTGGCGCGCGCGCCGGCGCCCGACAGTGCGGTGACGCTCCGCCTGGGCGAACACCATCTGAGCGGCGGCTTTGCCGGTCTTGGCGAGGACGGCAGCCTGTTGCTGGCGTCGGAGGGCCGCGTGCGCGCCTTCACCACCGGCGAAGTGCTACTGTGACAACGGGCAGGCACGGAGACTGAGCCATGCTGCTGGTCGTCGATGCGGGCAACACCAACGTCGTCATGGCGGTGCATGACGGCACCTCCTGGCGCGGCAACTGGCGCATCGCCACGGAGCCGCAGCGCACCTCGGACGAATACGCCGTCTGGCTGCTGGCGCTGATCGGCCATGTTGGGCTCAAGCGCGAGGATGTCGACGCCGCGGTGATCGGCACCGTGGTGCCGGCGGCGCTGTACCATCTGCGCCGGCTGTGCCGCGACTGGTTCGACGTCGAGCCGCTGATTGCCCGGTCCTCGCTCGACTGGGGATTCGAGATCCGCATGGACAACCCGGAGGAGGTCGGCGCCGACCGACTGCTGAACGCGCTGGCGGCGCATCGCACGTACCAGGGACCGCTGGTGGTGATCGATTTCGGCACCGCGACCACGTTCGACGTGGTGGCCGGGGATGGCGCCTATATCGGCGGCGTGATCGCGCCCGGCATCAACCTGTCAATCGAGGCGCTGCACCGCGCCGCCGCCCGGCTGCCGCGCATCGGCATCGGCCGGCCGCAATCGGTGATCGGGCGCTCCACGGTGCCGGCGATGCAGTCCGGTATTTTCTGGGGCTATGTCGGCATGGTCGAGGGGCTGGTCGCCCGCATCCGCGGCGAGTTCGATGGTCCCCTGAAAGTGATCGCCACCGGCGGCCTCGCCCCCTTGCTAGCCGAGGGCACCACGATCATCGAACGGATCGACCCCGATCTCACGCTGGACGGTCTGCGGATGTTGGCGGAGCGCAACCCGGCTCCCACATTAAGCCGGGATCGCGGGCGGCTGCTGCCCGACGGCGACTGACGACACGCGGCGGGCCGTGGCCTGACCGGCGGCACTTCGCCACCGGCACGGCGGCCCTTTGGCACAAGGCGAAGGATGGACGCGCTGAGCGGTGATCTGGCGTTCCTGCCCCTGGGCGGGACCGGTGAGATCGGGATGAACCTCAACCTCTACCGCTGTGGCGGCAAGTGGCTGGCGGTGGACTGCGGCATCGGCTTCGGCGGCGCGGAGTTGCCGGAGGTGGATGTCATGATGCCGGATCCGTCGTTCATCGCCGAGCGGCGGGACCGGTTGGTTGGGCTGGTGATCACGCATGCGCATGAGGACCATCTCGGCGCCGTGGCATGGCTGTGGCCGCAACTGAAGTGTCCGGTATACGCAAGTCCATTTGCGGCCGCGGTGCTGCGGCGCAAGCTCGCCGAGGCGCAGTTGCTGAGCCAGGTGAAGCTGCACGTGGTGCCGCCGGGTGGTGCCATCGAGTTGCCGCCGTTCCGCCTGCGCTTCCTGCGCGTCGCCCATTCGGTGCCGGAGGCGCAGGCGCTCGTCATCCGCACGCCTGCCGGGACCGTGCTGCATACCGGCGACTGGAAGCTCGACCCCAACCCGCTGGTCGGGCCGCCGACCGATGAGGCCGCTTTCGCGGCCCTCGGCGAGGAAGGCGTGCTGGCGATGGTTTGCGATTCGACCAACGCCATGGTGGAGGGGCATTCGGGGTCGGAGGGCGATGTCCGCCGCGCGCTTAGCGCCCTGGTGCGCGACCTGCGCGGCCGGGTCGCCGTGACCTGCTTTGCCTCCAACGTCGCCCGCGTCGAATCGGTGGCGCTGGCGGCGCAGGACGCCGGGCGCAGCGTCGCCGTGGTCGGCCGGTCGCTGCGCAATCTGGAGGCAGCCGCCCGCGAATGCGGCTATCTGTCCAGCATCCCGCCATTCGCCAGTGAGGACGAGGCCAACGACATCCCGGACGACAACCTGCTGATCCTGGTCACCGGCAGCCAGGGCGAGCCGCGCAGCGCGCTGGCCCGCATCGCCGCCGACACGCACCCGCGCATCGAACTGGGCGAGGGCGACACGGTGGTGTTCAGCAGCCGCGTGATTCCCGGCAACGAGCGCGCCATCGGCACCGTGCAGGACAATCTGGTCCGCCGCGGCGTGCGGCTGATGACCGACGCCGACCACATGATCCACGTCTCCGGCCACCCGGCGCGCGACGAGTTGCGCCGGCTCTATCGGCTGGTGAAGCCGCGCTTTTCGGTGCCGGTGCATGGCGAATGGCGGCACCTGTCCGCGCACGCGGCTCTGGCGCAGGAGGCCGGGATCAAGGCGATCCTGATGGAGGACGGCGACATCCTCAGCCTCGCCCCCGGCGTGCCGGAGGTGGTGGACAGCGCCCCGGTCGGCCGGCTGGTGCTGGACGGTGCGCGGCTGGTGCCGCTGCAGGGCAGCGTGATGGGTGCGCGGCGGCGGATGCTGTTCAACGGCGTCGCCGTCGCGAGCATCGCGGTGGACGAGACGGGGCGGCTGCGCGGCACGCCGCGCATCAGCGCGCCTGGGCTGCTGGAGCCCGACGACCCGGACCTCGCACGGGTCGCGGCCGAGCTCGGCGAATCGCTCGCCGACCTGCCGGCGCCGCTGCGCCGCGACGATGCGGCGTTGCTGGACGCGGCCAAGACGACGCTACGCCGGGTGCTCGGCAAGCGGCTGCAGAAGCGCCCGCTGGTCGACGTGCATGTGCTGCGTGTCTGAGCCGGCACGGCCATGAGCGTGTTCGTTGGCGTCATTCTCTATGTGCTGATCTGGTGGACGGCGCTGTTTGCCGTGCTGCCGTTCGGCACGCGCCCGGTCGCGGAGCCCGATGCCGCGACCGGCTGGCGCGGCGCGCCGGCGCAGCCGCGCATGTGGCTGAAGCTCGGCGCCACGACGCTCGTGGCCGCGGTGATCTGGGGCATCTGCTATGCACTGATCGTCACCGACTGGATCAGCTTCCGCAGCGGCTGGCTGGCGCTGCCGACGAACTGAGCGCGGCCGGTTGCCGGACCTATGGGCGGTGCTGCCTATAGGCTGGGCAGGCGGTACGGAACCCGGGCAATTTCAGTCTGCTGGCGCGATTTTCTTCCGTGCGCGCGCAAATTTTTCATGGACGCCGCGCTGCAGCATGGGGAATCATCACGGACAGGAAGAGGGTTTCCTCATCCTGCCGTGTGACTGGCGTTTCCTCCCTAAACTTGGCCCGCTGCGCTCGTTGGCGCGCGGGCCTTTTTCTCATTAACCCGCCGAAAGGCCCTTGTCACCTGCTTTCCTTGCGGGGCGGCGGCCTGTCAAACGTTTTTCTTTCGCCTGACCGTTGTGCGGCGCACAATTATTTTCCGACTTAACGGAACCCCCTCCCGATTTACTCATGGGTTCGCACTTATTGACCGGTCAGCGCCGCTTCGGCGCGGCTGGCATGGACGGCCCTGTGCCTGTAGGGTCCGCGCCTTGCCATCCATTTTCGACGGATCAGAACCCGATGCGCCTGTCCCGCAGCCTTGTGCCCACGTTGAAGGAAACGCCGGCCGAAGCGCAGATCGTCTCGCACCGCTTGATGCTGCGCGCTGGGCTGGTGCGGCAGACCGCCTCCGGCATCTATGCGTGGCTGCCGGCGGGCTGGCGGGTGTTGCAGAATATCGGGCAGATCGTGCGGGAGGAGCAGGACGCGATCGGCGCTCAGGAAATGCTGATGCCGACGATCCAGTCCGCCGACCTCTGGCGCACCAGCAGCCGCTACGACGCCTATGGGCCGGAAATGCTGCGGCTCAAGGATAGACACGAGCGCGAGCTGCTGTACGGGCCGACCAATGAAGAAATGATCACCGACCTGTTCCGCCAGTCGGTGAAATCGTACCGCGAATTGCCGCAGATGCTGTATCATATACAATGGAAATTTCGTGACGAAGTCCGTCCGAGGTTCGGCGTGATGCGCGGGCGCGAATTCCTGATGAAGGATGCGTATAGTTTCGACCTCGACTACGCAGGCGCCGTGATCAGCTATCGCAAGATGATGCTTGCATACATGCGCACGTTCCAGCGGCTCGGCGTGAAGGCGATCCCGATGCAGGCCGATAGCGGCCCGATCGGCGGCAATCTGAGCCACGAATTCATCATCCTGGCCGCGACCGGCGAGAGCCAGGTCTGGTACGATGCCGCTTTCGAAGGCATGGATTTCTCCTCCGCCAGCTTCTCGCACACGTCGGAGGCCGACCTCGACCGCTTCTTCACCCAGATGACAACGCCCTACGCCGCCAGCGACGAGAAGCACGACCCCGCCGCCTGGGCCGGCGTTGCCGACAAGCGCGAGGGCCGTGGCATCGAGGTGGGCCACATCTTCTATTTCGGCACCAAATACAGCGCGCCCTTGGGCCTGAAGGTCGCGGGGCCGGACGGCACCCCGGTCGAGCCGCAGATGGGCAGCTACGGCGTCGGCGTCTCCCGCCTCGTCGGCGCGCTGATCGAGGCGCATCACGATGAGGCCGGCATCAAGTGGCCGGACGGCGTGGCGCCGTTCAAGGCGGCGATCCTCAACCTCAAGCAGGGCGACGCCGCCTGCGACGGGATCTCCGAGGATTTCTACGCCAAGCTCGCCGGCAACGCCCTGTACGACGACCGCGAGGAGCGGGCCGGAGTCAAGTTCGCCGACGCCGACCTGATGGGCCATCCGTGGCAGATCATCGTCGGCCCGCGCGGCGCCGCCGCCGGCCGCGTCGAAGTGAAGCGCCGCGCCACCGGGGAGCGCCAGGAAATCGACATCGACGCGGCGCTCGCGCGCATCGGCTGATGTTCGGCCCGTTCGAGCGCGCCGTCGCCGGGCGCTATCTGCGCGCCCGGCGCGGCGAGCGCTTCGTCTCGATCATCGCCGTGTTCTCGCTGGTCGGCATCGCGCTCGGCGTCGCCACGCTGATCGTCGTCACCTCGGTGATGAGCGGCTTTCAGACCGAACTGGTCTCGCGTGCGCTGGGCGCCAACGGCCATATCGGCATCGACGCCTACGCCGGCCAGAAGATCGACGACTACGAAGCGCTGGCCGCCCGGCTGCGCGCCGTCCCCGGCGTGGTCTCGGTCCTGCCGCTGGTCGATGGCCAGGTGCTGTTGACCACGGACCACGGCGGCATCCGCGGCGGGCTGGTGCGCGGCGTCACCCAGGCCGACCTGAAGGCGCTGCCGATCATCGGCAGCCACATCATCGCCGGCAGCCTCGATGCCTTCACCGGTGACGACGCCATCGCCATCGGCGTGTCGCTCGCCGACAGTTTCCGGCTGCGCATCGGCGACCTTCTGACGCTGACCTCGCCGAAGGGCATGGCGACCGCGTTCGGTTCGGTGCCACGCATTCGTGCCTTCAAGGTGGTGGCGATCTTCGACACCGGGCTCAGCGACTACAATTCCGGCGTCGTGTTCCTGCCGCTGCCGATGGCGCAGATCTATTTCCAGATGCCGAACGCGATCAACGGGCTGCAACTGCGCGTCGCCGACCCGGAGCATGTCGAACGCGTGCTGCCTGCCATCCAGGCCGCCCTCGGCAGGCATGAGGTGCTGCTGCACGACTGGCGGCATGCCAACGACCAGATCATCGGCGTCTTGCAGGTGCAGAAGGACACCATGTTCATCGTGCTCGGCATGATCGTGCTGGTGGCGGCGTTCAACGTGATTTCCTCGCTGATCATGCTGGTCAAGGACAAGCGCGCCGACATCGCCGTGCTGCGCACGCTCGGTGCGGGCAGTGGTGCGATCCTGCGCATCTTCCTGATGTGCGGCGCGTTCGTCGGCGTGTCCGGCACCGCCATCGGCACGGGGATCGGGATTCTTTTCTGTCGCAACATCGTCGCCATCCAACATGCGGTGGAGCGGATCAGCGGCGGCGAGGTGTTCGATTCCTCGGTGTTCATGCTGACGGAATTGCCCAACACCATCGACTGGGGCGATGTGGCGCGCGTGGTGGCGCTGGGATTGGTGCTGTCATTGCTGGCGACCCTGTATCCAAGCTGGCGCGCCGCCCGCACCGATCCGGTGGAGGCGCTGCGCAGTGAGTGACGCTCCGGCCCTGGAGCTGCGCAACGTGCGCCGCACGTATCGCACCGAAGGCGGCACGCTGCAGGTGCTGCGCGGCGTGGACCTCGTGCTGGTACCCGGCGAAATCGTGGCGCTGGTGGCGCCCTCGGGCTCCGGCAAATCGACGCTGCTGCATCTCGCCGGCTTGCTGGAGCGGCCGGACGGCGGCAAGGTGTTCGTCGGCGGCCGCGACGCGGGCGCGCTGCCGGACCGCGACCGCACCGCAATCCGTCGCGACTCGATCGGTTTCGTCTATCAGTTCCACCATCTGCTCGGAGAGTTTTCCGCGCTGGAGAATGTGGTGCTGCCGCAGATGATTGCCGGAACGCCGAAGCGCGCCGCCCAGGAGCGGGCGCGGAAACTGTTGATCGCGTTCGGGCTGGCCGAGCGCGTGCGCCATCTGCCCGGAAAACTTTCGGGCGGCGAGCAGCAGCGCGTCGCGATCGCGCGCGCGCTGGCCAACGCGCCCGGCGTTTTGTTGGCGGACGAGCCGACCGGCAACCTCGATGTCGAGACCGCGGGCGTGGTGTTTGCCGAGTTGCTCGCGACCGTGCGTACGCATGGCGTGGCTGCGTTGATTGCGACGCACAACCCGGACCTTGCGGCGCGCATGGACCGCACCGTCACGCTGCGCGACGGCCGCGTGGTGCCGCAGGCATGACGCACGCGGATTTCGTCCATTTGCGCGTCCATTCCAGCTATTCGCTGAGCGAAGGCGCGATCAAGGCGGACAAAATCCCGGTCCTCGCGCGCGAGGCGGCGATGCCGGCCGTCGCCATCACCGACACCGCCAACCTGTTCGGCTCGCTGGAGTTCTCGCAGGCCTGCGTCGGCAAGGGCGTGCAGCCGATCATCGGCTGCCAGGTTGCGCTGTCCCGCGCCGACGCGCCGCGCCTGCCGCCCGATCCGATCGTGCTGCTGGCCAAAGACGCCGCCGGCTTTGCCAACCTGCAACGCCTGTCCTCGATCGGCTTCCTGGAGACCGAACCCGGCCTGAAGGCGCAGATGTCGTTCGAGCGTCTGGCCGAACACGCCGAGGGGTTGCTACTGCTGACCGGGGGCACCAACGGCCCGATTTCCCGACTTCTTGCGGAAGGCCAGCGCGATGCCGCCGAGCATTTGCTGACGCGGTTCGCAGAAGCGTTTCCGGACCGCGTGGCGATGGAATTGCACCGCCACGGCCTGCCGATCGAGCGCGCCATCGAGCCGGGCCTGATTGCGCTTGCCGATGCGCGCGGCGTGCCGCTGGTCGCGACCAACGACTGCTTCTTCGCCACGCCAAAAATGTACGAGGCGCATGACGCGCTGCTGTGCATCGCCGAAAGTCGGCTGCTGTCGGATCGCGAGCGGCGGCGGGTGACGCCGGAACACTGGTTCAAGCCGGCGGCCGCCATGCGAGAACTGTTCGCCGACCTGCCGGATGCCTGCGACAACACGCTAGCCATCGCGCAGCGCTGCGCCGTAATGGCAGAAACGCGAAAACCGCTGCTGCCGGTTTGTCCGAAAGTCCACCCCGGCAGCACCGAGGAGGAAACCGTCCGCGCGATGGCGATCGAGGGGCTGGAACGCCGCCTCGACGCCATGGGCGCCGACGCGGCGGTTCGGAAAACCTATCGCGAGCGGCTGGAGTTCGAACTGAACGTCATCGCCGACATGGGGTTTCCCGGGTACTTCCTGATCGTCGCCGACTTCATCCAGTGGGCGAAGGCGCAGGGCATTCCGGTCGGCCCCGGCCGCGGTTCGGGTGCCGGCTCGGTCGCCGCCTGGGCGCTGACCATCACCGACCTCGACCCGCTGCGCTTCAACCTGCTGTTCGAGCGTTTCCTGAATCCCGAGCGCGTGTCGATGCCCGACTTCGACATCGACTTCTGCCAGGACCGGCGCGACGAGGTCATCGCCTATGTCCGTCGCGAATACGGCGCGGATCGCGTGGCGCAGATCATCACCTTCGGCAAGTTGCAGGCGCGCGCCGCGGTGCGCGATGTCGGCCGCGTGCTCGGCCTGCCGTTCGGGCAGGTCAACAAGGTCGCGGAACTGATCCCCAACAACCCGGCCAAGCCCGTCACTCTGCAGCAAGCCATCGATGGCGAGCCGAAGCTTCAGCAGATGCGCGAGGAAGACGAGGCGGTCCGGCGACTGATGGAGATCGCGCTGCAACTGGAGGGGCTCTACCGCCATGCCTCCACGCACGCCGCCGGCGTGGTGATCGGCGACCGCACGCTGACCGAACTGGTGCCGATCTACCGCGATCCGCGCTCGGACTTTCTGGTCACGCAGTACTCGATGAAATACGTCGAGCAGGCGGGGCTGGTGAAATTCGATTTTCTGGGCCTCACGACGCTGACCATTTTGCAGCGTGGCGTCCGCTATCTGCGCACGCAGGGCATTGAGGTCGATCTCGACCGCTTGCCGCTCGATGACGGTCCCACCTACGAGATGTTGCAGCGCGGCGATGCCGGCGGGGTGTTCCAGTTCGAAGGCCAGGGCATGCGCGACGTGCTGCGGCAGATGCGCCCGAACCGGTTCGAGGATCTGATCGCCGGCGTCGCGCTGTACCGCCCCGGCCCGATGGCCAACATCCCCGCCTACTGCCAGCGCAAGCACGGCGAAAAATGGGAGGCGCCGCATCCTGAACTGACCGAGATCCTGGAAGAGACCTACGGGATCATGGTCTATCAGGAACAGGTGATGCAGATCGCCCAGAAGATGGCGGGCTACAGCCTGGGCTCGGCCGACCTTCTGCGGCGCGCTATGGGCAAGAAGATCCGCGCGGAGATGGAAGCGCAGCGCAAGACGTTTGTCGACGGCGCGACGGCGCGGGGCATCACCCCCGCCAAGGCCGAAGAAGTCTTCGACCTCATGGCCAAGTTCGCCGACTACGGTTTCAACAAGTCGCACGCGGCGGCCTACGCGCTGGTCGCCTATCAGACGGCATGGATGAAGGCGAACCATCCGGAGGCATTCCTCGCCGCCTGCATGAGCCTCGCCGTCAGCAACACCGACCGGCTGGCGGCGCTGCGGCAGGATGCCGGCCGCATGGGCATCCGCGTGCTGCCGCCCGACATCAACCGCTCCGACGCCGATTTCACGCTGGAGCGTGACACTGACGGCAAACTCTGCGTCCGCTATGCGCTGGCGGCGGTCAAGAAGGTCGGCATGGCGGCGATGCAGGCGCTGGTCGCGGCGCGCGGCGTCTCGCCGTTCGAGGACCTCGCCGACCTCACCACGCGTGTCGATCCGCGCCAACTCAACAAGAACCAGATCGAGAACCTCGCGCGCGCCGGCGCGTTCGACAAACTGGAGCGCAACCGCGCCCGCGCGTTCGCCGGCGCCGAGACCATCCTGCGTCGCACCCAGGCGAACGCCGAGGAGCGCGAGAGCGGCCAGATCGGCCTGTTCCGCAGCAACCGGCCGGAGTCGCTGCGGCTGCCGGATCTGCCGGCCTGGGCGCCGATGGACGAACTCGCGTTCGAGGCGGAAGCCGTCGGATTCCATCTCACGGCGCACCCGCTCGACGCCTACGCGCAGGCGCTGCGCCGGCTCGGCGTGGTGCCGAGCAACCAGTTGGAGGCCCGCGCCCAGGGCGGCGCCGCGCGCATCAAACTCGCCGGCTCGGTGGTCAACACGAAGGAAAGAATCACCCGCACCGGCAGCCGCATGTCCTGGGTGCGCCTGTCCGACTCCGGCGGCTCGTTCGAAGTCACCGTGTTTTCCGAGGTGCTTTCCCGGTGCCGCGACATGCTTGCGGCCGGAAACTCCGTACTTGTGACGGCGGACATCCGGCTCGAAGGCGAGGCGCTGCGCATCACCGCCAACGATGTGACCCTGCTCGATCAGGCGGCCTCGCAGGCCGGCGCGGGCATGAAAGTGTGGCTGGAGATGACGGACACCGTCGAGCACATCCGTGCGCTGCTCACCCGCGAGGGCCGCGGCCGCGGCCGCGTGGTGTTGATCCCACGCCTGACCGACCGGCAGGATGTCGAGATCGCACTGCCCGGCGGCTTCAACGTCTCGCCGCGCCTGTTGCAGGCGACGAAGATGCTGCCGGGCGTGGAGCGCGTGGAGGACTTGTAGGAGGCAGAACAATGCCGCGTCCGCTGGTTGCCGACGATCCGCTGGTTGCCGAAGCGCGCGAGGCCGCCAAGCGCGCCTACGTTCCGTATTCGCATTTCCGTGTCGGCGCGGCGCTAGGCGGCCCGTTCGGGGTGATCCGCGGCTGCAACGTGGAAAACGCCAGCTACGGCATGGCGATCTGCGCCGAGCGCACTGCGCTGGTCAGCGCCGTGGCTGCCGGCCACCGCACGTTCGACCGCATCGCCATCGCGCTGCCGGACAGTCCGCCCGGCTCGCCGCCGACCGCCTTCATGCCCTGCGGCGCCTGCCGGCAGTTTCTCGCCGAATTCGTCGGCGCCGATTTCCCAGTGCTGATCGACGGTGTGGGAGAATTCCGTTTCGACGAGATTTTCCCGTACCCGTTCATCCTGCCGGACACACGCGCCGACGCATCGCCACCGCCTTAACCAAGCCTTAGCCCACATACCGGAGTCTGCCCCGGTGACCGGGGCAGGAAGCGCGTATGTGTGCGTCGTGGTGGCATCGCCTCGCGATGGTGATAGTGATCGCGTGCGCCGGCCTACCGGTCGCGGCGCAGGTGCCGGCGGGGTCGCTGCAAGGCAAGCTCGGTGCCAACAAGCCTGATCTGGCCCTTCAGTATATCGGCACCGCAAGTTCGCAGGATGCCTCGCCGGCCGCGCGCGCCGTCACTGTTCCCATGGCGCGCAAGGCGATCGCCGATGCCCGCGACATCGGCTTCTTCTATGTGCGGATCATGGCCGCCGGCTATGGCCCGGTCGCACCGCCGCCCGCCGGCAACCCCGCACAGAACGACCTCGCGCTCTGGCAGAGCGATCCGGCGCTGTTCTGGTCGCGCGTCGATGCGATGTTCGACGATCTCGACGCCGCCGGCATCCGCGTGGTTCCCAGCTTCGTCTGGAACCCGTTGCAGTTCCCGGCACTGACGAACGAGACCGTGACCGACCTGATCACCAACCCCGCCTCGCGCAGCCGGGCGCTGCTGCAGCGCTATGTCGGCGAGTTCATCGCCCGTTACCGCGCCCGCCCCACCATCCTGTTCTACGAACTGACCAACGAACTGAACCTGCAGGCCGACCTCGACCTTGTGGGCCGCTGCCGCGCGGTGTCGTCGGCACCGACCTGCGTCGCCCAGGGCAACTTCACCAGCTGGCAGATGAACGGGTTTGCCCGCCAGATGGTGCGCTGGATCAAGGCGCTGGACCCCGCGCACCCGGTCGGCACCGGCTATGCGCTGCCGCGCCCGAACGCGTTCCACCTCGCGGCGCAGCCGGAGTTCTCGCCGAACGGCGGGGACTTGACAGCGGACTCGCCCGCCCAGTTCCGCAACGTGCTCGCGACCACCGGCGCGCTGTTCGACCTGTGGAGCGTACACATCTATCCGGGTGATGTCGGCCCCGCGGGCTCCGAGGCCGCCGCGATGCAGATGGCCGCCGTCACCGCGAGCAATCATGGCGCACGCCTCTATCTCGGCGAGTTCGGCGACAGCACGCTCTCGCCCTACCTGATCGCGATGCTGCACAAGCTCGGCAATGGCATGGTCGCATACGCGTCCGTCTGGGTCTGGGAGTTCTACCAGCAATCCACCTGGCAGTCGGCCGACCTCACCGCCACGCCGCCGATCAGCCTGGAACCCGGCTTCACCGACGCGATCGACATGCTGCTGATGCGGGCCGCCGGCGGGCAGGGCAAGCAGGCGTTGCCTTCTGTGCGCGTGGTGCTGACCACGCCGCTGCCTTGCACCGCGCTCACCGGCCCGGCCGACCTGTACGCGACCGCCAGCGCCTCCGGCCCAACGTCCGCAAGCCGTGTGCTGTTTGCGGTGGACGGCGTGCCCATCGGCCTCGCCACCGAGGTGCCGTTCCACACCACCTACACGCCGGCGGGGCAGGGCCGGCACCGCATCTCGGCGACCGCATACGCCGGCGCGGCGTCCGGCAGCAGCATCGCGCCGGTGGTGTCCGGGGCCGCCGCCACGCCGTGCGGTGTGCCGTAGCGTCCGCTCAGCCCGGAAAGAACCGCTCGTTCAGCGTGTCGAACGCCGTCTGGAAGACGTTCTCGTGGATGTCGGGGATCAGCCTCGCATCGTCATTGGCCGAAGCGACCCAGTCCGCGGTCCAGAGCGCGAACGTCTGATTGCTCGCCGTGATCGGCAGGAACTGCGCGGCCGCGTGGTAGTTGATCCACGGCATCGGGCTCTGCTCGATCAGGTAGCGGAAGGCGTGGTCGGCGTCGTTCAGGTAGGTCAGCCGCTCCATGATCCGCCCGTCGCCGAACATGAAGTCCCGCACGCCGGAAATCTTGTCGGAGCGGACGCCGCCGATCATCTTCATGTCGCGGATGCCCGGGTGCCACGCACCCATGCCGATGAAGTCGCGCACCTTGTCCCACACCGCTGGCACCGGCGCATTGATCACCGATGAGCAGAACACTTTTGCCGGCCGCCAGCCGTCCCAGCGCAGTACGCCCGGCAGCGCCGCCCGCCCGGCGCAGGTGGTGGCGAGTGCCGCCAACCCGGCCTCGAACACGTTGGCCTGCATCACCGGCGCGGTTTCGCCCGCGTGGCCGTCCAGATCCTCGAACGTGGCACTCCACTGCACATAGGTGCGGTTGCCGGAGGTCACCGGAGTCAGCTCGATGGTGGCGCGATGGTCGCGGATTGGGAACAACTGCTGCACGAACGAATAGCTGACCATGTACCGCGAATCGTCGAGCGCCAGCAGTCGCTCGCTGCACGTGGCACCGTTTTCCAGCGTCAGCCGGCGCACACTGCCGACCGTGTCCGGGTCGCGCCCGTCCTCGATCGTGCTGCCCGCCACGCCCGGCAGCCAGTTCGGCAGCCCGTTGAAGTCGCGGATCACCTGCCACACCGCTTCCACCGGCGCGTCCACAATGATGCTGGCGTAAGCTTTCGCCATTTTCTTCCCCTCCTGTTGCGCCGTGTCACCGCGATGCGGGTGGCAGCGGCTTTTCCATGTAGATGCTGACTGGGTCGGCGCCATACGCCGCGAACGGGCCGCGTTCCGCATAGCCCGAACGGCGGTACAGCCCGAGCGCCTCGACATTGCGCACGCCGGTCTCCAGCCGCAGTACCTGCACTCCGTCTGCGCGCGCCGCCGCTTCCACCGCTTGCAGGATGGCGCGGCCGACGCCCATGCCGCGGGCGCGCTCCAGCACGAACATGCGCTTCAGTTCGCCCTCGGTGCCGTCGCGGCGCAATGCCGCGCAGCCCACCGCAACGCCGTCCGCGCGGGCGACGAAGAAGCGCACGCCCTGCGCCACCAGATCCTCGGCGCTGACCAGATGATTGCTGTCGGGCGGATAGAGCGATGTCGCATAGGCGTCCGCTTCGGCGATCAACCGCTTGATCTCGCCGCGCACCGGCGATTCCTCGTTGATCTCGATGACGGCCATCGTCAGTGCCGCGTCAAGGCTTTGAAGCGGCGCGTCTGCTCGGTCAGCGCCACTTCGGTCGGCAGCCGCTCCATCGAGGACGCGCCGTAGAACCCGTGCATGCCGGGGCAATGGTCGATGATGTACTGCGCATCGTCCGGCATCGCGATCGGCCCGCCATGGCAGAGCAGGATGATGTCCGGCCGTACCCGGCGCGCCGCTTCGGCGATGGCGTTGATGCGCGGCACGCAGTCCGCGAGGCTGGAGGAGGTGTTGGCGCCGATCGCGCCGCCGATGGTCACGCCCATATGCGCCACCACGATGTCGGCCCCCGCCTCGGTCATCGCGGTCGATTCATCGGGGTTGAACACGTAAGGCGTTGTCAGCATGTCCTTGGACCGCGCCAGCCGCACCAGATCCACTTCCAGCCCGAACCCCATGCCGGTTTCCTCCAGCCCGATCCGGAACGTGCCATCCATGATCCCGACCGTCGGGAAATTCTGGATGCCGGAAAAGCCGATCGCCTTCAGGTGGTCGAGGAAGTGGTCGAAATGGCAGAACGGATCGGTGCCGTTCACCCCCGCCAGCACCGGCGTGCGCTTGACCACCGGCAGCACCTCGCGTGCCATCTCGACGACGATCTCGTTGGCGTTGCCGTAGGCCAGCAGCCCGGCCATGGAGCCGCGGCCGGCCATGCGGTAGCGGCCGGAATTGTAGATCACGATCAGGTCGATGCCGCCCGCTTCCTCGCATTTGGCGGAAAGCCCGGTGCCGGCGCCGCCGCCGATGATCGGCACGCGGCGCGCGACCATCTCGTGGAATTTTTCCAGCAGGGTTGCGCGGGGAATGGCAGGCATCTGTTCAGGCCTCGGCGATGACGGCGGAAAAGTTCTGCACGAGTGCAGCGGCGAACTCGGGGTCGTTCAGGGCGTGCGGCACCCGCACCAGCTTTCGGCCGCTGGTCTGCACCACGGTTGCCTCCAGCGCGGCGAACAGGGCTGCGTTGGCTTGCGGATCATGGAACGGTTTCTCGGGCGCGTCGATCAATGAAACCCCACCTTCCGGCAGCAGGAAACGCACCGGACCTTCCATCCGGTTCAGCCGCTCGCCGATCCAGCGCCCCATCTCGGCGTTCTCCGCCGGCGTCGTGCGCATCAGCGTGACATGCGGGTTGTGCACATACAGGTTCCGCGCCCGGAAACGCTCCGGCACGGTCGACATGGCGCCGAAATTCACCATGTCCAGCGCTCCGCAGGAGCCGACATAGGGCAGGCCGGTGCGGATGATCGCGCCGAACCGGTCATCAGTGCACGGAAACACGCCGCCGAACAGCAGGTCGCACACCTCCGTCGTGGTCACGTCGATGACGCCGGCGAGCAGCCCGCTCTCCGCCAGCTTCTCCATCGACTGCCCGCCCGTGCCAGTGGCGTGGAACACCAGACAGTCATAGTCGGCACCAAGCAACTCGGTCACTCGCGTCACGCAGGGCGTGGTGACGCCGAACATGCTCAGGCCGATGGCCGGTTTTTCGTCGGTGGCCTCGGGGATCTCGCCTTGCACCATGCCGGCAATGGCGTGGGCCGCGTTGGCGAGGATCACGCGGGAAATCCGGTTGAGGCCGGCGACGTCGGTCACCGAATACATCATCGCGATGTCGCTCGGCCCAACATAGGGCGCGACGTTGGACGAGGCGATGGTGGAGACCATGAGTTTTGGCACGCCGATCGGCAGCGCGCGCATCGCTTGCGTCACCAGC